>Ga0079306_1001169_pt1 | contig 18576 bp, 15 predicted proteins | sample Methanotroph_Enr_FD_79181 | JGI IMG/M metagenome (GOLD analysis project Ga0079306, IMG submission 79181) | Enriched soil microbial communities from Old Woman Creek wetland in Ohio, USA - Methanotroph_Enrichment_5 | ecosystem: Environmental > Terrestrial > Soil > Wetlands | place: USA: Ohio...
ACCGACTCAAGCACCCTGTTGAGCGTATTCGCAAAGTCGGTTAACAGTTCAGGCTCATATTCCGATTTTGCTTTAAGGCTCAGTTCCAGCGCAACGATGCATGACCTCAATTCCGGCATGGCGAGATTGGCCGCCACGCCTTTCATGACATGAAGCAATTCCAAAGCCGAATCGACATCGCCCGTCTGCAAAAAAGTATCCAATCGGATCTGGGCATCGTTATAACTCTGTTGAAATTTCACCAACAAGCCGCAGAACAACTGCGCATTCCCCACCACATTTTTTAAAGCCTGCTGCATATCGATGCCGGGTAAAAATTCCGGCAGCAATACACCTGATTGCCGGGTTGCCTTCGTCAAACAGGAATCCCGTGTTGTTTGCGCTTTAGGTTTAATAAAATCAACTAGGCTAGCCAATAACTCATCAACGTCTAAAGGCTTGGTCACATAGCCGTTCATGCCTATATGCAGACATCTTTCCCGGACATCGCTCAGGGCGTGAGCCGTCATCGCAATAATCGGCAAATCATCAAATTTCGCTTCGGAGCGTATGATTTGGGTTGCCTGATAACCATCCATAATCGGCATTTGCAGGTCCATTAACACCGCATCAAAATGGCCGCCCCGTATCTTTTGTACGGCATCCTGCCCGTCCTTGGCAAGAGTGACCTCAAAACCTTCCTGCTCCAGCGTTTCTTTCGCGACCTGCTGATTGATATGATTGTCTTCCACCAACAGCAATTTTGCGCCTTTAATCTTACCCAGTTCTTCGTTTACCAAGCCAAGGCTGCGGGCTTGCAAAACGTGAGAGTCATCAAGACCAAACGCATCGACAACCGCGCTAAACAGCGCCGACGGATGTACCGGTTTAGCTAAAAACCCATCAAGATTGAAATCAGTTACCCGCAGTGCGATGTCATCAGCCGCGTTGTGAGCGGTTATCATGATAATGTGTGGAACACTGACAATCTTAAGGCTGTTTTTGATCTGCCGCGCAGCCGTAATGCCGTCCATTTTAGGCAAATGCCAGTCCATCAGCACTAGCTGATAAGGCTTTTCAATTGGGGCGTTTTCCAACAATTGAATGGCTTGCTCACCGGTGCTTGCCTGGGTCACCTGGAAAAAAAAGGTTTCCAGATACAAGCATAAAGCATCCCGAGACGCCGCATCCGCATCCACTACTAAGACCTTTACGCCGCGAAAAGCGTCGCGCGATGCCACTCGTTTTTGCGCTACCCCTTGGAGTTGTCCAAAGACTGCGGTAAAGACAAAGGTACTGCCCCGCCCTATTTCACTGTTTACATGAATGTCGCCATGCATCATAGCCACCATCCGCTTGCAAATTGCCAACCCTAAGCCTGTTCCGCCGTATTCGCGCGTGGTGGATTTATCGGCTTGGCTAAAGGACTGAAATAACCCGCCTATTTGTTCTGTAGTCAAGCCTATGCCGGTATCTTTTACAGAAAACTCAAGCCTGACTTGATCCGCTCTTTTTGCTTGTTCGCTGCCGTCCGCTAGCGCAACTTTGATGAAAATCTCACCGTGCCGGGTAAATTTTATCGCATTACTGACCAAATTAAGCAATACCTGCCCCAGTCTTAACGGATCGCCCATCAGCTCCAAAGGCACATTGTCTTCGCTGCTAAAATGTATCCGGAGGCCTTTTTCTTCGGCTTTGTCGGTCGTCAAACTGGCAAGATCGTTCAACACGTCATCCAAATTAAATAGGATAGTTTCCAGCTCCAGTTTTCCGGCTTCAATTTTGGAGAAATCTAAAATATCGTTAATGATCCCCAGCAATGCACGTGAAGAAATCTGAACTTTTGACAAATAATCCTGCTGTTTTACAGTTAGATCGGTCTGCAAAACTAACCGGGTCATGCCGATGATGGCATTCATCGGCGTTCGGATTTCATGACTCATCATCGAAAGAAACTCTGATTTGCTTTTATCGGCGGCAATCGCCTGATCTCGCGCTTTTGCCAATTCAGCGGTGCGGCTTATTACTTTTTGTTCCAAAGTTCGGCTGTAATCTTCAAGCTTATCGTAAGAAAGCTTCAGCTTTCCGGCCATTTGCACAAACGCTGTCGTTAGCGCGCCAATTTCGCCATCCGGGCGAATCTTTTTAATCTTGTCGCCGACCGTAAAATTGCCTTGAGCCAACTCATCCGCCAACCGTGTCAGGTGCATCAGCGGCCTGGACAGGCGTTCAGACACAAGCAATACAACAAAGGCGCCAATCAGGATAAAAAGCGCTGTCACTATTAATAACTGCTTAATCATTTCGCGGATTTGACGGGTACTTTCCTTCCGGGAGTTTACAATCTCCTGATTAAGCATATCCAAAGAAAACCCCAGCCTTAGCACCCCCCAAGGCCGTGAACTCACTTGAATCGGCAGGATAAATTCCATAATAGGTTTACCATCGCTGACATATTCATTAACCGCAGCCGTTTTTTGGTCCGCCGCAAACGAATCCTCTTTTTCGGATAAAATGGACATCTCTAACTGCGGCTTTAGCGTATGAATATAAGCCTTCCCTGTCGCTTCCATTAATATGATGTAATGAAGCTCCTTATTTTCCTGTACCGCTTTATTTAACTGGTCGGCGACCAGGGAGATGTTGGCGGAAGCGATGCCGTTCTTAACCTGTGCCGATAAATTATCGGATAGAATATGACCGCCGTCGATTAGCCTTCCTTTCATCAGCACAATGCGTTTTTCCAGTTCCTTTTCGAACACATCTTTTTGAAACTCGATCTGAACAAAGGTCAACATCGTCAACAAGGCGATAATTAAACCCACCATCGTAACGAGCAGCTTTCTAAAAATACTTCGTTTAACCATTTTGTTTAACTTCGAGAGTGTGTTTGGATAATTTACTTTAATGCCTTGTGTTGATTTCTATCGGCATTATAAATCTAACCTTAAAAGTAGCCTGATTAATTAAACTGTTGGGACCCAATGCATGACAAAACCACTATTATTCTGTTTCGAGCCCATCGCAGATTCTAATGCCGAGATATTGATCCTGGGCAGCATGCCGGGACAGGAGTCCTTGGCGGCAGGCCAGTATTATGCCAATCGGCGCAATGCGTTCTGGAAAATCATGGGGCAATTGCTCGGGTTTGAACCGGATGCTCCCTATGAAACCCGGCTACATGAGCTGAAAACAGCCCGCATTGCGCTCTGGGATGTGTTGCAGTCCTGTACGCGGGTCGGTAGCCTAGACGCAAGAATTGACACCGGCTCAATCACCGTCAATGACTTTCAGGGCTTCTTTCGTACCCATGACAAGATTCGCGCGGTGCTGTTCAACGGTGCAAAAGCGGAGGATGCATTCCGGCGCTATGCGTTACCTACTGTCAGCACCGTCCCGCTCAGCTATAGGCGCCTTCCCTCCACCAGCCCGACACATGCGGCCCTTTCCTATGAACAAAAGCTACAGGCATGGCGGGCCGCGTTTCAGGCCAACTCTACTTCTTTTTGAAATAAAAGATCTGCTTATTGGATTCTTTTATCAATTGAATGATTTGATGCCCGGTCTGGTCTGAATAAACGCCAAAATCCAGGTGTGCGGCAGGATCGGTTGCGATCACCTTGACGACATCGCCGCTGGTCATGTCCATCAAGGCTTTTTTCAGACGCAGCAACGGTAGTGGACAGTTCAATCCGCTGGCATCGACTTCCAAGTTAAATTCAATCATGAGCTTTTAAGTTTTCTCAACTAAGTTTGGTGCGCTTATAATACCACCCTCTTTTAAATCCAAGAATCATCGTAACTCAATGGATTATTTCCCTCTATTTTTAAAGCTTAAAGACCAGGCTTGCCTGGTTGTCGGCGCCGGCGAAATCGCCGCCCGAAAAATTGAATTGCTGGCGAGAGCCGGTGCAAACATCACCGTGATCGCCGGCGAGATAAGTTTAGCAGTATCAAGTCTGCAAACAACTCATGACCTAACGCTGCTGCAAAAGCCTTTTTCTCCCGATGATATTGGCGATTTCAGGCTGGTAGTGTCGGCGACTGATGACGAAGAAACCAATCGCCTGGTTGCCAAAACGGCAGCCGAACACAACATCCCTGTTAATGTGGTCGATAATCCCGAGCTGTGCAGCTTCATTTTCCCGGCCATCATCGACCGCTCGCCGATTATTGCCGCAGTATCCTCCGGCGGTGCGGCACCGGTGTTATCCCGGCTGCTCAGGGCTAAAATAGAAGCCGCGATTCCTCCTGCCTATGGCCGACTTGCCGACTTGGCCGATAAGTTCAGGGATAAGGTCAAGCAGCATATCAAGCAGCCTGCACAACGCCGGATTTTCTGGGAAAACGTTTTGCAGGGTTCTGTCGCCGAACTGGTCTTCTCCGGCAAACATCAAGAAGCCGAACAGCAATTGGAACAAACCCTGCTCAGACAAGAACAAGACACTAATCTCGGCGAAGTCTATCTGGTCGGCGCAGGCCCCGGCGCGCCTGACCTGTTGACTTTCCGGGCACTGCGGTTGATGCAACAGGCCGATGTGGTGGTTTATGACCGGCTGGTCTCGCCGGAAATTCTCGATTTGGCGCGCCGGGATGCAGAAAAGATTTATGTCGGCAAACAACGGCAATATCACGCGCTGCCGCAGGAATCCATCAACACTTTGCTGGCTGACCTGGCTAAAGCAGGAAAGCGGGTGGTGCGCTTAAAAGGCGGCGATCCGTTCATTTTCGGCCGCGGCGGCGAAGAAATCGAAACCTTGATGCAGCAAGGCATTAATTTTCAGGTGGTTCCAGGTATTACGGCGGCTTCCGGCTGTGCAACCTATGCAGGTATCCCGCTGACCCATCGGGATCATGCGCAATCCTGCACCTTCGTCACCGGACACCTGAAGGATAATTCCGTCAATTTAAACTGGACGCAACTTGCAGCACCTAACCAGACCATCGTCATCTACATGGGACTGGCGGGCCTGGAAAAAATCTGCCAATCCCTGATTGCGCACGGCAGCCCCGCAGACTTGCCTATTGCCCTTGTGCAACAAGGCACCACATCCAACCAGCGCGTAATTACCGGCACCTTGGCAACATTGCCGGACAAGGTCGCCAGCCAGGACATCAAGCCGCCCACGCTGATTATTATCGGCACGGTCGTAACGCTGCATGACAAGCTGAGCTGGTTTCAGACTCGCCCATTCGATTAACGCTCAACCTGAAAATCGGCTCAACGATTCAGTTATCGTTATAACCGTTACTAATAATATTAATCAGAGAAAATAAAAAATAAAAAAATTGAATTTTCCCGCCAAATTCCCTATTCTTTACCGGTTTGACTTTTAATTGAATTGTTTTTCTTCAACAAGAAGCAACAATTCTTTTTTTACTACCACGAGGAGAGATAAACATGAAAAAAACATTAGGCACATTAGCTGGTATTGCTTTAATCACTTTAAGCGGCCAAGTATTCGCCGACGAAGCCAGCGATGTTGGTAAGAAAATTTATGAACGCGCTTTCGGTCGCGGCTGCGGCACTTGCCACGATATCGCATCAAACCCACAATTATCTGTTTTGATCAAAGGCGGCCAATTGGACAGAGCGAAATTCGAAAACGTTCTGAAAGAAGGTAAAGGCGGCATGCCAAAAGCTATCGCTGAAATCATGAAAAATCCAGCAGTTACTAAAGCTGGATACGGCGAAGACCAAGCAGTTGACGCTTTGTACAAATATCTGGGCGGCAATTAATCCCTGATAGGCAACAAAAAAGCCGCCCAAGTCGTAGACTTGGGCGGCTTTTTTGTGCCTAAAAATTGATAGCCGAAAACTAATCTCTACCCAAATACCCTGTTTTGGTTTCTTTATAAGGCAAGCGGTTGCGATTTTTAATCCAGATGCCGGCAACAGCAGCCAACATCAGGCCGCAAGAAGCAAGACTCAAATAGATCAAACGTTTTAATTGAGACATTTCCTGCATTAACTGCTCATTGGAAACAACTGTCGTGCCTTTCTTGGCAGGTTCTGAATAGGCGCGGATAACTTTAAGATCGTTTTTCAAATCTTCTATTGTGTCTATAGAGCTAGACACGGTACCTACGCGTAGACTTTCTTCCAACGCGTTTAATTTGCTTTCAATTGAACCGCTGACCAGACCGACCAGCTGTCCTTTCAGCGCGTTTACTTCAGATGATATTACCGGATTCATCTCAGCTACATAGGTTTCGGTAGCCGTGACAGTTTTATAGCGATTTAAAAAACTATCGTCTGGAAATAATAAAAAGCCCGCCACCAAAACGATAGCCATCAAGAAACAGACCATAGCCAGCAGCAGCCTGTTAACTTTCATTAATGCATGATGCGAAGGTATTCTTTGCAGAGATGTAGAAGCACTGCCGTGCAACGTCTCCACTACCGAATTTATCTTCTCTGTATCGCTCATTAATTACTTCCTCTCGACACCAGGAACCTACAGCAACCCACCATCCTGGCCGAACCATTATTATTTTTCATGACAAACCGTATCCGGTAGGGTTACTACCGGACTCACGATTATACAAGCTTACTGCACAAATCCCGCATTATTATTTAAATGCATTTCGCCTGCATCAAGCTCATGCAGGGCACACATCGCATACCATTTGCCAAGCATCATTCCTGAGCTCAATTTAAGGAACGCAATGCAATCCCCTACCGGCCGGTCGCCCTACAGTCGCTTGGCGGCGGCTATTCTCAACCGTAGCGCATTTAGCTTGATAAAGCCCTCGGCATCCTTTTGATTATACGCACCGGCATCGTCTTCAAACGTTGCAATGCTTTCATCGAACAGGCTGTCGGTATCGGAAGCACGCCCGACAACAATCACATTGCCTTTATAAAGCTTCAGCCTGACTTTGCCGTTAACATTCGCTTGAGATGCATCAATCATGGTTTGCATCATTTTCCGCTCAGGACTCCACCAGTAACCGTTATAGATTAAAGAGGCATAGCGCGGCATCAATTCATCCTTTAAATGCGCCACTTCCCTGTCCAGCGTTAATGACTCAATCGCACGATGCGCCTTGAGCATCACCGTACCGGCCGGCGTTTCGTAACAGCCGCGCGACTTCATACCGACATAGCGGTTTTCCACGATGTCCAAGCGGCCGATACCGTTAGCACCGGCAACCTTGTTTAATTGCTCCATCACTGTCGCCGGAGTGCAAGGCACATCATCAATGGCGACAATATCGCCCTGACGGTAAGTCAACTCAATATAAGTTGCTTGATCGGGTGCAGATTCAGGCGAAACCGTCCAGCGCCACATGTCTTCCTCAGGCTCAGCCCAAGGATCTTCCAGAACACGGCCTTCATAAGAAATATGCAGTAAATTGGCATCCATCGAATAAGGCGAGGTTTTGCCTTTTTTCATTTCCACCGGAATTTTATGTTTTTCTGCATAATCTAGCAGCGTTTGGCGGGAGGTTAAATCCCATTCCCGCCAGGGTGCAATAATCTTTATATCGGGCCGCAATGCGTACGCGCCCAGCTCAAAACGCACCTGGTCGTTACCCTTGCCGGTCGCGCCGTGAGAAATGGCGTTCGCACCGGTTTCATTGGCGATGTCAATCAGCCGCTTGGCAATTAAAGGACGGGCAATCGAGGTGCCCAGCAAATATTCGCCTTCGTAAATAGTATTGGCGCGAAACATCGGAAAAACATAGTCACGCGCAAAATCTTCACGCAAATCTTCGATGTAAATATCCTTAATGCCCATCGCCTGAGCTTTGGCTCGCGCAGGCTCGACTTCTTCGCCCTGCCCCAAATCGGCCGTGAAGGTAACCACTTCACAGTCATAAACATCCTGCAACCACTTAAGAATAACGGAAGTATCCAAACCTCCGGAATAAGCCAAGACCACTTTATTGATTTCCGACATAACGCCTGTACCCTGAGTTAAAATTGCTGCCGATTATACCGGAAAATACACGCTTCGGCAGCAACACTCTAAAAGTGTGAGAGGAACTCATTGCAGCAGAATGCAAAAAAATTCACCACGAAAAGCACGAAAAAAAACCAAGGCAAAAACTTCGTGTCTTCGTGGTGAATTAATCATCCTATTTTTGAACACAAGCTATTGTGCCCGCAACAGCGCTACAAACTCGTCAGCCGGCACAGCCTTACTTTTGATATAACCTTGATAGGCATCGCAGCCTTTATCCTGCAAGAATGCCAGTTGCTCGGCCGTTTCCACGCCTTCCGCCAAAACTTTAAAACCCAGCATATTCCCCATCGCAATAATCGTAGCGGCAATTTCCATATCGTCTTGAAGATGAGGAATATCATCGATAAAGCTCTTGTCGATTTTCAACGAATCCAAAGGAAAATGTTTGAGGTAGGACAATGACGAATAACCGGTGCCAAAATCATCAATGGCAAAACGCACCCCTAACGCACGCAAATTATTCAGCAGCGCCATTACCTTATCCTGGCTCTCCATCAGCCCGCTTTCGGTCATTTCCAACTCCAGTTGTTCTGCCGGAAAACCGGTTTCACTCAGCACGGTAGTCACCAAAGCACTAACATCGGATCGTCGGAATTGGTGAGCAGATACATTGACCGCCAAAGTCAACGGCGGCAAGCCCGCGTCCAGCCACTGTCTGCCTTGTCGGCAAGTTTCCCGCAATACCCATGCGCCAATTTCCAAAATCAGGCCGGTTTCCTCAGCAAGGGGAATAAAATGAATGGGCGCAATCAGACCTTCAATCGGATCTTCCCAGCGGACTAACGCTTCCGCACCGATGATGTATCCGGTGGCAATATCTACCTGCGGTTGGTAGAAAACCCTCAATTCCCGCTGCTCAATGGCTTTGCGTAACCGGGCTTCCATCGCGATGCGCTCACGGGCAGCCAAGGTCAGGTCTTCGGAATAATAGGCAAAACAGCCCCGCCCTTCGGCTTTGGCTTTATGCAGCGCCGCGTCGGCATAACTTATCAATGTTTGAGGATTGTCACCGTGCTGGGGATACAGGCTTATGCCGATGCTGGCAGTAATGCATATCTCGTCGCCTTGGCTTAAATAGAAAGGTTTGCTTAGAATGGCGATAATTTGTTCGGCCACTCGTGCGGCATCTTCCGTGTGCGTAATATCTTCCAGCAACATAATAAACTCATCGCCGCCCAGACGGGCGAGCAAGTCCACTTTACGCAACCTGGCAACGATGTCTACTTTACGCAACCGGGTCGCTATTCTGGTAGCGACTTGTTGCAGTAATTCATCTCCGGCCAAATACCCCAGGCTGCTGTTAATCACTTTGAAACGATCCAAATCCAGAATCATCAACGCCAGTTGTTTGTTGTCACGCCGCTCCACTTCGATACTGTGTTTTAGCCGTTCCAGCAACAGACGACGGTTGGGCAGCTTGGTCAGCGAGTCATAAAAAACCAGATCGTGAATGGTTTCCTCCGCTTTTTTGTCCTGAGAAATATCGTCAAAAGTCGCAACGTAATTGGCCACATTGCCTTCAGCATTGGTCACGGCGGTAATGGTGATCCGTTCGGGATAGACATCGCCTGACTTGCGCCGGTTCCAGATTTCGGACTGCCAGTATCCGTCACGAGCCAAGCACTCCCACATATCTTGGTAATACTGCGCATCCTGATGCCCGGACTTGAGCAATGCCGGAGTCTGGCCGATGGCTTCTTCGGCGCTGTAACCGGTGATTCGGGTAAATGCCTGATTGACCCTGAGGATAACCTGATTGGCATCGGTGATGATCATGGCATATTGAGTCTCGAAGGCGATGGCGGCGACACGAAGATCGGCTTCGGCTTGTTTACGTTCGGTTATGTCGCGGATGATGCCGGTGACGAACCAACCTCCGGCAGCCTCCCACTTTGCCAACGAAAGTTCCAACGGAAACTCGCTCCCGTCCTTGCGCAACCCAGCCAATTCAACCGCCTTGTCGTTAATATGCGACACGCCGCCGGATAAAACCCGATGCATGCCGGCAAAATGTTGGTCTCGGTATCGCTCCGGCATCAGCAGCGTCAACGACTGACCGTTCATCTCGGTTTCCGAGTAGCCGAAGATGGTTTCAGCGCCACGATTCCATCCGGTAATATTTCCTGCATTATCTGTCGTGATAATGGCATCGTTGGCGGAATAGGTTACCGCCCGGTAACGCGCCTCGCGCTCCAGCAACTTCTGCTCCGCCTTCTTACGTTCATTGATGTCATATAGCACCACCAGATGAACGCCGCCCAACGATTGCTGGACAGTTGAAGCATTAGCCAGCACGGTTTTAGTCGACCCGCTATGACAGCGTATATCCAGTTCTACCGGGTTAAATTCACTATCTTCATGCAATACCGCTTTAAGTGTTGTGTGCCAGGTAGCCGCCATCCACTCCCGGTATTCAGGATCCGGGCTGGCCTTTACCCACCAATCGGCCAAGGTTGGAATATCCTCCAGCGTATAACCGAAAGTTTGAACAAACGCGGCATTCAGGAAGGTGATGTTGTGTTGGTCATCATTTAACACCATCGGCACCGGGGAAGCGTCGATGATTAAGCGCAGCTTTGTTTCGCTGACTTGGCTTTCAAGACGGGCGGCAAGCAGCGCATTAAAACCATCGGCCATTTCGTTGAAACTGTCGCCGACTTGACTCAACTCATCGCAGGTAGCCAGATTAATACGCTCGCTCATATCGCCGCCGGCAAACAGGCGCGCTGAACGGGCAAGCGACTGAATACTGCCGATCATCGCGTAGTAAATGCCGACCAGAAAATAGTGCACCGCCAGCAACAGCAGAAGAGCAATGCCGACACTCACGTACAACTCATTTTTTGTATGCTTAATGCGTGAAGTAATCAGGGATTCCGCCATCGGCAGCAAGGTCTGCTCCATCTGCAAGTAACCTCTGTCGATTGCGGCAGTGGACATCTTGAAGAATTCTTCGGGGGGCGTAACAAAATGGCCGGCGACAATATCCGACTGCACAAGATCGACGATCTGATGCGCCGAATCAACTATATCCTTATTCGCGGCTTGCAACGGACTTTGTATTTCAGGATTGAACCGGCCGGTTTTATCAAGGTTGATGGTAAGCAACTTAAGCGCGTGACGGAGCTCGGCAACCAGCGCGATCATCTCGGTTTTCTGATACTCCGAGATTTGCTTGTCGGTCAAAATGCCGGTGCCAAAGGCGCGTATCTGCCCGAGCCGCTCAAGCGCCAGCGGCAGTTTATTGATAGTCGTATCGGTCAGGTAAAACGCATCGCTATCCGAGTTAAAAGTCAGCGCGTAATCATCAGCGGCACGTACCTCAAATTCCAACAGCCGGTCGATCAAGTCGGTATGTGCAGTAAAATTTTCGTCCACCGACCAGTGGAGCCAGTTTTTTCGTAAGCCATGCCAATCGGTTTTAAGTCGCGCCCAGTTTTCGCTCAAAGCCAAACCGGCAGCCAGCCCTTGCTCTACCGCGTCGAAGGCTGCATCGACCTCAACTTCCTTGACATCAGCTTGGCTGCGCATCGCGTCATTGCCGCCGAGTACACCAGCCGACAAACCACGATGTTGTTGAATAAATTGAATCGTTCTGGAAGTGGGTTTGATCAGCTCGATGCCTTCCAGTTGCCGCTGCGAGGTACGGACAACCTGGTTAAGACTGGCATACAAAGCGTACACAACAACAGTAATCGCGACTAGGTATATCAATCCCAGCGCTATGAATTTCCTGGTGTAATTCAACCGGTTCATCAGCGCAATGGCAGGGAAAAACAGCTTATTCATTGTTCCTTAATTCCTTTAACTCACGATAGGCGACAGAGCCTAATCCATTGTTGAACATGAATAGTGAGGCGCTTTACATCCTGATCAATAATTCCGCTATTATTTTAATTCTGTGCAGCAAACCGATATTCTTAACGGCCTGCTTAGGCGGAATAGACGAGCCCGATTCTAACTTAAATTGTTAGCCACCTCCAGCACAGATAGCTCATCCAAAGTATTAATGTTGCTGAATATTTCCGGTTCGCTACTAAAATCCGCCTGAACCATATTCTGCTGCACCAGCCAAGCCGCCACTTTGCGCTGCTCACTCGCCAAATAATCCTGCAAACTGGTTTTCAGCGTCGTCTTTATCGCCAAGAAAACCGGATGCAGCCTTGTACCGTCAAAGGCTACAGCCACATCGGCGTTATGTTCCGCTCGTGTTACTAACAACTTTCGCAGATGTTGGGTTTTAATTAACGGCGAATCGCAAGGCATGACCAGCAAAATATCGGCATCCGCGTGAATCATCGCGCTTAATACACCAGCCAAAGGCCCGTCGAAACTATCGGTTTGATCGCTAATCACCGGCCATCCGAATTGCCGGTACTGATCAATATTCCGATTGGCATTGATGAACACACAATCCACAACGGGGGCTAACGCGGCTAGCGCATAACTGATCATCGGGCGGCCTTTAAACTTCACCAGGCCTTTATCCTGATTATTCATGCGCCGGGCACGGCCACCGGCCAGAATCACACCCGCTACTTTTGTTTGACTGTTCATAAGGCTAAGTTTTGTTTATCATGAGTCAGGGTTAAAATTATTCAACCGATAGACTATTCTCGCAAGCCTGCTGTTTATTGCAAGCCGTGCAAACTTTTTCACTTTCTGAATTAATTAGGCATAAAAACCATCCATGAAAATTAACTACATACCCGCCATTTTCGGCCTCGCTTTAGTTACCGTTATTTCAGGCTGCGCCATGGAACCGGAAAAACCGGTTGAGCAAGCTGAATCCGCGCCGTTTGTCGGCGACTACCCTACCCGCGACCGCGTTGAATATGTTTTAAACTGTGTCGCCCAACACGGCGGCCTGACCTACATCACCCAATATGCCTGCGGTTGCAAGATCGACAAAATTGCTGAAAAACTGAGTTTCGCCGAATACGAAGCCGCGAAAACCTTCACTTATTTAACTAAAGGCCAGACAGGCGATGCCGCTTCGGCGATGCGCGACCCGGCCCAATCCAAAGACTTAAGAAAGCGGCTTAAAGAGGCGGAGCAATCTGCTGAAAAAAGCTGTTTTGTGAAATAGGGAACGAAGGGTATCGTTTTAAATCTCAGGACCTTTGGAACCGCGACTTCAGTCGCGGTGATGGCCCATCATTGCTTATACCTGCACACTCTTGCGCGACTAAAGTCGCGGCTCCGTCTATAGTTTTCCCTCCATTTTAAAGCAGATACAAGCAAAGGCTTAATAGTACACCCTGAACGAGTGCTGTATTTGTTCAAACTCATACAGATAGGGCTTTGCCACTTCGTAATTCGCGGCCACGACCAGCAGATCATGGGAAAACACGGAGGTGTTGTACCAGTTGAAACTGCCTTCTATGACGATGTAGTCGTCAATAATGCAGTATTTGGAATGAATCGGCGAATAAGGCACCGGATGATCGTCTTGCCCGTAAACCAACCCTACCGCAATACCGGCATGCTTTAGCCGATCTACCGTCGGCAGCAGCGGACGATTCAGCTCATCATGCATCGACCGCTCTACACCGACACGCCCTTGCCTCGCCAGATGACCGTTCAGCAGGATATGTACATAGACACCGCGATTCTTGGCGTTTATCAATGCATTGACCACGCTGTCATGATGATCGCCCAACAGTTCGCCGATCAGGAATAATGTCACTTTAACCGAATGCCTTGCGCGATTAATTTCGGCCAATATGGCATGATGCGGGCGATAGGGCTTGCCGTTCAGCATGACGTGCCGGCCAAAGGTATAGAGCAGATTGAAATGACTCAACGGGTCGATACCGTATTTCTGATTGACGCCGCCCCGCTGGCTTTGGAAGATGTTATCCAGCAAACGGCAAACGCCTTTGGAATGAAAAGTCATGCCCGATTCCCAATTGGCCCACCAGCGATCGAAGGTGATATTGAACGAACCCAGAATGCTGTCCTCGTCATTAAAAATGATGAATTTGGTGTGCATATCCGGCTCCACCTCAATCAAATGATGCTTGGGGCTGCAAAACACGCCGATCAACTCAATTCCGGAACGCTTTAACCGCGCATAATTCTGGCTGTTGGTCAGAGTCATTTTTCGCCAATCGACGATGCACTGAACCCAAACACCCTGCTCGCTGGCACTTATCAAATGAGTCGTAAAATCATAGTCGTCAATACAATCCACGCTGACTTTTATCGTGCATAAGCGCCCAGGGTTTTCGTGCTTGCAGCGGATCACCTTGTCGATCAGGTCGTGGATATAACGCTTGGGATGATAAGGGTGGTGCTGCTGCCCTTTGGTGAATTTGGGCACAAGTTGCAAGGCTTCGAAATGATGGTTATACCAATCGACATCGCTCTGCAACTCACCGGCATTCAGCTCGTAAGTTCGGTAACCGTTGGCCGTCGCCCAATCCCAGGTAATCTTTCGGTACTGCGGCTGGTCGCTCTGGAGCTGGTGCCAGTCCATGAAGATATATTCGCTCTGCGAGGCAATCGAGCGCTCGTCCAGATGCACGATAAAGGCAAACTTAATGCAGTTGATCTGGCCAAAGTTGCTGGAAAACGGGTGGATATAAAAGTCCCGCGTACAGCGCTTATGACGATCCCACTGAATATCATAGGCGTCGGTATCGACGATGTAGGTTTCGCAGATTCCCTCGCGATAGACTTTTAGGACAACCTTGATATTAACCTGAACGCCGTAATACACATCAAAATCAATTTTTCCCCAGCGGACATAGAATTTGTCGTTGAAGTCGTTCACTCTTGCAAAAGAGCCGCCCAGATTTCCATGGGTGGGCGAGGCATAATGTTCAGCTATCTGCATAGTTCATCTCCATGACAAAGGGGTATAGACATCACTATTTATTTTGGCTCAAAAGTCATCACATAACCGCAGTGATCGGAAACCCGTCCATAATCCTGCTCGGTAAACAAAACCGTCGCTGACGTGACCCGCAGCTCGCTGGTTTTATTCAAGAAAATATAATCGATACGGTAATCGTCGCTCAAGTAATTTTGCCAGTAGGGATCGTTAACCCTGAATATTTTTTCAAACACGCCTTCTGAATTGGCCGCCAAATACTGGTCGTCATATTGGTGGTCATCGACCACCAGCCGATAGCCTTCCGATCCGGCGGCAATATTAAAATCCCCGCATAATAACGTGGCGTTGACCTGCGCCGACTGCCTGGCTTCGGCCCACTCGCACAGCCGCTTAAATTGCTCGGCAAAGCCGTCTTCCCACCAGCTTAAATGCGCCGAAAAGACATTAACCCGTCCCATATAAGGCACCTTGATTTGAGCCATGACCACTTTCCGGGAGTGAATGCTGTAGACGTCATGGCTGCCCGACACATACTTGGCCTCAGGTTTGATCAGCGGGTATTTGCTTAAAATCGCAACGCCTTCGCGGTACTTGTCAAAACCCAAATGCGACCAGTCGGTGTGGATATGATAGGGCGCAGCCAAGCGATCGTTAATGATTTTGGCGGAATTGGACTCCCAGTCCCCTGCCCCGTCATTCCAAAGTTCGGCCACTTCCTGTAGACAGACGACATCGACATTCAGTTCGTCGATCGCCTTGGCTATTTGGGAAAACTTATAATCCTGGTTGTCTTCCTGATAACAATGCAGGTTAAGAATCAAAACTTTCAGCGGCTCACGGCTGAGCGAGTAATTTTTGCCGCGGTTGTTGTCCCAGTAAATCTGCCCGTTGCGCTCGACACAGATGCTGTATTGCACACGAAACGCCTGGCCTATCTTAAGCCAGCCTTTCCAGATTGCCGTCCCGTACTGATTGGGATTTCTGGCATTGCTGAGCACTTCTTTGTCCCAGTAGGTTGTTTTGAAATGGCACGGGGTTTTATGCGTGTGCCGCCAGCTGTCGGTCGTCCAGTGGACGGTCACCTTGTCGGCCTCGGCAAACTTGTCCACCGCTACGGTGATCGGAACGTTTTTTTGCCCGCCGTCCAGCTTATTTGCAAAACCGATATTTAAAACCGGCGCTAAGCAAACCACCTTGATGCCGGAATCGGCCTGACTGGAATAATTTAAGCCCTGATTGTTATCCCAATACTCGGCTCCCGCAGCCTGATAGCGGAGTCCGAACCGGATATTGCCGGGCAACGATTTTGCCGAACTGAGCTGAAAACTTACCTGAGCCTGCCAGTATTCCTGATTATATTCCAGCTTGCTGTGATAGCTTGCAGGCAGCGTTTGCCATACGCCGTCTTCGCCCGACCAGACCACATCGACCCGTTTGTCATGGCTGATATTTTCCACCTGCATAAAAAAGCTCAAGGTCTGATGGACGCCTGTTTTTTTTCGGGTAATCACATTCTCAACATACAGCAGTTGGATTTTGTCCATCCTTTGTCTCCGTGATTGCTGGCTTCATGTATAGGGTGGAAGGAAAAAATAGTAGATTGTCAGCACGAGGACACGAAGTTGAAATCGTGTGATATTTGCTGTCTGTTTCGGCATTAGCGGGATGACGAGCTATATAGCAATTTATAGTCTACAGCAGGTCGGAGCTATCCAAAAAGAATTTATCTTTGAGGGACATCGTGCTGATCATTCCGCCCTACCCCGCAAACACCACATCAAACCGCTTCATCAATCCGGCTATATCTTTCCGGTAAAACTCCTGGACCGGCAAGCACAGATCAACCGGTTTTAAGCCGCGTTCCTGTAGCGATTCCACTTCCGTATAAATGTCATTAACATCGTAGATTTCCAGCGCTTTAAAAATAGAAGCGGTATCTTTCATGCCCGCTCTTTCAGGGTTTTGCCCGTTTTTCAGCTGAAACACGCCATCGTCCAGCAACAGGATGCTGACATGCTGGTCAAACGCGGCGGTGGTCAGAATAATATCCAGCATTTCCTGGACCTGAGCGCCGCTGTGCGGCGGTTTACGCAGTACGAATAAATAACGCTTCATGTCCTCACCCGAATACGATAAAGCGGTCGGCCTCCAGCGTGGCCTCGACCAGCTGCCCCAAACCGGAAATGCGAAAGCCCTCGGCTAGGTCATTATCCTGCTTGCCCTGCCGATTGACCTCATCGCTGCATAACAAGCCGCGCCGTTGAGCGGCGGAGATACATACTACCAAGTCAATCTGATGCAGCCTCGCCAGCTCGCTCCATTGTGCGGTGAACTGGAGTTCGTCATCCGGCGGCGTGGCATATTTGAACGCATGGTAAATGCCGTCATGATAAAAAAACACCCGGAACACTTCATGCCCCGCTACCAAGGCGGTCTTGATAAATTGATACGCGGTATACCCGGCATTGGACTGGTAAGGGCTGGCGTTAACTTGGATGGCGAATTTCATTTTGTTTTATCACAGGAAGAACTTAAACAAGCCGGACGGGGCATGTTGCCCCGTCCGAAACGTGTTACGTTGATTAAGCATGACCAATTTGCCGAGACATCTTAAAAAAGTTAGTCATCTAGGGTACGCACAGCGTACCCTAGATGGTTATCCTTATTCGTTAGGCATTTGTATCCTCCAGCAATAGTGAGTGAGCTCTTGCTTCAAGCTCTCTGGCCTTTGCGTTTAAATCATTTTTGTCGTCGTACGAACTTGATTCGTTGGCACGTTGCCTATATACGGACGCCATTTCCATTAACTTTTGGGAGTTTTCATAATCAGGGGAAACTTTCTTAGAAATTGTTTCAGAGCTTCGGTTTGAACGCAATTGTTCTATTTCTGATTTTACCTTCTCTTTGACCTCTTTATTTTCTATGCTCTCGAGTTCTTGATCTCGTTGAGCTCTTTCAATTAACTCCCTTTCTGCACTTGACAACATTTCCGAACGGAGATCTTCTAACTCTTTCTTTTTAATTAAAAGCTTATGTTCTGATTGTGCTTGAAGCGCATTTCTCATTTCAGTTGGTTTGATACATAAATAGAGAAAAATATAGTTTACCCAAGGATAGATGATAGCAATTAATGATGAGATTATAGCTGGATAGAGAATAAGAGATTCCCAGTCCGTATTAGCGACAAAATATCCAATTCTATCAATGGCACCTTTATTTTCTACTATTAGATAAAATAGAGGCTGCCAATTTATAGCTATAAAAGTTAAGGCAAAATATCCCATAACTGGGCTCTTGATCCGCGCCTCTAACACTTCAAATATTTCTTTCATACCATCCCATTGTGTTCATGACTTAGGTTGCTAACTATAAATAGTTCCGTAGGTTGGGTAACAGCTTTTCGTTGCCCGACATTTGATGTATATAAATATCAGGAAACAAAATGCCCAACCTGACTTAAGCCGCCACGCGATGAACCCCCAAGCTTTCACGTTTTGCTTCCAGTTGCCACAAATCATAAGCCGATTGGGCGGCAAGCCACGATTCGGCACTTTTGCCGAATGCCAGCTCCAGTCGCAAGGCCATTTCAGGGCTAACACCCGTTTTGCCATTGACCAACGCAGAGACGGTTTTTCGGGTGACATTCAGCTTTTGGGCTGTTTGGGTAATAGTCAAATTTAGAGGTTGCAGCCAGAGTTCATAAAGTATTTCGCCCGGATGCGGGGGATTGTACATTCGCATTAATATGCCTCGTTAGTGGTAGTCCAGATAATCGACAACATA
>Ga0079306_1001170_pt1 | contig 18564 bp, 15 predicted proteins | sample Methanotroph_Enr_FD_79181 | JGI IMG/M metagenome (GOLD analysis project Ga0079306, IMG submission 79181) | Enriched soil microbial communities from Old Woman Creek wetland in Ohio, USA - Methanotroph_Enrichment_5 | ecosystem: Environmental > Terrestrial > Soil > Wetlands | place: USA: Ohio...
GACAGCACAACCGCGAATTCCTTCTTCACCAGGAAATCGATCTGAACTGCGGGGTACTCGTCATGCAAACAACGTATCAGAGGCGTTGTAAGTATCACATCACCGATTGAACTGAACCGGATAATCAGAAATTTATAGTTTGACTCCAACAGGTATAATTTTTTAGATACAGGATTATACGTTCACTAACGATTTTTGCATCAATATATTCCCTGGCCATTAACAAATCTGCTTTCCCCGGCAAATCAATACAGGAAACCATTGTAAGGATACCGTATCACATGCAGTTTCTTCACTTCATCGTAGAGCAGTTTTTTAAATTCCTCGATGTTGATTTTATGCTTGGCTGAAATAAAAATTGCGGGTGAATTCACCCTGGCCATCCAGGTGTTTTTAAGTTCTTCGAGCGTAAGATTTGCCTTAGTGGAAGGAGCCAGGTCGAAAGGTTCTTTCTCCACATGCGAATAGGCATCAATTTTATTGAAAACCATTATTGAAGGTTTGTCAGCGCAGCCTATTTCGGCTAAGGTTTGCGTGGCAATCTCAACCTGTTCTTCGAAAGAGGCATGCGAAATATCCACTATATGCAACAGTAGATCGGCTTCACGAACTTCGTCGAGCGTTGATTTGAAAGATTCAACCAGGTTGTGGGGCAACTTGCGGATAAAGCCTACGGTATCCGTGAGCAGGAATGGCAGGTTTCCAATCACCACTTTACGTACCGTGGTGTCGAGTGTGGCGAAAAGCTTGTTTTCAGCAAACACGTCGCTTTTGCTCAGCAGGTTCATGGTTGTGCTCTTGCCAGCATTAGTATAACCTACCAGCGAAACCCGGATCATTTCATCGCGGTTTTTCCGCTGGGTTACTTTCTGCTTGTCGATATCTTTCAGTTTCTCTTTCAGCAGAATAATTTTATCCCGGATAATACGGCGGTCGGTTTCAATTTCCTTTTCACCCGGTCCGCGCATCCCGATACCTCCGCGCTGTTTCTCGAGGTGGGTCCACATGTGTGTAAGATGTGGCAGCAGGTATTGATACTGGGCCAGTTCGACCTGGGTCCGCGCCGTGGTAGTACGTGCACGCTTGGCAAAAATATCGAGGATGAGTAAAGGCCGGTCCAAAACGCGACAGCCAAGTTCTGCTTCTATATTCCGGGTTTGCGAGGTGCTGAGTTCATCGTCAAACACAACAATGTCGATGTTGGCGGCTTTTACATATTCGGCAATCTCCTGAAGTTTCCCGGCACCAACGAAAGTTCGTGGTTCGGGCTTAGGAAGTTTCTGTACAAACCGTTTGTCGGGAATAGCACCAGCTGTTTCAAGCAGAAATTCGAGTTCGTCGAGGTAATCGTGAACTTTGTCTTCGTCCTGTTTATAGGTTACAAGGCCAATAAGAACGGCCTTTTCGGGTTTAATATCAAAAGGGAGCATTAAAAGGATTTATGGCTGCAAAGGTACGAATCTTTAGATTGGCCTTACCGGGTACCGGTTGCGCAAAATGCGTAACGCAAATTGTGTATTTTTTTACTGACTTCACAGCTCCGGATATATAATCAATGCCTGGTGAGCTAGTGCATTGAAATAAAACTTAAAAATTTTTAAATCCAATAATTTCTCTTACTTCCCTTATCGTTTTCGCTGCACTTTCATGCGCTTTATCGCGGCCCGTTTTTACAACTTTCCCTAAATAAATATCATCGCTGAGCAACTCAAGGATCCGATCACGGAGAGGAGTGGTAAAGCGGATAACATCTTCGGCAAGTTGTTTTTTCATATCGCCATAACGGATGGCACAGGCATTATAGGAATCTTCAAAAAACTGGACGGTTCCGGGTTCCGACAAGGCTTTCATCAGGTTGAAAAGATTCTCGATAGCCTGTGGCTTCACCTGGTTTGGCTCAGTAGGGCCACTGTCGGTAACGGCTTTCATTACTTTTTTACGGATCACTTCGGGTGAATCGAACAAGAAAATCGCGTTGCCTTCGCCTTCGCTTTTCCCCATTTTTGTGCTGCCATCCAGTCCCGGGATTTTTATCAGTGTCTCACCAAAATTATAAGCAACCGGTTCAGGGAAATAATCCACATGGTACATCCGGTTAAAGCGGTTGGCAAACGTGCGTGTCATTTCAAGGTGCTGCTCCTGGTCCTTACCCACGGGTACTTTATGCGCTTTATGCAGTATAATATCAGCCGCCATCAGCGTGGGATACGTAAGCAAACCGGCATTAACATTTTCGGGCTGGGTACGGGCTTTGTCCTTAAATGAAGTACAACGTTCCAGCTCGCCCATGTATGCATTCATATTCAGGAAGAGGTATAACTCAGCTGTTTCGGGCAGATCACTTTGCAGGTACAAGGTTGCTTTTTCAGGATCCAGGCCGCAGGCGAGGTATTCGACCAGCACCTGTTTTACCATACTATGTAAGTCGGCAGGCGTTGGATGCGTGGTAAGCGAATGGTAATCGGCAATAAAGAAATAGCAATTATCGGTTTCCTGCATTTTTACAAAGTTCTGCATGGCTCCGAAATAATTCCCGAGGTGAAGATTGCCCGTAGGCCTGATTCCGCTTACAACTGTCTGCATAATTATTTGCTTAAAACCTGATGGTTTTACCTGGTATCGTTATTGTTTTATAGGGTTCACCTGCTTAAGGTAATATTGTGGCTGCAAAATTAGTGAATTATGGCGAAAGCGCGAAAGTTTGACAGAAAGTGGAATCCGCATTGGAACAGTTTTCACTACTTTTACACGATAATCTCTTAAATTTATTTAGATATGGCACTTTATTTAAGATTCTGGCAAGCCGCTGTAATAGCGTCAGGCCTGGCTGCCTGCAACTCCTCAATCCCAAAAACTGTGAAAATAACCCAGCAAAGTGATTTCCCTGCACCACCGGTGGCTGCCGTAAAGCCTGCTGTTTTTACCGAATTCGGCAACAAACGCGTTGATAATTATTTCTGGCTGAAAGATAAAAATAATCCCGAAGTAATTGATTACCTGAAAGCTGAAAATACATACTCTGATACAGTGATGCATTCGACAAAGGCCTTACAGGATAAATTATTTGCCGAAATGAAAGGCCGGATCAAGGAGGAGGATACAACGGTTCCGCAACTCGACAATGGATATTATTATTACACCCGTACTGAAAAAGGCAAGCAATACAACATAAATTGCCGGAAAAAAGGCAGTGTTTCAGCTCCCGAAGAAGTGGTTTTTGATGTGAATAAAATGGCCGAAGGCAAAAAAGCTTTTATTTTCTCAGACTTTGAGATCAGTCCTGATAATAATCTGGCAGCATATCTGAGTAACGAAACAGGTTCGTACGCTGACTTTACACTGCATATACGCAATCTGGTTTCCGGTGCGGATTTACCGGTTAAAATTGACAAGGTTCAATCTATGGCCTGGGCCAACGATAACAAAACCCTTTTTTATACCATTGGCAATAAAGCCTTGCGTGCATGGAGGGTTTACCGGCACAGTATAGGAAGCACAAATCCTGATGAACTTGTATATGAAGATCCCAATGAACAGTTTGAAGTCAGCCTGAATAAAAGCAAAACCCATGACTATATTTTTATTGAAACCGCCAGCTTTACCAGTTCAGAGTATCTGTACCTGCCGGCTTCCGAACCCAATGGAAAGTTCAGGATTTTTATACCCCGCACCAAAGATGTAAAATACAACTTATATGATCACAAGGATAAATTCTTTATCCAGTACAAAGACCCCAATAACCTGAACGGCAAGGTTTATGAGGCACCAAAAACCGGCTATACCGACCGCAGGACCTGGAAAGAAGTAATTCCTCATAACAAGGATGTAAAAATTGAATACCTTGAAGTGTTCGACAAATACCTGGCCGCCCAGACAAGGAAAAACGGACTGAATGAAATTCTCATTATTAATCTGGCAGATGGCAAAAGCAAAACAATCGATTTTCCTGAACCGGTCTACACCGTAGCCATTACAGGCACACCTGAATATACCTCAGCAACCCTGCGTTACAGGTATACTTCGCTGAACCGTCCGAATACGGTGTATGATTATGATTTTGCAAAAGGCGAAAGCATAAAACTGAAAGAACAGGAAATCCCAGGAGGTTTCAATCCCACCGATTACAAGGTGGAACGCGTATGGGCAACCGCCGGGGATGGAGTTAAAGTTCCAATGTCGGTAGTGTATAAAAAATCCCTGAAAAAAGACGGTACAAACCCTGCCCTCTTGTATTCATACGGATCATACGGCATCAGTTCGGATGCGCGTTTTATATCCAATTTCTACAGCCTTATCGACCGCGGATTTGTAGTTGCCATTGCCCAGATCAGGGGCGGAAGTGATATGGGTGAACAATGGTACGAAGATGGTAAATTGCTTAAAAAGAAAAACACTTTCACCGATTTTATTGCCTGCGCCGAGAAATTGCAACAGGATAAATATACTTCAGCATCAAAGCTCGCCATCATGGGCGGAAGTGCCGGCGGGTTGCTGATGGGTGCTGTAACGAACATGCGACCCGACCTGTTTCATACGGTTGTTGCCCAGGTTCCGTTTGTGGATGTGATTAATACCATGTCCGACGCCAGCCTGCCGCTTACCACCCAGGAATACGAGCAGTGGGGAAATCCAAATGTGGAAGAATATTACCGCTACATGATTTCATACTCTCCCTACGACAATATTAAAGCTCAGAAATATCCCAACATGCTGGTAACAGCCGGCCTCAATGATTCACAGGTAAGTTTTCATGAACCAGCCAAGTTTGTTGCCAAACTCCGTGCCCTGAAAACCGATAATAACATACTGCTCCTTCACACCAATATGGAATCGGGACACGGAGGCGCAACCGGCCGTTTTGACGCTTTAAAAGAAACGGCTTTCCAGCTTGCTTTTATCTTAAACAGGATAGGAATAAACGAATAACAAGATTATTAATTTAATATGTAACCGCCTCTCACAAATTTTATGTGAGAGGCGGTTTTTATATACTTTCTTTGATCATCAGCTTTCCGGCACATATTTTAATAAGCAAACAGCTGAGCCAACACCTTACCCATAACTACAATTCAATATTTTGCCGGTTAAAGGAGTAATCAGCATATTTCCTTCCCCCTTTTCGGGCACTTTTCCGCTGTCCATCAAAATGGCACACGAAATTAAGGAAAGCGAAGTCCTTTTATGAGAAAAGCCTCTTAAAACTTTATAAAACCATTAAACTCCTTATTTTTACATGATCAAATGTGTAATGATTACCAAACGTAAACCAGTTTCCTATGCTGAAAAACTTCAAAGTTCCAAACAACATCGTAATTGTATTTTCAATAATCATTATTGCATCAATTTTAACATGGATTGTACCTGGTGGACACTATGACAGGCAAACCATCAAAGTGAACGGGGTCGAAAGAACCGTGATTGTTAACGATACGTTTAAAAGCGTTGACAGCCAGCCCCAAACATGGCAGATATTTTCAGCTTTTTATAAGGGATTTGTTAACATGGCTCACATTATCGTTTTCATTTTGATGATTGGCGGAGCTTTTTGGATCATGAACGAAACCAGATCCATCGATATCGGAATACTCTCTTTCCTTAACCTGACCAAACGGTTTGAAAAGTACAGATTTATCCGGTGGCTGGGCGTTGACAATATCATCATGGTATTTATCATGATCATTTTCAGCGCGTTTGGAGCCATTTTCGGCATGAGTGAGGAAACCCTGGCCTTCACTATTATATTTGTACAATTGTCGATCCGGATGGGGTACGATTCGCTGGTTGGTATCGGATTGTGCTATTTTGCTGCTCATATCGGTTTTGCGGGCGCTATCCTGAACCCTTTTACCATTGGAATAGCACAGGGATTGGCGAGTGTTCCCCTGTTCACTGGTATTGAATACCGGGTGTTATGTTGGTTTATTTTCACTTTTATAGCTATTGCCTTTGTGCTTTGGTATGCCGGGAGAGTAAAGAAAAATCCCGAAAAATCAATTATGTTCAAAGAGGATGAATACTGGCGGAAAAGAAGTGAATCGGATGTTGAAAAAATTGAATATTACACACCAAAATCAGCCTGGATAGTAGCCGGAGTTCTTTTCATTATTATGCTGGTTTATTCTTTCTACTTCCCGTCAACGGATTTAAAAGTTGGATTACGTATTGTCAGAGGTCCTTTTATCCCTATACTGACAGGTATTTTTGCAGTAAGCAGTTTTTTTTTCCTTCGTAAATCATTGCATTTCTTTATTCTCAACATCCTTGCATTTACTATTTTCTACCTGGTTTTAGGTGTGCTGGGCTACGACTGGTATATTATGGAAATTGCTGCCTTGTTTCTGGCTATGGGCGTATTTACAGGATTTGCAGCCGGTAAGAAGAATTCGGAAATCACAAAACTGTTCCAGGAAGGGGTTAAAGATATTGTTTCGGCAGCCCTGGTGGTAGGGTTTGCGGGTGGCATTATTGCCATTTTAAATGATGGGCAAATCATAGATACAGTGCTTCATTCTCTGTCAAACTCCCTTAAAGGAACCGGGCAATTAACAGCGATCTCCATAATGTATGGATTTATGTCGCTGCTTAACCTTGTCATTACATCAGGGTCTGCCAAGGCCGCATTAACCATTCCGATCATGGCGCAGTTCTCGGATATTATCGGACTTACGCGCCAGGCAACCATAATGGCGTTTCAATTTGGTGCAGGTATTACCGATATGATCGCCCCAACCTCAGGTGTTTTAATAGGTGTATTAGGAATTGCCAAAGTCCCGTATGGCAAATGGGTGAAATTTGTAATCCCTTTCATGCTGTTCCTTGCTTTTGTTGCCTGGTTGTTACTGATTCCAACTGTAACTATGAAACTAAACGGGTTCTAGAAGAACGTTCATTAATGAAACACAAAAGAAAAGCCGGCTTAAAAAAACCGGCTTTTCTGTGCACAAACTTAATGCTTAGTAAGTTTCATTCTGCTGATCCTTGAGTGCCGGATTAGCTGCTATTTCCCTGCCAGGAATAGGAAATACAAGTTTTGGATCATTGTAAGGGAAAGTGCCTACATTGAGTTTTAACCGTTTCATATCATGAAGTTTAAAGCCTTCATGTGCCAGTTCCAGTCTTCTTTCGAGCAGGATATCATCGATGGTTACAGAAGTTGCTCCTGGTAAGCCGGCTCTTTCATGGGTCATATTATAATCATTTACCGGCGTATCGCCAACAGCAGTGCCCAGCCTCTGGTTGCATTCAGCCCTGATAAGATACATCTCAGCCAAGCGGAACATATTGATAAGCCCATATTGATTATTCCATTTTCCTGACAACATAACGCCACCATAATCCCAGAACAGGGCAAGGCGTTGATCTGCAGGATTATATAAATTGAGATGTGCCTGCAGGATTTCAATATCTCCATCCCGGCCCCCATAATCAACGCCCGACCAGAACTCAGTCATAAGGTTAATGCCATCGGCAGCTGTATATTTTACCGCGAAGATATCTTCTGATGAATAATCTATATTATTGAAAGCTCCGGCATAGGTCGGTGTAAGCTGATATAAATCCGAACCGATTACCTGGTCGGCTGCATCACGGGCTTTTGCATAATCACCTTTTTGAAGATATACGCGGGCAAGCAAAGCATTGGCAGCACCAATGGTTGCATAGTATCCGTTTGCGTCAGGCAGCAGTGAAACAGCACGAACCAAATCAGTGATTACTTTCGTATAAACTTCCTCCACCGTGCTACGGCCGACATTATTTTCGCCGCTTATACCACGTGTTGGCGTAAGAACCAAAGGCACACCTAATTGGGAATTTGTTGTCAGGGGTTCGTATGTTTTTGCATAAAACCGGACCAGGTCGAAATACATCAGGCTGCGTAAAAATAAGGCTTCGCCTTCCACCTTTCCCCTGTCATCCACATTCACCACATCAAGCGCAGAAAGCACATTGTTACATATGTTTATGCATTCGTAGCTCTGCATCCACTGGACAGTAATATCGCCATTGGCGGCAATGATCTGGTGATTATAAATTTCACGGGGGTTAGTGTAAGTACCCCTCCACGAAATTTCGCCTGTTCCGCCAGCGAGTTCTGAATTACGCAGGAAGCAGGCATCATTACCGGAAGGACTATGCCCCCTGAGTGCTGCATAAGCACTGACAAGCACTGTTTTAACATTTGCATCTGAGTTCAGCGCCAGGTTCTCGTCAAGATCCTGCTGAGGCTTCAGATCAAGCTTTTTTTCACACGATGTCGCCAGTACTATCAGAATGAATATCGCAATTATTGAATTTATCTTTTTCATGTGTTTAGGTCTTTAAATGATTATAATCCTATGTTAATTCCCAATGTGATGGACCTTGGTTGTGGCGCGGAATAAAAATCAACCCCCGAAACGACGTTACCAACAAAATCATCTGATGATACTTCTGGATCCCAACCTCTGTATTTTGTAAAAGTGAGCAGGTTTTGGGCCTGAAGGTAGATCCTGATGTTGTCAAATTTTGCTTTGCTGATGAGTTTCTGTGGTAAAACATAGGCAAAAGTCATTGAACGTAATTTAATGTATGCCCCATCCGAAAGATAACGGCTGCTGCGATCCTGGTCACCATTGCTATACCCTAAACGTGCCTGTGGAATGTCGGTAATATCGCCGGGTTTTTTCCAGCTGTTAAGCTGATCCGTGGTTTGGTTATCGAACCAGGCAGCATTCGCAGCCATAAATATATCGCCCGAAAGATGGATTTTATTCCCGCTTACGCCCTGAAATGTGAAAGACAGTTCAAAGCCTTTATATTCAAAGGTATTGGTTAACGCATACATATAATCAGGTGTAGGATGCCCTAAAACAACAAAATTTGCTGAACCGAAATCATTGGTTATCGCTTTAGGATTAACTATATTTCCGTTGTCATCCTTTGCATTAACATACCATATGGCATCCCCCCCATAGATATCTGATCCATCCGGATTGGCTCCTGCAATAAAATCTGCAGCGACACCCGCATACTGAGCTCCGTAAAATACGCCCAGAGGTTCACCAACTTTTACCACGTTCAGATTACGCGAACTACCATCATCAATGATATCCTGCGCACCAAGGTCAGTAACTTTATTTTTATTTACTGAGAAGTTGAAGGAAGTGTTCCATTTAAATTCACCGGCAAAATTGGTTGTATTCAGCACGAATTCAAATCCTTTATTCTCAACTGATCCTATATTACGGGTTTGAACATCGAAACCACTTGTTCCGGGTACCGGTACATCCAATAACAAATCACTGGTTTTCTTTACATAATAGTCTATTTCACCTGAAATCCGGTTCTTGAAAAACCCGAAATCCACTCCGAAATCCACTTGCCTGGTACTCTCCCAGCCCAGGTCAGCATTTGCAATCTGGGATGGGTAAAAACCGGGCTGGGCATTGTATGGAGTAACGCCGAATAATCCAAGATGTTTAAAGTTACCGATACCGGCATTCCCGGTTAAACCATAGCTGGTCCTGAATTTCAGGAAACTTAAGGTATTTTTTTCAACAAGGAATTCTTCTTTCGTCAGTATCCAACCGGCTGAAAAAGCAGGGAAAAATCCGGTGCGTTTGTTTTTACCGAACCGTGACGATTGGTCAATACGGCCTGCAAGCGTTGCCAGGTATTTACCCTTATAATCAATCGTAGCCCGGGAAAAGTAGGATAAGAAGGCATATTCCGTCAAAGTTGAAGTTCCACTGGTAATCAGGCCTGCACTGGAAAGCGTTTTCAGGTCGTCAGAAGGGAAATTCCGCCCATCAAACCATGCGTTATCAATTGATGTTTTCTGAAATTCGGTTCCTAGTACAGCGCTTATGCCGATTTCTCTAAAATTGCTTAGATAGTCAAGATAGGATTTTGTGATAAGGTTCTGTGTCTGCCCGTAGTTTGCAATCCCATATCCCCCGATACCCTTGCCCTGATCCGTACGTGAACTATATTTGCCGTTTTCCTTCATATCATATAGATCGTAACCTAATTCGTTCCTCCACGAAAGCCCTTTTAATAGTGCAAACTTAACATACGCATTCGAAACAGTCCTGGTTTCCAGGATACTTCTTTTGGTATCTACAGCATCGATTAATCCATTGTAATAAGTGGTAACCGGCCTGTCATATAATACGCCATTTGTATCCCTGATAGGTGTAATAGGTGCCATGGCTACCAGTTGCATAGGCGTCGAAAAAGCGTTATCACCGGATACCTGGTTCGTATTGGTTCGTGACAGACTGAGCGTAAAGCCCATATCCATAAAATTATTTACTTTATTATCGACATTCAAACGGCCGCTGAAACGATCCAATCCATTAGCAATAAGAATACTCTGTTGCTTATTATACGAAGCACTTGCATAATATTTCAGTTTTTCAGTTCCGCCCGAAGCAGAGATATCAACCATCTGTAAACCGCCTGTCTGAAATGCCTGGTCCTGCCAGTTGGTATTCACTTTTGATCCGATATAATTTCCCTCAGCATCCAATATCGCCGCCCATCCTGAATACCTTATTAACCTGCTTTCGACAAATCCTGCTTCATCGTAATTTTCGCCATACAGGCGTTCTTCATAAGCATCTGCATTTTTACCTGCATCACGGAAACAGGCAATATACTGCTCCGTATTCATAAAATCGCGTTTATGTGATGCCTTGCTGTATCCATACTGGAAATTGACATTTAGTTTTGTAGCGCCTGCTTTACCTTTTTTGGTGGTGATGAGTATAACCCCGTTGGCGCCCCGCGAACCATAAATAGCGGTGGAGGAAGCATCTTTCAACACATCGATGGATTCGATATCATTAAAGTTAATACTTGTCAATGGATTAACAGCTGCCCCGGTTTGATTCATTGACTCCGTAGACAACGGAACGCCATCCACAATAAAAAGCGGCTCATTATTCGCAGTAATAGAGGATGAGCCACGGATTCGCATACGTGTAACACCACCTACTTTCCCGGTTGTGGCTTCAACGAAAACGCCGGCAGTTTTCCCCTGCATAGCCTGTTGAACCGAAGGTACCGGGGTACTTTTGATCAAATCTCCGCTAACCTTCGAAATGTTACCGGTAATTTTCGACTTGATCTGCGAACCGTACCCAATTACTACAATTTCATCTAGTGTCGTAGCTACCGGTACTAAGGACACATCAAGTACATTCGACGACCCAATGGGAACTTCCTGTTTATCCATTCCAACAAAACTGAATACAATCGTCCGTGCAGCAGTTGGCACTGATAGTTTGTATTTGCCATCAATATCCGTTACAGTACCGATTGTAGGAAATTCCTTGACAAATATGGATACCCCCGGAATGGTTGATCCGTCGTCCGAAGCTGTCACCACCCCGGAGAGCTGTCGGTTTTGCGCGTTCGCCATGTGCAGGAAAATGAAACACATCAGCGTTAGTAATACGTAGATTTTTTTCATACTTACTGTTTTTTAGTTGGTTCATAAATGGTTTATTGTATTTGGTATTAAAAAATTTAAAATCTTTGTTAATTAATCCATTGAATCGCTACAGTTTATCCGCTTTAATATGCCATTTTGATAAATCAGGTCAAATAGTGAAACATACTTTAATGCAATCTCCAGATGTGTGAACAGAGTGTACGGTGCTTTACAGAAATCAGTTCTGCGCCGGAGAGGAAAACTATTCGCGGTGTTGCAGGATGGTTTCAAAGCAAAATCCTTTCATCCAATTTGGAAATTCACTTTGGTCTCGCTTATTCCTATTAACGGCCATTTCCACAACGCATCCTGCATCTTTTGGCGCAAGTGAAATTCTCCTTTGGTAAAATGGACCGTGGATCATCATAATAGAATGTTTTTCTGTTACAGACCGATTCGCTTAAATTAAATTTTCCGACAGTATGAGTATGGTGAGGAATTTTGAATTCATCGACATTATTCGCTATTCTTAGGGTTGATAATGGATGGAACAAATGTACCTAGTAACCTGATAATGAAGCTAATCTATTCGATAATATGGCAAAAAGGATCGACCATTGATTAGCCGTTGAAACCAAGCTTTTCGCAGGAAGAAATGAACAGTTCACCGAAGAGAGGGAGATGGGGAAGCAATTGAGTCCTATTATTTTTATAAGATACACCAGAAAGCATTTACCCTATGTTATTTATAAAAAAACCGGGTTTTATGATCTAAATTCAAATATACGTAATAATATCCTGTTTCAGGTTTAATACCTGCTTTTTTTATAAACATATTTATTTAAGCATCATTCAAAAGAATTGTCATCTGAAAAAAATCAAGACTCGTAACACGCTGGTTATTGGTCACTTTTTAAAGTCTTCTTAATAATCATCTTCCTTTTACCTGATTTGCCAGCTGCAATAATACTAAATACAGCAGATTAAAGGTGACGAAGAAAGCAGATTAAATTTTTGCCGGGCACAGACAAATGCAGTACTTTTGAATTAGTTTAATGACATTTTTATTACCCCGGTCTATCTGTTTTATTCACCCTTAATCTGGTTGTATGAATAGCAAAAAATTACTATTTACGGTCTTCCTGTTTCCTGCGTTCTTTTTGATTTTACAGTCTTTTAGCTTTTATCAACAAAGCAAATCAGCAATGGAAACAAGGCTGGTCGGGCATCTCTTCATCATAGGAGGCGGCGAAAAAACCGAAGGACTGATGAAAGAAATGTTGCGCGTTTCCGGAGTCGGGGAAAAGGATTACGTGGTAATTCTGCCTATGGCGGGCGAAGATCCAGATAGTTCAATCATCTGGGCACAGGAAGATTTCGCTTCGGTAGGGATAAAAAACGTAGTCGGATTTAACTTTACCCAAAACGGGCCTGTTACTCAATCAAGGATTGATTCCATGGTAAAAGCAAAACTGATTTTTATTGCCGGTGGTGATCAGTCCAGGTTTATGAAAATAGTGGGTAAAGGGCCTGTTTATAAAGCCATTCATGATGCCAATATTAATGGCGCCACAATTGCAGGAACCAGCGCCGGTGCAGCCGTAATGAGTAAAAAAATGATTACCGGCAATAACCTGAAACATCCTGATTACGATGGGAAATTTCCAACCATAGAGCCTGAAAATATCGAAATGACCGAAGGTCTTGGTTTGGTCGACAAGATTATTGTTGATCAGCATTTTATCAGGCGCCAGCGCCTGAACAGGCTTATTTCGGTCGTACTTGAAAATCCTGCCGACGTTTGTGTGGGGATCGATGAATCAACAGCTATAATTGTTTCAGGAAACAGTTTTAAAGTTACAGGTGAAAACCAGGTAGTTGTTTTGCGGAATCCGAAAAAAAGTAAAAAAATTCAAGGCAAGCTGATGGGAGGAAACGGACTGCTTATCGATGTACTGCTTCCCGGTGAAACATGGCAAATGAAATAACATTCGAAAGTGAATAACCGCTACAAACAAAACCGAATTTAATGGGTTGATTTTAAAACATATACTATGCTTACACTTTTTAAAAATGCCGAAACATATACGCCCCTGTATATTGGTAAAAAAGATATTCTCACAGGCGGAAAAACCATTTTAGCCGTGGCTGATCATATTGAACCTCCGCAAGGCATTGATGTTGTATCAGTTGACTGCACGGGATTAAACCTGGTGCCTGGAATCATTGACTCGCATGTGCATATAACCGGTGGCGGCGGAGAAGGCGGTCCTGCAAGCCGGATGCCTGAACTTGAAATCAGCATGATGATTGACGGAGGTGTAACTACTGTTATTGGTTGCCTGGGTACGGATGGCATAACCCGCACTGTCGACAGCGTGCTGATGAAAGTAAAAAGCCTAAAAGCCAGGGGCATGTCAGCATGGATGTATACCGGCGCATACCAGGTTCCGTGTCCAACTATTACCGGGGATATTGCCCGCGACATTGCATTGATTGAAGAGATAATTGGCGTAGGTGAAGTGGCCATTTCCGATCATCGCTCTTCGGTGCCGACCATTACGGAACTTACCCGCATAGCTGCACATGCCCGCGTAGCCGGAATGATTGGCGGCAAAGCCGGGATTGTAAATATGCATATGGGCGATGCCCGCGATCCGTTTAAACCTATACACGATGTGGTTGCCAACAGCGAAATGGGCTACAGGCAGTTTATCCCCACACATTGCAACCGCAACGATTATATTTTTGAGGATGCCAAAGAATATGGCAAGAAAGGCTATGTGGATATTACCACCAGTTCGTATCCGTATTATATGGATGAAGAAATCAAGCCTTCAAAAGCATTAAAACAACTGCTCGAAAGTGGCGTTCCGATCAGACATATTACATTTACCTCCGATGCCTGTGGCTCGTTGCCGGGATTTGATCCGGAAACCGGTAAACTGGTTAAAATGGAAATGGGGTTACCCGATTCGGTGCTCAGAGAAATAAAGGAATCGGTTACCGAAGAAGGAATTCCATTGGAAATTGCCTTACAGGTTGCCACCTCCAACCCGGCAGATATCCTGAAACTGCAAGGCAAAGGTTATATCAGGGCAGGCTTTGACGCCGATATCCTGATTATGGATACATCATTCAATATCATTCACCTGATGGCGAACGGGAAAATGATGAAATAGGACAGATCTTTTGCTTTACTCATTTAGCGTTTAATCTGACTTATAAACTCCGGAATATCCATCTTTAAATCGGTACTGTCAGCAATCACATTGATAAAAGCGCTGCCAATAATCGCTCCGTTACCCAGTTTGCAGGCTTCGGAATAATCAGATTTGTTTTTGATGCCGAATCCAATGATTAAAGGATTTTTCAGCTTCATTTTCTGAATTTTCTTAATCGCCTCAGTTTGGATTGAAGAATCGTTGCCGGTTGTTGTATTTCCCGAGACCAGGTAAATAAAGGCATTACTTATTTTATCAATTTCTTTGATTCGGGCAGCAGAAGTACCCGGTGTAATCAGAAATACAGGCGACACACCATACCTATCGGCGATGGATTTATGTTCGTTCAAATATTCATTAACCGGAAGGTCGGGAATTATAATGTGATGCACTCCACTTTCATTACATTTTCGATAAAATGTTTCTATGCCATAAGCCAGCATACTGTTCAGATAGCCCATCAGCAAATAAGGCTTCGTAATCTTATGCTTAACCTCTTTTAATTGAGCAAACAACATTTTCAGTGTCATCCCATTATGAAGTGCGACAGTGCTTGAGTGCTGAATCACCGGGCCATCAGCCAACGGGTCAGAAAAAGGAATGCCGATCTCAATAAAATCAACTGCCGTATTATTTAAGATACCTAGTATTTCCTTCGTGCTTTCGAATGTCGGGAATCCTGCCGTAAAAAAAACGGACAAATTAGTATTCTTATTTTGCAGAATGGTTTGGTGCAATGTGTTCATGTTATAAATATTTCAGGTAAGTATCCATGTCTTTATCCCCTCTTCCCGAAAGATTGATCACTACAACATCGGTTGGATTAAATTTCATTTTTGGCAAAATTGCAAAGGCATGCGCCGATTCCAGGGCAGGAATTATTCCATCCAGTTGTATTAATTCTTTGGCTGCATCCAAGGCTTCACGGTCGGTGACCGCATAATAGGTTGCCTGTTTTGTTTCATGAAGATACGCATGCAAAGGACCTATGCCCGGGTAATCAAGCCCGGCTGAAATGCTGTAAGGTTCAGTGATTTGCCCGTCAGCATTCTGCATCAGGTATGTTTTCGATCCGTGAATTATCCCAACCGAGCCAACGGCAAGTGTTGAGGCTGTTTCATGGGAGTTAATACCCAAACCGGCAGCCTCCACACCTATCAGTTTTGTTTTTTTCGATTTCAGAAAATGATAAAAGGCTCCAGCGGCATTACTCCCCCCGCCAACACAAGCGATTACGTAATCCGGTTCGGCCTCGCCGGTTTTTTTCAGCAACTGGGTTCTGATTTCTTTGCTGATCACAGACTGGAATTTGGTAACCATATCCGGGTATGGATGCGGCCCCACAACTGACCCAATGATGTAATGTGTGTCATCAGCATGATTTATCCAGTAACGTATGGCATCGTTGGTTGCATCTTTTAAGGTTTTGGTTCCGCTGAGTGATGGAATTACGGTTGCTCCCAGCATTTTCATACGTGCCACATTCGGGGCCTGCCTTTTGATATCGGTTTCACCCATAAATACCACGCACGATAAACCCAGGAGTGTGCAGGCGGTTGCGACTGCTACACCATGTTGCCCGGCACCGGTTTCGGCCACTATTTTTTGCTTGCCCGTCATTTTGGCTAAAAGCGCCTGTCCCAATGCATTGTTGATTTTGTGAGCGCCGGTATGATTGAGGTCTTCGCGTTTCAGGAAGATACGGGCTTTGTATTTTGCCGATAATGCCTGTGAAAAATAGAGCGGCGTCGGGCGGCCAACATAATCCTTTAAAAGAGAATTCAACTGTTTTTTAAACTCTTTTGACCGGATGATCCTTTCGTAATTTTTCTGCAATTCATCCACATTATTAAAAAGTAATTCGGGGATATAAGCGCCGCCGAATTTCCCGTAGTATCCGTTGCTTATTGGGGTAGTATTCTTCATTTCTTGTAAATATATGTTTGCTCTTACTAAATCAGTTTCGGTTCTAATTTTTGATTTAGGAATATTGATCAACGAATTTAGATTTCTGATTTTATTATAGTGGACACCTGTACTTCTAAAATCAAAATCATTATTCCTTGTTCTTAAATCTTTTCTTACTTAATCATTCATTAAATCAATTAGTTGCCTTATCTTTTCAATATCCTTTATTCCGGGCCTGATTTCAAACTTTGAGTTAATATCGATACCGATGAATTGATCGTGTTTAATCTTTTTGATTTCTTCAAAGTTTTCCAGGCTAATTCCGCCACTGAGGTAGAACGGTTTATTCAGCGTATAAGTCTCAAGCCAATGCCAGTCGAAGGTTTTACCTGTTCCGCCATAGTTATCGCTGTGTGTATCAAACAGGAAAAGGTCGCAGGCATCCAGGTATATTTTGGCTGTTTCAAATGAACTTTTATCTTTAATCGGAATGGTTTTAATTACTTCTGATTTCGTTCTGAAAAAGTTACAAAATTCAGGTGATTCGTATCCATGCAACTGTATGCTGTCGAGTTGATATTGGTCAATAATCTGTTCAATTTCAGAGATTGCAGCATTTACAAAAACACCGGTTTTTTTGATGTGCTTCGGGATTTTTCCCAGTCCATCTTCAATTAATTTCCCATATACATAGCGGGCTGATTTATGATAGAAAATAAATCCCAGGCGCGAGATGTTCATTGGAATTAACTCCATGATGTTTTCTGTATTGGTTATTCCGCACACTTTAAGCTCCATCTGATTCCTCTTTAAGTTTATTAATCTGTTGGATAAACTCTGCACAAGCTTTTTCAGGCTCAGGATGTTTCATAAAATTGGACCCTATCAGGAAGCCATTGTATCCCAGTTTCTTAAGTTCGATTACTGTTTTTGCATCTCGAATACCGCTTTCCGAAATTTTAATAAATCCATCGGGGACGAGTTTTGCCATAGATCGTGAAGTGGCAATATCAATTTTCATCGTTTCCAGGTTACGGTTGTTGACCCCGATTACATCAACTCCAACATATACTTTTTCCAATTCCTGAACAGCATGCAGTTCCAGCAATACTTCCATTCCCAGTTGATGCGCCTTATCGGTGAATTGCACAATCTGTTCCTTACTGAGGATGGAAGCAATCAGCAGGATAGCGTCAGCGCCGATTGATTTGGCTTCGATCACCTGGTATTCGTCAACCACGAATTCTTTTCGCAAAATGGGGCCGAAATTGTGTTCCCGTGCAGTTGTAAGATCAGCATTGCTGCCTCCAAAAAACTTTTTATCGGTCAGAACCGATATAGCGCTTGCCCCGGCCTGCTCGTATCCTATCGAAAGTTTTTCAACATTTACACCCGGATTAATTTCGCCCAGGGCCGGGGAATGCTTTTTGATCTCCGCAATTATACCGCTTTTATCTTTCCTTAAAAGCGAGGCTTTCAACGACATGCATTCGCGTTTAAAGCAGGCAGATCGTTCAAGCAGCTCAAGCGGGAATACTAATTTATCATCCTGAACCTGCTTTTTCTTTTCGAGTACAATTTTTTCGAGCGCGTTCATAATTAATTCTTTACGACCCGGGTAAATAACTGATACGCTCTTTTCGATTCAATGCTTTCGGTGCAGGCTGCAATGCATTCGTCCAGGTTCTTATCCGAATAACAACGCATGGCGAAAGCGCTGTTTATCAAAACTACATTTTTTTGTGCTTCGCTGGCTTCGTCCTTTAAAACAGACATGAAAATTTTAGCCGCATCTTCTATACTGTTTCCGGCATGTATATCTTCCGATGTATTCGGTTTAAACGGGAGTTCATCTTTCATAATAATTTGTTCACTGGTATTGGTGGTGATCAAGACATCGGAAGTCAGGCTTATCTCGTCGTATCCATCCAGTGAATTTACCAGGCAATATTTCACGTCGCCTTTCTGAAGAAAGAAGTTGTACAACCGGGCCACTGAGCGGTTAAACACACCCAC
>Ga0079306_1001171_pt1 | contig 18557 bp, 14 predicted proteins | sample Methanotroph_Enr_FD_79181 | JGI IMG/M metagenome (GOLD analysis project Ga0079306, IMG submission 79181) | Enriched soil microbial communities from Old Woman Creek wetland in Ohio, USA - Methanotroph_Enrichment_5 | ecosystem: Environmental > Terrestrial > Soil > Wetlands | place: USA: Ohio...
CTCTCTTTTTCGCAAAACACCGATAATAAAAAGGTAAATCATTTCGGAACTGTTGTTACCGTTACAAACAAGGGAATTTCATTCATTCCCAATTTAACTTTAGGAAAACCTGCGGTAATATTTGATCTCTCGGTAGGGAGCGAAAGATTTAGCTTTGAGCCTCAGTTAAGATTTGCCCTTGAAGGAAAGCCCTGGTCCTTTCTTTTTTGGCGGCGGTACAAGTTAGTTGAATCCGATAAATTTCATTTTAGCGTTGGTGGGCATCCGGCTCTGTCGTTCAGGGAAACGATTGTTACAAAAGATGGCATTTCATCAAAAGACATGATGGTTCGTCGGTATCTGGCAGGAGAACTGTATCCCAGCTACTCATTTTCGAAAAATATAACTGCCGGAATATATTACCTGTATTCTCGCGGCATTGAAAGCGATATTCCGCAAAATACGCACTTCATCAATTTACGGAGTACCTTCCCGAACATCAAATTAACCCATCAGTACTTTCTGAGATTCTCACCCCAATTCTACTATCTGAAAATGGATAAAAAAGATGGTTTTTATTCCAATGCAACATTGGCATTAAGCAGGAAAAATTGTCCGTTTTCAGTTTCAGGACTTTTTAACAAAGCCTTTAAAACCAATATCACCGCCAATGATAAGTTATTGTGGAATGTAAGCCTGATCTACTCCTTCAATAAAAAATATGCCGAACAATAACAAAACCATAAAATCAGTAAGTTTGTGGGAGATGAGTAAAGTTGAAACCATAGAAGAATTTTACCAACGGAAATTCGATTGGATTCCGGACAATATCCGCAATGAAATCGGGCATTTCAATGTATTTCAGCACGAGCCAATTGAACCCGGAAAAACAAAGCCACTCCCGTATAAAAGACGTGATTTTTATAAAGTCATGCTGGTGATTGGCAATATCAATATGAACTATGCCGACAGCGTTATTTCAGTAAAAAAGCAGGCTTTGTTTTTCTCCAATCCGCAGATTCCTTACAACTGCGAAAATCTGGATCGAATCGAAGATGGGTTCTATTGCATTTTCAATCAGCACTTTTTTCATCAGTTTGGCGATTTGAATCAGTATTCGGTTTTCCAACCAGGTGGAAATCATGTATTCGAATTGACAGATGAACAAGTGGCGCAAATTACCGGAATTTACAAAAAGATGTTCGATGAGATTAATTCCGATTACATCCATAAATACGATGTGTTGCGAAACCTGGTTTTTGAATTGCTGCATTTTGGGATGAAGATTCAGCCGGCTGCAAAATCTGACAAGCAACTCATTAATGCATCCCAACGGATTTCAACCTTGTTTTTAGAATTACTCGAACGACAGTTCCCGATTGACGAAAACCATCAAACATTTCGACTGCGCTCAGCATCCGATTTCTCCAATCAGCTCAACGTACATGTCAACCATTTAAACCGGGCAGTAAAAGAGACCACCGATAAAACTACTTCGCAGATTATTGCTGAACGCATTTTGCAGGAAGCGAAAATTCTGCTGAAACACAGTGCCTGGACGGTATCCGAAATTGCCTATGCGCTGGGCTTTACCGAAGTCACCCACTTCAATAACTTCTTCAAAAAACATGTTCAGTTGAGCCCGCTAAAATTCAGGAATGTTTGAATATTCAATTTAATTCTGAAACCGGTATTCATTTGGAGTAAACCCTGTTACACTTTTAAAAAGCCTCGTAAAGTGTTGAGGATATTTGAAACCCAATTCGTAAGCAATTTCATTCACTGTTTTATCGGAATCAAATGTTTTGGTTTTAGCAACGTCAATAATCTTGTTCTGAATGTATTCCTTTGCCGGTTTACCTGTTTCCTTCTTGATCAAATCGCCAAAATAGTTGGGCGACAAATGAAGTTCTTCCGCAAAATAAGCCACAGAAGGCAATCCTATTTTTTGAGGTTTGTCAGATGAAAAATAGCCGTTCAGTTGTATTTCAAACTTTTCTAAAATGCCTTTGTTGGCATTATCCCTGGTAATGAACTGGCGGTCGTAAAAGCGATCACAGTAATTCAATAACAATTCAATATTTGAGGCAATAAGTTTTTTGCTGTGTTTGTCAACAGCATGTTCTAATTCATAGCTGATCTTTGAAAAACAATCCAATATTATTTGGCGCTCGCGTTCAGATACATGAAGTGCTTCATTGACATTATAGCTAAAAAATGAATAGTCGTTAATCAGATGTCCTAAGGAGGTTCCAATGATCAAATCCTGATGAAAAATCACACCATGTCCTTTAGGTTGATACAGTTCTACACTGGGTTCCATGTCAAGTATTTGGCCTAGTGCAAGAAATATCAGCGTACCTTCCTGATAGTCGTATGTATTTTTCCCATACCGAAGATCACCGCAATTTACATCCTTAAGTAATACTAAATAGAACCCAAAATAGGTTCGCATTAACTTCCGTGGTGAAGCTTTCGAAAAATCAATTACACTTACCAAAGGATGCAAAGTTTCGTGATTATTAAAAATATTGTATTCACGAACAGTATTAAATCTGTTTATATTTTCCATATCCGGTATTGTTTTGTGAAGCAAATTTAAACATTCCAACCTAGCTGTAACCATCCAAGCGGTCCAATCAGTAAAAATGGTAGACAATGCAGTTATCTGTATACCAATACCTGAATGGCAAGTTCATACCTTTGTAAAGAAAAATAATAGAGTATGAATAACAGTTAATATAAATCATAAACTAATATCAGTATGAAAACAACAATTCTCGGACTTTTTTTAATCATCATGAGTGCGCTCGGATCTCTTGCGCAAAATTCTTCTGTGGATCAGGAAATCATTAATCTTTCCAAAGAAAAGTGGCAGTGGATGGCTGACAAGAATGTAAATGCTCTGGAAAATCTATTTCACGATAAAGCTGTATTTGTACACATGGGAGGTTCCTGGGGGAAAGAACAGGAAATCAATGTCATTAAAAGTGGAGGGATTTGGTACAAGAAAGCGGATATCTATGAAGTATCTGTGAATATTATTGGCTCAACAGCCATCCTTTTAAACCGAATTACATTGTTAGCCGTTGTCGGAGGAAATGAAGTAACCAACCCTTTTGAAGTTACAGAAGTGTATGTTAAAGAAGGCAATAGCTGGAAATTGGGGTCTCTGTCGTTCACCAAGTTGCTTACACCTCCAGCTCAGCAACCAGATTCCCACTAGTTTTATACCTAGTGGTCACAGCCTTGGTAGGCACAAACAAGGATTGCGAATGGGTAACTAGTAAAAGCAATTTAAGTTTGATTGAACTTACAAGGGTTTTCATAACAATAGTACCTGCCAGCAAAAATGGAATAAAAAAAAAACCTAAATTGCTATATTAATTTCCATAAAAATCAAGAATTAATAATCAACCAAGGAACCAACCAAAATGAAAAACCAACTGATTTTTGTAACAGCATTCTTACTGATGACTTTCGCAAACAGTATTTATGCACAGGACTGGCCACAGTTCCTTGGACCCCAAAGGAACAGTACTTCTCCTCAAAAGAACCTTTTACGCACCTGGCCTGCAAGCGGACCTGAAGTTTTATGGACGGCCAATATTGGAAACGGTTATGGCGGGCCGGTTGTAAAAAATGGTAAAGTTTATTTGCTCGATCGGATCGACAGTATCGGTGATGTGATGCGAAGTTTCGACTTTACTTCAGGCAAAGAACTCTGGAAGATTACAATTCCTTCGCCCGGAGCATTTCCGTTTCCGGGTTCCAGAAGTGTTCCGACGGTTGACGGCAACTTAGTGTATGCCTGCGGGGCAATCGGCGATTTGTTTTGCATTGATATCAACACTCACAAGCAGGTTTGGCATAAGAACATTTGGACCGATTATGGCGGTAAAGAACTTCCAATCTGGGCCATTTCACAGTGTCCTCTCATTTATGGGAACATGGTAATTGTATCCTCACATGCCCCTGAAGCCGGTGTAGTTGCTTACAATAAGCTTACGGGTGATATCGTATGGAAAACCCCGAATCTGGGGAATGAGACGTATGTAAGTCCTTCTATTGCAAAAATATCCGGCGAAGATCAGGTTGTAATGGTCACTTCCTCAACCAACCCATTCGGACATCCGGGAGCAGAAAAAATCTTAGGTAAGATCATTGGCATTGAACCACTTACCGGGAAAGTATTGTGGGAATATAAGAATTGGGAATGTCATATATCTGTGGCAAATGCGGTAGACGCTGGTGATAACAAATTACTAGTTGTCGGGGGTTATGAGCTTGGTTGTGTGATGATAAAAGTTGATAAGAAGGCAGATGGAAGCTACGGTGTTACAGAACTTTTTAAGCACAACGAATTTGGCGATCATACAAAACCACCAATCCTGTTTAAGGATTATTTCTATGCCCAATTTTCAACCAATGGAAAACGTGACGGCTTGGTTTGTATGGATATGGATGGCAAAATCATGTGGAAAACAAAAAATGAACCCAAATTTGATAAAGGCAGCATGATTTTGGCCGATGGTTTAATTCTTGCAACCGACGGCGCTAATAAATTATACCTGATTGAACCTGATCCTGCTGGATTCAAATCGCTTGCTTCTGCCGATCTCCTGAAACCGGGTGGTGTGAACACCAGTAATCGCATGACCAATTTTGGAGGGCCAACCCAAAACTGGGCGCCCATCGCGCTTGCCGATGGCAAATTATTGATCCGGGACCAGAGCCGCCTGATGTGTGTAAAAGTTGCTCAATAAATCGATTCTTGTTTGATTTTCGTAATTCTTTGTTTGTTTTAAGTTATTTCCGGGCCCATTTCTGTTTGATATTTGTATCATCATTAAAAGTATAAAATCATGGAAACAAAAATTCAAAAACGCAAATTAGGAAACAGCGGTCTGGAAGTTTCAGCCATCGGGCTTGGCTGCATGGGAATGAGTTTTGGCTACGGAACCATTTCCGATGAAAAGGAAATGATCGCCCTCATTCGGTCGGCTGTTGAAAGCGGAGTTACCTTTTTTGATACTGCTGAAGTGTATGGCCCATACATCAACGAAGAGCTGGTAGGAAAGGCCCTTGAGCCTTTCAAAGGACAGGTTGCGATCGCCACAAAATTCGGGTTTAATTTTCAGGATGGAGTAAATACCGGGCTCAACAGCCGTCCGGAGAACATTAAAAAGGTAGCAGAGGAATCGCTGAAACGCCTTCGGATTGATGCCATCGATCTGTTTTATCAGCACCGTGTTGATCCTAACATACCAATAGAAGATGTGGCCGGAGCTGTGAAAGACTTGATTCTGGAAGGAAAAGTGAAATATTTCGGACTTTCGGAAGCCGGAGTGCAAATCATCCGCCGTGCACATGCCGTTCAACCCGTAACTGCCCTGCAAAGCGAATATTCGTTGTGGTGGCGCGAACCGGAAGACGAAATCATTCCAACACTCGAAGAATTGGGAATTGGCTTTGTCCCGTTCAGTCCGCTGGGCAAAGGTTTCCTGACCGGAAAAATGGATCAGAATACCACTTTCGATAGCAAGGATTTCCGCAGCACAGTTCCGCGTTTATCGCCCGAAAACCTGAAAGCCAACATGGCATTTGTTGATTTGGTTGCAGCATTTGCACAACGCAAGAATGCAACCTCCGCGCAAATTGCATTGGCATGGGTACTTGCACAAAAGCCTTGGTTTGTCCCAATTCCTGGCACTACAAAACTGCACCGTTTACATGAGAATCTCGTATCCGCAGCAATCGAATTCACATCTGAAGAGCTTCAGGAAATTAACGGCGCTTCATCAAAAATTGCAGTTCAAGGCGACCGGTATTCAGGAGGCAGTGCAAAAATGATCAACCGCTGATCTGGTGTAAGTTGGAATTCTGATGCATCTGCAATTAATGAAAATATTTAAGAGGCTTTTGAAATCTTATTTCAAAAGTCGTCATATCACTTAATTTTTTCGCAGGCAATTCGTATCCGCCCAATTGTCTCTGCCTTGCCAATCACTTCGAAGATTTCAAACAAGTCGGGACCACTGCTGCTGCCCACCAAAGCCAGGCGGATAGGAACCATCACCACACCAAATCCCCATTCTTTTTCAGTCATAAAAGCTGAAAATGATTCCTTGATGGCTTCTGCTTTCCAATCCAAAATGGATTCAAAAAGTTCAGCAATAGATTCCAGCTTTTCATTGGTGTCGGGTTTCCATTTCTTCTGAATGGTCTTCTCATCGTAGCTTTCAGGAGTCTGAAAGAAGAAATGGCCCTGCTCCCACAAATCTTTCACAAATTCACATCGCTCCTGAATCATTCCAACAATCCTTTCAAGTTGCTGCATTTCCCAAGAAATCCCTTTTTCAGTCAGGATTGGTAAAAATAATTGAGCAATTTCTGCAGGCGATTTTTGTTGCAAATAATGTCGGTTAAACCATTTGGCCTTCTCCGGATCGAACCGGGCACCCGATTTTACCACTCGTGAAAGATCGAAGCTTTCAATAAGTTCTTTCATCGAAAAGAATTCCTGTTCGGTACCGGGACTCCAACCAAGCAACGCCAGCATATTAATAAAGGCTTCAGGAAAATAGCCATCCTCCCGGTATCCTCTTGAAAATTCGCCGGTTTCCGGATCTTTCCATAACAGTGGAAAAACCGGAAATCCCATTTTGTCTCCATCCCGTTTGCTAAGTTTTCCCTTCCCTTCAGGTTTCAGGATAAGCGGAAGATGGGAAAAACGTGGGCGGTTTTCAGAAATACCCAGTGATTCATACAATAAGATATGCAATGGCATGGAGGGAAGCCATTCTTCGCCACGGATCACATGTGTAATTTCCATTAAATGATCGTCAACCACATTGGCCAGGTGATACGTTGGCATGCCGTCGGATTTAAACAAAACCTTATCGTCGAGCTGATTGGTATTGAATGACACACGACCACGTATCATATCTTCCTCCACAATATCACGATTCTCGGGCATTTTAAAACGGATTACATAGTGTTGCCCGCTTTGCAGTCTTTCCTGAACTTCTTCAGCTGAAAGAGTGAGCGAGTTTTTCAATCCGTTACGTGTGTGCAAATCATAAGAGAAAACCTGTTTGTCGGCTTCAGCCTGTTTTCTGAGTTCGTCCAGTTCTTCAGCCGTATCGAAGGCATAATAAGCGAACCCATTTTCAATCAGTGAATCAGCATATTTCTTATACATTGGCTTGCGCTCGCTTTGGCGATAGGGTCCCAAATCGCCACCGAAACCAACACCTTCGTTGGGTACCAGTCCGCACCATTTCAATGCTTCGATAATGTATTCTTCGGCTCCCGGCACGAAACGGTTTTGATCGGTATCTTCAATGCGCAGCAGAAAATCGCCGCCATGCTTTTTGGCAAACAGATAATTGAACAAAGCTGTTCGTACTCCACCCATGTGAAGCGGTCCTGTCGGACTCGGAGCAAACCGAACCCTCACTTTTCTTTCCATGATTTTGCTGATTAATATTTCGCCACAAAGATAACATTTCTGAAGGTTGCCAATCGACTTTAACAATTCTGCACCTAAAAAACACAGCAGCTTGTTGACCGATACCAGTCGTTAATAGTTATTAACATGATTTTTAACAGCCTTCGCAGAAAATGATTTGTAAATAAGCATATATCCATATCTTTGCGCGTTAATTTTTCTATTCAGAATACCATTTAATATATCTAATGAAACGATTTTTAGCAATTGTTGCATTTATTCAGGTTTTTCTGCCTGGATTAGTGACTGCAGACGAGGGGATGTGGTTGCCGGCTTTGGTTGAAAAGCTGAATATCAACCAAATGAAGAAAGAAGGATGCCTGCTTAATGCTGAAGATATTTACAGCATTAATCATTCGAGCCTGAAAGATGCTGTAGTTTCGCTCGATCACGGAACGTGCACTGCTGAGCTCATTTCAGATGAAGGTCTGCTTTTGACAAACCACCATTGTGGCTATGATGAAATTCAGGAACATAGTACCGTTGAACACGATTACCTGAAAGATGGATTCTGGGCAAAAACAAAAGAAGAAGAATTGCCTAATTTGGGGAAATCAGCTTCATTTCTGATTCGTTGCGAAGATGTTTCGGCGAAGATTTTACCTGAATTAAACGAACAGATGTCAAGCGATGAGCGAAGTAATAAATTCCATGAATTAGCTTCAAAAATTGAAAAGGAAGCCTCTGACAACAAAAATTATAAAGCTCGTGTGCAAAGTTTGTACAACGACAACAAATATTATCTTTTCGTATACGAAACTTTCAGAGATATCCGACTGGTTGGCGCACCACCGCAATCGATGGGGAAATTCGGCGGTGAAACGGATAACTGGATGTGGCCCAGGCACACTGCCGACTTTAGCATGTTTCGTATTTATTGTGGTAAAGACGGAAACCCGGCAGCATATTCTCCGGATAATGTGCCATACAAGCCAAAATACCACCTGCCTATCTCTCTGAAAGGTTACCAAATGAATGATTTTGCAATGGTTCTAGGATATCCGGGAAACACCCAACGATACCAAACTTCTTTCGGAATTGAGTTCACCACAAAGGTTGTCAATCCGGTTAAAATAAAGGTGCGGGAAGAGAAACAGCGGATCATGAAAGAATTTATGCGAACATCGCAAAAAGCGCAAATTATGTATGCAGCCAAGTACAATGTCAGTTCAAATTTTTACAAACAAAGCATTGGGCTAAATAAATCGGTTGTAAGCCTGAATATCCTTGAAAAGAAGAAACAACTTGAAGATCAATTCAGTCAATGGGTAAACAGCGATCCGCAACGAAAAGACAAATACGGAGAAGCGCTCAGACTGATAGCCAGTGCATATACAAACGAAGCGGCACAGACTGCTTCTGAATATATGACGGAAGCGGTGGTCCGCGGACCTGAAATCTTTTATTTTGCTTACCGTACCGGTCCGCTTTGTGATGCTTTACGATTGAATAAAAACCCGGAAAAAGTTAGTATGGCCAGCGAACGGGTAAAAGATGGTTTGGGTGAATTTTTCAAAGATTATGATTCGGAAACAGACCAGAAAATTGCTGCCACACTATTCCGTATCTATCAGGAAAATGTTGCACCACAATATCATCCATCCTTTTTCAGGATTGTAAAAAACAAATACGGTAACGATTTTGAGAAATACACGAAAGAATTGTATTCTAAATCAATTTTTGGAAGCCAGAAACGGCTGGTGCACTTCTTTGAAGCGCCAAAAGCTAAGGTTCTTGAGAAAGATCCTTTATTTCAGGTTGCACTTGAAATTTTTACTATGAGGTCCCTGATTGAAGATGAGGTAAGTAAAACATCTGAAGTTCTGGCAAAAGGAAACCGGCTTTTTGTTGGTGGATTGATGGAGATGGAAACCGACAAAACTTTTTACCCGGATGCCAATTCAACCATGCGTTTATCCTACGGAACTGTTAGTGACTATATTCCACATGATGGAGTTAAATACAACTATTTTACCACTTTACGCGGATATATCGAAAAAGAAATCCCGGGCGACGAGGATTTTGACGTACCTGCCAAACTGAAAAAACTTTATGCAGCAAAAGATTATGGCAGATATGCCGATGCCGATGGCAGTCTCCATACCTGTTTCACTACGAATAACGATATTACCGGGGGAAACTCCGGAAGCCCTGTGATTAATGGCAAGGGCGAATTAATTGGAATAGCTTTCGATGGCAACTGGGAAGCCATGAGCAGCGATTTGGCTTTTGAAAACAACCTGCAAAAATGTATCAACGTAGATATTCGTTTTGTTCTATGGACTATTGATAAAATGGCCGGAGCACAAAACCTGATTGATGAAATGACTATCGTTAATTAAGATTTGATTTTTTTATACCCGAAAGACCCGTATTTTTACGGGTCTTTCTTTTTTGAGAATCATGATCAGCCGCAGATACCGAGCGGGAAACAGTACAAATCGTTTGTAAAACAGATATTTTTAATTAATCACTAAATCTAACTTAAGATGATCAAGCTAAAAATGACAACGAGGATTGCTATTTACAGTTGTATATCGTTAATGGTCGTATTATTAATGGGTTGTGCTGATGTAGTTTCAATTAAAGATTGCGTGGTCAGCGAACCGTATGGTTTCTGGGGTGGCTTATGGCATGGAATAATTGCACCGATAAGTTTTTTCTGTAGTTTATTCAGCAAGCATATCGCCATGTATGCTGTGAATAATAATGGTGGCTGGTACGACTTCGGATTTGTATTAGGTGCAGGAATTATATTCGGTGGCGGAAGCAGGGCAAGTAAATAACGGTAACTCTAAATTTGAATTTAAAACCTCTTAATGAAAATTACGATCTATACTGACGGTGCAGCCCGTGGAAATCCCGGCCCGGGAGGGTTTGGAACAGTTTTGCTATCCGGCAAATTAAGAAAGGAATTGTCGGACGGATTCGAGCTGACCACCAATAACCGGATGGAATTACTGGCCGTAATTGTTGGGTTGGAGGCTTTGAAAATCGAAAATTCATCGGTTACCATATACTCTGATTCGAAATATGTGGTTGAAGCGGTCGAAAAAGGATGGATTTGGAATTGGGTAAAAATACGTTTTAAAGGCAAAAAGAATGAAGACCTCTGGCTCAGATTCCTGAAAATTTACCCCAAACATCAGGTAAAATTCGTCTGGATAAAAGGTCATGCCAGCATTCCTGAAAACGAACGCTGCGACCAGCTAGCCGTCGAGGCATCGATGCAGCCTCACTTAAAAAAGGATAATGGTTATCTGGCAAGCCTGCAAAAGAGTTAAGTTATTTCGAAGTAATACATTATTTTTACCGTTTCAAAAGAAAACCTGAATGAAGTCCCTTTACAATATTTCTATTTTTTTGTATTCTATTCTGATTAATTTGTCTGCACCCTTCAACGTCAAAGCACGGCAGATCAGCAAGGGACGTGCACAGGTTTTTGCCGGAATAAAGGCACGGATAAAACACGACAGACCGATTATTTGGGTACACTGTGCTTCGCTCGGCGAATTCGAACAAGGCCGGCCGGTTATTGAAGCCATCAAAAAACAACACCCTGAATACCAGATTTTTCTGACCTTTTTCTCTCCTTCAGGATACGAAATTCGCAAAAAATATGAACTGGCCGATTACATTTTTTATCTGCCTGCCGACACGAAAAAGAATGCTCAAGAATTCATTGAATTGGTTCGCCCGGAAATAGTATTTTTTGTGAAATACGAATTCTGGTTTCACTACCTCAACGAACTAAAGAAGAAAAACATCCCGGTCTACCTGTTTTCATCTATATTTCGTGAAGATCAATTGTTCTTTAAAAACTCACCCTGGGGAAAATGGTATCGAAAAATGCTATTTAGGTTCGAACACTTTTTTGTTCAGGATAATCAATCGGTTGATTTACTTCACCGGATTGGCATTAAGAATGTGACCAAGGCAGGCGATACCCGGTTCGACCGCGTGGCAGAAATAGCCCGCAACGGGAAAAACATTCCGCTCGTTGAAAGTTTCAAAGGAAGCAGTCAACTGGTGGTTGCCGGAAGTACCTGGAAACCCGATGAAGATATGCTCGCTCAGTATATTCACAGTCATCCCGACATCAAATTCATTATTGCACCGCACGAAACGAAAAAGGGAAACATCGAAAGGTTGATAAACCTGTTGAAAACCCCGGTTATTTGTTATACAGGCGCATCCATGGAAACAGTTATGAACAAGCAGGTCATGATTGTTGATACCATTGGAATCCTGTCGTCGATATACAAATATGCCGATCTGGCCTACATTGGAGGCGGTTTTGGGGTTGGAATCCATAATACACTTGAAGCAGCGATTTTCGGAATGCCAGTTGTATTTGGTCCAAATTACCTGAAGTTTCAGGAGGCAAAAAGTATGGTTAACCTTGGTGTAGCTTTCCCAGTCAATGATTACCCCTCGCTTCAAACCATCCTGGATAATTTACTTGATAATTCTGAAAAAAGAGCAGCGATATCGGTTGAATGCATTAACTTCACCAAACAAAACATTGGAGCGACCCGGTTAATTTTAAACAAAGTTTTTAACATCTCCTGAAATTCGGATTAGCTCATTTCAACGAAACATATAATCTTCCACAAACAGCTTTCATTCAGGTTCTTTCCTGACCAGAATATTTGACCATCCAAACTTCAAATTAATATTTTTGTAAACTTTTTGTAATACCAAAAAGTTTAATGCATTGAAATTCAGAATACTAACATCGCCTCGTTGATAACTTTTCTTAATATTCTCAATTCTGGTATTCGATATTTTAAACATTGCCCTTATATTGCATACAGCTAAAACAAACAAACGTGAGCAAAATTTCCATCACGTTTACAATCGATTATCAATTATTAAAGATCAAAAAAAAATTGGGTTATGACATTCAGGAACGTGGCAATTGAGTCCCAAACAGGGGAAATTACGTACTCCCAGGATGAAGCCTTCAAAGCTTCGCTGGAATATTTTAAGGGAGATGAACTTGCAGCAACAGTGTGGATAAACAAGTATGCCTTGAAAGATTCGTATGGCAACCTGTACGAACGAACTCCCGATGACATGCACCGTAGACTTGCATCAGAAATTGCAAGAGTTGAAAAAAATTATGAAAATCCATTGACTCAGGATGAGATTTTTGCTCTACTCAAGGATTTTAAATACATCGTGCCCCAGGGAGGACCAATGACAGGCATCGGCAACGATTTTCAGATCGCATCGCTGTCGAACTGTTTTGTTATCGGGAACGATGGAGACTCCGATTCGTACGGAGGTATTATGAAAATTGATCAGGAGCAGGTGCAACTGATGAAACGCCGGGGCGGTGTCGGACACGATCTTTCACACATCCGGCCAAAAGGTTCTCCGGTAAAAAATTCTGCATTGACCTCAACAGGTATTGTTCCATTCATGGAACGATATTCAAACTCAACCCGCGAAGTGGCCCAGGATGGTCGTCGTGGTGCACTGATGCTTTCGGTTTCGATTAAACATCCTGATGCAGAATCGTTCATCGATGCCAAACTCGAACAAGGCAAAGTAACCGGAGCAAACGTTTCTGTTAAAATTCATGACGACTTTATGCAATCGGTTGAAGCGGGTGAACAATACCGCACTCAATATCCGGTTGACTCGAAACATCCAAAGTATGTAAAGGATATCGATGCCGATAACCTTTGGAAAAAAATAGTACACAATGCATGGAAATCGGCCGAACCGGGCATTCTTTTCTGGGACACCATTATTAAGGAGTCGGTACCCGACTGCTATGCTGACCTTGGCTACAAAACCGTGTCGACCAATCCATGCGGTGAAATTCCGCTTTGTCCATACGACAGTTGCCGCCTGATTGCAGTAAACCTGTATGCCTATGTTGAAAATCCGTTTACCTTACAGGCAAAATTCAATTTCGATCTGTTCAAAAAACATGTCGGATATGCCCAGCGCATAATGGATGACATTATTGATCTCGAACTCGAAAAAATAAACGGAATACTTGGTAAAATCGATGCAGACCCGGAAAATGAAGATTTGAAACACATCGAACGGTCGATGTGGTTAAAAATTCAGACCAAGGCAAAAGAAGGACGTCGTACAGGTGTTGGTATAACTGCTGAAGGCGATATGCTTGCCGCTTTAGGATTGCGTTACGGAAGTGACGATGCAACTGATTTCAGTGAAGAAATTCACAAAACGGTTGCTTTGGAAGCCTACCGGTCATCGGTTAATATGGCAAAGGAACGCGGAGCTTTTACTATTTACAGCACCGAGCGCGAGAAAAATAATCCAATGATTAAACGCCTTCGCGCTGCCGACGAAGAATTGTATCAGGATATGGCAAAATACGGCCGAAGAAACATTGCCCTATTAACCATTGCGCCAACCGGAACAACCAGTTTGATGACGCAAACAACTTCCGGAATTGAACCCGTTTTCATGCCGGTTTATAAACGCCGCCGGAAAGTAAACCCTGGCGATAAAAATGTTAAAGTTGACTTTGTTGATGAAGTGGGCGATTCGTGGGAAGAATATGTCGTTTTCCATCATAAATTCAAAGATTGGATGGTAATCAACGGATTTGAACTCAAAAAGAATTACCCTGAAGCTGATCTGGATGCAATGATTGCCAAATCGCCTTATTATAAAGCTACTTCGAACGATGTGGACTGGATGAATAAAGTTCGCATGCAGGGGAAAATCCAGAAATGGGTCGACCATTCCATTAGCGTAACCATCAATTTGCCTGCCGATGCCGATGAAGAGTTGGTTGGCCAACTCTACTTCGAAGCATGGAAAAGCGGGTGCAAGGGTGTAACCGTATATCGCGACGGATCCCGTTCAGGAGTGCTTATCTCGAATAAAAAAGAAGAAGAAGAAACAGAAGAAACTGTTTACAGCGTCTTCCCGACTAAAAGGCCAACTGAACTGGAAGCCGATGTGGTTCGTTTCCAGAATTCGAAAGACAAATGGGTTGCCTTTATCGGAACCATCGAAGGTCGGCCTTACGAAATTTTCACCGGGTTATCGGACGACGAGGACGGAATTCTGTTGCCACGTTCGGTGCAAAACGGGAAAATTATCAAAAACATCAATTCCGACGGAACAAAACGCTACGATTTTCAATACACCAACAAACAAGGCTACCGGACTACCATCGAAGGTTTATCGTACAAATTCAACCCGGTATTCTGGAACTATGCCAAACTGATTTCGGGAGTTTTGCGTCATGGAATGCCTATCCATAAAGTAGTTGATACAGTTACAAGCCTTCAATTCGACAACGACACCATTAACAGTTGGAAAGCCGGAGTTGCCCGGGCACTGAAAAAATATGTTCCCGACGGAACCATTTCGGAAGGAGCAGTTTGCGGAGAATGTGGTTCGCGCCACGTAACTTACCAGGAAGGCTGTTTAATTTGTCCCGACTGCGGAACATCCAAATGCGGATAACACTAAACTATTTGATTTTCCTGATCATATTAAAAACCAAACCCACCGGAGGCTGTCTCGAAAAAGGCAGCCTCTTTTCGTTTTGCGCAATTTAAAAAGCAGTGCAAACAGAATTAGTCAATCCGTCCGATTGCTCTGAAAACCAGATGACAATCTTTCGGAAAAACAGATCGGTTGATTATAGTTAAATTTTAAAAAGTACTGTATATTTGGTGATATATTCAAGTTGTAGGGCAGTTAAGTCGCTTCATGAAACGGTATCGGTTCTTGAAATATTTTTTAAATTGACTGTTCTACCAGCTTGAGAGATTATCGGATTTGAAAGGGACGTGTTTATATATATCCAAATTTGGAGATATATAAACACCTTTTGTGATCGACAAAGTAGAAATAAACACAATAGACTATATTAATTCGTCAGGCAAACATAGTAAGAAGACTTTTAATAAAAACTTATATGAAAATGAAAAAATGTTATATTCTACTAATCTTTATTTTCAGCCTTAGTAAGCTTCACGGACAAATCATTAAGAATGATAGTACCTATATTGGTCCTGCAAGTGGCACCTTGATTATTGTGGGAGGTGGTAACATCATTGAATCTTCATTCACAAGATTTTTAGAATTAGCTGGAGGTATTGATTCGCCAATCGTAGTAATTCCTACAGCCGACGGAAGTGAAAAATGTGCTGAAAATTCTGCCGAAGCGGATTATTTAAAAAAATTGGGAGCAACAAATGTTACAATTCTTCACACCAGAGACAGGAATATAGCAAATTCGGATTCATTTGTTTTACCATTAGTTAATGCTAAAGCGGTATTCTTTGGAGGAGGACGTCAATGGAGACTTGTTGATTCATATAGAAATACGCTAACTGAAAAAATGTTATGGAAGGTTTTAGAGCGAGGCGGTGTTATCGGAGGGACATCTGCCGGTGCCACTATCCAGGGAAGCTATCTGGCACGTGGAGATTCAAAAAATAATCAAATCATGATGGGGGATCATCAGGAAGGATTTGGATTTTTGAAAAATGTGGCTATTGACCAACATGTCATGGCACGCAATCGACAATTTGATATGTTTGATATTTTAAAGAATCGGCCAGAATTATTAGGAATTGGTATTGATGAAAATACTGCCATTATTGTCCAAGGCAATCAATTTGAAGTAATTGGGGAAAGCTACGTAATTGTATATGATGGAACTTTTTGGTCTAGAGAAGGGAGTGATTTTAAAAACCTCCCCGAAAAAGCTAAACCTTTTTATTTTCTCCGTGAGGGAGATAAATATGATCTTTTAAATAGAAAAGTTAAGAAATAAAAAAACTACGTTTGCCAACACGCGGTCATAAAACATTGGGGTTTTAGTGGTACGCCAAGCGCATCGTTCGCTGGCAAGTTTTCTATAGTTTGATAGGAAAGTGTCCACGAAATCCCCAACATTTCATTCTGCCAACGTTATGTGGGTAGTTTATTGCAGATTGAAAGGCATTTAAGTTTCAACTAATTATTGGTTCTCGTTACCTGAAATAGTTTTGAGGGTTTGACCGTGATGGGCAATATGAAAGGCAACTGAAAAAATTATTTTAGAGAAACAATCTGGGTTGACAAATAAGAGATTTTTTGAAATGCGAATTAGAAGTAACTTTTTGAAACAGTTTTGCGGAAAAGTTGGGAAGCCTTTTTGATGAACAAGAAACCGCCCTACAACATCAGCTACCCGTCAAGTGCGGCAGCAGTGGTTTTCGGTGGGCATCTTTCCGCTCGGGCTGCTTTTCGGTTTGACAGGAAATCGCCCGCAATCCGCCCCTGCGTGTAGCTTCCTACGTTATAGGCAATATTGGGTGGGGCTTGAAAGGCAATCGGATTTTAGCCAATCATTGGTTATCGGTACCTGAAAGAGTTTCTGGGCTCGACACGGAAACGCGGTTTGACAGGCGTCGAAAAAGTAGCATTCTAAAACGTGGGGCTCGACAGAGTTTCGGTACTTGACAGGCAGACGGGAAATTAACAGGACTGCGACAAAACCTACTCGGGTGGCGAGAAAACCTACTCGGGTACAAAAGAAACCTACTCGGGTCGCATAAAACCTACTCGGGTGACAAGAAAATCTACTCGGGCGACGAAAAAACTTACTCGGGTGGCAAAAAGCTTACTCGGGTGGCGAAAAACTCAGCAGGGCGAGTGGTAGTGGGCATTTTAGGTTTTGGAAACGAAATCGCTGAAAAATTTGGAAATAGTTTTTAATGAAAATAAATAATGCCTATAACATCAGCTACCCGTCCGGCAGCAGTGGTTTTCGGTGTGTATCTTTCCGCTCAAGCTGTCTTTCGGCTTGACAGGAAATCGCCCGCAATCCGTCCCTGCGTGTAGCTTCCTACGTTGTATACAACCCATTTGGCACTTCGTAATTTAAGCAATATTGACATGATAAATAGACGATTTGTTGTAAAAGTATCAGATGATAATTCTGAAGAAGGATTAATTAATATTTTAGCAAAAATGACTGGAGTAAACCCTTCAGAAATTCAGCTGTCGAACGAAGTACTTGCTAATATTCAACAAATCGATAGTGAGAAGTTGGAATTAAAAAAAATTATAAATCCATTTTTTGACAACTTAAAATCTCAAAATACAAAAGAGAGCAATAAAAAGATAAATGAATTGATTGACTTAGGAAAATTCATTTATCGTTTAGGACTTGCAAGTAATATTGAAATAATCGAATGCGGCGAACAGCCTGATTTCATTATTAGGTTTCAAGACGAGTTGATCGGTGTTGAGCATACTGGAATTTATGACGATGATGTAGTAGCTGAAATAAAAAAAATAAAAAAAATAATCAGCAAATGTCAGAACAAGCTTAGGAATAGCCGAAATGACATTAAGGGACTGTTCAATATCATTGTTGTTCCCTCAAAATTAAAAGGACAATTATATTCTAAAGAATCTGAAATCATTCAGACTATTTGCGACTTTATTATAGCCGAACACGAACACAAAGAAATAGAAAAACCTGCCTTCATTGAGGATGTTATTAAAGCACAACATTCAGTATTAGAATTGACTTTAGGTGAAGACTATTGGTTACAGGAATTGACAATTGACGCAATTGCAAAAACTATTTCGAAAAAGGAAAATAAAATCGACACCTATAAGTCTTTAAAGAACATAAATAAATGTTGGTTACTAATTGTCATTGACGGTGCAAGTTCTGCGTCAAGCTTTAATGTTAATTTAGATACATTACCGATGCATTTAACGCCATTTGATAGAATTTACATTTTTGACAACTTTAAAGGAACAATTATTAAAGGAGAAAAAAATTGAAAGTAATAATGAAAAGATTGGAGGGCAGCATACCCCTCGCTGGTGTGGATTTGCAATCCACACCTCGCTAAAGGCGGGATTTATAATCCGACTGGAATAGAGGGGGAAATGCGGATTACAAATCCGCATTAGCGTAGTTTTGAAAGGCGAGACGTTATGCATCAGGAGAAAGATCAACACCACAGAATATGACACCGAAAGAAATTTTAGAAAAATGGATTGACGCTTTCAACAGGGCAGATGTGGAAACGATTTCAGGTTTTTATGC
>Ga0079306_1001175_pt1 | contig 18439 bp, 17 predicted proteins | sample Methanotroph_Enr_FD_79181 | JGI IMG/M metagenome (GOLD analysis project Ga0079306, IMG submission 79181) | Enriched soil microbial communities from Old Woman Creek wetland in Ohio, USA - Methanotroph_Enrichment_5 | ecosystem: Environmental > Terrestrial > Soil > Wetlands | place: USA: Ohio...
CCGTGGCCCTGGCGCGGCGCGGGGCGGAGGTGGTGAGCACGGACTTCACCCACGCCATGCTCCGCCTGGGGCCGCCCAAGTTCGCCCGGAAGGGCCTCCGCGACCGGATCTGGGCGTCCACCGACGCCGATGCCCAGCGCCTTCCCTTCCGGGACGCCACCTTCGACGGGATCACCATCTGCTACGGCATCCGCAACGTGGAGGAACGGGCCCGCGCCTATGCCGAGTTCCTGCGGGTGCTGCGGCCCGACGGCCAGCTCACGATCCTGGAGTTCAGCGCGCCCGTGCTTCCGGGCCTGAAGCCGCTCTACGACTGGTACAGCATGAAGGTGCTGCCCCGCATCGGCGCGTGGATCAGCGGCGACGGCTCCGCCTACACCTACCTGCCCGAGAGCATCCGGGGCTTCCCCGACCAGGCGGCCCTCGCCGGGGAGCTGACCGCCGCCGGGTTCCGGGAGGTCCGCTGGACGAACCTCACCGGCGGCATCGTCGCCCTGCACACGGGAAGGAAGTAGGCCGGAACGTCCCCTGCCGCGAGGCGGGAGGAGGCCTGGACAGGGCCATTCCCGGCATGGGCTTGTGATCCGCAACACATCGTTCATGCCTGAATAACGGAATACTTGATCGGTTATTGGAGCCTTCATGCGCTCGCGGATCAATCGGCCCCACCGGGGGTCCGTGCTGGCGGCGGCCCTCAGCGCCACCGGCATCGGGGCCTTCGCCTGGATCCATGGCCGCGAGCCGTTCAACGGCGCGCGGGTCCTCGGGATCGCGATGGGCCTCGGGTACGCCATCGCCATCGCCGCCATGCTGCGCCGGGCCGTCCGCTGGCCGCAGGAACGCCGGGGCTGGCTCCTGCTCTGCCTGGGCAGCCTGCTGGCGGCGACCAAGACCCTGCTGCTGACGGAGACGCCGGGCCACCGCCTCCCGATTCCCGATTTGCGACTGGCCTCGGCCCTGCTCCTGACCCTGGGGGCGGCCTCCCTCACGGCTTCCGGGATCCTGGCCTGGCCCTCCTGCCAGCGCAGCGGGACCGGAAGCCGGGACCGGATGCTGAACGGCCTCGGCGGGCTCTTCCTGGGGGCCTCCCTGTGGCTGCTGTTCTGGATGGGGGGGACCTGGCACGAGGGCTTCCAGGGGCATTCCACCCATCATGTCCATGTCCTCCTTCTCGGATTCCAGATGGCGGTCACGGCGGGGGCGGCGGGCTACCTCTACCTCGACTGCCCCCGCCGGGGCCTGGGACCGATCGGCCTGATCCTGGTGGGGCAGATCCTCGTGACGGCCCTGTTCGGCGTGATCTCCATCTGGTCGGGGACAGGCGAGCACAATCCGGGCTTCGCCTTGCTGGCGGGGCAGCCGCTGGTCCTGGCGCTGGCGGCCGCGGCGGCCAGCCCCGTGGAGCAGTGCGTGGATGCCGCGCATCCCGACCTCCACCTTCCGGAGATCGTCCCGTTCGTCCCGTTCCTCCTGCTGGGGCCGGTCCTGGCCCTCGCCGTCTGGCGAGAAGGGGGATCCGTCCTCTGGCCCGCCATCTCCCTGCTCGCCATCACGGGTATCCTGATCTTCCGGCAGGTGCTCCTCCTGCGGGAGCTGAGGATCAGCAACCGGGAACTGGAATCCCGGGTGGAGGAGCGGACCCGGAACCTGCGGGAGCTCCAGGCCCGCCAGATCCGGCAGGAGCGCCTGAACACCCTGGCCCTGATGGGGGCGGGGATGGTCCATGACCTGAACAACGCGCTGGGGGTGGTCCAGGCCTCGGTGGATCTGGCCCGGATGGACGCGGCGGGGCTGCCCCCGGTGCTCGACGGCCACCTGGATCGCATCCACCGCGCCACGGAGCAGCTCGCCGGGCTGGGCCAGCGCATCATGGCCTTCGCCCGGCGGGGGATCGAGGCGCCCCAGCCGGTGGACCTGGTGGAGGAGATCCGGCAGGTGGAACCGCTCCTCCGGATGCTGGTGCCCCGGACGGTCCGCCTGCGGGTGGAGGCGGGGGGGACGCTGCCGGCCGTCATCGCCTCCCGCGGGCTCCTGGAGCAGGTGCTGGTGAACCTGGTGGCCAATGCGCGGGATGCGATGCCCCGGGGGGGCGAGATCCGGGTGAAGGCCGAGGTTCCGGAGGGGCCTCCGGCCACGGTGCTGGTGACGGTCTCCGACACGGGGCAGGGCATTCCCCCGGAGATCCGGGAGCACCTGTTCACGCCCTTCGTCACCACCAAGGCCCCGGGCAGCGGCACCGGCCTGGGCCTGGCGTCCACGAAGGCGCTGATGGAAGAGGTGGGGGGCAGCATCCGGCTGGATTCCGGCTCCGGGCCCGGAGCGGCCTTCGTCCTGGCGTTCCCCGTCCCGCGGGGGGAGCGGTCGGGGGGATCCTGCTGTTGAGGGTCCTCAGTCCTGGTGCCGCTCCCCCACCATGCAGTCCAGGGCGTCCATCACCTGGTCGCTGGCGCGTTCCGCGCCCTGGAAGGCGGCCAGGATGCGCTCCTGGAGATCGGGATCCGTCTCCCAAGGCCCGGCCAGGAGGCCGAGGGCCTCGTGGATGTCCTGGTGGACCCGGGCGTGGGGGGCCTCCAGCTTGCCGAAGCAGGCGAGCTGGCCGAAGATCTGTCTCCCTTCGCCCTGTTCGTACCACTGGCCCAGGCGGCAGCCGTGGTGGTCCACCTTCGAGGCCTGGGCCTCCGGGGAATCGAGCCCGGCCTGCAGCGCCCGGTAGCCGTTCTGCTTGAACACGAAGTGGTCCACCTTCACCAGCGAGGCGAAGGTGACGTCCTGGGCCTTGGACACCTGGGCCAGGCTGGTGCGGGCGGATTCGGAGAAGCGCTGGAACTGGCCCGCGAACTCGGTGATCGCGCTGCGGGAGGTGTCGGCGATCTCCTTCATGTGGCCGGCGTCGTCCATCATGCGGGTGGTGGCCTGGCCGAAGGCCCCGATGCTGGCGGCGATGCTCGCGGCGGCGTCCTTGGTGTTCTCGCTGAGGGTGCGCACCTCCTCCGCCACCACGGCGAAGCCCTTGCCGGCATCGCCCGCGTGGGCGGCCTCGATGGCGGCATTGAGGGCCAGCAGGTTGGTCTTGTCGGCGACTTCGGTGATGACCTGGATGATCTGCTGGATCTCCGTGCTCTTCTCGTGGATCGCCGTGATCTGGCCGTGGGTGGAGGCGATGAGGTCGATGACGCGGTTCAGGTCCGCCACGATGGCCTGGATCCCGGCGGTGCTGGCATCCGCCTCCTGGGCGGTCTCCCGGGAGAGGTTCGCCACCACCTTCATGTCCCGGTTCTGGGAGATCAGGAAATCCTGGATGTCCTTCAGGTTCTTCACCAGGTTCACGGCACTCAGCTCGCCGACCCGGGCCAGGAGGCGCTCCTTCTGTTCCAGCCGCTGGGACTCGGCCATGGCCTCCACCGAGACGTTCACCCGGTCCAGGGACCGGCGGAAGGCGCCGTGCAGGCCCGCCGTCATGGCCTTCCGGTAGGTGTGGCCCTTCTGGGCGTGCTCGAAGGCCGCGTTCGTCTCCCGGAAGTAGGCCTCCACCTGGTCCAGCAGGTCATTCAGGGCCCAGGCGGTGGCCTCCGTGGCCGCGCCCTTCTTGATGCGCGTGATCCGCCCCTCCAGGTTTCCGGCGGCGGCGTCCTGGATCCGCGCCGTGATGCGGGCGAGGGCCACCTGGACCCGGTGGAGGGTGTAGAGGAGGAGCATGAACACGACCACCGACAGGGCCATCAGGGTGATCATCCAGCCATCGGGTCCGGCGGCGCGGAAGCCCAGGGCCGCGAAGGCCGCATAGAGGATGAAGGCGCCTCCCGCCAGGAGGTGGATCCTAGATCCCAAGGACAAATTCGTCATAGCTCACGCCCTTTTCCTGGAGGGTCCGGTCGAGGAGGCCCTTCGAGGCCTTCATGCCTTCCTGGCCGCCGCCGGCCTTGCGCTCGGCCTCCAGGAGAGCCCGGTAGAGGCCGCTGGCCGCCTGGATGGCTTCGGTCTTCGGCTTCCGGCGGACCGAGTAGTAGCCGGAAAGGGCCCCCCGCTCGTCGAAGGAGGGGGTGACGTTCGCGAAGACCCAGTAGAAGCTGCCGTCCTTGGCCAGGTTCTTCACGTAGGCGTTGATCTCGCGGCCGCCCTGGATGGCGTCCCAGAGGAGCTTGAAGACCGTGCGGGGCATGTCCGGGTGGCGCAGGATGCTGTGGGGCGCCCCCAGCAGCTCGGTCTCCTCGTAGCCGGAGATCCCGATGAAGACCCGGTTGCCGTAGGTGATGATGCCCCGCAGATCCGTCTTGGACACGATGAAGTCCTCGTCCTTCAGGACGCGTTCGTTCTGGGTGGGCATCGGCCGGCTCATGGTGTCTCCCGCATGAGGTCATCGGGACCAACGGACCTCCATGTGAGAAATGGTGCTCCCGGGAATGGGGGGCCTTGACGTGAGTAAGTATTTACTTACAATCGAACCATGCCGGAGCCTCCCATGCCCCTCTCCCCCAAGCGAGCCGAGATCGCCGATGCGGCCCTCCGGATCATCGGGAGCCGGGGCATCGCCGCCCTCACCACCGCCACCCTGGCGGCGGAGCTGGGGGTCAGTTCCGGGGCCCCGTTCCGGCACTTCGCCTCCCTGGACGACATCCTCGAGGCCGCGGCCCAGCGCACGGAGGAGATCCTCCGGTCCACCAGCCCGGATCCGGGCCTCCCGCCCCTCGTCCGGCTGGAGCAGCTCTTCCTGGCCCGGGCCGAGACCGTCGGGCAGCATGCCGGGGTGGCCCGGCTCATCTTCTCGGAGCAGTTCGCCCTGGCACTGCCTCCGGCGGCAGCGGCCCGCCTGGTGGGCCTGGTGGCGGACACCCGCGCGACCATCCTCGAGCTGCTCCGCGCGGCGGCGGCGGAAGGCCAGCTCCGCGAGGACCTGAGCCCGGCGGACCTGCTCCCGGTGGTCATGGGGAGCCTGCAGCACCTGGTCTTCCTGAGCGCCATGGGGCCCCGGATCGCCAAGGTGCCCAGCCCCCGCAAGGTCTTCCACACCCTGGCGAGCCTGCTCGCCCCCGCACGGCCACGAAGGAGCTGAGATGGAATCCACCCCCGCCCCCGGAAGGATCCGCTTCCGCCGCCTGTTCCTGCTGATCCCCCTGCTCCTGCTGGGGGTCTTCCTGGGGCTGCGGTTCACGGTGCCCGTCGAGGCCCTGGCCCGGACCGTGGACCGGGGCCCCGTCCTGCGCGAGGTGCGGGGCACGGGCACCCTGGAGAGCGTCCAGGAGGTCCCCCTGGCCTTCAAGGTGGGCGGGCGGATCCACGACCTGCCCCTGGAGGAGGGGACGCCCATCCGGCAGGGGCAGATCCTGGGGCACCTGGACCCGGCGGATCTGGCGGCGCAGCTCTCCGTGGCGGAAGCGGGCCGGCAGCAGGCCGAGGCCGGAGTGGGCCGGGCCGGCGCGGAGCTGGATCAGGCCCGGGCCACGGCTGGGAGGGCCCGGGCGGACTTCCAGCGGCTGCAGCAGCTCTTCCGCGATGGCATCCTCAGCCGGGCGGATCTGGACGCGGCCCAGGAGCGGCTCCGGGTGGCGGAGGCCGCGGCGAAGGCCATGGAGGCCTCGGGGCTCCAGGCGCGCCGCGGGGTCGCCCTGGCCCAGGGCACCGAGTCGCTCCAGCGCATCGCCTTCGCCGAGGGGCGGCTCCTGAGCCCGGTGGATGGCCTGCTCGTGCGGCGCCTGCGGGAGCCGGGGGACATCGTCCCGGCGGGCACGCCGGTCCTCACGGTGGTGAGCACCCGGAAGCTGTGGGTGCGGGCCTGGGTGGACGAGACCGCCCTGGGGCACCTGCGCCTCGGCCAGCCCGCCCAGGTGGAATTCCGGTCCCAGCCGGGGCGCGCCTACCCCGCCCGGGTGGACCGCATCAGCCGCCAGACGGACCGGCAGACCCACGAGCTGCTGGTGGACGTGGAGATGCTCGGCCTGCCCGAGGGCTTCGCCGTGGGCCAGCGGGCGGATGTCCGCATCGGCGTGTCGGGGCCGGGCGAGGCGCTGCGGGTGCCCGCGGCCTACCTGGACCGGGCGAACGGAGCCTGCTTCGTCAACCGGGGCGGCCGGGTCCACCGGGTGGCGGTGAAGGTGGGCTTCGCCGGCAGCGACTACGTCGAGATCCTCGGCGGCCTCCAGCCCGGGGAGCAGGTGCTCCGGTCGCCGCAGGCGGGGAAGGCGCTGCCGCCGCTCCGCCGGGTGAAGGCCAGGGAGGACGCGTGAACCTCGCGATCCTGGACCTCCGGCGCCAGAAGGCGCGCTTCGCGGCCACGGCCCTGGGCCTGGGGCTGCTCTTCGCCATCGTCCTGGCCATGGGCGGCATCTACCGCGGGCTGGTGGAGGACGCGACCCTGCTGGTGGACCACATGGGCGCGGACCTGTGGGTGGTCCAGCGGGACACCCGCGGGCCCTTCGCCGAGCGGTCCACCGTGCCGCCGGAGCTGGAGGACCGCCTGCGCTCCGTGGCGGGCGTGGCCTCGGCCCGCAGCTTCAGCACGGCCACCATCCAGCGGGTCCACGGGGCCCGCAACCTGCGGATGACAGTGGTGGGGCTCAGCTGGCCCGAGGACAAGGGGGGCGCGCTGCCCCTGGTGGCGGGCCGCCCCCTGCGGGATCCCCACCGGGAGCTCATCGCGGACCGGAGCCTGGGGCTCCCCCTCGGCGAGGTCCTCGCCCTGGGCGACGACACCTTCACGGTGGTGGGGCTCACCCAGGGGATGCTCTCCTCCGGGGGCGACGGCGTGGTCTTCGCCACGGAGCTGGATGCCCGGGCGATCCTCAACTGGATGGCCCCGGAGGCGCGGCGCCTGGAGCGGGAGGGTCGCCTCGCCCGCCTGGCGGCGACGGACCTGGACAGCCGGGTCCTGGAGGACCGCCTGAAGGATGAGCGCTCCGTGCTGCCCGTGCTGGATCCGGCCCCGGCCAACGCCGTCCTGGTGCGGTTGCGGCCCGGCGCATCCCTGGCCGAGGTCGAACGGACCCTGGCGGGCTGGCCGGACGTGACGGTCTATTCGGCCCAGGCGCAGCGGGACCTGCTGCTCAAGGGGGTGGTGGAGAAGTCGCGCAAGCAGATCGGCCTGTTCCGGGCCCTGCTGTCGCTGGTCTCGGGCATCGTCGTGGCGCTCATCCTCTACAACATGACCGTGGCCAAGACCCACGACATCGCGCTGCTCAAGCTGATGGGGGCGCGGGTCTCGGTGGTGGTGAAGCTGGTGCTGAACCAGGGGCTGCTCCTGGGGGGCCTGGGCTACGGATTCGCCGTGTTCCTGGCCCAGGTGGCCTTCCCCCTCTTCCCGCGCAGGGTCGTCCTGGGGGCGGGGGAATACATCGGCGTGGGGGTCCTGGTGCTGGTGCTGGTGACGGTGGCGAGTCTCGCCGGCATCGTCCGGGCCCTGCGCATTCCGCCCACTCTCATTCTGGCGGGGTGATCCATGGAAGCGGTGCGAGCCGAGAACCTGCACAAGACCTACGGCCATGGCGACACGGAGGTGAAGGCCCTCCGGGGCGTCTCCATGGTCGCCCACGCCGGGGAAGTGGTGGCCCTGCTGGGGCCCAGCGGATCGGGCAAGTCCACGCTGTTGACGGCCCTGGGCCTCCTGAACCCGCCCGAGCGGGGCACCGTGACCCTCATGGGCGAGCGCGTGATCGACGAGGGCCGGGCCCAGGGCGACCTGGCGGCGCTCCGGCGCGCCCGCATCGGCTTCGTGTTCCAGAAGTCGAACCTGATCCCCTTCCTCACGGCCCACGAGAACGTCCGCCTGGCCCTGGCGCTCAATGACCGCGAGGGGCCCGAGACCCACGCCCGCGCCCAGGAACTGCTGGACTACCTGGGCGTGGGGAAGCGGGGCGCGCACTTCCCCGAGGAGCTCTCCGGCGGGGAGCAGCAGCGGGTGGCCATCGCCCGGGCCCTGGCGCCGGCGCCCCAGCTGATTCTGGCCGACGAGCCCACGGCGGCCCTGGACAGCCACCGCGGCCGGGCCGTGATGGAACTCTTCCGCCAGGTGGCCCGGGAGCAGGGCACGGCGGTGGTGGTGGTCACCCACGACCACCGCACCCTGGATGTCTTCGACACCATCTACGAGATGGAGGACGGCCTGCTCAGCCGGTCGGCGCAGACGGCCTAGAGGGAAGAGACCGGATACCGGCCCTGCTCCACCAGGACGGCGGCGATGCGGGCCCGCACCGGCGCGAGGGGCAGGGGCCGCGGCGCCTCCTCCCGGAGGCTGGCCAGCACCGCGTCCAGGGCCTCCCCTTCCACCAGTTCGGCGGCCAGCAGGGCGCTCTCGGCCTGGGCCCTGGTCCAGGCCTCCTGGGCCTGGACCAGGGCCAGGTCCCGGGCCAGGCCGGCCCACCGGTGGCCCGTGGCGGCCATGCGGGCGGCCCGGATGGCGGCGGATTCCGTGGCGTAGGCCTCCATCAGCAGGTTGCTGAGACGGGCCGCGGCCTCCTGGTTGTCCAGGAGCCTCGGCCCCTGTTCCCGCTGGGCGAGGGCGGCCAGCATCCTGGCCTGGGCCTTGATCCGCTCCGCCAGGTCGAGGGCGGCATCCGCGGGCCAGGCGGGGGCGGCGAAGGGCTCCGCCAGCGGCAGGCCGTCCGTGCCGCCGCAGCGCTTCAGGAAGGTGCCCGCGATGAGCAGCCGGTTGATCTCGTTCGTGCCCTCGAAGATGCGGTTGATGCGGCAGTCGCGGTAGATCTTCTCCGCCGGGTATTCGGCGCTGAAGCCCGCGCCGCCGAAGCTCTGCACGGCGTCGTCGGCGGTGGCCCAGAGGGCCTCGCTGCCCCAGACCTTGGCCATGGAGGCCTCCACGGCGAACTCCTCGATGGCCTTCATCTTGTCGGCGCCGCCGGTCTCGCGCTCCCAGCTGGTCCGGGCCAGCGCGTCGTCCAGGTAGCCGATGGTGCGGAAGTTCATGCTCTCGCCCACGAAGATCCGCACGGCCATGTTGGCCAGCTTCTGCTGGATGAGGCCGAAGGCCGTGAGGGGCTTGCCGAACTGATGGCGCTCTCCGGCGTACTTCAGGGTGTATTCCAGCACCCGCTTGCCCGCCCCGGCGGAGCTGGCGCCCAGCTTGAAGCGGCCCACATTCAGGATGCCGAAGGCGATGCGGGCGCCCTTGCCCTTGCCGCCCAGCAGGCGGTCCTCGGGGATGCGGCAGTTCTCCAGGATGACGGTGCGGGTGGAGCTGCCCTTGATGCCCATCTTCTTCTCCTCGGCCCCGGTGCTCAGGCCGGGGTCGGTGCGCTCCACGATGAAGGCGCTGAAGTGGGTGCCGTTGATCTTGGCGAACACCACGAAGACATCGGCGAAGCCGGCGTTGGTGATCCAGGCCTTGGTGCCGTTCAGCACCCAGTGGCCGTCCTCCAGCACGGCGGTGGTCTTGGCGCCCAGGGCATCCGAGCCGCTGCCGGCCTCGGTGAGGGCATAGGCTGCCAGCCATTCGCCGGTGGCCAGCTTCGGCAGGTACGTCGCCTTCTGGGCCTCGTTCCCGAAGTAGACGATGGGCAGCGTGCCGATGCTGGTGTGGGCCCCGTAGCTGGTGGAGAAGCTGGCCTGACGGGCCATCTGCTCCAGCACCAGGAGGGCGGTCTTCTTCTCCAGGTCCAGGCCGCCGTAGGCCTCGGGGATCTCGATGCCCAGGATGCCCAGCTCCCCGGCCTTGCGCAGGAGGTCCCGGGTGAGGTCCAGGTCCAGGTGGTCGATGGCCTCGTCCCGGGGCATGATCTCGCCCTCCACGAAGTCCCGGGCGGCTTCCGCGATGGCCAGGGCCTCCTCGCCGCACTCCTCGGGCGTGGCCTGGGGCAGGGCGCCCGCAGGATGGAAGAGGAAGCTGCCGCCGCGGACGAGCCGGGCCTCACTGATGACCATGGGGTCCTCCATGCCCAGGATCATCTACCCGAAGTCAGGGTCGGGCCAGAGTGCAGGGGGGGACCTGGATCACAAATCAGGATCAGACCTTGAAGCGGCTCACCTCGCCCCGGAGGCTCTCGGCGATCCGGGCCAGCTCGGCCGCTGTCTCGGCCACTTCGGACACCGTGGCGGAGAGCTGATGGCTGGCCGCGGCGTTCCGCGCCACGTCCCCGGAGACCTGGTCCACCAGCCCGGCCACCTCCCGCGTGATCCGGGCCTGCTCCCCCGCCGAAGTGCCGATGCGGCCGGTGGTCTCGGACGCGTCCGCCATGTGGGAATGGATCTCCTTCAGGGCCCGGGTGGTGGCCTCCACGGTGACGGTGCCCTTGCCCAGGGCCTCGTCCGTGGCGGCGATGAGCTGGTTGATCTGGTGGGTGGCCTGGGCCGAGCGCTCGGCGAGTTTGCGGACCTCCTCGGCGACCACGGCGAAGCCCTTGCCCATGGCGCCGGCTTTCGCGGCCTCGATGGCGGCGTTGAGGGAAAGCAGGTTCGTCTGCCGGGCGATCTCCTGGATGACGGAGACGGCCTTGATCATCTCGGAGGTGGCGCGGCTGATGTCTTCCATCGCCTGGGCCGTGTCCTGGCCCGTGGTGATGCCGTGCTGGATGGCGTTTTCAGAGGATTCGGCCAGGGTCCGGGACTGGGTCACCAGGGTCATCACCTCCTCCAGGGAGGCGGACAGGATGTCCATGGCCGCGGCCATGCTCTGAGAGGTGGTCCGCGTGGCCTGGGTGTGTGCGTCGAGCTGAAGGGCCGTGCTGGACAGGGATTCGGAGGTGGCAGAGAGCTGGGTGGAGCCGCTGGCGATGCCCTGGGCGTTGAGGCCCAGACGCCCGAAGAATCCCTGGTAGAACTCGGTGAGCTGGTTGGCCTGGGCCGAAATGCCGCAGATCTCGTCCTGGCCTTCCACGGGGATCCGGCGGGTGAGGTCGCCCTTGCCGCTGGCCAGCCCGGCCATGGCCGAATGCAGGTCCCCGAGCCGGCGCTGCAGGTTCCGGATGGTGAGGATCAGCAGGAGGGTGCCCAGGCCGCCGGCCACCAGCCCGGCCACGAGGGCGATGGCCATGGCCTGGCCGAGGCGGTCCAGCGAGTCCGCCTTCACCTGGGCCATTCGGGCCTGCTGGGCCTTTATCAGCTCCAGGAGCTGCTGGCGGATGTCGCGCCAGGCCGGCGTGACCTGCTGGTTGATGAGCGTCAGGGTCGCAGCCTGATCCAGTGAGCGGGCCTTGATGGGTTCCTGGAAGGTCAGGAGGGCTTCCCACTTGGCCTGGACCTGCCGGAGGGCGGCATGGCGGTCCGGGGTATCCGCGGTGATCTGCAGCCCGGTGGCCATCGCGTCCCCGAACTCCTTCAGGGCCGCATCGTAGTTCTGGGGCGCCTTGGGGTTCGTGGGGTCGAGCACGATGTTCCGGAGGGCCTGGCCCGTCTGGAGGCCGTTGGCGTAGAGCTGGGTGTAGATCAGCAGTTCCGGGGCCTGCTCCTCCGCGTAGTCCCGGAAGGTGGCGCGGCCGGTCCAGAGCCCCCAGAGGGCCACGGCCAGGGCGCCCGAGAAGAGCACCCCCGCTGCGCCCGTGGCGGCGAGGAGCCGAGTGCCGATGCTTCGGGCCTGTCCGAACATGGAGCCTCCCTGGGCGGATCGTGGTCCCACCCAACGATTCGGCCCGGGGGCTCAGAACTTTCGGATTGGACCAATTGCCGACATGGGCATCGGGTTGTCCTGGCCGGATTTCAGCTGAGCAGCCGCTTCTGCCCCTTGGGGTGGTTCAGCACGACCTCCTTCACCCGGTGGATCCAGCCGGCCCGGCCTCCCGGGTCCAGGCGCTCGTGGGGGAGGTTCCGCTCCGCCAGAAGTTCGTCCACCAGGTGGTCGATGGATTCGGCGAAGAAGGTGTCCGTGTCCCGGACGCCGTCGGCGGCGACGGCCCCGGAGAAGGGCACCTTGAACAGCAGGTCGTAGCTCTTCATCCAGTGCTGCATGTAGCGTTCGATGGGCTTCTGCCGGCCGAAGGCGAACATCAGGTAGGCGTAGTTGTCCAGCACGCTGCGGTCGCAGACGACCACGTCATGCTGGCTGCCAGAGCGGATCTCCTCCGCCATCTGGGTGAGGAAGATCCAGGTCTGGGCCTCGAGGGAGGTCTTCTGGTTGATGGGCAGGGGCGACAGCCGCGCCACCTCCTTGACGATGTCCACGTGGATGCCCTCCCGCTTGAGGGCCCCCGCCAGCTCGTAGCAGAGGGTGGTCTTGCCGACCCCGTGGGTGCCGATGAACGCCACTTTCATCCCTCCAGTATTCCGGGGATCGGACCGGCGGGATGTGCCCTTCATCAAGTCGAGGCCGGTCCCGGGTCTCCGGAGTCTCCGGGCCGCCGCCGCGCCCGCATCTCATTCCGGAAGGACTGGGTGCAGTCCGGACAAAGGCCATGGGTGAAGGTGGCGTCGGTGTGCCGGGAGAGGTAGGACTCGAGGCTGCTCCAGTAGCCCTGGTCGTCCCGGATCTTCTTGCATTGGCCACAGATGGGGAGCATGCCCCCGAGGGTCTTCACCGCGGCCAGGGCCTGGGTGAGTTCGCCGATGAGATGCTCCCGCTCGGCCTCCATGCGCTTCCGCTCGGTGACATCGCGGGTCACCCCCTGGAAGCCGAGCAGGCGCCCGTCCTCGCCCCACACGATCTGCCACTGCGCCTCCACCTGGATCTCCCGGCCGTCCCTGCAGGGCACAGTGACCTGCAGGAGGTCGTGCTCGAAGGGCTGGGTCCCCGGGGGCAGCGAGCCGGCGGCCTCGATGCGGCTCCGGATCACCGAGGGGTGGTGCTGGGGCAGGGCCCGCCGGGCGGGATCGAGGGCCATGAACTCCTCGGGCGTCCACCCGCGCTGCTTCAGGATGGAGGGGCTGATGTAGGTGAGCGCTCCCTGGGGGTCCAGGGTCCAGACGACATCCAGGGCGTTCTCGGCCAGGAGCCGGAACCGGGCCTCCTCCTGGGCCAGCCGCTGCTGGTCCGCCTGATGCCGCCGCCAGGTCGACCGGGCCTGCCAGGCCATGCCCGCGGAGAGGGCGATCAGGCCGAAGACGGCGAGGCCGGCGACCCAGGCCTCCTGGCGCCAGGCCCGGAGGTATTCCCGCTGGCTGAGGGAGACCAGGAGGTAGAAGGGCGGGTCGGGCACCCGGAGGAAGGTGTAGGTCCGCACCTCGCCATCCAGCCGCGAGCGGGCGGTGAAATGGCGCAGCCGCTGCCCCGACTGGACGGCCTTCAGGTAGTCGCCTTCGATTCCGCTGTTCCCGATCAGCTTGTCGAGGCCGGGGAGGACCGGCGTCCTGGCCAGCAGGGCGAGGTCCGCCCCGCGGAGGGAGATGGAGCCCCGGCGCCCCACGTCGATCAGGGAGAGGCGCTGCCCCAGGTTGTCGAGCGGAAGGCTGGCGAAGACGATGCCCGCGAAGCTTCCGTCGGGCGCGTTCAGCCGCCGCGCCAGGACCAGGACCCAATTCCCGCTGAAGCGGCTGAGGATGGGGGGGGAGACGAACAGGCCGGCCCCGGGATGGTTCTTCAGATACTGGAAGTATTCCCGGTCGTCGATGGCGCCGTCCGCATCGGCCCCCCTGGGGGAGCGGCCATGGTCCACGCGGCCCAGGGCATCCGATGTGCGGAGGCCCCCCAGCAGCGGCACGCGGGGGAACTGGGCCTGGATGCTGGCCTCGATCCTGCCGCGGCGGTCCGGCAGGCCCCGGCGTTCGGCCTCGTCCTTCACCCCGAGGAGGACCAGGTCGATCTGGTGGATCGTGGCCAGCAGGTTCTGCTCGAGGACCTCGCCGAGGTTCCGGGTGGCGACCTGGGCCTGCTGGACGTACTGGGCGCGGCTCCAGCTCAGCGTCCATCCGGCGAAGGCCACCAGGAGCAGGTCGAGGATGGCCACGCCCCAGACCAGGGAGCGGGGGGAGCGCATCCCGGTCGCGGACGCCTTGGCGGGGAGGGGGGGCATGCCGGCTCCGGGGGTTTCAGGGCCTTCCCCGCTCAACGGACCGGGCAGGAGGGGGGATGAGGATTGTCCGGATCAGAAAAGGCTCTTGCCATCCATCACGCCGGGCTGGGCCAGGCCGAAGAGCTTCAGCAGGGTGGGGGCCACGTCGCTGAGGGCGCCGCCGGCGCGGAGCTGGCGGCCCTCGAACCCGGCGGCGACCAGCACCGCGGGCACGGGGTTCAGGGTGTGGGCGGTGTGGGGGTTGCCGGCTTCGTCGCGCATGCACTCGCAGTTGCCGTGGTCGGCGGTGATGAAGAGGGCGCCGCCCGCCTCCAGCGTGGCCTCGGCGATGCGGCGCACGGCGTCGTCGATGGCCCCGCAGGCGCTCACGGCGGCGGAGAGGTCCCCCGTGTGGCCGATCATGTCGGGGTTGGCCAGGTTGCAGACCAGCAGCCGGTACCCGCCGCCATGGATGGCGGCCTCCAGGCCCCGGACCACGTCATGGAGGCTCATCTCCGGCTGCAGGTCGTAGGTGGCCACCTTGGGCGAGGGCACCAGCCGCCGGTCCTCCCCCTCGAAGGGCGCCTCCCGGCCGCCGTTGAAGAAGTAGGTGACGTGGGCGTACTTCTCCGTCTCGGCGGTGCGGAACTGCTTCCAGCCCTGGCTGCTGACGAGCTCGCCCAGGATGAGGTCCAGGCTCTGGGGCGGGTAGGCCACGGCGAGGTAGGGATCCAGCTCCACGTCGTAGGCCGTGAAGGTGACGAGCTTCACGGCGGGCCGGTGCTTCTGCGTGAAGCCGGCGAAGGCGGGATGCACCAGGGCGTGGCACAGCTGCCGGGCCCGGTCGGCGCGGAAGTTGAAATACAGGACGCCATCCCCGTCCGCGATGGGGTGGAAGGCGTCCAGGCGGGTGGGGGACACGAACTCGTCGGTCTCGCCCCGTGCGTAGGCCGCGGCGATGGCGGCCGGGGCATCCGGAGCCGCGTGGGCCGCCTCGCCGTCCACGAGCAGCTTCCAGGCCTGTTCCGTGCGCTCCCAGCGCTTGTCGCGGTCCATGGCCGTGTAGCGCCCGCAGACGGAACCGATCGTGACCAGGGGGCAGTCCCGCAGCTGGAACGTGAGCCACTGCAGGTAGCCGTCGGCGCTCTTCTGGCCTGTGTCGCGGCCGTCGGTGAAGGCGTGCAGGGTGGTGGGCACGCCCTCGGCCTGGGCCCACTGGGCCAGGGCCACGAGGTGGGTCTGGTGGCTGTGCACGCCGCCGTCGCTCACGAGGCCCAGCAGGTGCAGGCGCTTCCCTGAGGCCTTCAGCTCCGCCAGCAGGCCGCCGATGGCCTGGTTCTCGCGGAACGTGCCCCGGCGGATGGCGGCGTCGATGCGGGTGAGCTCCTGCCACACCACGCGGCCGGCGCCCAGGTTCATGTGGCCGACTTCGGAGTTGCCGAACTGCCCCTCCGGCAGGCCCACGGCCTCGCCGCTGGTGAGCAGCTGCGTGGCCGCGTAGGCGCGCCGCAGGGCGTTGAAGTGCGGCATGCCGGCCACGAAGGTGGCGTCGAAGGCGTTCCGCGGCCCGTCGCCGAAGCCGTCGAGGATGAGGAGGGTGATGGGGCCTTGGATCATGTCCGGAATCAAGGATTTTCCTTCTGGCTTTCACGGCGGAAGGCCTCGGCCAGGATCTTCTCCATGGCCTGGTTGCGCAAGGCGTCGGCCTGGAGGTGGGCGCGGCCGCCCTGCCAGAGGGCCACGGCCAGCAGGGCGGCCTCGCCGAGCAGGGCCGCCGGGTGGCGGGGGGCGAGGAAGGCCGTCAGGATCGCGGCCAGAGCCAGGGCGAACCAGGCCCAGGAGATCCGCTGGGCCCGGGCCTTGGCGGCCATGATCGCCTCCAGCTGCCGGGTCAGTTCCGCGTCCTCGGGCTGGCTCACGGCCGGCCCTTCCCCGCCCGGTCGCGGGCCTTCAGGCCGTGGGGCAGGTCTGCCTCGGTGACGAACCCGATGGGCCGTTCCCGGGGGGCGCCCTGCACCTCCTCGCCCTGGAGGACCTTCAAGACCATCTCGAGTTTCTGCTCCAGGGCCGTCACGCGAATGGACAGCTCCGCCTGGGCGGTGAGGAGGTGCCGGGCCTCCGCGAAGGCGGGCAGGAGGACGAGGAGGGCCGCCTCCTTCCCCGGCACCAGGCCGGTGAGCAGGGCCGCCCCGGCCTCGGTGAAGGCCAGCACCGGCGCCTCGGGGATCCGCTGCCGCTCCTCGGCGGTGAGGTGGAAGACCAGGGTCTCGGGGAAGCGGTCGGGGTGGGCCTGCACCAGGGCCGCCAGGGCCTTGGCCTCGAGGCCCAGCTGGTCCGCCAGGGCGGTGTCGGGGATGGCCGCGGCATCGCGGAGCCAGAGGAGGCGGGAGAGGATCTCGACGGGGGCGGCCATCAGGGCACCTGCTCTCCGTGGGGATGGGACAGCAGGTAGAGGACGGCCATGCGGACGGGGACGCCGTTGGTCACCTGGTCGAGGATCAGGTTGTTGGGGCCGTCGGCCACCTCGGAGGTGATCTCCAGGCCGCGGTTGATGGGGCCCGGATGCAAGACCACCACATCCTTCCGGGCGCGGGCCATGCGCTCGCGGTTGAGCTGGTAGTAGCGGCTGTACTCCCCCTGGCCGGGGATGTAGGCGCCGGTGCCCCGCTCGAACTGGGCCCGCAGCATCATGACGACGTCCTGCTGGGGCAGGATGGCGTCCAGGTCGTGGCTTATGTCCACCGTGGGCCAGGTGGCCTGCATCTCCCTGGGCACCAGGGTCGGGGGGCCCACCAGGGTGACCTTGGCGCCCATCCGGGTGAGGAGCCAGAGGTTGCTGCGGACCACGCGGCTGTTGCGGATGTCCCCCACGATGGCGACCCGCAGGCCCTGCAGCTGGCCGAGCTTCTTGCGCAGGGTGTAGGCGTCCAGGAGGGCCTGAGTGGGGTGCTCGTGGGCGCCGTCGCCGGCGTTCACGATGCTGGCCTTCATGTGCCGGGCCAGCAGGGCATGGGCCCCGGGGGCGCTGTGGCGCATGACGATCAGGTCCGGGTGCATGGCCTCCAGGTTCAGGGCCGTGTCGATGAGCGTCTCGCCCTTGTTCAGGCTGCTGGTGTCGGCGTCGAAGTTGATGATCTCGGCGGACAGCCGCTTCTCGGCGATCTCGAAGCTGTTCCGGGTGCGGGTGCTGTTCTCGAAGAAGAGGTTCACCACCAGCTTCTTGCGCAGGGCGGGCACGATCTTGATGTCGGGCCGCTCGCAGACCTCCTCGAAGGCCCGGGCCTGGTCCAGGATGGCCGTGATGTCCCGGGCCGACAGGGGTTCGATGCCCAGCAGGTGCTTGTGGGGGAAGGTGTAGCGTTCGGCGGACATCAGCAGGCCTCCACGGTCACGCGGTCCTCGCCGTCGATCTCGCTCACGCGCACGGCCACCCGCTCGCCCTTGGCCACCTCCACCCGGATGCCGGCGAAGTCGGCCTGGATGGGCAGTTCCCGGCCGCCCCGGTCCGCCAGGACCAGCAGCAGCACCCGCCGGGGCCGGCCATGGTCGAGCAGGGCGTCCAGGGCCGCCCGGACGGTGCGGCCGGTGTAGAGGACGTCGTCCACCAGCACCACGGTCCGATCCTTCAGGGTGAAGGGGATCTCCGTGGGCCGGACGATGGGGCTGCCCACCATCTCCGTCAGGTCGTCCCGGTAGAGGGTGATGTCCAGGGCCCCCACGGGCACGGGCCCCCCCAGGACCGCCTGGAGCAGGGTGCCCAGGCGCTCGGCCAGGGGCAGGCCCCGGGAGCGGATGCCCAGCAGGACCACCTCCTCCCCGGGCTGGAGCTGGGCCACCAGCTCACCGGCCAGGCGACGGAGGACCGCCTCCATCTGGCCGGAGTCCATGGGGCAGGGGCCTGGGGCAGCGGGCATGGAACCTCCGGAGGCGCCCTGGCGGGGGGCGCGTATCCAGGAGATTCTAGCCCAGCCTGGCCCCGGACCGGCCCGGTGGTGCAGGATTCAAGTCGGGACCGCGCCCCTCCGATGCCCCTCCTGAGGATGCCCCGCATGTCCCAGGAACGCCGACAGTACCGAAGGATGCCCCTGGAGGCCACGGTGAGCTTCCAGGAGCTCAGCTTCCACAAGGGGGAGGATCCCTCCCAGAGCAGCTACAAGGACGTCTCCGTCGGCGGCCTGCTGCTGGAGTCCTCCCGGGCCTACCCCCTGGGGACCCTCCTCAAGCTGGAGATCCGGGTCCCCGGCTGGGGCCGCTTCCAGAACCATTTCGGCCCCGTCCAGGAGGCCGACAGCCGCCCCCTGGTGGCCCTGGGCATGGTGGTCCGGGTGGAGCAGATGGACCCGGGGGGCTTCGAGCTGGGGATCAAGTTCCAGAACGTCTACCCCGATGACTTGGCAGCGCTCATGAAGTTCGTGGAAGCCTCGGCTTCATCCCCCCAGTAGCACGACCCGATTCGACCTTTCCACCCAGGAGGCCCCCGTGAAGATCCTCATCGTGGATGATTCCTCGACGATGCGGCGCATCATCATCAACACCCTGTCCCGCATCGGCTACACCGACGTGGTGGAGGGTGAGAACGG
>Ga0079306_1001177_pt1 | contig 18423 bp, 20 predicted proteins | sample Methanotroph_Enr_FD_79181 | JGI IMG/M metagenome (GOLD analysis project Ga0079306, IMG submission 79181) | Enriched soil microbial communities from Old Woman Creek wetland in Ohio, USA - Methanotroph_Enrichment_5 | ecosystem: Environmental > Terrestrial > Soil > Wetlands | place: USA: Ohio...
AGGGCATTGGAAATCTGCTTGGGACTTTCGGCATCATTCACGCCCAGGGTAATGGTCGGCAGGGCGACGGCGCCGGTAATGTCGGGAAAAAGCAGGAAGGCAACGAACACGCCGAGCAGTATTGCGGCTGTCCTCTCAGGGCAAAATCCGCGCCTCATGGCTGCACGTCCGTTCCCGATCCTTTCAGGGTCTCGGCAAAGGACGAGGCTGATTTCTTCGACAGGCAGGCAATGGGATCAACCCGGTCGCCGCTTATCCCGAGCAGAAATTCCTGACCTCGTACCTCGACCAGACACAGCGCTTTTTTGCCCATGAGGGGCTTGATCTCGATTATCCTGATCTGCTGTTGCGGAGAATTTGCGAGCAGGGAAAATCTTTTTTTCAGCAGACCGTAGAGCAGAAGTATTATACCGAGCACCACCAGGAGACCCCAGATCATCCGCAGAGAGGAATCCATGGCGCCGAATTTGCCGGCTTCGGCCGAAGCGCAGACCGGCCAGAGCAGGGTGCCGATGGCCGGCACAATCGCGAGCTTTTTGAAGCGGGGGATCACTACCATCGATTTCATCCTCAACCGAGATTTTCGATGCGGTCCAAGGTGCTGACCACATCGGTCAGCCGGATGCCGAATTTATCCCCGACCATGACCGCTTCACCTCGGGCGATAAGACGGGAATTGACATAGAGATCAAGGGGTTCTCCGGCGAGTTTGTCGAGTTCTATGACATACCCTTCACCCATTTTCAGCAGGTCTCTCAACAGGATCTTGCTCCGTCCCACCTCTACCGAGATCTGCAGAGGAATGTCGTAGAGGAAATCGAGAGCTCTGCCGCCTTTCAGATCAGGCGATTTCGCGGTCTTTGCAGCGCCGGCGGAATCATCCTGCAAGAGTTCTTTGATTTCTTCGGGATCGGGTCGGGAATTACCAGTCGGTTTCATGGCAGTGGTCCTCTTTATCCGGCGACGCCGGTAAGGCTGATGGCTTTTTTACCGTTATGGGTGCCGGGAATTGCGTAAAATTTCAGTTTATCTTCAACCAGGACTTTCAAGGGCGCATTCGGGTCGTAATCGAGATAGAGCAGATCTCCCTCGTTCAGTTGGAGAATCCGGTTGATGGAAAGAGTGATGTTTCCCGATAAGGCCGTGATGTTTGCCGCAACCTCCTGTATTTCGTCCTCGAGCACCTCCTGCCAGGTGCTCTGCGAAGTAGTGGAGATGGTGAGCAACTGTTTCAGGGCTTCGCGAAGCGGTTCCAGGGTGGCAAATGGGAAGACAAGATGAATCTGGCCCGACTGCTCCCCCACTTTGACCATGAAGGTCCCGACAATCACCTCGGCGTCAGGTTCGACGATGGATACAAGACGGGCGTTGTTCTCCAGTTTTATTAACGAAGCATGCATCTCCAGCAACTGGGCAAAGGATTTATCCAGGTCGGTGCAGGCGTCGGAGAGTAAGGTCTTCAGGATGTTCAGCTCGATGGTGGTGAGACGGCGATTGAGGTGCAGTGAGCCTAACTCGGTCGATGCCCCGAGCATGATCTCGAGCATGGAGAACGAGAGTGGAGCATCGAAAATCATCAGGGCGCCATATTTCAGAGGAGACATGTCGAGTATGCCGATTGCTCCCGGACTGTGCTTGTCGGACATGAATTTCTGAAATTCATGGCTTTCGAGACTGACTCTGGTGATGGTGAAATTCCGTTGCAGAAGATTGGTAAGGGAAGTCGCATAGATCCGGCAGAAGAGATCGAGAATGATGTCGAAATTGGGGATTCGAAAAAGCTCGCTGTCGGGGCGGGTCAGCTGGAAGAGATTGATCGGCGTGCAAGCAAGAAAAGCATCCTGCTCTTTATCGTCGAGATCAAGCGAGATCCTGCCTTCCCGTATTGCCTTCAGGAGGTCGGCTATCTCCGATTTGCTGAGAATCTGTTCCATGACTCGTTCGCTTTTTGATTCCTTAGAAAATCATTTCTTGTTTTTTAGAAAGGAATTTTGTGAAGGTACTTCTACCCCCCTTGTGGGGTGTTAGTTTATTGCACCACGAAATTGGTAAAATAAACGTCTTTCACCTTGCCGGCTTTCAGGAACGAATTGATCTTGCTGGTGATTTCCGCCTTGAGTTGCTTTTTCCCCTGCAGATCCTGCAATTCTTCAAAGGTTTTATTGCCGACCAGCAGGAGGATGGAATCGCGCATCTGCGGCATCCGTTTCTCCGCTTCGGCTTTCCCTTGTTCGTTGGTGAGTTCGATAGTCAGCGAGGCCTTGACGTAATGAGCCGCGTCACCGCTTATAATATTGACAATGAATTCATCGATATCGACCATCGGGCCGACATCTGCCAACTGGTTGAGCTCCGGGACTGGCACATGTTTGGCGGGGTCTTCTTTTACCTCCGGCTCGGGGGCCTTTTTCGTCAGAAAAAAGGCGGCAGTGCCGATGCCGATCAAAAGCACTACCGCGGCACCGATAATCAGGAACAACTTCTTTTTATTTCCACCTTTCTCTGGTGGTGCTTCCTTTTTTTCCGCCATGTTTTTTGCCCTTTCCGTATGTTCCAGGTGCCGTTTCGTTTGCGCGGGACAGCGGTACCGACCGGGCGACCAAATAATGCAAATGTCGAAATTCCAGTGGCCGCCGAATCACCGTGTGTGAGGATTAGGATGAATGGCTTACGCCTTGAGTCTCCATATCATAAATCCGGATGTATCAAAACTCAACCAAGCAAAAAGCATTCCCATAAGAGAATGTTATTGGAAAAGCAAAATAAAAGAACAAAAGCAAGAGGAGGAGAGGATGAATAAAGAAAAGCCCGGCTGGCGAAAATGCATCACCAGCCGGGCAACGGCAAAATTGTCAAAAAACTGACTTCTATCGTTTCAGATTTATCAACTCTCCAAGCAGCTCATCGACCGTGGTGATGATCTTCGAATTGGCCTGAAAGCCTCGTTGCACAGTGATCATGCGGACAAACTCAGCGCCCATGTCGACGTTGGACTGTTCGAGGGAGTTGGTGAAGACTTTGCCCAATTCAGCCCCGGGCAGACCGACGCGTGGCGGTCCTGAGGTGGTTGTCTCTCTATAAAGGTTGTTGCCTTCCAGCGATAAGCCGTTGGTGTTGACGAATTTCCCCAGCACAAGCTGCGCGACCTTGGTCTGTTTGCCGTTTGAATAGGAGGCAATGACAATTCCATCGGGGTCTATCTCGACGCCCGTGAGATTGCCGGCGCCGAACCCGTTTTGATCCTGCGAAAGAACGACGTTGGCGCTGTTGAACTGCGTAGTGTCAAAGGTGATGTCTATGCCTGTGGCTGTCGATCCATTAGCCCAGTCAAGATCTGCGGCGGCGATGCTGTCGATTAATGGTACAGGATTGGCAGGGTCCAAAACACCATCGGAGGTGAATTGAAGGGTTTCGGTACCCGTGCCTCCCAATGGTGCGCCTGTACTGTCTTCCGCGCTCCATGCCCAATTCCAGGTGTTATCCGCAGTCTTGATGAAGTAGGTGGTCAAGAGATGCGGATTGCCCAGGGTATCGAAAATCTGCGCCGAGGAAGAGTAATTATAGGTTGTGGAGTCGGTGGCATCGAAAGCGGCTGTAATTATTTCTTCCGAGGAATCAAGGTTGGTGGTGAGCGCAAGAGTGGACGTTGCATTGCCCGCAATCAGACCGGTGCCCGGGATCTGAATATCGCCAGGATCACCCGCCGAGAGCACACCGTCGATATCGAAAGCTTTGCCCTGCACGCGATAGCCTTCGGGGTTGACGAGATAGCCGTCGTCATCGAAGCGGAAGGCACCAGCTCTGGAATAATACGGCGTCTCGTCACCAGGCTCCTTCAAAATAAAGAATCCGCTCCCCTCGATCGCTACATCGAGACCGGATTCGGTGGATTCGAAAGTTCCCTGACTGAATATCTGGTCCACTTTCGACATGCCGACGCCTCGGCCCACCTGGGAGGTTCCGCCCGACCCGTTAATGGATGAAGAGAGGAGATCCGCGAAAACCGTCCGTGATCCCTTGAAACCGACGGTGTTGGTGTTGGCGAGGTTGTTGCCGATAACGCTCATGGCCTGCGAGTTGGTGTTCAGGCCGCTGACTCCACTATACAATGCACTTGAAATACCCATACTTTTCTCCTTTTTCCCTCACAAGAGTCAGATTATGAAAACCACCTGCATGGTTCCATCCGTCATGATCACTCCAGGATCTCGTTGACATTCTTTGATGCTTCGGCAACCGATTGGGTTGCATCGGCCGTAGATTTTGCTGTTTCTGCAGCGGAGTCAGCGAGATCGCCGCTCGTTTTTGTTTTATCTTCTTCGGCTTCTTCAGAGGTGGCCGTGCTATCGGCACGACTGCCGGGATCATAAACGCCGATTACCGAAGAGTAGGCGATTTCACCTGCTTTGGTGATGAGCGTACCCCCGCCGGTGCCACTGAGATCAACGCCGGTCACTTCCGACTTGATCAACGGAGCTATCCCGGTGCTCTCTCCGTCCGGAGCCTTGGCGCTCAGGACGATCTTATATTTCCCGGATGGGGCGGCAACACCGTCTTTATTCAGACCGTCCCAGGTAAGGTAATGATTGCCGGCGGTGAGTTCCGTGCCGGTGAAGGACTTGACGGTGACGCCGTTCAATTGCAGGTCGAGGGTGACTTGCGAGGCCGGGCTGTCCAGCTGGTAACCTATCTCCACCGCTTCGCCGGTGAAATTGAATTCGCCGCCGTTGTACGCCACTTCCTTGCCGATCGTGCCGAGGGTGGATAAACGGTCGGAGTTGGCGTTGGAAGTTACCAGATTATTCATGCTCTCGTTGAGGGTGAAGAGCTGTTCCAGCGAACTGAACTGGGCAAGCTGGGCCGTGAATTCAGTGGGGTCGTCGGGATTCAGCGGGTCCTGGTTCTGCAGTTGCGCGACCAGCAGGGAGAGGAAATCCTGTTTGCCCATTACGGCGTCTTCACTGCTTTTCGGGGTGGTTTTCCCGGTGGAGGCAGTAGCCGCCTGATTAATAGAATCGATATAGCTGCTCATGGCGTATCCTTGTCAGATCTTCACATTTACCCCGGTAGTAGCCGGTTGAGCGGGAAAGAAGGCTTCGTCGAACCGGAAGGCGGCTTCGGCATCGGGCCGACGTTTTTTCGCCTGGGGAGTGTAGTCATTTTGGCTGAAGAGTTGCCGGTCGAACAAACCCGCATCGGTTGCCGAATCGTATTTTGAGCTGACCGTTATGTTTTCGACGGTGAAGCCGTGGTCTTCCAGTACGGTTCGCAGTTTCGTCATGTTTTTTTCTATGATTTCCTGGGCATGCTGGCTCTGGGCCACCACGTTCGCTCGAATCGATCCCTCTTTCACCGTAAGATCGATCTTCAGTTCGCCGAGTTCGGCCGGATGCAATTTGATATTGATCTGGGTATCGAGCGGTCTTCTGGAAATCTGAAAACGCTCCATCACCTGCCGCATGACATCTTCCTCATGAACCACCGTCCCCGAAGGGAGAGTCAATGTTTTGGCAGCATCCGTTGCCGGCTGGGCAGGGGAGGTCTGGGTTGTGGCAAGGGTTTGGGCAAAGGTGTTGGTTTGATCGACGACAAGGGACGTTGCGGTCGATGAGGTTTGCCCGGCCGTTGCCACCTGTCCTTGAGCAGAAGATTCATTGCCCTGCTGGCGATCCTGCGCCATCGAATCGTCTTTCTTGTCGAATGCCTGCAGATTGATCTTCGCTTCGTAATACTGCTGCTGCGTATTCTGCCGCAGCGAGGTTCCCTGCTCCGATTTCTCGGCGGGAGTGTTCCAGCCATCGGCAAGCACAACGTGAGGAGATTCCGTGGTCACCTGGGAATATTGCGAGGTGACCGAGACATTGACTGGATTTGCGTTGTTATTGGCTCCGAGCTGTTGCGGCCAGGCCGTCTGCACGGGTCTGGCTCCATTTCCGGAGGGTAGGGGAGTATTCTCCCGGGTAATGGTGACCGTGCCTTTCTCGTCGCTGTTTTCAATGAGTTGCTGTAATTGAGCAAGCAGAGTGTCGGTTGCCGACTTTTGCCCGGTCGGTGGAGCGGCCGCCCCCTTCCCTTCTTCAGCAAGGGCAGGCGACATCTCATTTCGAGACACTGCAGAAGATGCGCTGTTAGCCTGGGCGTTCTGGGGGAGAGCCGCAGCCTCTCCCTGTCCGGAGATGGCCGGAACAGCCGGAATAGCAGGAATAGCCGGAGTGGCCGGATTAGCCGGAATGGCCGGAGTGGCCGGATTAGCCGGATTAGCCGGAATGGCCGGAGTGGCCGAATTTGCCTGATTGGTGGTTGAGCTTGTTGTCGTACCGGTGGAATTGAGGGTCAAAAATACACTCGCTGCCGGGTAATCCTCGGAGGGCAGGGCAGTTGCAAGGTCTTGCATGTTCTGTACGCCGGGGGTTTTTCCCTCCGCCGGGACGGCGGCATCATCCTTTGCGGTAACCTGGTCCGGTGGAACTGCGGAGGCGGAGGCGTTTTCCTCCTGGCCGGCTTTGTCGATCGAAGCAGTCGGAGTTTTCTCCTCACCTTTCAATTTATCAGGTTTGGCGGTCTTGCTTTCACGAGGGCTGACCTGATCTTTTTGGTCGGAAATGGCTTTTTCGAAATGGCGCGAGAATTGCTGCGATCCGCTGCTTGCAGGAGGAGGACCGGCCGGAGGAGGTGGGGGGGCAGCTGGTTGGACGATGGCTACTGGGGTCATGTATGTCACTCGAGTTGCAAGGTTGAAAAGGTGGTGCTCAGTTCGGTTGCCTTTTGTTTCGATATTTGATCCAGAATTTTTGCCGCCGCTTTCACTTTCATGCTGGCGAGAAGGTCGGCAGCCAGTTTCTGATCAAGTCCCGACAGGGAGGTGGCGGCTTTATCGGGCGACATTTTTTCATATATCTTCGCCAGTTCCTGAGTCCGCTTTTTCTCTTCCTCCGTCTTCACCGCCAGGAGCGCCTCGATTTTCTTTTGTTGCTGCCTGAGTTCTTCCAGTTTCTTGTCCATCTCGGCAAGTTTATTATCGACACTGTCTTCCAAGGTCTTTAGTTCCTTTTCGCGCAGGGCAATATTTTCCTGTTCTTTTCTGATATTGGCACGTTCTTCGATGATGGAATTTTCTATTCTTCTTTCTTCTACGGAGCCGAAATTTTCCTGGTCGACTTCTGCTGCCTGGACATGCTGGGAAAGAACAATCGCAACCGCCATACCGAAAAGAAAATGTTTGGGATTCATCATATTAGTCGTTTTTGAAGATGTTAGTGGTTTTTGTCGGAATCGTGACGGGTTATGGCGATTTCATCGAGCATTGCCAGTTCTTTCTTGTCGAGATAACCTTTCCAGGCGATATCCTGCCGCTCCTTCAACCGCTCCATTATCCGGCGATCTTTGGCTCGGCGCAGCAAATGCTGTTGCTCCTGATGCATGATCTCGGTTTTATCCAGGAGGTTTTTTTCGATGGCCTTGATATTGGCCTGGGCGCGGGTAATCTGCTCCTCATAGAGGACCAGTTCCATGATATTGATCCCCTCTTTCTGCAGAAGTTCCTTTTTATGGATGAGAGCGTCGAGGGCGTCCTGTTCCTCGCGCAATTTTTTCGCGACGGCATCCACTGCTTTTTTTGCATCGGCCAATCGCTGCCGGGCGGAATCCTCCAGTCTCTTGCGGTACTCGAGGACGGTATGGAAGGCGAATGGTTTCATCGGTCGGAAGATGGGTTGTCAAATACTCATTAACCGGGGACAGAATTTAATTCTGTCCCACGGGATGCTAGGAGCCAGTCGGATTATGCCCTTTTTCACAAAATTGCTATAATCCGACAGACTCCTAGAAATAGCAGTCGCCGAACTTCTATTGCTTATCGGATTGGCGCCGGTTTTTCTTCAGGGGTTCTTCATCCCTGCGGTCGCTGAGGACACCTCCCAGCTGTTCGACCGATTGCTTCAGATTGGTGGTTTCATTGAAATTCTGTCGCAGGAAGCCGGTAATTTCGTCGATCTTGCCGATGGCGTAATCGATTTTGGCATTGGAACCCCTGACATATGCGCCGATATTGATGAGATCTTCGGCTTCCACATACCTGGCGAGCACCTCCCTGGCCTTGCCGGCCAGTTCAAGATGCCTGGGCGAAACGATATCCCGCATGACCCGGCTGGCGCTGTTCAGGATATCGATGGCCGGAAAATGGTTTCTCGCGGCGAGCGCGCGGGAGAGAACAATATGGCCGTCCAGAATGGAGCGGACGGAATCGGCGACAGGTTCGGTCATATCGTCGCCGTCGACCAGCACTGTATACAGGCCGGTAATCGACCCCCTGTCGCGAAACCTGCCGGCCCGCTCAAGTAGCTTGGGGAGGGTGGCGAAGACCGACGGGGTGTAGCCCTTGGTGGTCGGCGGCTCGCCGATGGCAAGACCGATCTCCCGCATGGCCATGGCAAAACGGGTGACGGAATCCATCATAAGCAGGACATTTTTGCCCTGGCTGCAGAAATACTCGGCGATGGCCGTGGCGACGAAGGCTCCACGCATGCGGAGCAGCGGCGACTGGTCGGAGGTGACCACGACGATAACCGATCGGGCCAGGCCGTCGGTGCCTAGATCCCTTTCGATGAATTCCCGGACCTCACGGCCTCGCTCGCCGATCAGGGCAATGACGTTGATGTCGGCCTTGGCAAATTTGGACATCATGCCGAGCAAGACACTCTTGCCGATGCCCGAGCCGGCCATGATCCCCATCCGCTGGCCCATGCCGCAGGTGATCAGGCCGTTGATGGCGCGGATGCCGAGATCCATCGTCTCGCTGATGTTCTGCCGTTCCATGGAGCCTGGAGGGAGGGAATAGATGTCTTTCTCTTCGGTGAGGATCGGGGCGGGCAGCCCGTCCTGAGGCACCTCCATGGCATCGACCACTCGACCAAGGAGGTTGTTGCCCACCGAGATGGTGGCGCTGGTGCGGACGACCCGGATCAGACTGCCGGGGCCGAGTCCCCGCAATTCTCCCAGCGGCATGAGCAGGGCTTTATTGTCCTTGAACCCGACGATTTCGGCGAAGATCGGCTGGTCGCCAGCCATGGGGCTGAGTTCACAGAGCGAACCGATAGTCGCATGGGGACAGTAGCCTTCGATGACCAGGCCGACGATGCGGGTAACCTTGCCCCAGACTTTGATAACGTTGATCTTTCTAATTGCTGCGGCGTCGAATACCATGAATTGTCGGACCTGACCCTCCATAATTCGGATAAGCACCCGAAATATAGCAAAAAAAACAAGAGATGAATTTCTCAGATACTAAAAAGAGTGCTGTTATGGAATCTCCGGCTGAGGCTCCATTTTCGACGGACGTGCCGCCGGGTGGAAGTTACAGTTTCTTTCTGACTTCTTCGCGAATGAGGTCGAATTGACTGCCAACAGTAGCATCGATGGTGCAATTGTCGGACTCGATTTTGGCGCCTCCCCGTTCGATGGTCTTATCCTTTCTCAGCACAATATTGTTGAGGCCGCTGATGCCGGCCACTATTTCCGCTGCTTTGGCCGATACCGCGACATAGTCGTCAGGGTGGAGGAAGATGGAAAATTCATCGGATTTGACTGCTCTGCGTAAGGCTTCCTCGATCGTTAAGACAATCGAAACGTCTTGTTCCTGAACCGAGGTGCGCACTATTTTTTCGGCAATCGCCAGGGTGAAATCGACGAGTTCCCTGTTGCTGTTGGCGATGATTGTTTCGCGAAGGGTATCCAACTGCTGGCAGGCAAGCAGCAGGGCACGGCCGGCGGCGGCAAAATCCTCCTCGGCTCTTTTGCGCTCCTCTTCACAACCCTCCTCGAATCCTCTGCGGTATGCCTCCTCTTTTTGCTGTTCGGCGACCGCCAGTTCGACGTAATTGCCGGGATCGATCGTTTCTGCAGGGAGAAGCCGCTCATCGGCAGAGACGTCCTGAGGGGAGCTCTCGACGGCGGCCGCCGAGCCCTGAGGGGTGTCGTTTGCCGGCCGAGGTTCAGGCGCCGTCTTTGCCGTAGAGTTTGCCCGAAGGTTGTTTTCGATAAGAGGCCGGGTGGAAAAAAGCTGGTCCTCGTTGCGGGGCAAAGGGCTCCAGGCAGCTTTGTTACCGCCGTCATGCTTGACGATCTCTTCCGGCTGGAAAGAATTTGAGCTTTTATAATATCTAGACAAGCTCATCCCCGCCTCCGGTACCCAATACCAGTTTGCCTTCTTCCTCAAGCTTCATGGCAATCTTGACGATAGACTGCTGCATGAGTTCCACCTCCGAGAGGCGGACTGGGCCCATTGCTTCCAGGTCGTCCCTGATCATATCGGCGGCACGCGAAGACATGTTGGCAAAGATCTTTTCTTTCATCTGCTCGGAAGCGGTCTTCAGCGCGAGCGTCAGGGAGTCGTTGTTCACTTCCCTCAGGATCATTTGCAGCGAACGGCCGTCAAGAGCAATGAGATTCTCGAAGGTGAACATCTTCTTACGGATCTCTTCCGCCATTTCTGGGTCGTGCTGCTCCATCTCTTCGAGAATTTCCGCATCGAGGTTGTTTTTCATATGGTTGAGGATCCCCACCACCGCATCGAGTCCTCCGACTTTTTTGTGCGCACGGCCGGACACGAGGCCGATTTCCCGGTGCAGGGCATCTTCAATGCGGTTGATGACCTCCGGCGCCACCTTTTCAATCTTGGAGATCCGGTAGGCGACGTCCGATCTGATCGATTCCGGGAGACTGGTGAGGATCTCGGCTGCGTGTTCGATATGTTGCGTGGAGAGAACGAGGGCGATGGTCTGCGGGTGTTCCTGTTCCAGGAGACCGGCTACCATCCGTGGTGCCATCAGGGCGATGGTTTCCAGCGATTTGGTCTCGGTGCCTGACAGAAACTGGTCGAGGAGGAAATTCGCTCGCTGTTCGCCGGGGGTAGCCGATATCGCATTTTTGGCAAAATCCTCTCCCTTGACGAACAACCCGGCAAAGCGATGCTGGGCATCGCGAAAATGGGCAAAAACCTTCTCTTTGACATCGGCCGGAATATGGTTGATCGTGGACATCGTTCTGGCGACCTGTCTGACCTCTTCATCGGACAGTTCCTGGAAAATTTTTGCTGCGGCCTCCTCTCCCAGGCAAATGAGCAGGACGGCTACTCGATTGAGTCCGGTAAGTGTTTCAACGCCCATTGCCCGTTAACCTTCCTGAATCCAGTTTTTGACGATGAAGGCGGTCGGAATCTGATTGTGCTGGATCTCCCGGCGCAGGGCGATGATCGCTTCATCTACGGGCAGCGGCGGTTCAACCGGTTCTTCCGGAAGCTGCACCAGCTGTTCCTGTTCCAATTGCTTCACCGTCTTGTAATGCTGCTGAACCTCGCCTTTCATAGTCTTTATCACCGGTCGAATCAGGAATAAGTAGAGTAAGAGCACCCCTAAGAGAATTAAACCATATTTTACCAGCGGAATATACGGATAGAGCTTATTTCCCACAGTCTGGTCCCCTATCTGCTGGACCTCGCCGGAATCGACAAAAGGCATCGACAAGACATTGATGACATCGCCGCGCTGGGGCATGACGCCGATGGCGCTGGCGATCATGTGTTCTATCGATTTGAGTTCTTCGGGAGTGCGGGGGACCGGGGTGCCGGGTTTGCCTTTTTCATCGAGCGCGGCTTTATCGGCTACCAGCACCGAGACGGAAAGTTTTTTGATCGTGCCGACCGGATTGACAACCTTGTTGATGGTCTTGCTGATCTCGTAATTGGTGATCCGGGAATTTTTGTTGGACGGCGGCGTGGTGGCGGCGCTTTGGTTGAAGTCATTGCCCTGCAGGTTGGATTGCACTCCGGGAATGCCGCCGGTGGTCTCCGTCCCGTTATTTTCCTGATTGATCTGCTCGCTTCGCACTACCGGATCGTCGGCGTCGAAAAGCTCTTCGGTCTTCTCGATTTTGGCGAAATCAAGGGCCGCCGACACTCTGACCATGGCATTATCCTTGCCCATCGACCGGTCCAGCAGGTCCTGGGCCTGGATTTCGAGGCGATTTTCAACCTCACGCTGAAAGGCCAGCATATCGGCCGAGAGCAGCTGTTCTTCATTCGCCGGTTTCTCGCTTTCCAGCACAACGCCATTGGCATCGATGACCTTGACATTCTCAGGATCGAGATCGTTGACCGAGCCGGCGACCAGATGAATGATCCCCTGGACCTGCTTTGGGTCGAGAGTCTTACCCGGAACCAAGGTGACGATAACCGAGGCCGTGGCAACTGCCTGCTGGCTTTTGAAGAGCCTTTTCTCCGGCAGCGCGAGGTGAACTCTGGTCGATTCCACGGGAGCGAGGGAAGAGATCGTTCTGGCAAGCTCACCCTGCAACGCTCTGGTGTAATTCACTTTCTGGACATAATCGGTGAGAGCGAAGCTTTGTTTGTCAAAGATCTCGAAACCTACCCCGCCGCCGCTTGGCAGGCTGTTCGCGGCCAGTTCAAGGCGAGTCTGGTAGATCAAAGGGGCGGAAATCCAGATATCCTTGCCGCCGTTTTTCAGGGTATAGTCGATTTTTTGGCTCTTCAGCCATTCGGCAACGGCCGCCGCATCGTTCATTTCCAGATTGGCATAGAGAAGCTGCTGATCGGCAGTTCGGGCCTGGAAGATCAGGATGGCAAAAAGTCCCAGGGAAATGAGGAGAACGGCACCGGTCGCCAGCTTTCTCGAAAGCGGCCATTCGCGGAGAAGGGTGAAGAGGTTTTTCTTGTCCGGGGGAGGTGGTGTCTCAGCCGGTAGAAGGGGCTGGTCCGTCACCTGGATTCCGCGGTTTTGTTCGGCCATGGCTGTATTCTCTCAGATAAAAATCAGCTTTAATGTAATCCTGAAAACCTCATCCCCCAACAAGGCGGGGAGACCTCGACGAAATTCTTTCTTACGCTTTCAACATCCCCTTGAGGGGTGGAAAAATCGAAATAAATAGTGCTAAATCTGCATCCGCATTATTTCTTCGTAAGCCGTTTGCGCCTTGTTGCGCAATTGGACGAGCATGCGCAAGGAAATATCCGCTTCCTCCGTGGCGATCATGACTTCATGGAGATGCGTGGCCTTGCCGCTGTTTAATTGCTGGATGGCCTGTTCGCCGGCAACTTGGGCATTGTTGACTTTTTCCACCATGGATTTGAGCATATTGCCGAAATCGGCCCCGGTGCTTTGGGCGCTCGATTCACCGGCGGGTTTCAGCGTAAGCGGGGCAATGCCTTCGAGGCTGTTGATCGTGGTCATGATCTGTTATCTCCCTATCTCCAAGGCTTTCAGGGCCATGCGTTTGGCCGATTTGATGGATGTTACGTTCGCCTGGTAGGACCTGGTGGCCGACATCATATCGACCATTTCTTCCAGTACACTGATGTTGGGCATTTCCACGTAGCCATCTTCTTTGGCGTCTGGATGCGACGGATTGTACACCTTTCTCGGGGCCGTATTGTCTTCGATGATTTTGGTTACGGCCACGCCCTGCATGGAGTTTTTCATCTTTCCGTCGAGTTCTTCCTTGAAACTTAAAGGGGCACTCTGGAAGTACACCGATTTTTTCTTGTAGGGACCGCCTTCGGGGGTCGAGGTGGTTTCGACGTTGGCAAGATTGGAGCTGATGGTGTTCAGCCTCTGGCTCTGGGCTCGCAGGGCGGAACCACCGATTTGGAAGGTATTGAGAATATCCATGAGCGATCCTTAGTGTCTTAGTATTGTCTTAGGTTTCAGGCGATAAATTATTATTGTCCGCCGGAGATGACATGCTTGAGCAGGGAGAGCTTTTTATCAAGCAGCTGGACTGCTGTTTCGTACATCAGCTCGTTTTCCGACAAATCGAGCATTTCCTGGTCGACGTTCACGCCGTTTTTGTCTCCGGTCCCGGTCCGGTCGGCGACCATGACGACTTTGCCGCTGACTTCGTTGAAATTGGCCGGTCCAAAGGTTATGTGATTAACATTCGACCGTGCCAGTTGAATCCCTTTTTTGCTATCCAGCGCTTGAGCCAGATCCTGCTCGAAATCGAAGCGGGACGGGGAAAAACCCGGGGTTTCCGCGTTGGCGATGTTGGCCGAAATGACCTGGGCTTTCTGAGCTCGCAGATCCAGGACCTTGCTGAGCAATTGCATGTTCGCATCGAAGGGTTGGATTGGATCCATATTTTCTTTCTCCTCCGTAAATCGTTACCAGTGATGCCTACCGACGATCCGTCGCAGATTTGAATTGCAATTCCCGTTCCGCATATTGCTTCCATCGGGAGTTACTTCCCTTTTCGACAATTTCCCGCAGGAAGCTTAGGGCTTTTTCTTCATTTCCTTTCTTACGCTCTAGAGTGGCGAGTCGGAAAAGACTCTGTTCATAGAAATCGTTTTCTTTGGTTACCAGCCGAAATTCCTTTTCCGCCCCGGCAAAATCGCCAGTGGCAAACAGGCTCTCGGCCAAAAGAAACTGCTCCTTCTGCGGCAGCGGGTTTTCCAAAATTGTTGATTTTTGTAGTACGGTCAGGCAGTTATTGAAGTCATTCAGCCGAAAATAGATGGAGGCGGCAATCTTGTGCAGCTTTTTATCCTCCGGCAGAGGCGAGGGCAGAAGGCTCAGCGCATCCGTCAATCGCCCCTCACCGAGCAGCGCCTCAAGACGGATGGTCAGCAGCTGGTTGGCGAAGCTGCCCTTCGGGTAGTTGTAGGTGTATTGCGCGGCATAATCTTCAACCAGGTTGTAGTTGCCTTGGTCGAAGGCTGCCTGGATCATCGGCAGATAGTACTTCTCACGCTTATCGAAGGGTAGAATCTCCAGGAGGTACAGATACAGCCTGTGCGCATCGTTATAGAGGCCGACGCGATGATAGGCCTCGGCGGCGTCTACCAGAAACTGGCTGTCGATCCAGTTTTTCTCGAACAGGTCTTTGTTCTGCTTGGCTAGAACCAGGGCTTTGACGTACTCTTTATTCTCCACCAGCCGTTTGATTTCGTCCGGCAACAGTTGGATCAAGAGAGCCTGTGCCGAAATTCTGACATCACCTGACTGGAACTCCCGCAAGAGTTGCCGGAGCAGGGGGATGCTTTTTTCCGGTTCGTCTGATTCCGCATAGACAATGGCGGTTTTGAGCAACGACTCCTCTCTGATTGAACGGACGATGGAATTTTCGGAAATCGATTCATATCGTTTGATGACCTGGTCTTTTACCTGATCCTGCGATTGCAAGTATGTCAGATCGGTCCACTTCATTGACGCCCTGATGCCTGCCTCGGTGTCCGGATACGTCTTCTCGATCCTGGCGAAATCTTCTATGAGCGTCGAACCCTCGGTGAATTTTAGCCTGGCCATGTTTCGTCGATAATTGATAAGTCCCAGCAACGGCTTGTCACTCACGATCGGAGCAAGCTTTTCATAGCATGAGGCAGCTTCTTGAAATTTTTTTTGGACATAGAGGGCGCTGCAGTATCCTCCGAGAGAATACGGCAGGGTGGAAAGAACCGGTGAGTTTTTATGAAGCTGGTATGCGGCAAAGGCCTTGAGCGGTTGCTTAAGTGCATGCCAGTAATCGGCTTGATGGATCCGGACGACTTCGGCTATCGGTTTCGGGAAAGCGATATCATCCCGGAGAAGTAGTTTGTTGAGCCGGTCCAATTGGCCGGTCGCCAGAGCTGTTTCCATCTGCGAAAGCAGAAAATAGGGAGCAAGGGGACTGTTGCCGATCGAGGGTTCCAACCCCTGGAATTCGGCATCGGCAAGATAGGGGCTTTCATAGATCGACCGTAGGTGTATGAGCAGATAGTTTGCATAGGTTCCAAGCCATTCATCGGCGTATTGCTCTTTCAGCAGATGCAGCTGAATATAAGCCTTTTCAAAGTCGCCTTTGCGGACGAGGGTTTCACCCAAGGTGAGTGCCAGCAGTTTCTGTTTTTCCGGGTCCGTCGCCGCCTGGATCATGGAAATCAGTTTTTCTTCCACCAGTCCCCACTGATCTTTGCCTGCAAAGTCGAGAAGTTCCTCGCCCAATATCGCAAGATTCAATTCTTTCTGTGGAGGAAGGAGTTGAATGATGGGAAAGGGAGGGGCGGTGAATTTGACTGGTAGAGCGATCTCGAGCGGAGCTTCATATCCGGCAAAAAAAAGCCGCCAATTTTTGGCATACGGCGACAGGATTGCGGGATTCGTCTGATCGGTCGGAACCCGGTCGAGAACGGTAAGACCTTTCAACCGTTTTGCCAGTTCCTGCTGAGCCTTGCTGAATTCGTTGCCAAGCAGCACTTCAAATACCAATTTGCCATCCGAACTTTTACTGAGTTTATGACTGAGCGGTTGATATCGAAAAAAGAGGGAGAGAGCGAATTCCGATTTTTTCGGCCGAGGCAAAATTTTGACTATGTGTTCGTCCGGAGAGAACAAAGAGAGCTCGGGGGAGGCAACCGTATCCTTGAAAATCAGATCGATCCGACGTTGGTTGTCAATTGTCGAAAATTTTGGGGTCTTATCGAAGCTGAAATAGAGCTGGATGTTATCCCTGGTGTCGACTCTGGAGACCTTGACAAGTTCGGACGCTTGCACAGCAGTGGATAAAAGACCGGACAGCAAAAGGAGGGCAAAGAGTAATCGTTTCATACTATTGGCATATGCAAAAAATGGTCCATTTATCTTAGCCCCGTATTGACCGAAGGTCGGGATGGGCTACTGCAGCAGTATGATGCTAGGTGACATAAAAATGACACCCACGATGTCCAGGACAAAAGGAATTGTGGAATACTGAAAGATGAGCAGCCCTGAATTACTTGTTTGATTTTTCGGCGCGCTTGTTGGTAATATTGAGCAGGTCATCTCATGGCATCGTATCACGGAAGACTTTAGGATAATTCACGTTATAGAAAGGCGCAGTTGAGGAAAGAGAAATGCTGTAAATCGAGCGCCTAAATTCATATGAGGAGAACAGAATGGGGAAAAATGTACTGTTGGTTGACGATTCAAGCACCATGAGAAAAATTGTCGGCCGGTCCCTCCGGCAGGCGGGGATTGAGTTCGACAACATATATGAGGCAGCCGACGGGCTGGAGGCCTTGGCAATTCTGGAAAGCAAGAAGGTCGATATTGTTTTGAGCGATATTAATATGCCGAATATGGATGGCATTACCTTCCTGAAAGAAAAGGCCGCCCGGCCGGCTATCAAAGACATTCCCGTGCTGATGATTTCCACCGAGACCGGCGACGATATCATCGGCGAAGCCAAATCGTTGGGGGCGGTCGGTGCGATAAAAAAACCCTTTACCCCCGATAAGGTGAATGAAGTCCTCGGTCCGTTGCTCTGATTCAAATATCTGCCGGATCCGGTCAAAAATTTCTTAGCCGAATTGGTCGGGCAGGCAAGCTTGAAGAACACATGATTTTTTTTGGAGGTATTGGCGTTGCGTGAACAAATCATCGAAGCGGTAAAAGAGATCTTTTCCACCATGATAATGATGGAAGTGTCTGCCGGTGGAGAAGTCCCGGCAGATTCTTCCAGGACGGACAGCATATCCGGGATTATCGGTCTGGCAGGCACCCATAAGGGCGTTCTTGCTATCCATCTTCCCCATCGGGTAGCCATGTCTATCACCGGTAGCTTCCTGGGGATGGAGGTAGACGAGATCAATTCGGATGTCGAGGATGCCGTCGGCGAACTGGCCAACATGATCGGCGGTAACGTCAAATCCATTCTTTCCGCGAATGGCAGGGATATCAGTCTTTCCATGCCGACAACCATCTCCGGCAAACAGTACGATTTTCAACCGACCAAGGATGCGGATAGCCTCCTCATTCCCTTAAGATGCGAAGCGGGCGGGCTTCTTATCGAGTTGCAGCTGGAAAAATAACGGATGTCCATAACTCGATAACGCGGAGTATTTTTCGATTTTTGTACGGAGGAATCGTATCGTGGCCGATGAGTTTGATATAGGGAATGAAATTTTTAAAGGCACCCAGGATGTTTTCACCACCATGATCTCGGTGGAACTGGAGAGGGAAACATTCAACGGACAAAACATCATCCAGTCAAACCTGACCTCGATGATCGGCTTGGGCGGCGGGATTCGCGGCGTCCTCGCGATACACTGCCCGGCCGCCGTGGCCAAGGCAATCACCGCCGGTTTTATCGGGATGGAGGTGGAGGAACTGGACGAAGATGTCAAAGATGCCATCGGCGAAATCGCCAATATGGTCGCCGGGAACCTGAAAGGATCCTATGCCGCAACCGGTGTGAATGTGGAACTCGCGATTCCGACTTCCATCGTCGGAGACAGGTTTCGGGTCAGCGGTATTACCGAGGCAAAACGGGTTGTCGTGCCAATGAAAATGACTGAGGGATTGTTCTGGGTGGAACTCATGTATGTGTGACAATGAAGAACTCTTCTCCATTAATAAATGTGTCGAGACTCTGCTCCCCGCTTCTCTGAAAGAAAAAGCA
>Ga0079306_1001181_pt1 | contig 18404 bp, 13 predicted proteins | sample Methanotroph_Enr_FD_79181 | JGI IMG/M metagenome (GOLD analysis project Ga0079306, IMG submission 79181) | Enriched soil microbial communities from Old Woman Creek wetland in Ohio, USA - Methanotroph_Enrichment_5 | ecosystem: Environmental > Terrestrial > Soil > Wetlands | place: USA: Ohio...
CGAGCTGGAGGGGGGAGTTCAGGTGCTGGCTCTCCCCCAGGCCCGTCATCACGATGATGGGGATCTGCGGGTAGAGGCGGCTCACCCGGGCGATGAGGTTGAAGCCGTCCATGACCGGCATGTTGAGGTCCGTCACCAGGACGTTCACCGGCTCGGAGCGGAGGATCTCCATGGCCTGGGCGCCATCGGAGGCCATGAGGACCCGGAAGTTCGGCAGCCCCTTCAGCCCCTGCCGGTAGAGGCTCTGGGTGGCGCGGTCGTCCTCCACCACCAGGAGGGTCCGGGTGGGGGCTTCCGTATGGGCGAGGGGGCGGGGGCGGGGCGGCAGGGACATGGCGGTTCCAGATCAAGGATACCCGACCGACGTGGTATCCCGGCTTGGCCGGGAGGCCGCGTGGGGGTGCACGAGGGGGGACCTCGCGAACCGGAGGTGAGCGGGCGGTCCCCCCTCGTTCATGTCAGCGCTCCGATCCTTTGGGGATCTTGTGCCCGGGAACAGGCTCCTTCGCCAGGATGGCCCGCACCTCGGCGGCGTCCGCGGGGTGGGCGGTCTCCCAGGCCGCCACCCAGGGGGGCAGCTCGGCGTCCTCGTAGTCCCGCACCTTCCGGTGCGCGGCGGCCAGGGACTGCACCACGGCTTCGTGGATGTCCTCGGCCCTCGGGGAGATGTGGCCCTCCCAGATGGGCTCGCGGAAGTACTGCTCCAGCACGGCCTGGGCGGGTTTGCCCCACACGGCGTAGGTGCGGTCCAGGGGGCCGCCGATGGGCCGGTGCGAGAGGTTCTCGCCGTAGAGGTAGTAGAAGACCGCCTCCCCGTCGCTCCAGTTGCGCAGCACGCCGAAGGCGCCCTTCAGCAGCAGGGTCTGCAGGGGCAGGTCCACGGGCTTGTCCGAGCGGAAGTCCCAGGGGCCCACATGGGCGTGGGCCACGGAGGGGTAGCCCACCTCCGTGATCATCACGGGCTTGGGTCCCCGGGCATCCGCGAACCGGGCCGAGAGCGTACGGGCCTTGTAGACGATCCACCACCAGGCGTCCCGGATCTGGTCCGGCGAGGGGTACTCGTCGTACTTGGCGATGGGATCGTAGGTGTTCATGCCGATGACATCCAGGCAGTCGCCGAAGGTGAAGCTGTCATGGCTGTCGAAGTTCACGCTGTAGACCAGCTTGCCCTTGAAGACCTTGCGGACGGCCGCGGCCAGGGCCCGCCAGCGGTCGGGGAAGCGGTGGGTGGAGGCCATCTCGGTGCCCAGGGAGTACCACTCCACGCCGCCCCGCTGGGCCAGCTCCGCCAGGTGGACGTTGAAGGCGGTGTAGTTCCGCCACCACAGGTCCCAGTCGCGGGGCTCGATGTTGCCGCGCCACCACGTCTCGTTCTCCGCCTCGTCCCGCAGGTTGATGGTGGGGAAGAACATCATGCGCAGGCCGCGGACCTTCGCCTCGCGGAAGGTGTTCAGGAGGGCGGCGTCCGTGGGGCTGGAGGTGGGGTGCCGCCGGATCTCGTCGCTGTGGTAGGTGTCCATGCGGTAGATGGCCTGCAGGCTCACGCAGGTGGCGCCCGACGCGGCGATGCGGTCCAGCTCCTCGTGGTAGTCGTAGTCCGGCTCCCCGGCGTAGAGGCCCAGCACGATGCCCCGGGGCTGAGGCACCAGGGCGCGGCGCTGCATCCGGTGGACCAGCCAGAGGGCGAAGGGCAGGCCGAGGAAGGCGATCAGGACGAGGATGCGACGGGGCATGGGGAACGGCTCCAGGATTCAGCCTACCGGCTGAATCCTGGAGACAGGAACCGCATTGCTTTTCCTATCCCGCGGGCCGCAGGCCCGCGAGCCCGGCCGGACCCTCACCGGGACCCGTCTCTCTCCACCCGGACCTGCACGATGCGGGTCCCCTCCATGCGCAGCACGGTGAGGCGGGCGCCTTCGACGGCCACGGATTCCTGGGGGTGGGGGACGCGGCCCAGGCGGGCCATGACGAGGCCGGCCAGGGTGTCGAAGCCGTCCCGCTCCCAGGCCATGCCCAGGCGCTGGGCCACATCCTCCACGTGGGCCTGGCCGGAGACGAGGAAGACGCCGGGCGCCTGCTCCACCAGCTCCGCGGCGGCCTCGTGCTCATCCTGGATCTCCCCGAAGACCTCCTCCAGCAGGTCCTCCACGGTGACCAGGCCGGAGACCCCGCCGAACTCGTCCACCACGATGGCCAGCTGGGTGCGGGCCCGCTGCATCTCGCGCAGGAGGTCCATCACGGGCTTGCTCTCGGGCACGAAGAGCGGCGGTTTCAGCAGGCCGGCCAGGGGCGCCTGGACCTGGTCCGGCAGCTGCATGAGGTCCTTCAGGAGCAGCACGCCGCGGATGTGGTCGATGCCGCCCTCGAACACCGGCAGCCGGGAGTGGCGGGTCTCCGTGAAGGTGCGCCAGGCGTCCGGGATGGAGGCCTCCAGGGGCAGGGCCACGATGCGGGTGCGGGGCGTCATCACCTCGCGCACCACCGTGTCGCCGAAGGTGACCACGTTGCGGATGAGCTCCCGGTCCTCGGCCTCCAGGATGCCCTCGGCCTCGCCCTCCTCCAGCAGGGCGGTGACGGCCTCCTCCGTGGGGTCCTCCTCGGCGGCGCCCTCCCGCTCCTCGGCCTGGCGGCGCTCGACGATGCGGGCCAGGGGCGCCACCAGGGGCTCCATGAGGGGCCGGAGGGGCGCGTAGAAGGGGAAGAGGCGGGCCAGCCAGAAGGACGGATCGCCCGAGGTGAGGAGGGCGGGGGCCGCGAGATCGAGGGCCCAGAGGGCCAGGGGCACCAGGGGCCCGAGCACCCAGGCACCGCCGGGGATGCCGGCCCGGAAGGGCCACAGGAGGGCCAGGAAGGCCAGGAGCAGGAGCTGGACCGCGAACTCCAGGCCCATGCCGAGGCTGCGGGGGCGCTCCAGGAGGGCCGCGAGGCCGGGATGGCCGATGGCGCCCTCCTCCAGCAGCCGCCGCCGCTGAAGCGAGGGCAGGGCGTGGAAGGCGGCGAGCAGGGCCACCAGGATCAGGCGGTAGGCCAGGACGAGGCCGGCCGCGAGGAGGAGCCAGTGGGATGGGGTGCTACTGCTGGGGTCGTTCATGGGCGGATCCCCATCCTACCTCGATTCGCGCCTACTTCGCGTCCCGGCGCGCCAGGATGAGGGCTTCGGCCTGCGCCCGCGCCGCGGGGGAGAGGGTCATGCCGCGGCGCGCCGTCTCGCGGAAGTACTCCTCCGGGTCCCGGCAGAGGCCGTCCGGCGTGGGGGGCAGGCCCTTCCGGATCCGGGCGGCATTGAGGAAGGCGTAGGGCTCCCGCGCCAGCTCGGGGCTCCGGAGGAAGTGGCGGACGGTCCACCAGCCCCCCACCACGAACCAGATGCCCAGCAGGGCCACGGCCTTCAGCTGGAGGCCGCGCATGCGCTCCGGCGCCGTGCGGACCTTCTGCCACCACACGCCCACGGCCAGGTTGAAGGCGATGATGGCGGCGGTCATCGCCAGGGTGCCCGTCCAGCCCAGGCTGTTCCAGCCCCGGCCCGTGAACGCCGCCACCGGCGGCGTCAGCAGCACGCCGAAGATCAGGTTCAGGTGGAGCATGTAGAGGAGCAGGGACTCGCGGCTGGCGGCCTCCACGGGGTTCGGCCCCCGCCAGCGGGGGCGGAGGAGGTCCACGGCGCCCATGGCGGCGCCGCCCAGCAGGATCCAGCCCAGGCGGTCCACCACGCTGGGCAGGGTGGTGTTGGAGAGGGCCGTCAGCTCGGCGTAGGTGAAGGCGCCGGAGCGGCTGTGCAGCAGCCACACCCCGTTCTCCTGGATCCAGGTGCCGCCCCACAGCCAGGTGTGCTGGTTGGCGCGGCCCCAGGCCAGGCAGGCGGCCCCGATGACCGCGAGGAGGACCAGGAACCGGGCCTCGGACCAGCGGGCCCGGCCCTCGGCGGATTCCACCCGGAGCCAGCGGTAGAGGCCGCCGAAGAAGGCGCCGAAGGCCGGGAAGGCCAGCCAGGGGAAGAGGGGGAAGAGGGCCTGCACGCCGCGGTCCGCGTTGCCGTTGAAGAGGCCGCGGACCGGCAGCCAGAGGCCATCGGCCACACCCTGGGCCCAGAGGGAGGGGGACACGATCGGGATGTAGAGGGCCAGGGCCAGGGCCAGGAGCGTGAAGATCCGGGGATTGCGCACCAGACGGGCCAGCAGGTGGAGGATGAGCAGGGAATAGACGATGCACTGGAGGACGTCGATCTTGAACAGCTCCCGGGCCTTCTGGGCGGTGTTCAGCACGGTCCAGTCCGCCGCCGTGAGGCCCGGGGCGTGCAGGGCGTAGGCGCAGAGGAGGATGAAGCCCAGGCGCCGGGCCGTGTCGGGCCAGAAGGGGCGCAAGCTGCCGTCGGCCCGGAAGGTGGAGAGCACCAGGCTGAAGCCCGCGGCCATGGTGAAGCTGGGGGCCACCAGGCCGTTCAGGTAGTTGAGCCAGCCCGGGCGCAGGCCCTGCAGGAGCCAGGCGTTCACCACATGGACCTCGATCATGACGATCACGGCCCAGCCGCGGAGCTGGTCGATCCAGTCACAGCGGCGGGAAGGGGAGCGGTCGTCCCAGACGGCGGTCATCGGGCCCTCGGATGAATGCCCTCAAGGGTGCCCGAAGGCTTGGAATTTCTCCACATCGTGATCGGAGGCCAAGGGGCTGGTATGGTGTTCCGATCGCCAATTCCCCGTTTCGCCTGTCCTGGAGGCTTTCCCCATGGGTGGACTGTTCGTCAAGAAGGACCTGGGCCGGCTCATCGCCGACGCCAACGACCCCAACGCCGGCGAAGGCGGCCACGGCGGCGGGCAGCTGAAGCGCACCCTGGGCGCCTTCAACCTCACCACCCTGGGCATCGGCGCCATCATCGGCGCCGGCATCTTCTCCCTGACGGGCGTGGCCGCAGCCCTCCACGCCGGGCCCGGCATCGTCTACAGCTTCGTCATCGGCGGCATCCTCTGCGCGTTCGCGGGCCTGTGCTACGCCGAGATGGCGGCCATGGTGCCCGTGGCGGGCAGCGCCTACGCCTACTCCTACGCCACCATGGGCGAGTTCATCGCCTGGATCATCGGCTGGGACCTGGTGCTGGAGTACGCCTTCGGCGCCGTGACGGTCTCCGTCTCCTGGTCCGGCTACTTCATGAGCCTGCTGTCCAAGAGCCTGCACATCCCCATCTCCGACACGGTGTGGCGCCTGACCAAGGGGCCCTGGGAGCTGGTGAGCCTGCCCGGCGGGCAGGTGGTCCACGGGCTCTGGAATGTGCCGGCCAGCATCGTGGCCCTCCTGGTGGCCTCCATCCTCTACCGGGGCATGAAGGAGAGCGCCTTCGTCAACAACCTCATCGTGATCCTCAAGGTCACGATCGTGCTGGTCTTCATCGTCCTGGGCTGGGGCGTCATCAACCACGCCAACTGGATCGCCAACCCCGGCGCCCACGGCCTGGCCTCCCTGGTGCCCGCCCGGGGCATGGCGGACGTGAACGGCGTGCTCACCATGAGCTACGGCTGGCCGGGGGTGTTCCGCGGCGCGGCCGTCGTGTTCTTCGCCTACATCGGCTTCGACGCCGTCTCCACCACGGCCCAGGAGTGCAAGAACCCCAGCCGCGACCTGCCCATCGGCATCCTCTCCAGCCTGGCCATCTGCACCGCCCTCTACATCCTCATGTCCCTGGTGATGACCGGGGTGAGCCCCTTCAAGAGCCTGAACGTGCCCGATCCGGTGGCCGTGGGCATCGACCAGATCGTGACGGCCCGGCACTGGAGCGTCGGCGCCGCGGGCACCTTCACCGGCGTCATCAAGCTGGGCGCCCTGGCGGGACTCACCTCCGTGATCCTCGTGATGATGATGGGCCAGACCCGCGTCTTCTACGCCATGAGCAAGGACGGCCTCCTGCCCTGGTTCGGCGTGGCCCACCCCCGCTTCGGCACGCCCTACATCGCCACCGTGATGACGGGGATCTTCGTGGCCGTCTGCGGCGGCCTCATGCCCATGAGCCTGGTGGGCGAGCTGGTGTCCATCGGCACCCTGCTGGCCTTCACCCTGGTGTGCATCGGCATCCCCATCCTCCGGATCACCAGCCCCGACACGCCCCGCCCCTTCAAGACGCCCCTCTACTGGCTCGTGTCCGTGGCCGGGGCCGTCTCCTGCCTCTGGGTGATGAGCTACCTGCCCAAGGACACCTGGCTGCGGCTCATCATCTGGCTGGAGATCGGCCTCATGATCTACAGCACCTACGGCTGGCGGCGGAGCCGGCTGGCGGGATCCGACGCCACCGGATCGCGCAAGCACATCCACGTCACCATGATGGCCGTGGCGATCCTGGCCTTCATTCCCACGATGGTCGTGGCGGTCCGGGTCTTCGGCCACACGGCGGGCTGATCCCGTGTCCCTGAAGCTGGAACGCCTCCGCCTCGCGGGGGCGTTTCTGCTTTGCCGGGGCTGCCTGGGGCCCCTGGACGAAGGCGCCGAGGCGGGGCTCTGCGGGGGCTGCTGGTCCGGCCTGCTGCCCCTGGCCGAGGAACGCTGCCCCCGCTGCGCCCTGGTCCACGGCGAGGAGGCCTGCCCGGAGGCCACCGCCTGGAGCCTGGGGGACGCCCTCTGGGACTACCATGGCGGCCGTCCGCCCCTGGGCGCCCTGCTCCTGCCGGCCATCAAGGCCGGGGAGACCGGCTGGCGGCGGGCCCTGCTGGCGCGCGCCGCGGCGGCGCCGCTGCCGGACTGGGCGGGGGAGGCGGACCTGGTGACGGCCGCGCCCACGGCCTTCCACCGCCGCCTGATCCGCGGCTTCGATCTGGCGGAGGACGCCGCGCAGGCGCTGGCCCGGCGGCTGGACCGACCCTTCCGTTCCCTGCTCGCCAAGGCCTGGCACAGCGGACGCCAGGCCGCCCGCACCGAGAGCCAGCGGCGCCGTCTGGCGCGGAAGGCCGTCGCCCTGCGCGGGGAGCGCCTGGGGGGCGGCACCGTCCTGCTGGTGGACGACGTGTGGACCACCGGCACGACCCTCCTGCGCTGCGCCCAGGCCCTGCGCGACGGCGGCGCCGCCGACGTGCGCGTCCTGACCCTCTTCCGCGCGCTGTAGGGCCGTGGCCCGGGAGAGGCCACAAGAGCCGGAACGCAGAGAGCACAGAGGGCCGCAGAGCAAACAGAGAATGACAAGGTGATGGAGGCGGGGTTGCTGCGTCCTCTGTGTTCCGCTTTTTTGCTCCGGTGTCCCCGGCCTTACCGCACGGGCACGGGGCCGCGGGCGGCGCGGGCGTAGGAGGCGGGCCAGGGGACCTCGGCCTTCAGGGCCTGGGCGGCGCGCAGGGGCCAGCGGGGATCGCGGAGCAGCTCGCGGCCCAGCAGCACCAGGTCGGCGGAACCCTGGGCCAGGATGGCCTCGGCCTGCTCCGGATCGGTGATGAGGCCCACGGCGCCGGTGGCGAGGCCGGCTTCGGCGCGGATCCGCGCGGCGAAGGGCACCTGGTACCCGGGCCCCAGGGGGATCTCAGCCCGGGGCACCAGGCCCCCGGAGGAGCAGTCCACCAGGTCCGCGCCGAGGTCGTTCAGCGCCTTGGCCAGCGCCACGGACTGGTCCAGGTTCCAGCCCCCCTCCACCCAGTCGGTGGCCGAGAGGCGCACGAAGAGGGGCAGGCGCGCGGGCCAGATGTCCCGCACGGCCGCCACCACCTCGCGGAGGAGCCGCGTGCGGCCCTCGAAGCTGCCGCCGTAGCCGTCCTGGCGGTGGTTGGTGAGGGGTGAGAGGAACTGGTGCAGGAGGTAGCCGTGGGCGGCGTGGACCTCCACCACCTGGAAGCCCGCGGCCAGGGCCCGATGGGCGGCGTCCACGAAGGCCTGGATCACGCCTGCGATCCCGGTCGCGTCCAGGGCCGTGGGCACGGTCCAGCCCTCGTCGAAGGGCAGGGCGCTGGGCGCCACGGGCACCCAGCCGCCCTTCCCCACGGGCAGGCTGCCGCTGCCCTTCCAGGGGGAGGGGTTGGAGGCCTTGCGGCCCGCGTGGGCCAGCTGGATGCCCGGCACCGCGCCCTGGGCGGCGATGAAGCGGACGATGCGGCCCAGGGCCTCGGCCTGGGCGTCGTTCCACAGGCCCAGGTCCTCCGGGCTGATGCGGCCCTCGGGCACCACGGCCGTGGCCTCGGTGATCACCAGCCCGGCGCCTCCCTGGGCCAGGCCACCGAGATGGACGAAGTGCCAGTCCTGCGCGAGGCCGTCCACGGCCTGGTACTGGCACATGGGCGAGACCGCGATGCGGTTGGGCAGCGTGAGGCCGCGGAGGGCGAGGGGCTGGAAGAGGCGGGACATGGTCGGACTCCGGGGGGCTCTGCCCCATTCCGAGATAGGTTAGGGCGATCCTGTGCAGGCCCCGTCACGGATCTTCAACGGGGGAGTGACCGGAACAAAGACGGCCCAGCGCATCCACTGGGCCGTCCATGAGGACATTGCTCCTTACCTTTCCTGACTCGGGGCGCGCAGCGCCCCGAGCCGGTGCGGTTCAAATCCCCAGCACCTTCCTCACCTCCGCCTCCAGCTGGCCCTCGCGGATCTCGGCCAGGTCGTAGCGGACCCGGGTCATGGGCTTGGTGACCTTGAGGATGCGGGTGAGGTCGATGGGCGTGGCGCTCAGCACCACGTCGCAGGGCGTCGCCTCGATGGTGGCCTCGAGATCCTTCACCTGGGCCTCGCCGTAGCCCATGGCGGGCAGGATGCCCCGGGCGTTGGGGTACTTGCGGTAGGTGGCGGCGATGGAGGCCACCGCGTAGGGGGTGGGGTCCACGATCTCGTGGGCGCCCATGGCCTTGGCGGCCACCACGCCGGCGCCGTAGGTCATGGAGCCATGGGTGAGGGTGGGCCCGTCCTCGATGACGAGGGCGCGCCGTCCCTTCACCTTGCCGGGGTCGGCGCAGCTCACGGGGCTGTTGGCGCGGATGACGCGGGCCGAGGGGTTCACCTTCGCCGCGTTCTCCTCGATGGACTTGATGTCCGTCTCCTCGGCGCTGTCGCACTTGTTGATGAGGATGACGCCGGCCCGGCGGAAGTTGGCCTCGCCGGGGTGGTAGCCCATCTCGTGGCCCGGGCGCAGGGGATCGGCGATGCAGATGTGGAGGTCGCTCTTGTAGAAGGGCAGGTCGTTGTTGCCGCCGTCCCAGAGGATGACGTCGGCCTCCTTCTCCGCATTGCGGATGATCTGCTCGTAGTCCACGCCCGCGTACACCACGAAGCCGTTGTCGATGTGGGGCTCGTACTCCTCGCGCTCCTCGATGGTGCATTCGTGCGTGTCCAGGTCGGCGTAGGTCGCGAAGCGCTGGCAGGCCTGCCTGGCGAGATCCCCGTAGGGCATGGGGTGGCGGATGGCGACCACCTTCTTGCCCAGCTTCTTGAGGATGTTGCTGATGTAGCGCGTGGTCTGGCTCTTGCCCGCGCCGGTGCGCACGGCGGTGATGCCGATGACGGGCTTCGTGGACTGGATCATGGTCTTGTCCGCGCCCAGCAGCTCGAAATCGCAGCCCAGGGCTATGCACAGGCTGGCCAGGTGCATGACGGTGGCGTGGGGCACGTCCGAATAGGAGAACACGGCCACGTCGGGCTTCTCGCGCTGGATGAGGGCCACCAGCTCGGACTCGTCCACGATGGGGATGCCCGCGGGGTAGAGCTTCCCGGCCAGCACAGCCGGGTAGCGTCGGCCCTCGATGCCCGGGATCTGGGTGGCGGTGAAGGCCACCACCTGGAACGCGGGGTTGTCCCGGTACACGGTGTTGAAGTTGTGGAAGTCGCGCCCGGCGGCTCCCAGGATGACGACGCGGCGTGGCGGCATGACCCTTACCCTTCGGTCCAGCGATGCGCCGACACGCTCGGGAGTGGCAGTCCTGGCGGCACCGCGACCAGGGGAGGATAGTCCCCTTCCAGCGGGATGGAAGCCCGGGTTGTGGCCTGCGTCACAGGAGGGGGATGGGTCTATGCTTTTCCCATGCCCAGTCCAGCCTCCCTCGCGGCCTTCCTCCGGCGCCGGCGCCGCCTGATCCTGGGACTGGCCGGCCTCTACGCCCTGTGGATCCTGGCGGGCTTCCTGCTGGTGCCGCGCCTCGTGCGGCCCCGCGTCGAGCGGGCCCTGGCGGAGGCCACGCACCGGAAGGCCACCCTCGACCGGGTGCGCTTCAACCCCTTCAACCTCGCCATGACCTTCGAGGGCCTGCGGATCCCCAGCCGCAGCGGCGGCGACTGGATCGCCCTGCGGCGCCTCTACGTGAACGCGCGGTTCTGGCCCCTGCTGGCCCGCACGGCCGCCTTCTCCGTGGTGGAGATGGACGGCCTGGAGGTGCGCACGGTCCTCGACGCCGAGGGCCACCTGAATTTCCAGGATCTGCTGGACGAGCCCGCCGCGAAGCCCGAACCGGGGGCGAAGCCCTCCGCCTGGATCGTGGCCATCGGCACCTTCCAGCTGCGCGGAGCCCGGCTGGCCTTCGAGGACCACAGCATGGCCAAGCCCTTCCGCACGGCCTTCGGCCCCGTGAATCTCCGGGTGGACGGCATCCGCACCCAGGTGGGCCACCAGAGCGGCTACGCCCTGGACGCCTGGACCGAGGCGAAGGAGCACCTGGTCTGGAAGGGCGAGATCGGCTTCGAGCCCTTCGCCTCCACGGGCCACCTGGCGGTGGAGAACCTGCAGCTGGCCAAGTACCGCCCCTACGAGCAGGAGCAGGTGGCGACGGAGATCCGCGGCGGCACCGCCACCCTCGGCGCCTCCTACCGCTTCGAGTGGAGCCCGGGCCGCCACCGCTTCGAGCTGTCGGACCTGGGCCTGGCCCTGCGGAACGTGGCCATCGCCGAGCCGGGCGCGGCCCGGCCAGTGGTGGCGATCCCCGCCCTCGACCTGAAGGACGGCCGGGCCGACCTCCTCGCGCCCTCGGTGGAGATCGGGTCCATCGCCGCCCAGGGCGGCACGCTGCGGCTGCAGCGGGGGACGGACGGCGTCCTCAACCTCGCGCGCATGATCACCCCCAAGCCGAAGCCCAAGGCGCCGGATGAGAAACCCCTCGCCCTGAAGGTGCGGACCCTCGATCTCACGGGCTTCACCGTGGGCTGGGACGACCAGCTGCCCGCGCGGCCGGTGTCGGTCGAGGCGAAGGACGTGGCCCTGCACCTGGGGGACCTGAGCCTGGATCCCGCGGCCGCCGCCACCCTGTCCCTGGCGCTGCACCTGGGGAATGGCAGCCTGAAGGCCGATGGGAAAGTCCTGCTCCTGAAGCCCGCGGGGGACCTGGCCCTGAAGGTGGATGCCCTCGAGCTGGCTCCCTGGGATCCCTACCTGGACGGCGCCCTGGACGCCCGGGTGGACCGCGGCACCTTCGGCTTCGACGGCCGCGTGGCCTTCGCCTTCCCCGGCATGAGCCAGGACGGCGCCACGGTCAAGGGCGACGCGGTGGTGCGCGACTTCCAGATGCACGACACCGTGTTCAACGAACCCTTCATCCGGTGGACGCGGCTGCAGGTGGCGGGCCTCGATCTGCGGACCGAGCCGCTGGCCTGCTCCGTGAAGCAGGCGGCCTGGACCGATCCGGAGGGCCGGCTCGTGGTGGGCCCCGATGGCACCACCAACGTGGCCCATGCCCTGCGCCAGGGCACGGAGGCCAAGCCCACGGGCGTCGCAGCCTCCGCCGTGCCGGCCACGCCCGCCTCGGCCCCGGACCTCATCATCACCAAGCTCGCCATCACCGGTGGCCGCCTCAGCTTCGTGGACCGCTCCGTGCAGCCCAGCGCCGCCCTCCTGCTGAGCGACCTGCAGGGCAGCTACCTGGGCCTCTCCAGCCGGCCCGAGGCCAGCTCGAAGGTGGATTTCACGGGCCGCGCCGGAGGCCTGGCGCCCGTCACCATCCAGGGCCACGCCATGCCCCTGCGCCACGACCTGGACACCGACGTGATCCTGAAGATCCACGGCGCGGACCTCACGGACTTCACGCCCTACACGGGCAAGTACCTGGGCTACACCGTGCAGAAGGGCAAGCTGGAGGTGGACGCCCACCTGCGCATCCAGCAGCGCAAGCTCGACGCGCAGAACGCCGTGAAGCTCGACCAGTTCTACCTGGGCGACAAGGTGGCGAGCCCCGAGGCCACGCACCTCCCCGTGAAGCTGGGCCTTGCGCTGCTCCGCGATCGCCACGGGGTCATCGCCGTCGACCTGCCCATCCAGGGCAGCCTGGACGATCCCGACATCCGGTACGGGAAGCTGGTGTGGCAGGCCATCTTCAACGTGCTGGGGAAGATCGCGACCTCGCCCTTCACCCTCGTCGGCAAGCTCTTCGGCGGCAACGCGGGCGACCTCAGCCAGGTGGCCTTCGCCCCGGGCTCGGACGGTCTCGACGCCGCCGCCACGGTGAAGCTCCAGGCCCTGGCGAAGGCCCTCGCCGAACGGCCGGCCCTCACCCTGGAGGCCCAGGGCGTGGCCGATGCGGCCGCGGACGGCACCGCCTTCCGCAAGGCCGGGCTGGAGGCCCTGCTGCGCCGCACCCGCGCCGCGACCCTGAAACTTTCGGATGCCACGGCCGCCGTGCCCGCCGCGGAGCGGGACCGGTGGGTCAAGGCCGCCTTCGACGCCGCCTTCCCCGCCGCGCCGCCGGCCAAGGGCAGCCAGCCGGCCCCGCCGCCGCCGCCGAACGAGATGGAGAACCGGCTACTGGACACCGTGAAGGTGGATCCGGTGGCCCTCGACGCCCTGGCCGACGCCCGGGCCAAGCGGGTGATCGGGTGGCTCCTGGACACCGGCAAGGCCGATCCCGCCCGGGTGTTCCAGGTGCGGGAGGGCGCCCCCGCCGCCGGACCGGCCGTGGTGTTCTCGCTGAAGTGAACCCTCCGGGGATCAAGGATCTCCACGAAGGACACGAAGGGGAAAACAAGATCACGAAGGGGAGCTGGTCGCAAAACCCCTGTCAGGTGGCTCCATCCCGGCGGGAGGAGAGGCGGAACTTCGTGTCCTTCCGGTTTTCTTCGTGTCCTTCGTGGAGAGCCTTTTGAAAGGACAGGCCGGTGCTCACCGGAAGCCCTGCACCCGCGCGATGCCCAGCTTCTTCATGCGGCTCTGCAGGGTGGTGGGCTTCAGGCCCAGGCGCTGGGCGGCGCCGCCGGGGCCATAGACCTTGCCCCGGCTGGCCTCCAGGGCCTGGAGGATGGCGCGGCGCTCCACGGCCCGCAGGCTCCCCTCGGGCGCGGCCGGGGCGCCGGCGGCCGGCTCCTCGCCCGCGGGGCGGGCGTCGGCCAGGACGTCCTCCAGGTCGAGGTCGCCCTGGGGCGCCAGGATGGTGGCCCGCTCCAGCACGTTGATCAGCTCGCGCACGTTGCCGGTCCAGGGGTGGGCCTGGAGCCGCGCGGCGCCGCGCTCGGAGAGCCGCCAGGGGCCCATGCCCGTGCGGCGGGCCCGGCGGTAGAGGAAGTCCTCCGCCAGCAGGCGCAGGTCCTCCCGGCGGTCGCGCAGGGCCGGCAGGTGCAGGGGGAACACGTTCAGGCGGTAGTAGAGGTCGGCGCGGAAGCGGCCCTCGGCCACCGCCTGCTCCAGGTTCACGTTGGTGGCGGCCAGGATGCGCACGTCCACCACGACGCTGCGATCCGAGCCCACCGGCTCGAAGGCGCCCTCCTGGAGCACCCGCAGGAGCTTGGCCTGGGCTGCCAGGGGCAGGTCGCCCACCTCGTCCAGCAGCAGGGTGCCGCCGTGGGCCATCTGGAAGCGGCCCGGCCGGGGCTGCACGGCGCCGGAAAAGGCTCCCTTCGTGTGGCCGAAGAGCTCGCTCTCCACCAGGTTCTCCGGCAGGGCGGCGCAGTTCACCTTGAGGAAGGGCTTGTCGGCGCGGCGGCTCCACTCGTGGATGGCCCGGGCCAGCACCTCCTTGCCGGTGCCCGTCTCGCCGCTGAGGAGCACCGCGGAATCCGTGGGGGCCACCTGCCGCGCCAGGCGCACCGTGCGCTGCATGGCGGCGCTGTGGGTGCGCTCGATGAGGCTGCCGGCGTCCTCGGCGCCCACCACCTCCGTGCGCAGGAGCCGGTTCTCGGCCTCCAGCTGGTCCCGCTGGTGCTCCAGGTGGGTCCGCTGCTCCGAGGCCATCCAGGCCAGGGCGATGAGCTGGCCGTAGAGGGTGGCCAGGATCACCGTGAGGGCGTCGAAGGGGCCGCAGCTGGCCCGGTCGAAGGTGAGGGCCCCCAGGGGCCGGCCGCCGCCCTGGAGGGGCACCACCATGCAGCTGTGGCCGTGGGGCAGGTCCAGCACGCCGTCGTAGGGATCGCCGTCGCCCTCGCGGTGGTCCGCCTCGAGCATCACCCGGGTGAGGCCGCTGTCCAGGGCCTCGCGCACGCTGGGGAAGCTGGCCAGGGCGATGCTGTGGGCCTTCACCCGCTCGTCCGCCAGGGGCCCCCGGGCGCAGACCACCCGCAGCCGCCCCCGGTCCAGCCGCAGCACCGCCGCCAGGTCGTAGGGCACCACCCCCGCCAGGGCGTCCAGGGCCGTGGGCAGGAAGTCCGGGCCCTGGGGCAGGCGCCCCGCCACATGGGCCAGGGTCTTCAGGGCCGAGACGAGATCAGGGGAGGGATTTTCCATGGTGACACCGATATATCGTGAACCTCGAGGGCTGTCCATACAGAGAAAGGCCCTGGATTTCATGGGACAGCGGGGGGATTAGAGCGGCCCCGACCGGGGCCGTGCCAGGGGACATTGCACCGAAATGGGGGTGATTTCGTTGAATTCGACCGGATTCCAACGACAAATCGGTGTTTTTGGAGTCGGGTATTTATATAAACATTGAAATAAAACAGAATGCTTGATTGGCACGCACCCTGCTGCTGAGAGGCTCCCATCCCTCGGAGGATCCCCCTCCGCATCCACAGGAGACCCCATGCCCAACCTCAAGGGGACCAAGACCCACCAGAACCTGAAGGACGCCTTCGCGGGCGAGAGCCAGGCCAACCGCCGCTACCTCTACTTCGCCAAGGTGGCGGACATCGAGGGCTACCCCGAGGTGGCCGGCAACTTCAAGGAGACCGCGGACGGCGAGACGGGCCATGCCCATGGCCATCTGGACTACCTGAAGGCCGTCGGCGACCCCGCCACGGACCTGCCCATCGGCGACACGGCCCTGAACCTGAAGGCCGCCATCGCGGGCGAGACCCACGAGTACACGGACATGTACCCGGGCATGGCCAAGGCCGCGCGCCAGGAGGGCTTCCCCGAGATCGCCGACTGGTTCGAGACCCTGGCCAAGGCCGAGAAGAGCCACGCCGGCCGCTTCCAGAAGATGCTCGACTCCATCAGCTGAGGCCCCCGGCCGCACCCAGGAGGCAGCCATGGCGGAACACTACGAGGTCGGCGACCACGCCCGTCCGGACACCACGCCCGGCGAGCGCATCAGCTACCAGGCCGGGCCGGGGACGATCTACGATCCCCGGGAACCCGGCTACTGGGACGAGGGCCTCCTGAAGACCGAGGTCGAGCGGGCCTTCGAGATCTGCCATGGCTGCCGCATGTGCTTCAAGTACTGCGACAGCTTTCCGGGGCTCTTCAGCCTCCTGGATGCGAAGCACGACGGCGATGTCCGCGCCCTCAGCGCCGCCGAGCGCGACGGCATCATGGACGACTGCTTCCAGTGCAAGCTCTGCGAGGTGCAGTGCCCCTACACGCCGCGGGAGGGCCACGCCTTCGCCCTGGACTTCCCGAAACTCGTCCACCGCTACCAGGCCGTGCGCCACCGCCGCGAGGGCTTCAGCCTCCAGGAGCGGGTGCTCGGCAACCCGGACCTGGCGGGGACGATGGCCCGGGCCAGCCTCGGCATGGCCAACGTCATGAACCGCGTGGCGGCCCACCGCTGGTTCATGGACAAGGTGCTGGGCATCCATCCGAAGGCCCACCTGCCCGAATTCGCCTCCGCCACCTTCGAGGCCTGGGCGGGGAAGAGCGGGAAGCTCGCCCAGGACACCGGCCACGAGGCGGTGCTGTTCCAGACCTGCTACGTGCAGCACAACGAGCCCCAGATCGGGAAGGACACCCTGGAAGTGCTGGAGAAGAACGGCTGCCAGGCCAAATGCGTGGGCGGCCTGGTCTGCTGCGGCATGCCGGCCTGGGAGCACGGCGACCTCGACACGCTCCGGAAGCAGGCGAAGCAGAACCTCGACGTCCTCATGCCCCACGTGGCGGCGGGCTCCAAGGTGCTGGTCATCAACCCCACCTGCGCCATGATGCTGCGCCGCGAGTATCCCGAGCTGCTGGAGGGCGAGGACCGGGAGCGGGCGAAGCAGCTGGCGGAGGCCGTGCGCGACACGGGGGAATTCCTCTGGAGCATCCGCAACGAGCCCCGGGCCGACTGGACCTTCGAATCCACGCCGGGTCCCATCGCCTACCACGCGCCCTGCCACCTGCGGGCCCAGGCCATCGGCTTCAAGGGCCGCGACCTGCTGCGGAAGATCCCCGGCGTGACGCTGGGCACCGTGATGGAGTGCTGCGGCCACGACGGCACCTACGCGATGAAGTCCGAATCCTTCGAGGCCAGCGCCCGCGTGGGCGCCAAGGCCTTCCAGGGCATGCAGGGGCAGGAGGCCGCGGAGGTCTGGGCCACGGAATGCCCCCTGGCGGGCCTCCAGTTCGAGCAGCACGCCGGGCGCCGCGCCCTCCATCCCATGACCATCCTGGCCCGGGCCTACCGCAAGGACGGCTTCCCCACGCCCGTGCCGCCGAAACAGGAGCAGCCGTGAGATCCGTCGCCCGCGAGGAGATCCTCGACTTCGTCACCTACGGCGAGCGCCGGGAGGCCCTCCGCGCCTCGGCCATGAAGGCCAAGGACCTCCGCCGCGTCCATGTGGGCGAGCACCTCACCTTCCTCTTCGAGAACCCGGAGACGGTGCGCTACCAGGTGCTGGAGATGGTCCGCGCCGAACAGCTCGTGCGCGAGGCCGACATCCGCCACGAGCTGGAGACCTACAACGCCCTGCTGGGCGAGGAGGGGGACCTGGGCTGCACCCTCCTCATCGAGATCGACGATCCGGCGGAGCGGACCCGGCTCCTGCGGGCCTGGCGCGACCTGCCGGGCCATGTGCTCCTGCTCCTGGCGGGCGGCCGCACGGCGCCCGCCCGCTGGGACGAGGCCCAGATGGACGAGGACCGCCTCTCCTCCGTGCAGTTCCTCCGCTTCCCCTTGAACGGCGGCGAGCCCGTGGGGATCCAGATCACCTTCCCCGGCCTGGCTGCCGAAGTGCCCTTCTCGCGGGAGACCGCCCGGGCCCTGAAGGAGGACCTGGAGGGCTAGGCCGGCGCCTTGGCGGGCCGTTCGCGGAGGCCGTGCACGTCGAGGTAGAGGGCCTGGATGCGGGGCAGGTCGGCCTCCAGGCCGCCGCTCGGATGGAAGACCGGCATGAGCCGGATGGCGTGGGTGCGGAAATCGAAGCCGATGGGGAAGATGGGCACGCCGGCCTCGACGGCGATCCGGTAGAAGCCGGTCTTCCACTGGCTCACGCCCTTCCGCGTGCCCTCGGGGGCCACGGCCAGCATGAGGGCGGGGGATGCCTCGAAGGCCCGGATGCAGCCGTCCACCACGCCGTGGGGGGCGCTCCGGTTCACGGGGATGCCGCCCAGGCGCTCCAGGAAGCCCTTGAACGGGGCCTTGAACAGCGTGTGCTTGCCCAGCCAGGAGGCCCGCAGCCCCAGGGCCCAGACCGCCGCCACGCCCAGGGTGAAGTCCCAGTTCGAGGTGTGCGGGGCCACGATGGCCACGAACCGGGGCTCCTCGGGGAAGGCGCCCTCGAAGCGCCAGCCGCCGGACCTGAGGTAGGTGTGGCCGAGGGTCCGCCAGAACCAGCCCCGGGCCTGGTGCAGGCCGGGCGGGAGGGCGGGAAGGGGGGAGAGGTTGAGCACGGGGCGTTCCGGGAAAGGACAGCCAGACTACCGGAGTCCGGGGCGGTACGCGAAGCGGGCGCCTTGCGGCGCCCGCTTCGTGCGTTCTCCGCCGGTCTACTTGGCGGAAACGTAGGCCTTCAGGCCGTCGAAGGTGGGCCTGGCTCGGGCCTTCGGCCCTCGGGGCTTCGCCCCCGCCATCGGCTGCGCCGATGCGGCCCCATCCTGGGCCTCACCCTTCGGGCCATCGCGCCTTGCGCGACGGTCGCCCTTCGCTCCTGCTTCGGGCTCATCGCCCGAAGGTCATTCCGCCTCTGCGTACACACCGCGGGCGCCTTGCGGCGCCCGCTTCGTGCGTTCTCCGCCGGTCTACTTGGCGGAAGCGTAGGCCTTCAGGCCGTCGAAGGTCGGCTTCATGGCCTTTTCGCCCTTGTGCCAGTTGGCGGGGCAGACTTCGCCGTGCTCTTCGGTGAAGTCGATGGCGTCGAGGAGGCGCAGGACCTCGTCCACGCTGCGGCCCAGGTCGTTGTGGTTCACGGTGATGTGC
>Ga0079306_1001182_pt1 | contig 18403 bp, 15 predicted proteins | sample Methanotroph_Enr_FD_79181 | JGI IMG/M metagenome (GOLD analysis project Ga0079306, IMG submission 79181) | Enriched soil microbial communities from Old Woman Creek wetland in Ohio, USA - Methanotroph_Enrichment_5 | ecosystem: Environmental > Terrestrial > Soil > Wetlands | place: USA: Ohio...
GCGGTCTCGGCGATACGCGGGCTGGCGTTCCCGGGCCACGGGTGAAGGGAGACGCCTTTCGTCACCACAGCGCCGAGTCTCGACACGTCGACGAAATCGGCGAACTCTCGACCTGAGGCGAAGGTACCGGATGCGGTAACGACTGGGTTTCGCAACTCGAGGGTGCCGAGATGAACCCTCATGTCGACATTCAGGCTCACGAGCGTGCGCCCCCTCTGACCAGCACGGTTGCTCGCGGATCTTCGGGTCGGTTCCCAATCACGGGCACGCACGCGAACGGCGCACTATCAGGTGCGACGGGAGGTCTAGTGCTTCGGCGGTGTCTGCGACGCATCCCAGACCACCTCCTCGGCATCGAAGACAGGGCCGTCGACGCAGGCGCGCTTGAGGCCCTCCGTAGTCGAGACCACGCACGAGAGACACGCGCCGACCCCGCACGCCATGAGGCGCTCGAGCGAAACCTGGCAGGGCACACCCGCCACGGCCGCAAGCGACGCGACGGCGCGCTGCATGGGCTCGGGTCCGCACGCGTACACCATGTCGAAGCTCTCCTCGGCGAGAAGGCGCTCGGCAGGGCCGGTCACGAAGCCATGCTCGCCGGCACTGCCGTCGTCGGTCGCGATCTCGACCCGGCGGGCGACGTCCTCGTAGAGCGCTCTGGCCACGAGACGCTCGCGCGTCGGCGCGCCCATGGCGACGCTCACGGCAACGCCGCGCTGGGCGAGCTGCTCGGCAAGCATGCCGAGAGGCGCCGCTCCGAGGCCGCCGGTGACGATGAGCGCATGCGAGAGGGTCTCGGGAGCGGACCATCCGCGTCCGAGCGGGCCGACGAGGTCCATCGACGCGTCGCCCACGGGCTTCTCTGCCATGCGCAGAGTACCGGTGCCGAGGATCTGGTACAGAACCTCGACACGGTCTGTATAGGCGCGGTGGATCGAGAACGGGCGGCGCAGGATGATGTCGGAACCCTTCGCCACGCGCAGGTGCACGAACTGCCCCGGCCGCACGCTCGCGGCGCAATGCGGAGCGCGCAGGACCATCAGCCCCACGCCCTGCGCAATCCGGTCGTTCGCGAGCACCTCGACGGACTCGACGACGGGCTTGTCGGCGCGTGAGGTCACTCGCCGAACTCCAAGTCCGCAAGCGCGGCGTTCGTGGCGAGTGTCTCGGCCTCGAAGTCCTGCAGCGCGTAGACGCCGAGGCGGCCTTCCTTGGTCGCTTCGATCGCCTGGACGATTGCCGAGGCGGCCGGCAGCGTGGTGATGTTGGTGATGCCGTGGCGGATAGCCGCTGCACGGATGTGGTAGCCGTCGGAGCGCGTTTCCTGCCCGAACGGCGTGTTGATGACGAGCTGGACCTCTTCGTTGGCGATCCGGTCGATGATGTTGGGCCTGCCCTCATGCTTCTTGAGGACCTCGGTAACTGGGATGCCTGCAGCACGCAGAACCTTGGCCGTGCCGCGCGTCGACATGATCGAGAAGCCCAGGATGGTGAGGTGCTTGGCGAGCGAGGCGACCTGGCGCTTGTCGCGGTCGCACACCGAGACGAACGCAGTCCCGCTCGTGGGCAGCGAGTAGTCGATGGCGAGCTGCGACTTGGCGTAGGCCGCCGGGAAGTCGCCAGCCACGCCCATGACCTCTCCGGTCGACTTCATCTCGGGTCCGAGCACGCTGTCTGCACCCGGGAAGCGCCCGAAGGGCATGACCGCTTCCTTCACGCAGAACCGTCCGAGCTCGCGGTCCTCGGCGGGCAAGCTCATCTCGGCAAGCTTGCGACCAGCCATGACCTGCGCCGCGACCTTCGCCAGCGGCACGCCGGTCGCCTTCGAGACGAACGGCACCGTCCGGGACGCGCGCGGGTTGACCTCGAGCACGTAGACCTGCTGGTCCTTGACCGCGAACTGCACGTTCATCAGCCCCCGCACGCCGAGGCGCATCGCGAGTGCTCGCGCCTGCTCGCGGATGCCGGCGATCATCTCCTCGCCCAGCGTGTACGGCGGAATCGAGCACGCCGAGTCGCCCGAGTGGATGCCCGCCTCCTCGATGTGCTCCATGACGCCGCCAACATAGACGGTTTCGCCGTCGCACACCGCGTCGACGTCGACCTCGATCGCACCTTCGAGGAAGCGATCGAGCAGCACCGGGTGCTCGGGTGAGATCTTGACCGCCTCAGCCATGTACTTCTCGAGATACTGCTCGTTGTAGGCGATGACCATGCCCCGCCCGCCGAGCACGTAGCTCGGCCTGACGAGTAGCGGGAAGCCGATTCGCCCGGCGACCTCGAGTGCCTCGGCGAAGCTGTTGGCCGTACCGGCCGCCGGGTAGACGATCTGAAGCTCGTCGAGAATCGCCGAGAAGCGCTTGCGGTCCTCGGCCAGGTCGATCGCTTCCGGCGCGGTGCCGAGAATGGGCACGCCCGCCTGCTCGAGCGCGTTCGCGAGCTTGAGCGGCGTCTGGCCGCCAAAGGTGACGACGACGCCGGCGGGCTGCTCGGCATCGACGATGTCCATGACGTCTTCGAAGGTCAGCGGCTCGAAGTAGAGGCGGTCGGACGTGTCGTAGTCGGTGGAGACCGTCTCAGGGTTGCAGTTGACCATGATGGTCTCGTAGCCCAGATCGTGCAGCGCGTAGGCCGCGTGCACGCAGCAGTAGTCGAACTCGATGCCTTGGCCGATGCGGTTGGGACCGGCACCGAGAATCATCGCCTTGGGCTTGTCGGCGGGGATGACCTCGTCTTCGTCCTCGTAGGTCTTGTAGTAGTAGGGCGTGAAGGCAGCGAACTCGGCGGCGCAGGTGTCGACCGACTTGAAGGTCGGCTTGACGCCTACGGCCTTGCGTACGGCGCGCACGCTTGCCTCGGTGGCTCCGGTCAGAAACGCGATCTGTACATCCGAGAGCCCCTTGCGCTTGGCTTCGCGCAGCTCATCCGCGGTGACGGAGTCGAGCGTTCGACCGCGAAGTGCGTTCTCGGCACCGACCATCTTCTCGATGCGGCGCAAGAACCAGCGGTCGATGCGAGTGATCTCGAAGACGTCGTCGACACTGCGCCCGCGGCGAAACGCCTCGGCGACGTAGAAGAGCCGGTTCTCGTTGGGGACGGCGAGATGCTCGTCGAACTTGTGCTCGGCGAACACGTCTTTGCCGTCGCAGCCCAGTCCACCCCTGCCGTTCTCGAGCGAGCGAAACGCCTTGCCGAGCGCCTCCTCGAACGTGCGGCCGATGGCCATCGCCTCGCCCACCGACTTCATGCGCGTCGTGAGCGTGGTGTCAGTGCCCTCGAACTTCTCGAACGCCCAGCGCGGGACCTTGACCACGGTGTAGTCGATGGAGGGCTCGAAGCAGGCCGGCGTCTCGCGCGTGATGTCGTTGTCGATCTCGTCGAGCGTGTAGCCCACGGCGAGCTTCGCGGCGATCTTCGCGATCGGGAAGCCGGTCGCCTTGGACGCGAGCGCACTCGAGCGGCTTACGCGCGGGTTCATCTCGATGACCGTCATGCGCCCGTTGTCGGGATTCACGGCGAACTGCACGTTCGAGCCGCCGGTCTCGACACCGATCTCACGCAGGATCGCGATCGAGGCGTCGCGCATGGTCTGGTATTCGCGGTCGGTGAGCGTCTGGGCGGGCGCCACGGTGATCGAGTCGCCGGTGTGCACGCCCATCGGGTCGACGTTCTCGATGGAGCACACGATCACGGCGTTGTCGTTGACGTCGCGCATGACCTCCATCTCGAACTCTTTCCAGCCGATGACGCTCTCCTCGATGAGGACCTCACCGATTGGAGAGAGCGCGAGGCCGTGGCTGACGATGTCGCGCATCTCGTCGAGGTTGTAGGCGATGCCGCCGCCGGCGCCACCCATCGTGAAACTCGGGCGGATGACGCAAGGCAGGCCTATGTCGGCGACCATCCGCTCGGCGTCGGCAAGCGAATACGCGTAGTCGCCGCGCGGCACGTCGAGACCGATCCGCTCCATCGCCTCGGCAAAGAGCTTGCGGTCCTCACCCTTCTTGATGACGTCGAGCTTGGCGCCGATGAGCTCGACACCCCACTTGTCGAGAGTCCCGGCTTCGGCAAGCGCTACCGCGCAGTTCAGACCGGTCTGCCCGCCGAGCGTGGGCAGGAGCGCATCGGGCCTCTCGGCGGCGATGACCTTCTCGACGAACTCGGGCGTGATCGGCTCCACGTACGTGCGGTCGGCCAGACCGGGGTCGGTCATGATCGTGGCCGGATTGGAGTTGACGAGGATGACCTCGAAGCCGTCGTCTTTGAGGACCTTGCACGCCTGCGCCCCCGAATAGTCGAACTCGCAGGCCTGGCCGATAACGATCGGCCCAGAGCCGATCACGAGGATCTTGCTGATGTCGGTGCGGCGGGGCATGGGGCTCCTTGTCGGGTGAGGCTGGTGGTGCGGGTAGGGCTACGGCTGGACGACGACCGGACACGGCGCTTCGCGCAGAAGGCGCAGCGAGAGGCCGCCGAGCATCATCTGGCTGAGTACGTTGCGGCCGTGCTGACCGGTGATGCAGCCGGTGGCGTCGGACTCCTCGAGGTAGCGCACGACGACCTCTGCGGGGTCGCCGTCCTCGAGGATGACGGTACGTGCGGCCACGCCGTGGCCTTCTGCGATGGCAAGGAGCCCGCGCATCAGGGCCTCGGCATTCGCCCGGTCTTCGTCGGTTGCATCCTCAGAGAGTACGTGGAGCGCGGTGACCACATCGATCGCCTCGGCGGGACGCTCAACAGCGGAGAGCCATGCGCGTGTGGCTGACGCCGAGAAGTCCGTCGGGACGACGAGACGCTTCGCGAAGCCGGTCGCGAGCTCGGCGGGGTCCTCCGCCTCGTCGAGCAACTCATAGCGGACGGTCATCGTGCGCACCTTGCCCGACGCGAAGATCCGCTCGGAAAGCGAACCGGCGAACAGTGCATCGACGACCGACTTGCCCGACGTGCCGCAGCAGATGACGTCGACATCAGCCTGCTCGGCCAGCGCAAGGATGCTGTCGATGCGGTCGCCGGTGACGACGCGCGTCTCGACATCCAGCGAACACCCCCGCATGGCCGTAGTCGTCATGGCCGCGAGGCGCTCGCGCGCCCTGTCCATCTCGGCGGCGACGACGGGCGCTTCGAGCCCGGAGGAGTCGACCGTGGTGACGACGACGACTTTGCGCACAGACTGTACGGACAGACCGCACACGTAGCGCAGCACCTTCTCGTCACGAGGATCGAGTCCGACCGGTACGAGCATGGAGCTGATAGACATCCCGAGGTCCCCCCTACTGTTTTGCGTCCAGGTAGTCCGAGCGTCCGTCCATGAGGCGCGTAAACGCGCCGAAGAGGTAGCGTGCGTCGTGAGGACCAGGCGCCGCCTCGGGGTGGTACTGCACCGAGAACGCGGGCCGGTCGAGCAGCCGGATGCCCTCGGTGGTCATGTCGTTCAAGTTGACGTGGGTCAGCTGCACGCGCCCGAACGTGGGCGACTCGACGACCGGCGCCACACCCGCGCGCACCCACGCGCCGATATCGGCGGCGTCGAGCGCACGACCGCCGCTTGCCTCCACATCGAGCTTCCCGATCGAGCCGAAATCCACGCAGAAGCCGTGGTTCTGGCTCGTGATCTCGACGCGCCCGTTGAGCAGGTTCATCACCGGCTGGTTGCCACCGCGGTGGCCGTACTTGAGCTTGTAGGTATCGGCGCCCACCGCGAGCGAGAGCATCTGGTGCCCGAGGCAGATTCCGAAGACCGGCTTGACGCCGATGAGATCGCGCAGCGTGCCGTAGAGGTAGTCGACCGCCGAGGGGTCGCCGGGACCGTTGGCGAGGAAGACACCATCGGGGTTGAGCGCAAGGACCGCCTCGGCAGAGGTGGTGGGCGGCACGACTACGAGTTCGCAGCTCGCCTCGGCCAAGCGCCGCAGAATGTTGTACTTGATGCCCGAGTCCATCGCGACGACGCGGTAGCGCGGCGTGACCGGGAGCACGCCCGTGTCGACCGGCATTTCGCATCCGGGGGGCATCTCGCCGCCCCACGTGAACGGTTCGGGCGTAGCGACCTCGGCGACGAGATCCCTGCCGACAAGCCCGGGCGCGGCCTGTGCCTTGGAGACCAGCGACGTCGGGTCAAGGTCGACCGTGGAGATCACCGCGCGCATCGCGCCCCGCTCGCGCAAGTGGCGGGTGAGCCTGCGGGTGTCGATTCCCTCGATCGCAACGATGTTGCGCTCGACAAGGAAATCGGGCAGCGCGGACTCGCTCCGCCAACTCGAGGGCTCGTCGCACATCTCGCGCACCACGAAGCCCTTCGCGAAGACGCCGCGGGACTCCATGTCGGCGCCGTTGACGCCGTAGTTGCCGATGTGGGGCATGGTCATCGTGACGATCTGCCCGGCGTAGGACGGGTCAGTGAGGACCTCCTGATAGCCGGACATCGAGGTGTTGAAGCACAGCTCGCCGTCGGCTTCACCGACCGCACCACACGCGGTGCCGTGGAACACCGTGCCGTCTTCGAGCGCCAAAAGCGCCTCAGGACGCAGTGACACTAGTCGACCACCTTCCCGTTGCGAAGGGCGATGCGACCCCCCACGAACACCTCCGTTGCCTTGCCGAGTAGTGTAGCCCGAAGGAACGCCGAGTTGGCCGACTTGCTCTGGAAGAACTCGGCCGTGACATCGACCTTCGCCTCAGGGTCGATGACGGTGAGATCCGCCACGCCGCCGACCTCGAGACGCACCTCAGGCAGCTTGAGCGCCGCTCGCGGGTTGATCGCCATCCAGCGAGCGACATCCGCCCACGCCGCACGGTTCGTCGCAATGAGATTCGTGATGACGAGCGGCAGCGCGGTTTCGAGCCCGGTCGAGCCGAACGGCGCGAGCTCGAACTCGAGCGCCTTCTCGTGCGGGGCGTGCGGGGCGTGGTCGGTCGCGATGCAGTCGATCGTGCCGTCGAGTAGACCCTCCACGAGCGCCTCGCGGTCAGCCGCGCTGCGCAGCGGGGGGTTCATCTTCACGTTCGTGTCGTAGGCGTTCGTGACGGCTTCCTCGTCAAGGAAGAGGTGGTGCGGCGTAACCTCGGCGGTTACGCGCAGCCCTTTGGCCTTGGCCTGACGCACGAGTTCCACGCTGCCCGCCGTCGAGATGTGCGCAACGTGCAGCCGGCAGCCTGTGAGTTCGGCAAGCCGGATGTCGCGCATGATCATGATGTCCTCAGCAGCAGCGGGCCAACCGGCCATACCCAGCCGAGTCGAGACGACGCCCTCGTTGACGACGCCCTTGCCCACCAGCGCCTCATCCTCGCTGTGCGCAACGACCACGGCGTCGAACTGCTTGGCGTAGTCCATGATGAGCCGCATCATGCCGGTGTTCTGCACGCCTTCGCCATCGTCCGAGAAGGCCACAGCGCCCGCAGCGAGCATGTCGCCCATCTCGGCGAGGGCCTGGCCCTTGAGCCCGACGGTGAGCGCGCCGATCGGGTGCACGCGCACCTTGCCGCGCTCGGCCGCGCGCTCGACGATGAAGCGTACGGCGCTGCCTTCGTCGCACACCGGGTTGGTGTTGGGCATGCACGCTACCGCGGTGAAGCCGCCGTGTGCGGCCGCGCGCGTGCCGCTCGCGATGTCTTCCTTGTACTCGTAGCCCGGCTCGCGCAGGTGCACGTGAACGTCCACGAGACCGGGCATGACGATCTTCTCGGCGCACTCGATGGTGGTTCCCTTGGCGAGCGTGAGGTCGTCGCCTATCTCGGCGATCCGGTCGCCATCGATGACGATGTCGCAGACCCGGTCAAGTCCGACCGCCGGGTCGACAACGCGCCCTCCCTTAAGCAGCAGTGCCACTTGCGTCACCTCCGAGCAGCAGGTACATCGCGGCCATCCGCACCGCGACACCCGCGTTGACTTGGTCGAGCACGACCGAGCGCGGCGAGTCGGCGACGTGCGACGAGATCTCGACGCCACGGTTCATCGGCCCCGGGTGCATGACGATCGCGTGCGGAGGCATCTTGGCCAGCCGCGCGCTGTTCATACCGAAGAGGTTGGCGTACTCGCGCACGCTCGGGAACGGCATGCCTTCGGCGCGCTCCATTTGGATGCGCAGCATGTAGGCGACGTCGAGCTCCGGCAGCACGTCGTCGAGCGACGTCGCGACCTCGGCGCCGAGAACATCGGGCCGTGCCGGCAGAAGCGTGGGCGGCGCGACGACGATCGGCCTCGCACCCACCATCCGCAGCGCGGGGATGAGCGAGCCCGCGACGCGTGAGTGGCTGATGTCGCCGACGATGCCGACGGTCAGCCCCTCGAGCCTGCCGAGCTTCTCGCGCATCGTGAAGAGGTCGAGCAACGCCTGCGTGGGGTGCTGGTGCATCCCGTCGCCGCCGTTGATGATGTGCGCATCCATGTGGTCGGCAAGCATCCGCGGCGCGCCCGCGTACTTGTGCCTGATGATCACCAGGTCGCACGCCATCGCCGAGAGGGTCTCGGCAGTGTCGACGAGCGACTCGCCCTTGACCGTGGCGCTCGTGGACGCCGAGAAGTTGATGCCGTCGGCCGAAAGGCGCTTGGCGGCGAGCTCGAAGCTCGTGCGCGTGCGCGTGGAGGGCTCGAGGAAGAGGTTGACGACCGTGCGGCCGCGCAGCGTCGGCAGCTTCTTGATGCGACGCTCGTTGACCTCCTTGAACGACTCAGCCGTGTCGAGAATGAGCATGATGTCGTCCGGGGTCAGGTCGCTCATCTCGATGATGTGGCGGTTCGAGAGCATCTACTCATCGCCCCCGTCCGCACGCTCGAGGATCTCGACCGAATCACGCCCGTCGGTCTGCTCGAAGTAGACCTTCACGCGCTCCTTGCGGCTCGACGGAACGTTCTTGCCCACGTAGTCCGCGCGGATAGGCAGCTCGCGGTGGCCGCGGTCGACGAGCACCGCAAGCTGCACCGAGCAGGGCCGCCCGTAGTCCATGATCGCGTCCATCGCCGAGCGGATCGTCCGGCCCGTGAAGAGCACGTCGTCGACGAGCACGACGTCCTTGTCCTCAACGTCGAAGGGGATGTCCGTGCGGTGCACCTCGGGAGAGAGCCGGATAGCGAGGTCGTCCCGATAGAAGCTGATGTCCAGGGTGCCCACCGGCACCTCGGCACCTTCGATCTCGCGAATCTTCTCGGCGAGAACTTCTGCGAGAACGGCTCCCCGGGTCACGATGCCTACGAGGGCGATGTTGCCGGCGCCCTTGTTCGCCTCGAGAATCTCGTGCGCGATACGCGTGACAGCCCGAGAGATCGCCTCGGCGTCCATCACCGTCGCCTTCGTGCGGTACTCCACCACACACCTCCAGATACAAGAACGCCTCCCCGCCCGTGGGCAAGAGAGGCACGTCATCATCTGGGTGCATGTGCGCCGGCGTACTCGCCGATGCTGCTGCGGTATGAGTCTGCGTCCCTTGCCGGCCTCACGGGACCGGGCTTAAAGGTCGTCACCGAGAGTACCCCACCCACCCCGCTGAGACAACCCTCCTGTGGGGCGTTACCCGTCGACGCGTGCGACCTCCTCGACCATCACCACAACGCTCTCGCGGCCCTGCCATTCAATCGGTTGAGTCAGGACGTGCACCGGGAACTCGCGTCCCTCGGCATCGCGATGCGTCCAGAAGCCGACATCGGTCGCGGTCGCGGTGCGGTGTGTCAGATGATTCTGGAGCGCCGTCACTTCCTGCGCGGACCGAACGTCGAGAAGGGTCATCCCCGAGAACTGTTCCGGCGTGTATCCGTACTTCGCGCACGCTCGCCTGTTGACCGCGACGAAGCGCAGCGTCTCGCGGTCGTAGATCCACATCGGCATCGGGTTCGACTCAAACAGCGCGCGGTAGTTGCGCTCGCTTAGCTCGAGCGCGTCTTCGGCCACAAGCCGTCTGGAGTCGAGCGAGAGCTTCTCGAGCGCGAATCCGACCGCGCTGCGCAGCGCGGTGAGCATCGAGAGCTGGTCCTGATCGAAGTAGCCCGGGATGTCGCTGAACAGTGTCACTGACACTACCTCGCCGCTGGACCTGATTGAGGCGAACGTCGCGCTCGCCGCCAGTCCCTCGCTCGAAGCAACACTCCACGGGTTTGCAAGATCCTGCGCGAGGTTGTTGCGGATCGAAATCTCCTTCTCGCCCAACACCGCCGAGAGTGAGAACCCCTCAGGCACGGGCGAGCGCATCTCGACCAGCCGCCTCGCCACCGCCTGGGTCTCTTGGCCGAGCTTGGCCATCGCAATGATCCGCCCGGGCCCTCCCGTCGGATCCAACGACACTGCGAGCGCGCCAATGTAGCCCCCGTAGCGAACCGCGAGATCGCAGACCTCTCTGAGCAGCTGCTCCTGATCGTGTGCTCTATTGGCGAGAGCAGACGCTTCCGCGACGAAGCGGTAGCCGTTCATCAGCCTGCGGAACCTGTCGTGCTCCAGGTGCTCCTGAGTGACGTCGGCCAGAGCCACGACCCATCCCGCGGACGGATCGCCCGAGTCCGCCGGCGCCGATCGAACAACGACAGCTCGCGGGGTCCTCTCCCCGCTGCCACCCAGCTCCAGACCGCTTGCTGCGCCGTTTGCCAGGAGCGCGTCTAGGTCGAACTCCTCGGCTGGACCGTCGGGTCTGCAGAAGTCAGCGAAGTAGGATCCTTCCGCCTGCTCGGCCGTGATGCCGAGCATGTCCGCGGCGGTCGGATTCAGGAGTCCGATCCTACCTTCCGCGTCCAGCAACAGCACGCCCACCGGCACCGTCTCTAGGACGCTCGCAAGCCTGCGCCTGGCCTCGATGGCGCGGTCCGCCTCGGCGATGGTACGAGAACTCCAGCTGAGGATGATGAAGTAGAGCGCGACAGAGGTAACGAGCACGAAGAAGAGGCCCTTGAGATACTCCACCTCGTGGGAGAGAGGCCCGGGAAGGGCCGCCGCAAGCCACCCCGTCACAAGAATCCAGACAACGGCAACGGAGCCGTAGGTGACCGCCACGCGGAGTGCCTTTTGGTGCGGAGCTCGCATCGTACCGCCTCCGGTCGTCATCCCGATGCGGGCGTCGCCCGCGAATCTGGATGTCTATGACAACTGGCTGCCGCTCAGCATACCAAGAACCTCGTCGCCCGCCTTCGTGCGACCGCTGGAATCCTCGGCAATTTGGGCGAGCCTGCTCGCGAGATCCTCCGGCGGCGGATCGAGGAAACGCAGCTTCTCGCCGGTGATGGGATGCACGAGCTCCAGGCGATACGCGTGGAGGAACTGCCGCTCGAGGCCGAGATCAGCCTTGATCTTGCGCGCGCCGTAGACAGGATCGCCCACGCACGGGTGGTTGATGTAGGCCATATGCACGCGGATCTGGTGCGTCCGGCCGGTGTAGAGCTTGCACTCCAGCAGCGTGAAGCCGTCATCGAATCGCCCGGCTTCGAAGCGCTCCAACACGCGAAAGGTGGTGACCGACTGCTTCGCGTTGCTCGCGTCGGAGACCGCCATCCGCATCCGCTCACGCGGATCTCGGCTGAGCGCGGCGTCAATCAGGCCAGTGTCGGGCGCGATCCAGCCGTGCACGAGCGTCAGATAGCGCCGGTCGACCGACCGGACCTTGATCATCTCTTGCAGGGCAACCTGGGCCATGTCTGTCTTAGCGACCATCATCAGGCCACTCGTGTCCTTGTCGAGGCGGTGAACGATGCCGGGCCTGTCTTCTCCCTGCAACGACCCGAGATCATCGGAATGCGCAAGGAGCGCGTGTACGAGGGTTCCGGTCCAGTGCCCCTCCGCCGGGTGCACGACAAGACCAGCGGGCTTCGAGAGCACGATCATGTGCGCATCCTCAAAGCGGATATCGAGCGGGATGTCCTCGGCGACGAGATCCCCGCGATTGTACGGAGGCACCTCGATCTCGATACGCTCCCCAGCCTTGACCGCATGCTTCTTCGGAGCGTGCTGACCGTTCACGAGGACCAGGCCATCATCAATGAGCCGAGCCGCCGCCGAGCGAGACGCTATGAACTCCAGCCCGCCGATCAGCGCGTCGAGCCGCATGCCGGTTTCGCCCGGCTCCACCACGTGCTCGAAGTAGCCAACCGGGCTCACGAGTTCGCATCCCGTTCGGCGTCTTCGGTCGAATCGGTAGCGGGCGCGGCCTCCACGCCGGAAGCGTCGGCGTCCGCACTTCCAGCCTCCTGCTCCGGCTCGATGGCGAAGAGGATCCAGAGCGCGAGCACGCCTACGCCGCACACGATGCCCATGTCCGCGATGTTGAACACCGGGAACTCCGGCAGGAACGCAAACTGGAGGAAGTCGGTGACCGGGCCGCTCAGGGCACGGTCGATCAGGTTGCCGAGCGCCCCCGCAGTGACCATACCGAGCGCCACGACGACCGGCCACTCGCGAGGCTTCGCTCGCCTCCAGTACGCGGCAACAGCAAACAGAACGAAGCACGACGTCGCGATGAAGACCGGCTGGCGGCCCGGGAACAGACCAAACGCCGCGCCCATGTTGTGCACGTACGTGAGATTGAGCACGTGCGGCACCAGCGGAATCGTCACGCCCTCGACAAGGTTGACGCGCGCGAAGTACTTCGCGACCTGATCGGCCACGAGAATGGCTATGGCGACTGCTGAGTAGACCCGGCCGGGACGGCGCAGGTCTAGCGGGTCTCTTCGGCTTCCTTGCACTGAATGCACAGGCTCGCCGTGGGAACGGCCTCAAGTCGTTGGCTGGGAATCTCGGCTCCACACCGGCCGCAAACACCGTAGGTCCCGGCATCCATGCGCCCGAGGGCAGCGACCACATCGGCCAGGTGATCTCTCTCGTTTTCCTCGAACGTCATGCCGAGTTCGCGCTCGAACGTGGCACTACCTTGGTCCGCCATGTGATCCCGGTACGCGTTCTCACCGGTCGCCGCAGACTGGCTGTCGCGCTCCTCGGCGTCGAGCGCCGCCAGATCAGCCTCGAGGCGCGCACGCTCTTCCTCGAGCTGAGCGCGCAGGGCGTCCAGTTTCGTCGCATCGGTCATGGTCGGCTCCTCCTCGCGTGCGAACGCGCCCGGCGGATGGCCGGGCGCGGGAATCTCTCACCGTGATTGTACCACCGGGAGCTCACTGCCAGCGCCTATCTCGGCAGCTTGCGGCCCTACTCCCTGAGCGAACCCAGGACGTCCGCGCAGCGGCCGCACACCTCCGGATGGCTGGCGTCCGTGCCGAGCGTACGGATATTCCAGCAGCGCGGGCACTTCTTCCCGTCGGCGACGGATACCTGCGCGGAGAACTGCTCGCCGTCGACGAGCGCAACGTCGGCAACGATGAACAGCTCGGCAAGCTGGGCGCCCGCACGCGGTTCGAGTGCTGCCCGCGCATCGGCCGGCACTGAGAGCACGACGCTCGCCTCCTGGCTCTTCCCGATGACCTTCTCGTTGCGGGCATCTTCGAGAGCCTTGGTGACGACTTCACGCGCCTCGAGCACAGCGGCGTATGCCTGACGAAGCGCCGCGCCTTCCTCGCCAGGTACGTCAATCTCGGGCCAGCCCGTGAGCTGCACGCTCTCGGCATCACGCATCGCCTCGGGCATGAAGTGCCAGACCTCCTCGGTGGTGAAGGTCAACACCGGCGCGAGAATGCGCACGAGTACGCCGAGAATGTCGGCGAGGACCGTCTGTGCGCTGCGGCGCGATACGCTCTCGGGCGCGTCGGCGTACAGCCGGTCCTTGAGTACGTCGAGGTAGACGCTCGAGAGCTCGCCCACGTAGTCGTAGATGCCACGGTAGACCTGGTGGAAGCGCCACTCCTCGTAGCTCGTGGTGACGCGGTCGAGCAGGTCGGCGAGCTGCGCGAGCGCGAACCGATCGAGTTCGGGCATGTCGGCCCAGGCAACTCGGTCGACAGCAGGATCAAAGTCGAAGAGGTTCGAGAGCAGGAAGCGGAACGTGTTGCGGATGCGGCGGTACGCCTCGCTCGTGCGGTCGAGGATCTCGTCGGACACGTTGATGTCCTGGCTGTAGTCCGCCGAGGCGACCCAGAGCCGGACGATGTCTGCGCCCGACTTCGCGACCACGTCGATAGGCGACATGACGTTGCCGAGCGACTTGGACATCTTGCGGCCGTCGCCGTCGACGATGAAGCCATGCGTGAGGACCTTGTCGAACGGGGCTTCGTCGTAGGCGCCCACGCTCGTGAGCAGAGACGACTGGAACCAGCCGCGATGCTGGTCGCTGCCCTCGAGGTACATGGTCGCAGGACGCTTCAGTTCCGGACGGGTCTCGAGGACGCTGGTGTGCGACACGCCCGATTCAAACCACACATCCAGGATATCTGTCTCGGGTGCGACCTCAGTGCCACCGCAGCGCGGGCACGCTGTGCCGACTGGCAGATACTCGCTTGGTGACTTCGTGAACCACGCGTCCGCGCCTTCCGTGGCAAAGAGCTCCTCAACCGCAGCGAACGTCTCGGGTGTGGCGACCGTCTCGCCGCACTTCACGCATTCGAAGACAGGGATCGGTACGCCCCAGGCACGCTGCCGGCTGATGCACCAGTCGGGACGGTCGCCCACCATGCCGGCCATTCGGTTGACCGACCAGCCGGGAATCCATTCGATGCGGTTGATCTCGCGCATGGCCGCATCACGCAGGTGGGTCGCGTCCATCGAGACGAACCACTGGTCGGTCGCGCGGAAGATGACCGGCTGCTTGCAGCGCCAGCAGTGCGGGTAGCTGTGGCTGATTTTGCCCGCCGCAAGCAGCGAACCCTTCTCGCGCAACCACTCGATGATGACAGGATTGGCATCGTCGACCGACAGCCCCGCGAACGGTCCGCCGCCCTGGTCGAACACGCCGTTGTCGTCCACCGGCATCGGCATCGGCAGACCGTGCTTCATGCCTACAAGGTAGTCGTCCTCGCCATGACCCGGCGCCGTGTGCACCGCGCCGGTTCCGGTCGACAGCTCGACGTGCTCACCAGTGATGACGACGCCATTCACACCCTCGTGTATAGGTTGAGCGTAGTGCACGCCCGCGAGGTCGCGCCCCTTCACACGGACCGGCTCACCGCCGGCGCCGGTGACCAGCGCCGCACTCTCCCAACCGGCGATCTCCGAGACAGCCTCGACGAGCGCCTCGGCGAATACGATGACCTCGCCGTTCACAACGATGCCCACGTAGTCCGCGTCGGCAGCAAGCGTTACCGCCACATTTGCCGGCAGCGTCCATGGTGTCGTTGTCCAGATGAGCAGCGATACAGGCAGACCCGCCGAGGAGAACGCGGTCTCATCGGTGACCCTGAACTTCACATAGATGCTGTCACTCTGCTCGTCCGAGTACTCAATCTCAGCTTCAGCCAGAGCCGTGTGGCACCGCTTGCACCAGTGGATGGGCTTGCGGCCCTTGTAGATCTCCCCGCGCTCGTACATCGCAGCGAAGACCTTGACGTCACCAGCCTCGTAGCTGTGCTTGAGCGTCAGGTACGGGTCGTCCCAATCGCCGCGCACGCCGAGCCGCTTGAACTCCTCGCGCTGGACGTCGACGAACTCCATCGCCCAATCGCGGCACAGCTCTCGCAGCTTGGCCTGCGAGATCCTCGCCATCTTCTCGGGACCGAGCTTCTTCTCGACCTGGTGCTCGATGGGCTGCCCGTGGCAGTCCCAGCCAGGTACGTACGGCGCGTAGTAGCCTCGCATGGACTTGTATTTGACGATGAGGTCCTTGAGCACCTTGTTGTAGCCCGTGCCCATGTGGATGTGACCGTTCGCATACGGGGGGCCGTCGTGGAGGATGAAGACCTCGCCACTCGCCCGTGTCTCGAGTGACTTCTTGTACACGTCGATCCGGTTCCAGAAGTCGAGCCACTCCGGCTCGCGGGTGGACAGGCTTGCGCGCATCGGAAACTCCGTCTGCGGCAAGTTCATCGTCTGCTTGTAGTCATTGCCCACGTCGGCCCGGTCCTCTCCGTCCGCTGTCGCGGACAAACAAAAAAGCGCACTCGTCCCATCTGTGCCGGGACGAAGCGCGCTTCAATCTCGCTCCGCGGTACCACCCAGCTTGCGTCAGCCTCCCGTGCCGGGACGTGCGCGCCACTCGGTCGCCTGCTAACGGAGGCATCCGTCGAAGCCTACTTGCCCGCCGAGAATCCCGGAGGCGTTCGGTCCGAGGCTGATGGGGTGATGTTCGGTCTCGCGTCACCTGCGGGCTTGCACTGTCCCCGCTCGCTGGATGGTACGCGGATGAGGCCTACTCGTCCCCGTCATAGCCACGTGCTCGGTGCCGCAGCGCGAAGCCGCAGCCCGCAGATTATCGCCCACGTCCGCGAGCACGGTCAAACCGGGCCGCGCGGCGCTCGCTAGAAAAGCGGAGCGTCAGGTTCGCCGAAGGTCGAGCGCAAGGCCTCCTCGGAGACTCCCTCGATCTCGAGCAGCTTGTGTCGCGCGATGTCGCCGCGGACGACACGGACTGCGGACTTCGGAACACCCAGGGCACGCGCGACGACCTTGCACACTGCGGCGTTGGCCTTGCCGCCCTCCGGCGGCGCGGTGACACGTACCACAAGCTCCGCGCCCCGCCAGCCGGCGGTCTCATCTCGGCCGGACTTGGGGGTCACGCAGACGGGCAAGTTCGCCATGCCGGACTAGTCGATCTCCTCGATGTCGTGATCGTCCTCACGCTCGCCGAAGGAGTCGAAACCCGGCAGGTTGAACTCACCGGGCTCGACGAGTTCGACCTCGGGCTCGATCTCGGGGCCGCCCAGCTCGCCGAGCGAAACGCTCGAGACGAAGCCGCTCGCGGGCGGATCGAGGAGCGGCATAGCGGTGGTCGGCTGGTCGACGCTCGTGACGGGCTCAGGGGCGGCAACGGGCTCGGCCGTCGGCCGTGCCTGCGCAACGGGCGCGGGGGCCGCTGCGAACGGGCGCACGGTGATGTCGCCGACGACGCCGTCGTCGGTCTCGCCGAGCAGCAAGCTCACGTCGTCCGGAAGGGTGATCTCGTTGACCGAGTGGAGCTTGTCCTCGAGCAACGCCTTGTAGCGCGCACGGAACTCCTCCTCGGCCTGCTTGATGCGGATGAGCTCGTTGGCGATTGCCTGCTTGCGCTGCAGCGCATTGTGGATTATCTCCTTGGCCTTGAGCTCGGCGTCGCGAAGCACGCCGTCGGCCTCGGTCCTGGCCTTGTTCACGACCTCTTCCGCCGACCGCTGTGCCTGTAGGAGCGTCGCGTTGATCGATGCCTCGATCGCCATGTAGCCCTTCACGCGCTCGTTGGCGGCGTCGAGCTTCTCGTTCATGTCGATGTTCTCTTTGAAGAGCCGCTCGAACTCGTCAGCGACCTCGTCAAGGAAGTTGTCGACCTGCTCCTCGTTGTAGCCCTTGAAGGCGTGGCCGAATTCCTTGTGGTGGATATCGAGCGGGGTGAGCTTCATCGAACGATCCTTCCAATCCGCCTGACTCAGACGAACGCTAGCTTCCGTTCAGGAGCACGAGTACGAGCCTGAGAATGACCCACTGCAACACGAGTATCGCGACCCACGGCGAGAAATCCAACCCGCCGAGCGGCGGCAGGAGCCTGCGGAAGAGTCCGAGATAGGGCTCGACCACGCTGCCGAGAACGCGGTACGCGTCGTAGAGGGTACCACGCATGGGGAACCACGACATGAGCACGTAGATGAAGATCAGTGCCGAGTAGAGATTGATGACCGCGATCGCGGCGTTGCTGATCACGAGCCGAGCTCCTGGGAGCGCTTGATGTTCGCGCTGACGGCCTCGGAAAAGGCTGCCCGCAGGCCGCCGGCTTCGAGTGCCTCGATCGAGGCGATGGTCGTGCCGCCGGGGCTCGAGACGCCGTCGATGAGCTCGCTGGGATGCATCCCCGTCTCGTCGATCATGCGCGCCGTGCCGAGCATCGTCTGCACAGCCAGCGCCTGTGCGACGTCGCGCGGCAGCCCGTGGCGAACGCCGGCGCGTGCAAGCGCGTCGATCACGAGCGCGAAGTACGCTGGACCGGAGCCCGAGATGGCAGTGGCGGCGTTCTGGTAGCGCTCGTCGACGACGACGGCGCGGCCAATCTGGGCGAACAGGGCGCGCACGAGATCGACCTGCTCGGCGGTCGTATCGGAGCCGCCGCTGATGACGGCCATTCCCTCGCCCACCAGCGCGGGCGTGTTCGGCATCACTCGGATCACTGCAGTGCCACCCGGCAGAAGCGACTCTATGCGCGCGGTGGAGAAGCCCGCGACGATCGAGACGACGAGCGATTCGCCGAGCCCCTCGGCAAGACTGCCGATCACGGACTCAGCGACCTGCGGCTTGATGGCGAGTAGCGCGACGTCTGACGGCAGCGCCTCCAGACCGTCCGCGACGCAGCGAACGCCATGGGCAGCACTGAGCGTCTCTCGACGTGCCGAATAGGGCTCGGCAACGGTGATCTGCCCGGGTGCGATCGTGCCCGA
>Ga0079306_1001184_pt1 | contig 18366 bp, 16 predicted proteins | sample Methanotroph_Enr_FD_79181 | JGI IMG/M metagenome (GOLD analysis project Ga0079306, IMG submission 79181) | Enriched soil microbial communities from Old Woman Creek wetland in Ohio, USA - Methanotroph_Enrichment_5 | ecosystem: Environmental > Terrestrial > Soil > Wetlands | place: USA: Ohio...
ACCTGCCCGGAAAGCGCAAGGCGCTCCGCCTGGGGTGCCTTGATGAGCGCCTCCAGTGCGCGCGATGCGGCCGCGAGCCGTTCGGCGAGGGAGGTGTAGAGATCGAAGAGGACGGCGTCCTTGGGTGTCAGTGCCATGTCGGCTCCCGCAGTCTGAGGTGTGCGAGCCCATCGTAGAAATCGCATTCACCTGTCGTTCACGATGCAAGGTTCCGGCCATGCACTGTTCACCCGAAGTTCACCTTGCGGGGGTCATAGGCTGGACGCATGCGACACAACCATCTCCTGACCTGGGGTGAGCACCCGCTGCCGTCGCTCGGTGTCGGCGCCATGACGTTCTCCTGGACGCCCGTACACGATCACGACGACGCCATCGACGTCCTGCACCATGCATTCGATCTCGGCATGACGCTCGTCAACACCGCTGACATCTACGCGCCGAGCGCCAATGAGGTCGGCCACAACGAGCGTCTCGTCGGCGATGCCGTTCGCTCGTACCGCGGCGGTCGCGAAGCCCTCACCGTCATCACCAAGAACGGTCTTCGCCGCGAGGGCGAGCGCTGGTGGCGCGACAACTCGCGCGAGTGGATGCTGCGGGCCGCCGAGCACTCCAACGAGATGCTCGGATTCGAGCCCGATGTCATCGCCGTCCACCGGCTCAACCGCACGCAATCCTGGCGCGAGTGCATCGAGGCCCTGCTCGAGGTGCGCGAGCGCGGCCTCGCCAAGCGCATCGGCCTCTCCAACGTGACGCGCGCCGAGTTTGATGCCGCTTGGGAGATCAGCGACGGGACGATCTGCATCGTCGAGCAGGAGCGTTCTCCGTACTACCGCGATCACAGTGACGTCCTCGACGGCTGCGCCGAACGCGGCGTCGCCTATCTCGCATGGTCACCGCTCGGTGGCGGCGGCAAGGCGAAGCACCTTGCGGAAGACAACCCCCTGTTCGCACAGGTCGCGGAGCACCATCGCACCACGGCACAGAACATCGCCCTCGCCTGGCTCATGGCGCAGGGCCCCCACCTCATCCCCATTCCGGGCTTCACGCGTCGCGCCTCCGCCGATGCCGCGGCCGCAGCCGCTCACATCACGCTTTCGGCAGATGAAATCGCGTTGCTCGACGCATCGCCTTTCGGTGCATCGAGCAACGATGACGAGTTCTAGGGTTCACGCATGACGGAGAAGAAGCTCAACATCGGCTCGCACGACCTGCCCGTATCGGATCGCCTCACCGAGTTCATGAAGACCGGGTGGGCCGACACCGAGTACGACGACGTGCCCCGCAACGAGAGCGCGCCCTACGCGGCCGTGCGCCGCGAACGGCTCTCCGCCGCCCACCCCGGCAAGCGCATCGTCATCCCGGCAGGCACCTTCAAGGCCCGCGTGAACGACAGCGACTACAGATTCCGCGCGAGCTCGCCGTTCTCGTGGCTCACCGGCATCGGAGCGGCCGAGGCCGTGCCCGACACGGTGCTCGTCCTCGAGCCCACGGTCGACGGCCATGACGCGCACCTGTACCTGCATCCGCGCAGCCCCCGGGACACCGCGGAGTTCTTCCGCGACCGACGCCACGGCGAGTTCTGGGTCGGACGCCGCGTCACTGCCAAGGAGGCGTTCGCGCGCTACGGCATCGAGGTGCGTCACATCGACAACCTCGGCGACGTGCTGCGCGACGGCACTGCCACGATCGCCGTGCGCGGCGAGGACCCAGCAGTCGATGTGCTCCTGCCCAGCGGCACCGGTGCCGACATCGATCTCGTGCAGTGGCTCTCCGAGGCGCGCCTGGTCAAGGACGAGTACGAAGTCAAGGAGCTGCAGTTCGCCGTCGACGCGACGATCCGCGGTTTCGAGGATGCCGTGCGGTCCTTCCCCGCAGCGATGAAGGAGCCCAACGGCGAACGCGTCGTCGAGGCCGCCTTCTACGCCCGTGCCCGTCTCGAGGGCAACGAACCCGGCTACGACACGATCGCCGCCTCCGGCGCGCACGCTTGCGTGCTGCACTGGATCCGCAACGACGGCGCGGTCAAGGACGGCGACCTGCTCCTGCTCGACGCCGGCGTCGAGGTCGATTCGCACTACACCTCCGACGTCACGCGCACGCTGCCCGTGAACGGCAGCTTCTCCGAGGCGCAGCGCAAGATGTACATGCTCGTCTACGACGCCCAACAGGCCGCGATCGCGGCGGTGAAGCCGGGTGCCAAGTTCCGCGACTTCCATCGCGCCGCGATGCGCGTGATCGCCAACGGGCTCGCCGAGTGGGGCGTCCTGCCCATCTCGGGCGAGGAGTCACTGCTCGACGATGTCGGCCTGCACCGACGCTGGACGCTGTGCTCGACGGGCCACATGCTCGGCATGGACGTGCACGACTGCGCCAAGGCCCGCGCCGAGGAGTACCTCGACGGCGTGCTGCAGGTGGGCAACGTGCTCACGATCGAGCCCGGCCTGTACTTCCAGCCCGACGACCTGCTGCTGCCCGAGGAACTGCGGGGCATCGGCATCCGCATCGAGGACGACGTCATCGTCACCGAGGACGGCTGCCGATTGCTCACCGAGACCCTGCCGCGCCACCCCGACGACATCGAACGCTGGATGTCGCAGATCGTCTGAGTGTGAAGTGGGCGTGCCTGTTAGCGTCCCGCCATGCGCATCACGATCGACGACCTCGAGTCGGACGCAGTACGCGACCTGCTGAGGCTGCATCTCGACTCCATGCACGACACCTCGCCACCCGAGAGCGTCCACGCGCTCGGGGCCGCGGGTCTCGCGGTTCCTGAAATCACGGTGTGGACCGCATGGGAGGGCGACGAACTCCTGGGCATCGGCGCACTGCGCGTCGATGCCGGTGCCGCCGAAGGCGAGGTCAAGTCGATGCGCACGCATCCGGAGCACCTCGGACGCGGAGTCGCACGGGCGCTGCTACGCACCATCATCGCCGAGGCGCGTGCGCGCGGGCTGCGTCGGCTCTCGTTGGAGACGGGCACGGACGAATCATTCGTTCCCGCGCACCACTTGTACCTCAGCGAGGGTTTCGTGCCCTGCGGCCCCTTCGGCAACTACACGGAGGATCCGTTCAGCCGCTACTTCACGCTCGAACTCGCGCAGGCGTAGCGCGGCTCGCGTCCGCGATCGCTAGGCGACGTTGGTGTGGAACAGGTAGCCGACGCCATAGGTGGCGGCCATGGCGAAGAGTCCGCCGAGGATGACGCGGATCGTGGGCTTCACCGGGTTCATACCGGAGGCGATTCCGCTGAAGGTGCCGGCGCCTCCGAGGCCGATGAACGTGACCACGAACATCATCTTCACGCGGATGCTCTCAGGGGCGAGTAGCGCGATGAATGGGATGAGGCCGCCGAGGATGAAACTCGCAGCGGATGCCATCGCGGCCTGCGCCGGCCTGGCGTCATTGTGCTCGTGGCGACCGAGTTCCTCGCGCAGGTGATTCTCGAGGGCGTCATGCTCGGTCATCTCGAGCGCCGCCTGCATGGCCGTCTCCCGGGTCAGGCCACGGCCCATGAGGAGCTGCGTGAGTTCCTCGAGCTCGCCCTGCGGATTGCGCGAAAGGTGCTCCATTTCCAGCGCCGTGTCGGCTGCCTCGATGTCGGCCTGCGAACTGACGCTGACGTACTCGCCGACCGCCATGGCGAGAGCACCCGCGGCGATGGCCGCGACACCCGCCGTCGCCACCGCGCTGCTGCCCGACGACGTGCTGGCGGCCGCGACGCCGACCATGATCGACGAGATCGACACCAGGCCGTCGTTCGCGCCGAGCACCGCCGCGCGCAGCCAACCACCGCGGCCCGCCTTGTGGTGTTCGGGATGCGGGAACAGGGCAACTGCGTTCATGCCCCGCATTCTCCCATGCGTTTCACCGGATCCGGGGGCGGCCGCTCATTGCCGTGCCGGTACCCTTGGGCCCTCAGCTCCCTGGAGGATCCATGCGTTTCCGTCTCGGCCTCGCCGCCATCGCCCTCGTCCTGACCGCCTGCGGCAACAGCCAAGCCGCCGCGCCTGCGGACACTCCCGAAGCCACAGAAACCAGCGCGGCTGCGACCGCCGCCAACTTCGGCGCGCCGGTCGATCTCGGCGGCGGCGTCACGGTGACGATCTCGGCGCCGGCGGCGTTCAAGCCCGGCGACTTCGCCTCCAACTACCTCCCCGGCCAGCTCGCCGACCTGTTCACCATCGAGGTGAAGAACGGCGGCAAGGCCGCACTCGACCTCTCCACCGTCGCGTTCTCCGCGACCACCGGCGGCAACTTCTGCACCGACCTGCTCGACGGCGACAACGGCATCAACGGCGCCCCCACCGATCCGGTGGCGATCGGCGGATCGATCTCGTTCAAGTACGCCATCGCCTGCGACGCGAAGGCCGGCGATCCGCTCGAACTCGGCATCGCCTTCGGTGACATCAACGCCGCACTCAAGGGCACGCTCGCCTGACGCACACACGACAACAGCCCCGCGGGAAACCGCGGGGCTGTTGCATGTTCGGGCTACTTCAGAGGGAAATGACAAGCGACGGTACGACCGGGCTCGATCTCGGTGGGAATCGGCGCCTCGGAGCGGCAGCGGTCCTGCGCCAGCCAGCAACGGGTGTTGAACACGCAGCCGGTCGGCGGGTTCATCGGGCTCGGCAGGTCGCCGGTGAGCAGGATGCGCTCACGCTTGCGTTCGAGCTCGGGATCCGGGATCGGCACCGCCGAGAGCAGCGCCTTCGTGTACGGGTGCAGCGGGCGGTCGTACAGGACGTCGGTCGAGGCGATCTCCATGACCTTGCCCAGGTACATCACGACGACACGGTCGGAGATGTGCTGCACGACCGAGAGGTCGTGGGCGACGAACACGTAGGCCAGGCCGAATTCCTGCTGCAGGTCGTCGAGCAGGTTCACGACCTGCGCCTGGATCGACACGTCGAGTGCGGACACCGGCTCGTCGGCAACGATGAACTTGGGACGCAACGCGACCGCGCGGGCGATGCCGATGCGCTGGCGCTGGCCGCCTGAGAACTCGTGCGGGTAGCGGTTGTAGTGCTCGGGGTTGAGGCCCACGCGCTCCATGAGTTCCTGCACGGCCTTCTTGACGCCGCCGGTGGGCGTGACCTTCTGGATCTCGTACGACGCGGCGATGATGCCACCGACGGTGTGCCTCGGGTTCAGTGACGAGTACGGATCCTGGAAGATCATCTGCATCTCGGCCCGCAGCGGAACCATCTGGCTCGGCGTGAGGTCCGTGATGTCCTGGCCCTTGAAGATGATCCGGCCGCCCGTGGGTTCGTAGAGCTTGAGGATCGTGCGACCGGCCGTCGTCTTGCCGCAGCCGGACTCGCCGACGAGGCCGATGGTCTCGCCCTCATGCACCTCGAGATCAACGCCGTCGACGGCCTTGACCACGCCCTTCACCTTGTTGAAGGCGCCACCGCTGCTGGTGGGGAAATGCTTCTGCAGGCCTTCGAGCTTGAGGATGACGTCGCTCATCGCACACCTTCCACGTGGGCCAGAGTCAGTGCCTCGGGCGAGAGGTGGCAACGCCCGAAGTGACCCGGCATTACCTCCTCGAGATCCGGCAGCTGCGACTGGCAGCGGCCATCGACAACCTGGTGCTTCAGGTGGCAGCGGGGTTCGAAGGAGCAACCCTTCGGCAGCACGATCAGCGACGGCGGCTGGCCGGGGATCGCGCGCAGGCGGCCGCCCGAGCCGCGGTCGACGCGCGGGATCGACTCGAGCAGGCCCATCGTGTACGGCATCATCGGCTTGTAGAAGACGTCATCGATGGTGGCCTGCTCGACGATGCGACCGGCGTACATGACGTTCACGCGGTCGGAGAGTTCGGCGACCACGCCGAGATCGTGCGTGATGAGGACGATCGCGGTGTTGAAGTCGCGCTGCAGGTCGCGCAGCAGCTGCAGGATCTGCGACTGCACCGTCACGTCGAGGGCGGTGGTCGGCTCGTCGGCGATGAGCAGCGCAGGGTTGTTGATGAGCGCCATGGCGATCATCGCGCGCTGGCGCATGCCACCCGAGAACTGGTGCGGGTAGTCCTTGGCGCGCTTGGCGGCGCCGGGGATGCCCACGATGTCGAGCATCTCGACGGCCCGCTTCAGCCCGTCGCGCTTGGATCCGTGGTTGTGCAGGCGCCAGGCCTCGGAGAGCTGGTCGCCGATCGTGTAGTACGGGTGCAGCGACGACATCGGATCCTGGAAGATCATCGCCATCTGCTTGCCGCGGAGCTTGCGCACCTCCGACTCGGAGGCCGCGATCACGTCGACCGGGCCGCCCTCGAGATTGAGGATCGCCTGGCCCGTGATCCGCGCGACCTTGCGGTTGTGCAGGCCCATGACGGCCAGGGTCGACACCGACTTGCCAGAGCCGGACTCGCCGACGATCGCCAGCGTCTCGCCGCGGGCCACGGTGAACGAGATTCCCTGGTTGGCCTTGACCATGCCGTCGGGCGTGGGGAAGTTGACGTGCAGGTCGCGGACTTCGAGGAATGGAGTCGTCATGCCACACGCACCCGGGGATCGATGAAGGCGTACAGGACGTCGACGATGAGGTTCATGACGACGACGAAACTCGCGGCGAGCAGCGTCGTGGCAACGATCGTCGGGAGGTCGTAGTCGATGAGCACCGCGCGGATGGCGAGTCGGCCGAGGCCGGGCAGGTTGAAGATCTGCTCCGTGATGATCGCGCCGCCGAGCAGGCCCGCGAAGTCGAGGCCGGCCATCGTGACGATCGGGGCCACTGCGGCACGAAGCGTGTGCTTCCAGAGGACGACCCGATCCGAGAGGCCCTTGGAGCGCGCCGTGCGGATGTAGTCCTCGGACGAGGTCTCGATGACGCTCGAGCGCGTGAACCGGGTGTACGTCGCGGCGTAGGCCAGCGCGAGCACCATCCACGGCCAGATGAAGGTCTTCATCCAGCCGAGGGGATCGGTGACCGGCGAGACCCACTTGCCGATGTCGAGGGGGTTCGCGAGCCCGAACCGCATGACGATGAAGACGAGCATGAGCAGGCCGGTGATGAACGTCGGCAGCGAGGTGCCGACGAGCACGAAGAAGGTGGCCAGGCGGTCGGGGATGCGGTGCTTGAAGCGAGCGGCGATGACGCCCAGGCTGACACCGACGATCATCCACAGGACGAAGGCGCCGATCGCGAGGCTGAGGGTCACCGGGAAGGCTTCCTTGATGAGGGTGGTGACGCACTCGTGGCGGTTGAACGAGTAGCCGAAGGCCGGGGCGTCGCAGTGGAACGCCGCCTGGCCGGTGCCGTAGTCACGGCCGACGAACATGCCGCGCACGAAGTTCCAGTACTGCTGCCACAACGGGATGTCGAGTCCAAGACGATGACGATTCGCCTCGATCACATCGGGCCGACATGTCTTGCCGCACGTGAGCGCAGCAGGGTCCATGGGTAGCACCGAGAAGATCAGGTACACCGAGATGCTCACGAGAATGAGGATGAGCACGGTGTACGCGATGCGCTTGGCGAGATATTTGGCCATCGCCGTCCTTCCGAAATCCGTTGGTCTTGCGGGGCATTCGTTGGGGGCGGCCAAGAGGCCGCCCCCAACGTTGCATCAGGTACTACTACTGCTTGACGTACATCGTCGGGAACAGGTAGTTGCCCTGCGGCTCCCAGTAGTTCACGCCACCGATGCCCGAACCCCAGGCGAACTGGGTCTTCGAGAACACCGGACGGATGATCCAGTACTGGTCCATCACGTACTGCGAACCCTGCTTCCAGATCGCAGCCTGCTTGGCGCGGTTCGTCTCGTTGAGCGCCTTCGTCATGAGCGACTTGAACGCCGGGTATGCCGGGTCGTCCCAGTTGAGGCTCAGGTTGAAGCCACCCTCCTTGGTGAAGAGCTCGGGGAGAACGGTCGAGGCGTTCGCCCAGTCAGCACCCCAGCCAGCGGTCGCGATGTCGTTCTCCTTGGTGGAGTCGAGCACCGTCGAGTAGTACTGCCCCGGCGGGATCCAGTTGAACTTCACGGAGATGCCGGCATCCTTGAGGGCGTTGGTCATGAGGACCGCGGCCTTCTGGTTGGTTGCCGAGATGGCCATATCCCACACGAGGCCGCGATCCGCATCGGTGGCGCGGGCCGCGACGTCGGCGCAGGCGCCGCCCTTGGCCTTGGCGGCAGCGATGAGCGCCTTCGCCTTGTCCGCGTTACCGGTGATCTTCCAGGCCGAGTCGTGGATGTTGCCCGTGGTCTTCGTGTAGTCGACGCCGAGGACCGGCTTCACCGGGTTGTCACCGGGATCGCCGTAGAACACGGAACCACCGGAGAGGTCGATGAGTGCCTGGGTGTTGATCGCGAAGAAGACCGCCTGGCGAACCTCGAGGCAGTTGACCTTCTTGACGTTCATCGCGGCGTAGCGCACGTACGGGTCGTACACGTTCATGCGACGCTTCTTCGTCGAGTCATCGGCGAAGAACTTGCGGATGTTCGTCGGGAGCATGCCACCGTCGAAGTTGATGGCGTTCGGGATCGAGTCCTGAAGGAAGATCTGGTCGCGCACTTCCTGGGCGACGCCGAAGCGCAGCTGGACGGTGTCCGGGTAGGGCGTGCGAACCGTGTCCGAGGACTTCTTCCACTTCGGGTTGCGCTCGAGGGTGAGTGCGTCGCCGATCTTGTAGGAAGCGATCTTGTAGGGGCCCGAGGCGAACGGCTTGACGTCGTACTTGTCGCCGGTGTCCTTCGACTTCTTCACGGGTGCGAAGGCCGGGTAGGTCAGGGCGTAGTTGAAGTCGGCAACCGAGCGGCTGAGCTTGAAGGTGACCGTGTTGCCCTTGCAGCTCACGGCCTTGTCGAACAGCGCCTGGCCGGTGCCCTTGTAGGGACCCTTGTAGGCGGAAGTGCCGTCAGCGGACTTCGGGATGTCGAGCATCGACACCGCGTACTGCGGGCCGTCGGTGATGACGTCCTGCGCGAAGACGCGCGAAACGCCGTACTTGACGTCGGCGCAGGTGATGGCCGAGCCGTCCTGCCAGGTGATGCCCTTGCGAAGCGTGAACTTCCAGGTCTTCGCCGAGTTGCTCGGCACACCCGTGTTGGTCGCCAGGTCGGGAACGAGCGAGGCGCCCGCGGATCCCGGAACCGCCTTGTACATCACGAGGTTGCGGAACAGGTAGGTGTTCAGGAATGCGATGTCGCGGCCGGTGTAGACGCGGGCCGGATCCATGTGATCCAGCTGGTCTGCAAAGGTCACGAACAGGAGCGTGCCGCCTGTCTTGTCAGCAGCGCTCACCGAGGTGGACGTCGCGGCCATCATGCTGCCTGCGAGCAAAGCGCTCGCAGCGGTGGCAGCAAGGACGCGACGACCCTTACGGGTGACGGACATGAGTCCTCCTTCTAATGTCCTTTCGAACGGGCGGCGCCCGCTGAATGCCGACCGTTTCGTGCAGACGTCACGGGGACGTCCACACAGCCCCGGTCGGCGGGGCCTCCCGCTTCACCACGCAAGGAATGCGCAGGGATCGGCGGAAACTTGTGTCAGCGATCGCCCTTGGGATCAAGGGCATCGCGGATGGCATCGCCGAGCACGTTGAGCGCGAGCACGACGACGATGAGCATGGTGGCCGGGATGAGCAGGTAGATCGGCTCTTCGGACCAGTAGTTGATGCCATCGGCGAGCAGCAGGCCCCAGGTGGTGGCCGGTGGCTGGATGCCGACGCCAAGGTAGGAGAACGCGGCCTCCGCCGACAGATAGCCGGGAAGCGTGAGGCTCAGGAACACGATGACCGGCGACCAGAGGTTCGGCATGAGTTCCTTGAACACGATGCGGCGCGTGGAGGATCCCAGCGACTTGGCCGCCATGACGAAGTCGCGCTCGCGCAGCGAGAGCACCTGCGAGCGGATGAGGCGGGTGAAGCCGGGCCAGCCGAAGAAGGCGAAGAACAGGATGAGCACCATGATGCGCGCGCCGTTGTCCCTGGCAAGCCCGAGCGCCTCGATGCGCTGCACCATGGGAAGGCTCAAGGCGACGATCATGAAGGTTGCCGGGAACGCCAGGAGGAAGTCCGAGAAACGGCCGACGGTGGCATCGACCCATCCGCGGTAGTAGCCGACGACGATCCCCAGGATGAGGCCGACTCCGATCGTGACCACGCTGGCGATGATGGCGAGCGTGAACGAGATGCGGCTTCCGTACAGCAGCATCGCCAGCACATCACGGCCGGCGCCGGGCTCGACGCCCAACGGGTGGAGCGACGAGATCGCCATGGTCCCCTTGGGCATGCCGAACTCGTCGAGTTGGTCGGTGTAGGTGGTCTCGGGATCGAGGTGCAGGATGCCGGTGATCACGGGGGCGAGGAACGCCGCCGTGACGAAGAACAGCGCGACGCACCCGGCGACGATGCCGGCCTTGTTCTTCTTGAATCGGATCCATGCCAGTTGCTTCGGGCTTCGCGAGACAAGATCTTGCGTTGGTGCCTCGGTTGCAGCCTCAGCGAAAGACACACTGGCTCCTTCTCGCGCGGACATCATTGTTCGTTCAGGCATATGTCTGAATTGCGTGAGAGCAACCTATGCCTGTCTCGAAGGGTGAGCAATTCGTGGGACCCGGATTCCGGCAAGTGTTACTGATTAGTTGTCGGGTTCGAGAGATGAACGGACGCGGGTAACAGCCGGGAAACAATGGGGAAACGCCATCTGCTATCACCCGGGGGCCCGGGCACTTAGACCCGGACGCGCTCCCCCGGCTTCGGGACGGCCGCGCACACATCGAGTTCCTCCCGGACGCGCGCCGCGAACACGGTCGACGAGCCGATCTCACCATGGACGACGAAGACGCTCGGCGGAACCCTGCCGGCGGACTTCAGCCAGGCCATGAGCTCGTCCGCATCGCCGTGCACCGAGAACACCGGGACGTCGACGACCTCGGCGCGCACCTTCACGTACTGCCCGTGGATCTTGAGTTGCTGGGCACCCTCGGCCAGCGCCCGACCGTGGGTGCCGAAGGCCTGGAAGCCGACGAGGACGACGGTGTTGCGGGCGTCGGGCAGCAGCGCCTTGAGGTGGTGCACGACGCGGCCGCCGGCCGCCATCCCCGAGGCCGAAACGATGATCTTCGCGCCACCGCGATCGAGCTCCATGGATTCCTGCGGGGTGCGGGCCTCGTGCAGGTTCGGCAGGTCGAGTACGCCGACTCCCCCGGCCAGGACGTCCGAGCGGAACTCGGGCTCCTTGGCCTCGATGGCATCCCGGTACACCTCAAGGGTGGCGAGTGCCATGGGGCTGTCGACGAAGATGGGGGTCTTGGGGATGCGCTGCTGGTCCTGCAGGTCCTTCAGGGCCTTGAGCAGCACCTCGGTGCGGTCCACGGCGAAGGCGGGGATCACGACGGTGCCGCCGCGCTTGATGGTGCGGGAGATCGTCGACGCCAGTCGCTCCATGCCCTCGACCAGGTCCTCGTGGACGCGATCGCCGTACGTGGACTCGATGACCACCGCGTCGGCGTCCGCCGGAGCATGCGGCCCCACGAGCAGCGGATGCGAGGGGCGGCCGAGATCCCCGCTGAAGACGACGGTGCGCGGCCGCTCCCCGGTTTCGCGAAGGCGGAGCACGGACGACCCGAGGATGTGACCGCTGGGTTCGAACTCGGCGGCGGCACCGGGGAAGAGCTCGAACTCCTCGTGGTACGCGCGCGGCTGCAGCAGTTCGATCGCGCGCTCGGCATCGTTGGCGTCGTACAGCGGGCGCGGATTGGGGTGGCGCGAGAAGCCCTTGCGGCGGGCCCAGTCGGCGTCCTCGACCTGCAGGTGGGCACTGTCGCGGAGGACGATCGCCGCGAGCTCGGCGGTTGCGGAGGTGCAGTAGACCGGACCCACGAAGCCGTCCCGGACGAGCGCCGGCAGGTAGCCGCAATGGTCCAGGTGCGCGTGCGTCAGCAGCACAACGTCGATATCGGCGGGATCGATGGGGAACCGCTCCCAGTTGCGGGCGCGGTCCTCGCTGGTTCCCTGGAACAGGCCGCAGTCGACGAGGACGCGTCGCTCCCCGAACTCGACGAGTGTCTTGGATCCCGTGACCGTGCCGGCGCCGCCGATGAATGTGAGGAACATGCGTCCTTTGTAGCACCGTCCACATGCCGATGGCAGGGCTTGTGGTCACCGTCCCATGGCGCTACGGGTGCAGCTTCCGCCACTCCTCGGCCGCGGCAACGAACCGGATGTCGGCCTCTGGGTCGCCGACGGTGATGCGCACGCCTTCGGTGCCGTAGGGACGTACCGCGAGCCCCCGCTCGTCGCAGAACACGGCGAAGGCGGGGCTGTCCTCACCCATGCGCAGCCACACGAAGTTGGCCTGGCTGTCGGGCAGGGTCCATCCCTGCACTCGCAGTGCCTCGATGACCCAGTGGCGGGCAGCCGTGATCCGCGCGACCCGCTCGAGCAATTCGTCCTCGACCGCGAGCGCGGCAAGGGCAGCCGCCTGTGCGACGCCACTCACGCCGAAGGGCACGGCACACGCGCGCAGGGCCTCCGCCACCTCGAGCGGTGCGACCGCGTAGCCGACGCGCAGGCCTGCAAGTCCGTACGCCTTGGAGAACGTACGCAGCACGGCCACATTGCCATGGGCGCGCACGAGATCGAGGCCGTCGGGAAGTGCGGGATCGTCGACGAACTCGACGTAGGCCTCGTCGATCACGACGAGCACGTCCTTCGGGACGGCCGCGAGGAAGGCGTCCAACTCGTCGCGGGTGGCCCCGACGCCGGTCGGGTTGTTGGGCTGGCAGACGAGGATGAGGCGGGTGCGATCCGTGACGGCCGCCGCCATGGCCGCGAGGTCGTGCGACTCGTCGTCGCGCAACGGCACCCGGACTGCGGTCGCGCCGTTGACCGCGGCGACGATGGGGTAGGCCTCGAACGATCGCCACGCGAACACGACCTCGTCGCCCTGATCGCATGTGGCCTGCACGAACTGCTGGAGCAGTCCGACCGAGCCGACCCCCGTAGCTATGTGCAACGGGTCGACGCCAAGGCGAGTAGCCAGCGCAGCGTGCAACTGCGCAACCGCCATGTCGGGGTAGCGGTTCATCTCGCGGACGGCGCGCTCGGCCGCCTCGACGATCGACGGCAGCGGCGCGTACGGGTTCTCGTTGCTCGAGATCTTGTAGGAGCGCAGGCCGGGACGTCGTGCCGGCGGACGGCCCGGAACGTATTTCGGCAAGCCTGCCAACGTCGAACGCAACTTCACCGGATCCTCCAGCCCATGATGCCTCGAAGGCTAGATCATCGACGGGCACCCGGGTGCCGGGGGTGCGGATCCGCACCCCGGCCGTCCTGGCCTCCCCCGATTGATCGTGGGTTGACGGCACCCGGACGCGCCGGAGGGGCACCGCCGAAGCGGTGCCCCTCCTAGGACCTCAGAACTTCACTGCCGGCGGCAGCCACTCCGTGTCGGCTTGGAAGCCCAGGCTCGCGTCGGCGCGCACCGCCTCGAGTTCCTTGATGCCCTCCGTGTCACCGCGCGTGACCCACGCGTTGAGCGTGGGGACGAGCGCGAGATGCTGAGCCCCCGTCAGGCTCGACGCCCCGCCGCAGTGACCGATGCCGCTGGTGCGCTTGGCCGCGGTCGCCGCCGCGTTGCCGAAGACGGACCAGCCGTCAGCGGGCGCCGCCGCGTACACGCCGACGGCCAAGGGCAGCTTGTGCTTGTGGGTCACGGCACTCGGCACCGCCAGCGTGGAGTCGACGTAGCGCGCCGCCTGTCCCGCCTGCGTCACGTTGTCGACCTCGTACCCAACGAGCACCGTCGGCACCTTGGCGACGGCCGTGTACTCGGGGAACGTGGCCTTCATCGCCGCGACGGCCGCGGGGTTCGCCGCATAGCGCAGCGCCGCATTGCCCTTTGACGCATCAAGCGCTCCGAGCATCAGGTCGACGACATTGGTACCTCCCAGATTGAGGAAGGTCTCGTACTGCGCACGCTGCTCATCGCTGAGCAGATCTGCGTAGGACGTGTTGACGTTGTCGGTGAAGTTCGCACTTCCCGTGGCGATGCCACCCGCCATGCGGATGCGCGACTCCACGTCGAACCGAAGCAGCGTCGCCATGAGCGCAGCCGCGCCGATGTTCTCGGCCATCGCGGCGCTCGTGTTGATCTGCGACGCAGGGATCGGGCCGCCGGTCGTGATGCCGTCGTAGGTCGCCGATGCCTCCGGGAGCCCAGCCAGGAGACCTGCCATGAGCACGACGTTGCGAGCCAGCAGACGGGTGGGCGTCACGGCGTTGGCATCCGCCTTGATCGAGCCGAGGAACTGCAGCACCTTGTTGAGGTCGCCGTAGGCCTCGCCGAGACCCGCGGGTCCCGCCGAGTATGTGAGCTTGAGATCGAGCCCACCGAGCACCTTGAGCACGTACAGCGCGTTGAGGGCCTGCTGGAATGCGATCTGCGTCGACGGCGGAACCGTGCACATCGAGTAGATGCCGCTGACGCCCGGCGTGGTCTCGGCGAGCCTGAGCGCGGGCAGCGTGCCCATGCTCTCCGCCCAGACGACGACGCGCTTGAGGTTGTACACGTAGCCGCTCCGAAGCTTGGCGACGAGCGCCTGTCCGGCCGCGTAGGCCTCCTGGACCGCCCAGCCCTGCGTTGCGCCGTAGCCGAGGCCGGCAACGCCGAAGCCCTTCGCCATCATCGCCTTCGCCAGCGCGTCACCGCCGGGGGCCAGTTCCACCTTGCCGTTCGCGACCCATGCCGGGCCGAGGCCGGGGACATCGACCGAGGAGTAGCTCGGATCGTTCGAGTAGTCGATGCCCGCCGCCTTGAGCGACTTGAGGATCGGCGTGTTCCGGCCGAAGCGGATGCCGTGGAAGAAGACCAGGACGGTGCCGTTGAAGTCGTCCGGCAGCAGGAGGTTGTACTTGCCCAGGCCGTTGCCGAGATCGCCGCCGCACTGGCCCAGCGTCTCTCCCGGGTAGCAGATGCCCTCCTTCTCGCCCGCACTCGCCGGAATGGCGGTGACGGCGCCGGTGAGGGCGAGTGCGCCGGCGGCTGCGGCCGCGATGACGCGTGATCGGGTGCGATGAAGCTTCATGGACGACCTCACGGGATCAGCTTGGCCGGCGCAGCCGGACGGACGAAGGAAGTGAGCGTGACCGGGCCGGAGGCCGAGTCGGTCTCGTAGACGCCAGCGGATGCGCGACGCTGCACGAGTTGCGCGTCGTAGCGGCCGATGTAAAAGCCGGTGTAGCCCTGGTGCGTGTCACCCTTGAAGGGCACGAACGCGGCCGTCTTGAAGGTTGCCGACTTCTTCATCGCCGCGAGCAGCTTCACGCGCGTGAGTTTCTTGCCCGCGGCCTTGATGGCCTGGGCGACAAGGTACGCGTCATTGACGCCGGCGATCGTGTACGAGGTGACGGGCACCTTCGCATCGGTCAGGATCTTGGAGATGAGCGCGATGTAGGGATCGCTCGTGTCCTCGGCGACGGGCATGACGTTCGGCGAGTAGACGCCGGTGAGCAACGCCTTCGGCACGCCGAGGTCGTCGAGCGTCTTCTTGTCCGCACCGACCGATGAGGCGATCCACTCAGGATTGAAGCCCAGGGCCTTGGAGGTGCCGATGGCGTTCGCGGTGGCCGCGGTGACGCCGAACACGACGACGAGCTCGCACTTGCTCGCGGCGAAGCTGGCGATCTGGGCCTTCACTCCCGAGGACGCGAGCAGTGCCGCGTTGTACCCGAGGGAAGACGCGAAGGTCATGCCCGAAGCCGCGAAGCCCTTCTTGGCGTCACGACCGAAGTCGTCGTCCTGGTAGAGCAGGCAGGCCTTCTTCGAGTTCAGCGCCGCGGTGTCCGCGATGAACTTCGAGATGATCTTCGCCTCGACGATGTACGAGGGCAGGCCGGGCCAGGTCTTGGGGTACTTCGTGCTGTTGCCGAAACCGCTGTAGCCCGAGAGCACCATGAGATCCGGAACGCCGCGGCGGTTGAGATCGGAGACCACGGTCGAGTGCGTTGCCGTACCGAGGCCGCTCACGATGGCGAACACCTTCTCCTGCAACAGCAGCGACGACACCACGCGCTTGGTCTGCGCAGGGTCGTACTTGTCGTCCTTGACGATGAAGTTCACGCTTCGGCCGTTGATTCCGCCATTGGCGTTGACGTAGTCGAAGTAGGCCTTGATGGCCGGACCGACGTCCTTGTAACCGGGCGATGCCGGCCCGGTGAGCGGCAGATGCGCACCAAGGGTGATCGTCTTCGCGGTGACGCCGGTCTCGGCGGGGATGCGGACGACACCAGAGGCCGGCGCGGCAAGGCCGGCGACCATGGCGGTGGCGGTCAATGCCACCATCTGACGGGTAGTGACGAATCTCAAGGCGAACCTCCCGGTTGCTCTGGAGCGTGGACGTACGACCGGGCTCAACCCGAGTGATGTTGCGGAACCTAGGCGCACGGGCCTTGTGGCGGAAGACTTCAGCGCCGACGTGATCGCGCAATGGTGGCAAGACCACCGGGCGCAAGCCCAACGGTCAGAAGCAGAAGCCCGCCGTACACCAGGCCGGGGAGGTTGAGCCCGAGGCGATCGGGCAGTTCGCGAGCCGTCACCCAGTTGCCGATGAGTTCGGGCAGCAGCGCAAGCATCGTTGCACCGAGGAATGCGCCGAGCAGGCGTTGACGTCCACCGACGACGACGCCGACCAACAGCGACAACGAGAGCCCGACGCCGAACGCACCGGGCGCCGCAAGACCGAGGATCTGCGTGAGGACCGCTCCGGAGAGCGCGGCGCAGCCGGAGGAGACCGCGAACGCGGCGATCTTCGTGGCCGCGGTGTTGATGCCGGTCAGGGCGGCCGCGGGCTCGTGATCCCGGGTAGCCCGGACGCTGCGTCCGAAGGGCGCGGCAATGAGCCACGCCATGACCGCGAAGACGAGGATGGCCGTGGCGCCGGCAACCCACGCCTGCCAGCGCTCCATGGGGAACTCCATGCCGAACCGCTCCGGCGGGTAGGGGCCGTCGAGCAACAGCCCGGAGTCGCCGCCGAGGAGATCGGGGAACCGATTGGCCAGCGCGGGCAGCCCCACCGCGAGTCCGAGCGTCAGGCCCGCGAGGTACGGGCCGCTCAATCGGGCCGCGACGAGGCCGACGACGCCACCGACGACGAGTCCCATGACGCCCGCGAACAGCATCGCGACCGGGATCGAGTAACCGCGCATGAATGCCAACGCGAACGCGTATCCGCCGACGGCCATGAACGCGCCGTTGCCCAGCGAGACCTGACCGCTGTGGCCCACGAGCATGACCATGCCCGAGAGCGCGATCGCGTACATCGCGACGTAGGCGAGCCTGAGATTCCACAACGCATCGACGCGGTCGTTGACCAGCACCCACGCAACCGCGACAACCGCCATGCCCACGATCCAGGCGAGGGTTCGCCACCAGTACTCGTGTCGGATCCTCGACATCAGACCCTCCGCACGGTGCGAGAGCCGAAGAGCCCCGCGGGTTGCACGATCAGGGTGATCACGAGCACCACGAGCGCCGCGATCGGCGCGTTCGCGGCGTCGCTGTAGTTCGTGACGACCGCCAGCAGCAGTCCCGTCGAGATGCCGCCGAGCATCGCCCCGACCGGTGAGTCGAGGCCACCGACCACGGCGGCGGTGAACGCGAAGACGATGACGATGTCGAAGGAGTTCGGGGACAGGAACGACAGCGGCGCGATGAGTACGCCGCCGATGCCGCCGATCGCGCCGGCGATCGCCCATCCGAGAAGCAGCATGCGTCCGGTCCGCACCCCGCTGATGCGGGCCACCTCACCGTTGAATGCCGCGGCCCGCATGGCCAGGCCCAGGCGCGTCCGCTGCATGAACAACGTGAGCAGCAGGGCCAGCCCAGCCGCTATGGCGAGCACGAGAAGGTCGTAGCGGCTCAGCAGCAGCGTCGTGTCGCCCATGTGGATGCCGTCGGTCGATACCGGCGCGGGGAAGGCGCGGATCTCGCCGCCCCAGATCATTGCGGCGGCCGCCTGGAGCACCGCCAGGAGTCCGAGCGAGGCGATGAGCGCTCCGCTCTCGCCCTCGCTGCGCAACGCCTTCTGGACCACCACATAGGCGAACGCCCCGACCAAGAAGCCGGCCGCGGTCGCCACGACGAGCGCGAGCACCCAGTTGTCCGTCGACGAATACACGGAGAGTGCGATGAACGCGGAGATCATGGCCTGGCCCGCCTGGGCGAAGTTCACGGCCCGGCTCGAACGCCAGACGAAGACCACGGCCAGCGCGATCAATCCGTAGACGACGCCGCTGCTGAGGCCCGAGAGCAGTGTGTTCACCAACCGCATCAGCCCACCCCCAGGTATGCGTGGAGAAGCCGTGTGTCGGAGGCCAGTTCGGCGGCCGGGCCTTCCGCGACCACCTTGCCCAGCGCGAGGA
>Ga0079306_1001186_pt1 | contig 18346 bp, 13 predicted proteins | sample Methanotroph_Enr_FD_79181 | JGI IMG/M metagenome (GOLD analysis project Ga0079306, IMG submission 79181) | Enriched soil microbial communities from Old Woman Creek wetland in Ohio, USA - Methanotroph_Enrichment_5 | ecosystem: Environmental > Terrestrial > Soil > Wetlands | place: USA: Ohio...
CTTTTCTTTGCTGTTCGGGCAACTGGCTGATAATCTGCTGTAAAAGCCGGTTATATTCGCTAAATATCACCTCTTCTTCGGTATAGTTTGAGCCTTCGCTCTCCTGCTTGTTTATATCCTTAAGAATCAGTCGTTCCTTAGCAAGGCGATTCAGGAAGGTATAGCATTGATTGCGCACCAGGGTCTTGAGCCAGGCATCAAACTGACGTATCTCCGAAAGCTCTGAGCGGTGTGTCCATATCTTGATGAAAATTTCCTGTGTTACCTCTTCAGCCAATACCTCTGAGCGTGTAAGGAAAAAGGCAAACGAGTAAATGCGCTGATTATGGGCCTCATAAAGGCGGTGGAATGCAGCTTCGTTGCCGCGTGCCACTAATTCAAGTACAATTGGTTCTCTATATGAAGGTTTCCCACTCACATTAGGTTGTTATTGAGATTCAAATGTATTAATAATTATTGACCACACCACGATTTCTTATCTCAGGAACTTAAATCCTGGCACAATTTCTATCGTTAAACCTTCGTCAAGAGTGAATACATCTTCCTGAGACAATGTCACAATAGTTCCTTTCTCCAGATTATATGTTTTCATGGCATCTATCAATCCTGCAAACTCCCGTTTTCTGTTATCTGAATCAACGGAGAGACAAACCTGAATAGCTTGCTGAACAGTTCCCTTTTCAACTATCACAAAATCACATTCAGCGGTTCCCTTATGATAGTATATTTCCCTATATTGGTAACGTAAAGAGTTATAAACCACATTTTCCAGTTTGTGCCCTAAGTCCTCCTTTATCTTACTTACATTTGTACTAACCAGTCCAGTGTCTATAGCATATATTTTTTTTGGATTTATGGCCTGCTTTTTTAATGAATAACTGAATAACGGTACAAGACTTATAAGATAACTATTCTCCAGATGAGAGAGATATTCTAATATTGTTGTCGTCGAGTTTATTCCGGATGGCTCTCTCAATTTATTGGCAGAAGTTAGATTGCCAATATTAGACAATAGAAATATTGCAAGCCGTTTCAATCCCATAGTATCTCTAATATTGTATCTTATAGCGATATCCCTTATTAATATATCATCAAGTAAAGCCGCCAATATTTCTTCATACGATTTTTTCAGATATTCTGGAAAACCTCCGTAAAGCATATACTCCCTGAGAGACACTTCATCTTTTATATACTCCTTGAACTTGCAAAACTCACTGTAGGAAAATGGGAATAATTCATTGGTCAAATGTCTGCCAGTAAGACTTGTACCAAGTTCCCGACTTAATAATGATGCATTTGAGCCAGTTACATAAACCCTAAAGCCCTCATCCAATTTCTGTCGAACATATCTTTCCCATCCGGCAATAATCTGGATTTCATCAAACATTAATACTTTTGTATTATTTGTATCGATAATTAATCTGTCAATTTTAGTGAAATCCGAAAGCTCAAAATCATATAAGCGGGGATCATCAAAGTTTATGTATAGAGCATCAGGATATGTTTCTACAAGAAGTTGGTGGAGCAATGTACTCTTCCCGCATCTTCGAATACCCGAAATTATGACGGCAAATTTTTCAGTAACAGGTAATGTGACAAGCCTTTCCCTCATCATTCCCACATCTTTTTTCTCCAAAGCAATCTTCTGCTGATTAATTATCTCTGATAGAAAATCTATTTGTATCATAATATATAAGTTAATTGAAAACAAATTTAGTTATAAATATTCCATAAACCCAAAATAGTTTTCATTCGTAATGGAAGCTATTTTTCATTAGCAATGGAAGTATTTAACTGTTTTGAAGAATACAATACATCGAACAAACAGGCGTGATATTTGTTAATAGGGTTGTCGTTTAAAAGGAAAAAATGAATATAGGCAGAGTAGAGGAGGCACTTAAAAGTGTTGTACATCCGGTTAAGGAGAGAGACGTTGTTTCTCTTGGTATGATTGAGGATATAAAAGTAGATCCCGAGAAAAAAACAGTGAAATTCAAACTGGTTTTTCCTTCGCCAGACGCACTCTCTTCATCAATAAAGAAAAATTGTGAACAGGCCGTGAGAGATGCCTTTCCCGGACAAGATATTAAGGTTGGCATTATGGAGCTGGTGAGAGAAAGAAAAATTGAAAAGAGGGTCAATCTTGAGATGGGGCAGGAGGCTCTGGCAAATGTAGGTCACATTATTGCAATAGCATCCGGAAAGGGTGGTGTGGGAAAATCTACGGTAGCAGTTAACCTTGCAATCGCACTTTCAAAAGCTGGATACAGAGTGGGGCTTGCAGATGCCGATGTTTACGGCCCATCTGTACCTAAAATGACAGGAACAGAATCGGAGGCCCCTCTTGTTGATGATTCGAGTGGAAAAGAGATGATTATCCCTATTGAAAAGTATGGTGTAAAATGGATGTCTATCGGATATTTTGCAAAACCCGACCAGCCTCTTATCTGGAGAGGTCCCATGGCCAGCAACGCTCTTAAACAGATGGTTTTACAAGTAATTTGGGGAGAGCTTGATTTTCTGCTTATAGACCTTCCTCCCGGAACAGGTGATATTCATATCTCTATTGTGAAGGACATTCCGCTTTCAGGCGCCATTGTGGTAAGCACTCCACAGGCAGTCGCTCTGGCAGATGTGGAAAAGGGGATAAATATGTTTCGCAGCAAAGACATAAACAAACCGATTCTTGGGCTAGTAGAAAATATGTCCTGGTTCACACCGGCGGAACTGCCCAACAACAAATATTACATTTTCGGAAAAGAGGGGTGCAAAAAAATGGCAGAAAGATTCGGTATTCCTCTGCTTGGACAGATTCCGATAATACAGAGCATCAGGGAGAGTGGCGATAATGGCGTTCCGATAGCCCTTCAGGAGAGAGAAGATAGTTCCGCATTTGCCTCCCTCGCCACAAAGCTCGTAGCCACACTAACCCATTAGCATATTAGCATATTAGCATATTAGCACATTAACCCATTAGCACATTAGCACATTAGCAAATTAGCACATTAGCAAATTACAAGTGCTTGTACTTCGCCATCCGCTCGTTCCATCTGTCTCTGGCAAACTGTTGAAGATCTGCAACCACGTCCCTGTCATCCATGATTTCCAGACCCAGGATAGTCTCGATTATGTCTTCCATTGTAACAACACCCTCGAAGCCTCCGTATTCGTCTACTATTAATGCAATATGAGCCTTCTGAGAAAGAAGTTTCTCCCATAATACTGTAAGTGGCTGAACATTGGGTGCTACCAAAATTGGTTTTTTAATCTCTCGAAGTCTAAGGTCAAAGTTGTCTTTTGCAAGGTGTTCAAACACCTCCTGGCGATATATGAAGCCAGTGATATCCTCCTTATTCTCCCCCGAATAGACCGGAATTCTGGAATAGTGAAGGTAAATCTTGTTTTTGTAAAACTCTCCAATGGTAATATCCTCCGAAGCTGTTGCTACAACAACTCTTGGGGTCATCACGTCACTTGCCCTCACGCTTCTCAGTTTTATAAGATTCTGTATAATCTTTTTTTCTGTATCCTCAAATGTTCCCTCTTCGGTACCAATGTCAACCATAGCAGAAATCTCCTCTCTGCTGACAGTTGCATTGTCTTTTGCACGTTTTGATATTATCCTGGTCATAAATTCTGAGATAATCACCAATGGATATGTTATATAGACCATGGCTCTTATAACTATTCCGGCTGGCATTGCAATGGATCTCCAGTAATATGCGCCGATGGTTTTGGGTATGATTTCCGATAATACGAGGATCAGAATTGTCAGAACTGCTGATATGAGACCAAAATATACCTCTCCGAATATCATAGTTGCCTGAGCTCCCACCCCTGCGGCGCCCACTGTATTTGCAATGGTGTTCAATGACAAAATCGCGCTAAGTGGTCTGTCTACGTTTTGTTTCAGTTTCTTGAAAATTTTCGCTGATTTATTGCCCTGGCCCTCCTTGATGTTGATGAAAGAAACAGGAGTGGCAAGAAGTACCGTCTCCATCATTGAACAGACGAAAGATACCGAAAGGGCAAGCAACAGGTAAAAAAACAAGAGGCCCATAAACGTATATTTTTTCTAAAATTTTAGGACAAAAGGAGTTTTCATAACTCCTTTATCTTTTTCCCCAGTATCTTATTGTGAAACAGTGCTCTTCAGGCAGAGCTCTTTCATCTGGACTTCGTCAATTTTTGAAGGCGCATCAAGCATTACATCGCGCCCCGCATTGTTTTTAGGGAAAGCAATGTAGTCACGGATAGTCTCCTGTCCTCCAAACAGTGCGCAGAAACGGTCAAATCCAAAGGCGATTCCTCCATGTGGCGGGGCGCCGTACTTGAAGGCATTAATTATAAAGTCAAACTTATATGCTGCCTCTTCAGCAGAAAATCCCAGAACTTCAAACATTCGTTGCTGAACTCCTGAATCATGAATTCTTATGGAACCTCCGCCAATCTCTGTTCCGTTTAGGACAAAGTCGTACGCGTTTGCGCAAACCTGTGCAATATCATTCTTATCTGAACTGTAGAATTTCTCCATATCCTCCGGCTTTGGAGAGGTAAACGGATGATGCATGGCATAGAAACGTTGAGTCTCCTCGTCCCACTCTAAAAGCGGGAAGTCATAAACCCAAAGTGGAGCATAGACGCTGTTATTGCGAAGTCCTAGTCTGTTACCCATTTCAATACGAAGTGTTCCGGCTGCCTCTTTGGTTTTTTTGCTGTCGCCTGCTAGAATGAGAATAAGATCTCCAACCTTTGCCCCCATTGCATTAGCGATAGCTGTCAGCTCTTCCTGAGTATAGAACTTGTCAACTGAAGACTTGGGTCCATCTTCGGCAATTCGTATATAAACCAACCCTTTTGCCCCTATCTGCGGACGTTTCACCCACTCCGTAAGTTCATCCAGTTGCTTGCGTGTATATACCACAGCTCCCTCAACACATATTCCACCTACATACTCCGCCGAATCAAATACAGGAAAGTTTTTACCCTTAACCAGGGATGTGATTTCAGTTATTTTCATCCCAAAACGAATGTCCGGTTTGTCTGAACCATAAAAGTTCATGGCATCGGCATATGACATTCTTGGAAAAACATCCTTGAATTCAAGATTGAGCACATTTTTGAAAAGGGATTTTATCAATCCTTCAAATGTGTTAAGAATATCCTCTCTCTCTACAAATGCCATCTCGCAGTCGATCTGGGTGAACTCAGGCTGACGGTCGGCGCGCAGGTCCTCATCTCTGAAACAACGAACAATCTGAAAATAACGGTCGTAACCCGCCACCATAAGTAACTGCTTGAATGTCTGCGGACTCTGTGGAAGGGCATAGAATTCTCCGGGATTCATTCTGGAAGGTACCACAAAATCGCGCGCTCCTTCCGGGGTAGATTTTATTAGTACGGGGGTCTCGATTTCCATGAAACCAATTCCATCCAAATACTTGCGAACCTCCTGTGCCATTTTGTGTCTCAATTCCAAAGCCTTTTTAAGAGGATTTCTGCGAAGGTCCAGATATCGGTACTTTGCCCTTATCTCCTCTCCTCCATCGGACTCGTCTTCAATTGTAAATGGTGGAACCAGAGAAGCATTCAGTACAGTTATATCTGTAAGTTTGATTTCAACATCACCCGTAGGTAGTTTTGAGTTCTTGCTTGTTCTCTCGGTTACAACACCCTTCGCCTGAATAACGAACTCCCTGCCAAGTTTCTCTGCTGCTGTGTTTAAATCTTTGGAAGCACTCTCGTCAATTGTCAGTTGAGTTATACCATATCTGTCCCTCAGGTCGATGAAGCTCATCCCTCCCATCTTACGAATTCTTTGTACCCAACCAGCCAGTGTAACTTGCTCACCAACATTGTTTATGCGTAACTCTCCGCACGAGTGTGTCCTATACATATCTTATAATTTCTAATAATAGCTGCAAATGTAATACAATTATTTTTTTCTGGCGTATTTGGCTGCTTCCGGAATGATCGCAAGTATATTCTTTATTCTGTTATCGTCGGATGGATGGGTGCTGAAAAATTCCGGCTGCTTAGAACCGGAAGCACTCATTGTCTGCCAGAACTTAGGAGCCACATTAATATCATATCCGGCCATGGACATAATTATAAGCCCAAGCTTGTCAGCCTCGTATTCATGTTTGCGGGAATATGGCAGCAATACTCCAAGCTGTGTGCCAAGACCAAATGCCATTCCGAATATTGCCTGTGTTTTCTGGCTCTCTGTACCTACATATGCGGCCAGTGCCTGACCTGCAACTCCTACAATTGCCTCCTGGCTCATACGCTCGTTACCATGTTTTGCAAGGGCATGGGCAATTTCGTGACCCATCACCACAGCAACAAGATCAGGAGTATTTGTAACCTTCATGATTCCTTCGTAGAAGACAATGTTCCCGTTTGGCAGACAAAAAGCATTTACCGTTTCATCTTTTACAACATCAAACTTCCAGCTTATTCCCGCCAGCTCCTTTTCCCAACCGTTCACTTTCAGATATTCCGACACAGCAGTTGTCAGCCTCACACCTACATCATTAACCATTTTTTTATACTGACCATTTGTCGAAACCACCGACTTGCTCATCAATTCTGTATATGCCTGATTGCTTAGTGAAGTCACTTGTCCCTGGCTATACAACAGCACCTGGTTCCTGCCTGTAATCATAACCTTTCCGCATGCAACCATAAAAACTGAAATTGTGGCAAACAGCGCCACTTTTATAAGAATCTTCTTCATGACTGTTTTGTTTATTAGTTGCTGCAAAGATAGAGAAAAAAGAAATCCAGCCCTATGCTTTCATGGCCAAGTATTGATAATCAATGATTTAATCATTATTTTCAAAACGCATAATGTTGTGAATATCAAACATATGCCATGAAAGCATAGGGCTGAGCACTTTGGAAGCATAGGGAAGTTTTTAGTTCTCCATGTATTTTTTCACAAAATCGTTCAGCTCTTGGCCTCTGAGGTCCTTGGCAACTATCTTTCCTGATTCATCAACCAGAAATGTTCTGGGAATGGCTGTCACCCCATAGTCTTTGTTTACCGTTCCTTTTTCGTCCAAAACCTGTAACCATGTAAGTTTATCATCATTAATTGCTTTTAGCCATTTATCTTTATCCTCAACCTTGTCAATTGAGACACTGATTATTTCCAGACCATTATCTTTCCATTTACTATACAGCGCAATCAGGTTCGGATTCTCTGCACGACATGGGCCACACCAAGAAGCCCAAAAGTCAATAATGGTCAGTTTCTTTTTAATCGACGAGAGTGAAAGATCCTCCCCTTTATCGCTGACAAGTGTGAACAACGGTGCTACAGCTCCTATATCGGTTCTTGTTTCTGCATTGACCCTTCTAACTACGCTTTTATAAGCATTTTTGTCGGCGAATTGTTTATACTGCTCTAGTATTTTCTTTAAATTATCCGTTGTAAACCGACCCATAAGTTTATTTACATAATTCAATCCGGCAAGATTGTTACTGTTGAGTGCAAATTCCTCTTGCTTTGTCCACCATGTCTTTGAAACTTCCAGACCTTCTTTCTCAAGTTGTGCCGCTGCTTCCTTCTCCCCTTGCTTTTTTAATGATTCCACCTTTCTAAACATGGTTTTCATTTTCATCCGCAGAGGTTCTATCTCTTTATCAAGGGTAAAAAAAGCATCATTGTTTGGTGTGCCGGTAATAAAGATAAGAGAATCCTTTGTGGCGGTTATTGTGATTGTGCCTTTTTCAAGTATGATGTAATGCACCATGTTCCTGTCTATATCCAAAGCATATAGCCAACCTATTTCACCATCGTATTTATCCTGTTTAAAGGTAGCAACACCATTGACAAAATTAATGGAATCGTAGATGTAAGGTCCGGGAACTTTTATTAATATTTTTGCCATTCCGTTGTACGGCATTATACCATGTTCATTAATTATTTTATCGGTTTGGGCAAAAGCGTATCCCGATACGATAAGAAAAAACGCTATCAAAAACGCGTATATAAATTTTGTGTTTTTCATTTTTTTATTGATTTTATTTTGTCCAAGTCATTCGAGGGAACAAACTGTCGGTTAAACAATTACGCATTTTGTAGATTTTGCCTAAAACACTGTTTGACAACACTTTCCCTCGAATGACTTGGACAAATAAATCTTCTCTGGTGTCTACTAACCAACTAATTAAATAACTTAACCTAGTCAAGACACAAACCTAAATTTTAATCTGTAAATACCAGAGAAGATAATGTAACGATTGAATTATTCCCCGAATATCTCTTTCAGTTTGGCCGCAAGCTCTTCTCCCCTGAGGTTGTATCCGCAGACCTTGCCCTCTTTGTCGAGCAGAATTGAGTAAGGAACACCTGTCATTCCATAAGCCAATCCGAACATTCTGGCAACAGGGCACTCCCAGCCAACCAGACTGGAAACCTGATTTTTCCATGGCAGATTATCGGCTTCAACAGCTCTTACCCATTTTTCCTTATCCTCGTCAATTGATACTCCCATAACAGTAAACCCTTTAGCGTGGTATTTATTGTACAACTCAACCACATTCTTGTTTTCAGCCCTGCATGGAGCGCACCACGAGGCCCAGAAATCGACATGCACAACCTGACCCCTTAATGAAGACAAAGTGATTTTTTTACCGTAAGGATCTTTAAGGGTAAAATCAGGAGCGACTTTGCCATAATCGCATCTGCTCATAATATCGGCCCTGTCTTTTAGTCTGTTTGTATACCAGTTATCGGGTGTTTTAGGATCAAAGAGGTTTAACAAATCGCATAATCCCTTGTAATCCAGGTTACCTGTACCTGCAGAAAGAAACATTGGCGCTAAGATGGTATTATTATGTTTTATCGCAAATTTCCTTCGAAAAGCATAAAATGCATCGTACGACTTACCGTTCTCCTCCAGTAATGCCTTCTTTTTTACAGGATCTGTTTCAGCTTTTATAGCAGCTCTTTCTTTAGCGATCTTTGCATCGATAGGAGCAATTTCTATCTGATACTTGTTCCAGGCATCATTGGATGGAGTCCCTGTCGCCTTTATGGTGGCAGGTTTTGAAAAATCTCCGCTGATTGTTATTACTCCCGGCTCAATAAAAAGGTTTGATAGTGTTCTTGAATTTCCAATAAAAAGGACAGAAACCGTTCCGAGAAACTTCTCTTTTTTTTCTATCTGGAACACTCCTGATTTAATCTCTCCTGCATTTAAAGTATCCCCATCAAATGCATTTAATATATACACGTGGCCATCCGGAGCTCCTGTAATATTTCCATTTATCGTATAACCACTTTTATTTTGTGCTAATGCCAGAAATGGCACAAATAATATAAACAATAATATTTTTTTCATAATAATCTGATCAATAAAAATTTAAAACGGACTAATCTGTTAAAGGAACTTCAACTCCCTGGCTGTTATAGTATTTTACCCCTGTAGCTGTTCTGTCGTATTGCTCCAGCTCGGAGTTCATTTCTATATAAGGAGTAAATATCGGCCATACAATACGTGGGTCATTTGCAGGAACAGCAATTTTAAGAGAACCCAGATTGTGAGAATAAGCAATATTAAGACGTTTCAAATCAAACAGCCGCATATCTTTTCCATAGAGCTCCCTCCTCCTTTCCAGTAAAACCCTTTCCAAAACCTTATCCTTGTTGTTCTGGAAATCTGCCGGTGTGAGATTAGTAAAGGTCCCCGTTTTATATCTTTTCACACAAATTGCATTAACATCATTCAGAGCCTCCTGCAGTTTGCCGTCACGTGCATAACATTCTGCTCTTGTCAGATACATTTCAGGTGTGGAGATTGGATTATGACAAGCGCTGCCTCCTGCAGAACCGTCGGTTTTATATCTCGAGTTGTAAAAATTAAACATGAAAATAACCGTTTTGGTTGTTATCTTTCTGTTTAATGCAACAGCATTGAACTTAAGCGTACGCCTGAGGTCGAAGTTGTTTAATGTACCGTCAGTATTTTTTGTGAAATCAGGATATAGCTTATTGAAAGACATCGTATCTAATATAAAATATGAGTTAGATGTTGAGGTGTTGGTGTTTTTAGCGAACGCCTTCCATAAAAGCATCTCTTCGTCATTCATTCTGGATATCCCCACCAGATTAGCATAGTAATCTACCGTACCGGTATATATTGTGTTATAATCATACAAATAGCTTCTTGTCTGAAGGGCCTTGTTGGAGTACTCCAGTGCTTTTGCATAGTTGCCCATATAAAGATAAGTCCTGGCCAATATTGCATTAACAGCTAGTTTTGTAGGTCGGTGTTTGTATTGGTTCACATCATCCGGCAAATCGGGCATTGCCTCTTCCAGCTCTTTGATAATGAAGTCATACACCTCTTTTACAGAGTTTCTTACAAGAGGTGGCAAGCCGGTAGGATTGTTGACAATAGGTACCCCTTTAGTGCTAGCCGCCGTTGAGGCATTATACTGAGGAGCGTATAAATTTATCAGCAGCAAATATGCATATGCTCTGTGAACCTTTGCCTCAGCTGCGAGTTGCTTCTGCATAGCAAGGTTATCGGTTGCTTTAACAATTTCAGACAATATTGAGCTACAAAGTGATATTATATAATACTGGTTGTTCCAGTTTACTTCATTTGTAAAAGAAGGGGATGAATAGGTCCAAATTGTGTTCTTAAATACATATAAATTTTTAACATGCTCGTTTGTTGTTGTATATGTATTCCATTTTGTCGAATCCAGAAATACATCATCAGATAAAATATCTACATAGGACATAGTCACAGACAAAGAGTATGAGTATCTGGAATTATCTACATAGTCAAGTAATTTTCTAAAATCAGCTGTTGTTTTCGCTATTACCTGACCTCTAGGTAATGAGTCAAGAAAATCTTTCTCGCAAGAAATGAATATGCTTGAGATGAAAAAGATTGCAATTAAGTATATAAATTTTTTCATGATCGTTTAATTTTATGCATTAAAATAATCCAATCTTCAATCCCAGAGAAAACTCGGGGCGATTACGTGTTACAAACAATAGTGCCCCATAGGTAGAACTACTGTAAGGTGGGTTATCGGGATCAAATGGAGCAAATTTGATTATCGGGCCTAAATTCCTGGCTTCCAGTACTATTCTCAAATCTTTAAGCTTTGCTTTCTGCAGAAATGATCTGGGTACCATATAGCTTAAAGTAATGCTTTTAACCCTTACTGAGCTGGCATTAAATACATTTTGGGTACCATAGGCCATAACGGCATCCATTAATTGTGTGTGTGTACTATTTGTAATCTTGTTGTTCAGATTATACATCTTTGCTGTAGTGGCATCTTCTGCAGACTTCCAGCTATGTGCCATCATTTCTGGCAAATAAGTATACATTTTGGTTGCCGTCATGAATGAACTGAACATTCCGGTTGGAGGATAGTCTCCAATAACCTTGTGCCCGAACTTATAATACAAACTAAAGGATAGCTCTATGTTTTTATATGCAAACCGGTTTGTCCATGAGCCAAAGTGTTTTGGATCTTTTTGTCCCACAAACTTGAACAGTTTTTCCATATCAAGCTTATTTACATCGGCAATATCAGTGATTTTTGTTTCAACACCGTCATAAATAATTTTAGGCAAACCAACCTCGTCATAACCCGCCCACTCTATTGCTGCAAGATAGCTAAGAGGATGGTCAGGTTTACGATAATAAAAAGCCATTGTGGTATATGCAGAAATATTATTTGATACCCTGGTAATACCAGTCGCCATGTTTCTATTTGTTGAATATTGGAACATCGTCTGCCATTTAAAACTCTTAGTATTTACTACGTTAGCCTGCAAATCAAATTCCAGTCCGGTATTTTTAAGTCTTCCGGCATTTAGTGTTGCCCTGTTGTTCTGGAAACCATATGTACCGTTTACGGCCATCTGAACAAGACAGTCTTTTGAGTCCTTGTGATAGAAATTGATGGTACCGCTAATATTGTCTGACAGGAAAGCATAGTCTAACCCCACATTATAAGTAGAGGTTTTCTCCCATGTCAGGTTAGGATTTGGAGCAGATTGTATTGCCGAATAAGGGAGCTGAAGAACAGCATCTTTCCATGGATAACCATATAGATAAGGAGCGGCGCTTTTATCAATATTACCGTTCCATCCGTATGATGCCCTTAATTTTAAATAATCAATACCATTAAGATATTTTTTGGCAAAAGGTTCTTCTGTTATGCTCCACCCGAATCCTAAGGACCATTGCGGCAAATTAGGAGATTCAGAAGAGCTTCCGAAAAGATTTGTCTTATCCAGTCTTATACTTCCTGTCAAGTCATATCTTGTGGAAAAAGTATAGCCAAAATTGCCAAAGTAAGATACATACCTGTCGTCCCTTCCGTTGACACTAAAATAGTATTTACCTGGAATCATCGGCACTGTCTGATAGTAATTGGTTTGACCAGAAAGTTTTGGATATACAGGAGTTTTAAAATCCATGGCAGCAGAATAGGTGAGGGCCTGCGGATCATACCCGTAATAACCATATGGGTTTTCGTCATAATAATCTTTTCTCCAGTCTGTACCCGCCATGGCCTTAATTGAGTGTTTGCCAAATCTTTTGTCGTAGGTAATCTGGGCGCGATAATTATTACCCGAGCCAAATCTTTTATTTTCATATAACATGCCTCCGGGAGGAACCGGATATGTTCCGTCTGTTCTGGCATTATTGTTAACCTGATTCCTTACCATCCATGAACTTTCGTTGTAATACTCACGTAAATAGCGATTTATGTATTGGTATTGGTAGGATAGCTCAATGTTTATACTCTTTACTGGCATCAGATTTACCTTGGCTGTCAGACGCAGGTCAGAATTTCTTTCTGTGTTGTCCCTGCTGTCGGCCTCTCTTTTAAGGTTCCAGTTCCAATCGTAAGGGAGTTTATATTTGGCTACAGTATCAGCTCTGGCCGATGTTTTTAAGGTATAATACGAATCGTAGTTAGATCTTGAGTCCTGGGCATTCATGGGCAGGTAATTCCCGTTGTCGTCCAAAATCCTGGTCATTTGATTGATATAGTTCAACTCTTTAATATCCATACCGTTATTTGTCTGCTCAGTAAGGTTCAGGTTTGCTCCGACAGATATTCTTACCCACTGTGCCGGCATAAGTTGATCATTTACGTTTATTGTGTAGTCATTTCTTGAGTTTCCCTTGTTGTACTTCTGATTTGAAATGACTGTCATTGAGGTTCTGAAATTATGTGTTTTGCCCCCAAGCTGATATGCAATATTTGCCTTTGTGTTGGTCTCTAATTTATTAAAGAACAACCGGGCAAATTCATCTCGCACATCAATTTTCTTCAATTCGTCAAGCTGACTATCTGCCTCTGCCATTGTAATTAATCCTTTCTTGGCTGCAGCTATGGTTTTAACAACGGGAGCAAGGTCATATTTATCGTAAATAGCAGCATTTGTGGTAAACTGGTCCAGATAGGTAGTTTGAAAAGCCATCCACTTGTAAATGTCTACTGCCTGGGAACTGCTGGCCCATGGAATTTTATTAAGGTTTGGTGCCTGTTGTGCAAAAAAGTCAACTGAAACATCAACCTGAGGAGTTGTGCTTTTACCTCTTTTTGTAGTGATTACAATTACTCCATTGGCTGCCTGAGCACCCCAGATTGAAGCTGCTGCCGCATCTTTTAGAACTGTTACATTCTCAATATCATCTGGATTTATAGATTTCCAGGGGTCGGATGCAGAGCTTACCGGAAATCCGTCAACAACTATAAGCGGGTTGTTGTCACCAAATGTACTTGCTCCTCTTATTATGATACTTCTGCTTGCCTGATCTGTAGGGTATTGGTCCTCTACATAGTTTGGCTCGAAATAAAGGCCTGGTACAAGACCCTCTAGCTTATCCTTTAAACTGAAGCTTGATGTCTGTTCCAGTTTTGTAGAATCCAGTATTGTAGCGGCTCCTGTCGACCTCTCTTTTGGCAGTGTCTGGTAACCGGTTATCATTACTTCGGAAAGCTGTTTCTGATCCTCCTCCATAACAATAAGATAATATGTCCTGTCATCCAGGTTGAGAACTACATTGTTCATCCCTATCATCTTAAACATCAAGGATAATCCTTTTGTAGCGGGAACATCCAATACAAATTTCCCTTTGTCGTCTGTAAATACACCCTTTTTTGTTCCCTGAAGAATTATTCCGACTCCGGGCAAGGGCATCTGGCTCTTGTCCAGAACCAGACCAGTAATTTTAACTGATTGGACACTGGCAGGATTAACTGGTTTTTGCTGTATTACAATCTGCTTTTCATTAAAAGTGTAGGTAAGATTGGTTTTAGCAAAAACAGTGTTAAGAACCGTGGAAATTGTCTGATCCTTTGCCTCAATCGAAATCTTTGGCAATGATTCAACCTGAGAAGTTTTGTAAAAGAATTTGAAAGCGGTTATCTTCTCAACCTCTTTAAAAAACTCAATAATAGTAACATCTTTTAAAGATATTGTTATTCTCTCCTGCTGCCCCGCTCCATTTACACGGGCTGGAAAAAGGAGAAAAAAAACTACCGGCATAAGGACAAGTTGCCGTAAAGCATGCCTTCCATTGAAGCACTTTTTTCTCAATAGTGAAAAAGTTTTCATAGTTTTGCGTTAATTTCTGATTAGTATTCATGTATTGATCGGTATTGCGGGAGGGAATAAAGTTTACCACGCCTTAGTATCTCCCGCTTTTTCTATTCTTTTATATCCTCAATTATCAAAATTCCATTTTCAATTCTGTATCTTACTTTAGCACTAAGAGCAATTGTTTTCATAGCTGCTTCAATATTTTCCCTGTCAAATTTCCCGTTGAATTTCTCACGCCTGGAAACTGTGGAGTTGTTGATTATTTCAACTCCATACCATGAACACAGGCTCTCAAGCATAGAATCTATTGATTGCTCTTTCAGGACAAGGATTCCATCTTTCCACAGAGTCATAGTTTTTGAATCTACATTCTTTACCGACATGTTTTTATGAAAACGATTGACTGACAGCATCTCGTTAGGACTGATTATTTTGCTTTGTCCGTCTGCCAGAACCTTGACCGAACCCTCAACAAGAATTACAGAGGAGCTTGTTGCATCCTTTTTGGATTCCACGTCAAAAGATGTTCCCAATACCTCAACCTTCATATCTGATGTTGTAACTATAAACGGAACATCTGATTTTTGAACGTCAAAGTATGCTCTTCCAACCAACGTTACATCCCTGCTCTCCTTTCCAAAGCTTACAGGATACCTTATATATGAGTTTGAATTCAAATATACTTTGGTTCCGTCTGAAAGCACAATTGCAAAGCGCTCGCCTGCTGGTATTGATACGGAATTGTATTTAAGGCGTTCTGTTTTTTGAGGGCGACTCGTTTTTTGAGCCACGTAGGAGATTTCTCTCTGATTTGCCGAATTCATGTTTATCTCTTTTTCCTGGGCATAGTAGGGAGATTTTCTCATTGGATTTATAACCCTGCCATCTGATAATACAACCTTAATTGAATCTGTATTATGTTTTAATTCTGAAAAAGAGACATGTGAATAATCATACCACATGCTATAATTGTCATAAAATCGGAATAATCCGAAAATTGACAAGATAACTGCTGCAGAAGAGAGTACATATACAAATCGCCTTCTGTTGATTTGTCTTCTTTTGTTATACCTGATATAATGGATTAATGATTGAAGGGATTGATCTTTTTTCCCCTCGCTTACATGAACTTCTTGTGCCGAATGCCATACCTCCTTATATTGCTCAAAGTATCTCTCATGGTCAAGATCTTTGATCCATATTGCAAATTCTGCAATTTCTTCCGTATTGGCAATTCCTTTGAGTATCCTGGAAATCAGAATATCTGTTGCCTCTTCTCCTTTTAATTGCATCCCTTAAAATTGTTATTTTTTCTAAGACGCAAAAAAGAGATTTACCCCCTAAAACAAAATGAAATATTTTAATTTTTCCTTCAGTTTTTTTAATGCTATTGTCATTTGATTCTCAACTGTCTTAATTGAAATATTCATAATGCTCGCAACTTCGGCTTGCGACTGTCCATTAATCTTGCATCTGATAAAGATCTCTTTGCACTTTTCTGGCAGTGATTGAACATTCTGTAATATGACTCTCCTTGTCTCCGAATCTATCAGACGCATTTCTGTCTGTGGACTCTGAATGATTCTGGAAAAATAAAGGTCCGTCTGGCCACCTTCCTCATATTTTGAAAGCACCTTCTTTTGTCGGATAATATTAATACAATTATTATACACCGACCTGTACAGGTAAGATTTTATTGAGTCCCTTATTTCCAGTTTGTGACGGATATCCCACATATGATAGAATGTCTTCTGCACACATTCCTGTGCATCACTGTTGTCATTCAGGATTCTGTATGCATACGAGAATAAATTACTGTAATACTTAATAAAAATAAAAGAAAAAGCCTCTTCTCCTCCCGCCTTAAGAGCATTAAGCAATTCCTCATTATTAGTAAAGTTATCCATCTGTCTATTCAAATTTAATAATTCCCCTGCCGTGTCCCGGCAGAAAAAGAGTGCAGCCTGTATCCTGTAATTTCTTCCAGCTTTTTTTCATTTGAGGTATGTCGTCGGCAAAAGGAGGAAATACAGAACATGGCAGAACGCCGAAAAGTGTATCTCCTACAATTGCAATTTCATTTTCGATAATTACACTGAGAGAACCCGGTGAATGTCCTGGTGTATGGATTATATAAATATTCAGTCCCTTATCCTTCATATCAAGATGTTCTCCAACAATTATGTCTGTCTTAAAAGGCTCATATCCTGCAATTTTATCCCCAAGCATTCGCCCTAAAGCAGATATCATGCGGGCAGGAGCAACGGTTCCTTTTGGGACAGGGGTATATCCGGCCAATGTAAAATCACTTTCAAACATACTTGCTATAATTTTACATTTATATAGCTCTTTCAATTCAAACGCGTTCTGGCAGTGGTCGTAATGTGTGTGTGTGAGTATCAGGTAGTCTATTGACGTACAATTAAGAACAGAGAGGTTTTTCAGAAGTCTTTTATAGGCTGTTTTCCTGCCCGTATCAACAAGAATTTTAAATTCACCCGCTTCTATTATAAAAGCGTTGCTTCTCAGGGAGAGGACCTGATAAATTTTATAGCCGTTCTTCGTGGTCCAGTTTTTCATAGTTGGCCTAGCGAATTCAAAAATAAATATACTATTGTTTTTTTAATTTCTCATCTTTACTTGAAATTCCACTTTTTTTTAAAAAGTACTGATATGCAAAAATATTTTTGTCTGTTAATCGTTATCTTATTATCGTTGTCACCGTTAGCCGGTCAACAAAAAACCGACAATGTTAAAACAGCTTTATTAATTATTGATATTCAAAACTTCTATTTCCCGGGGGATGGCCCAGGCCTGGTTAATGCAGAGGCTGCCAGTCTTGCAGCAAAACAAGTTCTTCAGATCTTCAGGGAAAAGAACCTGCTTGTTGTACATGTCCGCCATAAATCGGCCAAGGGATTTGAAATACATAAAAACGTAGCGCCACTCTCCAGCGAGAAAGTTATCACAAAAGAAGCCGTTAATAGTTTTCAGGGTACCGATCTGTTGGAATACCTCAGAAGCAACAACGTGAACAGATTGGTTATCATAGGTATGCAGACACAAATGTGTCTTGAGGCAGGAGTACGTGCAGCAAAGGATTTTGGATTTGAATGCCTGGTTATTCAAGATGCATGTGCCACCAGAGATCTTAAATTCGGAGACAAGACAGTTAAGGCAGAGGATGTTCAAACAGCAGTTTTTGCCACACTTTCCGATGGCAGGTATGCAAAGGTTATCAGTCTAGAAGAGCTAAAGGAAAAAATATGATATCGATAAATATTCAATGCCAAAGTTCTGTTTCCCTTGTATTAGTAGAGGGAAAGCTGGACACAACGACCTGCCTTGAATTTGATAAGAGGGTCCAGCCATTGGTTCAAAATGAGAACTTCATAATCATCGATCTCTCTGAGTGCACTTATCTCTCAAGTGCAGGAATAAGGGTTCTTATGATTTCTGAAAAAAAATTACTTGCCAAAGGGGGAGGTTTATTTTTATCAGGGTTGCTCCCTGAGGTATATCAGGTTATTGAGATGGCAGGTCTTCAGGTTGTTTTCCGTATTTTCAGGAACAATGAGGAGGCTCTTGACGAAATCAGAAGAAAAAATCTGAAGGTTAACGAATCTATTAAATGGCAAACTGGTGGATTTTCATTTAATTTCATTCAGGCCGACAATGAAACTGAGGCTGCTACTCTATGGAACGATAGGACTATTGCCGGATATGATGAACTTAAAGTTGCCA
>Ga0079306_1001189_pt1 | contig 18303 bp, 13 predicted proteins | sample Methanotroph_Enr_FD_79181 | JGI IMG/M metagenome (GOLD analysis project Ga0079306, IMG submission 79181) | Enriched soil microbial communities from Old Woman Creek wetland in Ohio, USA - Methanotroph_Enrichment_5 | ecosystem: Environmental > Terrestrial > Soil > Wetlands | place: USA: Ohio...
AATTTGCCAGAAGAAGATAACCTTCAGGATCGGTATTACCCGAAGGTGAAAAAAATGATGGAAAAACTATTGAAATTGTGAAAATATCAGACAGAAAACTTGGATTACAACATAGAAGGATAGTGCTTCTTTTAAGGTTGATTCTTATTCAATTTGGTGATATTCTTTGCCGTCTGCTTTAGCTGACGGACTTGTGATCAATCTGCCAATACCCCCAACGCCAGCAAACCATAAAATGCGTATTCTACATCTGCAGTTGGGTCGCCATCGCCGGAGAGAAAGGCGCCATCCGAGAAGTTTTGTCCGATGAAATTGAGACAGACTGGTTTCATCAATCGCAAATCGCAACCGGCATAATTGAGCGCAAACAAGGCTACCGCAGTCGAAAGCATGTCAGCATTATTCAAGTGAGCAAAAGCCTTGAATCCACCCGTTTCGCAGGCAAACGACTTTAACAATTCCTGATCTTCTAATCCATCCTGATTCATCATCTTTTGCAGGAAAACGCTGGCTGCCACTTCAGAACAAGGTGAATGCTTATCAATCATTGTTTTTGCCAACATCCTTTTGGCTCCGATTTTCAGGATTCTGCGGAAAGGCAAAACGGCATCCAATGTCAGGAACATTACAAAACTCCGGTACGACAAGTTGATGGAATGACGCTCTTTCCAGAACGATTTTCCTAAAGAAATCAGTGCCTTAATTTGTGAATTTCGTCCGGTTTTCAATTCCTTCTGAAGTAGTACCAGACAACATTTCTCGATAAATCCGGGAACTTCTGCATTAGACTGACGAGCGATAAACTGTTTCAATTTCAGGATTGCCCCATATGGATTGCTCCCTTCGACTGCTTCGTTCTCAGGGAGCGGTCTCTGGTCTCCGGTCTTCTTTTCAGCTACCGTGAGCATCAGCCCGCCAAACAGCGAATAATAAAAATCCGATCGTCCTCCACGATCCTGAAATCCACCGTCCGGATTTTGTTGGCTGAGAAAAAATTGAAGCACCTCTTCCCTACCCTGTTTTTCCAGCAAGTTCAATGCATTCCGGAGCAAAACAGTTATTTGTTGGTAAAAGCGAATATGTGAAGAGGTTTGAGTCACAGGTTAACGATCAGAATATTTTGCCCAACACCGTGTACAAGCTTAACTTCATTTTCAGGTTCCCTAATTGATCGAGCTCGTTGTAGGCTTTTGAGGTATATTCAAGAAGGAGTTCATCCGCTTTTTGAGCGATGTGATGGGAATTGATCCACTCCGAAACCTGGATTTTGTCATTTTTAGCATAGGCAATCCGGAGGTCTTCGTTCATCAGTTCAGGTGCATTTTCGGCCAGCAACGAAAGCATCAGCGGATAATCGGCAACCTGGGTATGCTCGTTCGATTCGCGATATTCATCCAGGTCGTCTTTAATCTGGTAGGCCATTCCGAAGTAACCCGAGAACGTCTTAAGGGTGGCTAAATCGGTTTCCGAAGCATCAGCAGCCACAGCTCCAAGCAGTAAGGCAACACGGATAGCCGAGCCAGTTTTGCGCTCAAATATTTCGAGTTGCTGATCGAGCGAAAGAATCTGATGGTGTTTGCAAGCCAATAAATCGGCACCTTGTCCGAGCGACAAAGACACATGTCCGCTGGCAACCAACTGATAACAAGCAGCCATTGCTGATGACTCAAGCGGCAGTTTGCCCAGCAATTCATAGCCTTTCCCGAGCAGGAAATCGCCGGTATTGATGGCCACAGGAATACCATTCTGTTTGTGTATGGTTTCGGTATTGTAGCGAAAATCGTCGTTATCTTCAATGTCGTCATGAATCAGTGATGCTTTATGAAAGCATTCAACCACTACCGAAAGCGCCATAAGTAAATCTTCGGAAACAGCGGGAGCAAATGCTGAATAAGCCAAAGCCGTCAGCAACGGTCGAATTCGCTGCCCTCCGGTTAGCATGGACTGTATTGCCAATTCGGTGGTCTGATCGTTCGTTGAACCAATCATTGATGTCAATCTTTCCTCGGTAAAAAAGCCATTCACTTGCTCTTTCAGTGCCGAAACTGATATCGGTTTTAATTCATCATTTTCCTTGAAATTGGTCAGTTCATCGTCGAGCCAGCGGTTGTCGACATCGGTTTCTGCGCAACCTTCGAAAAGCAGCGGAATGCCAATGACCGGCACAGCAGCTTTTGAAACAGTCTCGAAAGACTTTTGCAGCACCGACATACAAGTTACCCCAATTACCGCGTCAACCGATCCATCCTGAACAAGGCCAATGGCCACCGTAGTTCCTTCGGCAACAAGCGATGCATAACCAAGCGATTCGGCCTTTTGTAAAATCGAATCAATCTGGCAGCTTTGGCAACCAGCGCAGATCAGTCCCAATTCATCAATTTCGGCAAGGCAAGAGCTGTTGTTTTTCAGGCATTGAGGCAGCAGCAACAACCTTCGGCTATAAGGAGTTGCAGCCACAACCGATCGCCATATCTCATTTCCACAAACCACCATGGCAAATTCGCGAAAACCGTTATCGGTCTCGGTTTGTGCAATGATCTCATCAGCCATTTGCTGAATGAACACGAAGCTTGCCGGTGGCACAATCTGCCGTTGGGCAACCAATTCACGAGCCGCTTTCCTCAACCGGTTTCGCATCAATGCCTTCTCCGGAACAACGAGTATATTTTCTTTAATCTTCATTTCAAATTTTAAGTTCACTCGAAACTTCCTTATCCATAGGCTCCCAGTCCGAAGAACGCCCTTTTCTTGGCAAAACGATAAATCCGGCTTTTCTCCGGAATCACTTCGCACGAACCGTGACTGGTGGTTTCAGGAGCAGTCGCCAAACGATATAATTCGTCTCTTCTTCCTGATGTATTTTTTGCATCGTGTTTTTTTACAAATTCGGCCAGCCATTGCGGATCTTCCATCACAACACAACCTTTGGTTTTTTGTTGAATTTGCGTCCGAAAATCACCCAGGAAATCAGATTCAGCATACAAGCGATCCAGCGATTTTTCATCAACATGATCAGCAGCAAACTGAATGATTGGGCACGGTTCAACATACCCTGAAGCATTGATGTGGTGGCTCAGACCTTCAGCAGCCGGACACATACCATTTCCGTCGGCATCCCAATAGGTGTCAATAATGGCAATGCTGTATTCCATGCGGGCATCAACCATGTGCTGACGAAGCTGACGAATTTCGTCCGAACTGAGCGCCAGTTCATAATTTGGGTTCTGACCAACCGGACGGTAAATGTAGTACCATAAATAAGCTACCCCTTTTTCAATCAATCCGTTGATAAATGCTGGTGACATGGCCATTTCGAGGTTCGACTTGCAAACGCTAATGGCAACGCCAGTTATCAGACCTGCTTTAACACAATTATCGATACCTACGTTAGCCGATTGAAACACATCTTTTCCACCACGACGCACATCTGCAACAACTTCATCGCCTTCAAAACTAATGAGCGGAGCCACATTGGCGCACTGGCGAAGTGTTTCAGCTACTTCTGGGGTAATAAGCGTTCCGTTGGTAAACAACTGGAAATAGCAATCCGAATGTTTTTTGAATATCTCCGGAAGTGGTTTATAAAGCAAAGGTTCGCCACCCAGTATTCCGAAGAAATACGAGCCTGCTCTTTTGGTCTCGTCGATAATCCGGTTAAGTTGTTCGGGTTTCAAACGGTTGTTTTTCTCCTTTCCCATCACCCAGCATCCCTGGCAATTCAGGTTGCAATCGTCGGTAACCGAAATAAAATTAAAGGCCGGAAAAAATTCGCCTTTCTTTTGCCTTTTCTGAAACCTGGCAAACGACATGGAACCTTTGATGCCCATATTCACAATGAACTTGTACAGACACCTTCTGTCGCTCCGGATCAGTATATTTTTTAATAAACCCATTTACAATTGGTTTGTGTTTGGTATGGACACAACATGTTGTGTCCATACGGTGCAATTATTATTTGTTTCCTATATTTTTCAATTCGTCCAACGCTTTCTGTCGCTCAGCTTCCGCCTGTTCGACCAATCCCGCCCTGAAAATATTCCGGCGTAATGCTGAGCGTTGATTTAGAGTTGAGATCATATTTATGTCGGCAGCCAAACCTTTTGATTTTACTTCTGTTCCCAGTTCTGCTCCAGATAAAACACCACCTTCCTTCAATCGCGGGAAAATAATAGCCGAAGTCGGACAATTCCGTCCGCAAGCCGGGCAATTATTTTTGCAAGCCAGCGGATTGACTACTTTCAGCTTTTTATCGCCAAACGTATAAACTCCGAACAGACAAAATTTGAAGCATTTCCCGCAATCGATGCACAACGGCTGATCAATTACCGGATACCAGGCCGGAACATCCAGCCCGCTTTCAATAAGGGTTTCCGCAGCTTTTCCTTCAGAAAAAGAATAATCATTCCGGAGTTTCGACTCGATCTCAGCAGCCGAAAGCTCCCTGAAATTCAACACTTCCAATCCAGAAAGTTCCAGATTGTTTTGTGCCAACAGGTTTTTGATCGCCCGCGGATAACAGGCAACCATTATCTTCCGTTCGTATTGCTGATCAATCGCCCGGATAAAATCCTTTCTGCCCAAAGCAATTCCACAGAAATCGTCTAACTGATAAAGATCAGCATCAAGCTTTTCAAGACTGGATTTGATTTGTTGCGACTTTTCCGGAGTAATTACACCCGCGCCACAATTGCAGAAGAGAATACACGATTTACTCATAGAATTTAATCCGATTTAGGAATTCAGTATAAATAAACCAAAAATCCGAACGACTGAAAAGCAGATCGGCGGATAAAATGATCTCATTAACAAACATTAGAGAAAATGTCCTGAGTTTTTATTACAAATCGGTTTTTCAGAATTGATTATCTTCGTAAATAAAACCAAAGATGGATCAACAAATCAAACTAACCGAAATGCCCAACATCGGCAAAGTTGTTGCAGAAAAGCTATGCGAGGTTGGGATTACCACTCCTGAAGAACTGAGAGCAATAGGAACTGAGCAGGCATTTATCCGTCTCCAAACCATCGACGAAACGGCATGTTTGAGCATGCTACAAGCATTGGAAGGAGCCGTTCAGGGAATTCGCTGGCACAATTTGCCCAAAGAGCGGAAGGAAGAGTTGAAGGAATTCTTTCATCTAAGGAAGATATAATCCTTCAGGGTATGTAGGAAAAAGAATAGTGGAAATGTAAAAATATGAAACTTGAAACTCAGCTATGAAACCACGTTTAAACATTGTTACGCTAGGAGTGGCCGATCTTCCCCGGTCGCGCCAGTTTTATCAGGATGCTTTTGGCTGGAAACCGGCACAAGGCAGCAGCGACCAGATTGTATTTTTCCATCACGGGGGAATTGTACTTGGACTTTACCCCATGGATTTACTGGCAGAAGATGCCGGAGTTCCTGCCGAACGATCAGGATTTTCAGGAATAACGCTGGCGATAAATACCAAAACACGGGAAGAACTGGAAGAAACCCATCAGAAATCAATTGCTGCCGGTGCCAAATCATTGGTTGAGCCACGCGATACGTTCTGGGGCGGATACGACTCGTATTTTGCCGATCCTGACGGACACACCTGGGAAATTGCCTGGGCGCCTTTCTGGGAATTCGACGAACAGGGAAGTTTGATTATGGAGGAATAAAAAAGTGGTCAGTCGCAGTTTCCAGTCTCAAGGCTTGAACTTCTGAACACTGAATACTGCGACTGCCTACTTTCTATGTTGGCGGATGAAGCCGTTTCTGAAACCACACACGAACTTTATTCATGGTTGCCAGTTGGTTGGCCGGCACATGGCGTTTGCAAGTTGAACGTTCTTCGCTTTTTTCGGGTGCGCCCCAACGAATTTCGGCACCATCGTTCGGGTTGTATGCCATTTCAAACGCGTCTTTTCTTTTCAGAATTTCTGCAATTGTCAGAGTTTGTTTGCTACCATTGGAGCGTGTATAAGTGATTGAAAGCTCATTCGTTTTTTTTGCCAAAAGGGCTTCGAGATTTTTCTTTACTTTTTCAGGAGATTGGAGCATTGGTATTTTAAAGTCTTCAGGAGAACGAACGATTTTGTTTGGGAAATCCTGAACCGCATCCATCGCAATCAGCAGACGTAAATCACGGTTGGGGGTCGAAAAATCTTCCCATTGACCACCTGCCTGAAATACTCCGGAAGTTCCGCCAGGCATTGAAATTACCGTGCCAGGATGAGATTTCATATATTCCTCACCGTTGCCAACCGAGTTAACCCGCACATTTAGCTGTTCGTTCAGCGCATTGATCAGGTCGAGCATGGCCATTTCCGGGTCCATCGGTTTCGGGTTAATAACCCGCTCCATGGTGTGATAGAATTTAGTGCTTTCCATTCCCTTTTGCTGAAGTGAAAATGGGATTAATTCGGAATTCGCATTGATCTCATCCGATTTTAAAAGCCGTAACTTACCATTACTCCCAACAATCGGCCGAAATGCCTTAAATCCAGGCTCTCCAATAACTTCCTTTGCGTTTGTATTGAATAGAAAATTTCCCTTCCAGAAGCGTTTAATCGCGACTGTTTTGTCGGGTTGGGCATCAACTGCAAGCAGCACCCCGGGACTGTCGCTGGTTTGTGGAATCGTTCGTACCAAAATCAAAGTATGTCCATAAGGATCGGCAAATACAGCTCCCGGACGCAGGGCTTTGTGGGTGAGCGGAACAGGATAATAATCGGAACTTTCGTCTTTAAACGCCGTCCGGGCTGTTCCTGAATGAACGCCATTCATGACCATTCGCGCAAAAGCATTGAATTTTTGTGTCGGATTCGTTTTAGAAATGCTTGTTTCGTTCGTAATCCATCGTCCGGTTCGGGGTGCTTTGCCCAGATAACCACGATCGCATTCGTGATATCCAAATGGTAGCCCCAATTTCCACGAGAAATAAGCCCGCAGATAAAATGGATTATCGGCACAATCGGGTTGCATCAGTACCTTGTTTTTCCCTGAGGCATCATCCTCTCCCAACGAAAGGTGATTATATAGAAAGTTACTTTCCTTATTTTCAGTCGCTTCGTTTAAAGCTTTCCACGAGGCGCTTTCGTTCGAATCCTGAAACAAGGCGTTTATCCAGGCTGAATACAACGCCTCCATTTTACCATCCCATCCTTGCTTTGTTTTCCAAACAGAATTCGAAGTAGATTGAGCCGGCTTATCGGTTACAGAAAAATCAAGGCTGACGTTTGCACCGTCCTCCGATACCTCAACATGATATTTGCCCTCTGTTCCGGCATTAAATTCATCAATCCGCCAAAAAGGAAGTCCATCATCGCTTCTGCTTTTCTCCGGTTTAATTGTTCCGGAAGGACTATTTACCTTAATTTTTGCTTTAAGAATACTTTTACTGCCAGTTACCATTACCCGAAAAACTTGCCCCGGGCGTGGATTTTCAGGTGAAACCAGCAATGCAACAACCTCACGAGTGTCGTCATCATCGTGGACCTCTTCAGGTACAGCAATTGAAGGTTCTGAGCCTGATTGATTTTTTTCGCCTGCTGAACGATTGCCACACGACAATATTCCGGAAAAAAGTACAATCAGGAGGGAAACCCTCAGCAATTTACAAGCTTTCATTTCTATCATGATATTTATGCTTCGATTCAGGGCTCAAAGATAACCCTAAAACGTATAAAACTGACCTAATATTTCAAAGCATAAGAATACCTTAACTGGAAATAAGCACTTTCCACCGTCCTTGCAATATTTTATTTGTGTTAAAACCGTACAACTTTCGGATACAAAAAATGTCGAACAACATTCTTTCAAAAAATTAAACTACTTTTGCGGCAGATTTTAGGGGTCGGATTTCCTTTTTGCCTGGTTTAAGGCAGGAGCATCTACCCGTCTCCTTCCATTGGCAGGGATCAGTGTATTACTGATTCACAATTTTAAAGGAAATTTATGACATTTGAAGAAACCGGCCTCAAACCGGAAATTTTGAAGGCGATCGCAGAAATGGGATTTGAAACGCCTACGCCCATTCAAGAGCAAACCATTTCACACCTGATCAATTCAACCCAGGATTTAGTAGCCTTAGCACAAACAGGAACAGGTAAAACTGCTGCATTCGGGCTACCAGTAATTAACAACATCTCGATGCAGATCAAAGAGGTGCAGTCGCTCATTCTTTGCCCAACCCGCGAGTTGTGCCTGCAAATCACCCGCGACCTCGACAAGTTTTCGGCCTACATTCCAGGGTTTAAAACCATTCCGGTTTATGGTGGCGCCGACATTACCAAACAAATCAGGGAACTAAAATCGGGCGGACAAATCGTTGTAGGTACTCCCGGGCGTGTCCATGACCTGATCCGCCGGAAATTACTCAATATTTCAGCCATTCGCTGGCTGATCCTGGACGAGGCAGACGAAATGCTGACCATGGGATTCAAAGAAGAATTGGATGCCATTCTGGCTACAACTCCAGCGGAAAAACAAACTTTACTATTTTCGGCTACCATGCCATTAGGTATTTCTGAAATCAAATCGAAATACCTGAACAATGCATTGGAGATGTCGGTTGGAAAACGGAACGCAGGCGCCGAAAACGTAGAGCACCATTACTATATGGTTCACGCTAAAGACAAATACGCTACGCTGAAACGTATTGCCGATAATTATCCGGACTGTTATGCCATTGTATTTTGCCGTACCCGCATGGAAACCCGTGAGGTGGCCGAGCAGTTTATGGCCGACGGTTACAACGCCGACGCTTTGCATGGCGATCTTTCGCAGGCCCAACGCGACCAGGTGATGGCGCGTTTCCGAAGCAAACAAATACAAATGCTGATTGCTACCGACGTGGCTGCACGTGGATTGGACGTAACCGAATTGAGCCACGTGATCAATTATTCGATGCCCGACGATCCGGAAGTGTATATCCACCGTAGCGGACGTACCGGAAGGGCCGGCAAAAGCGGTATTTCGGTTACCATCATCAACATGAAAGAAACCGGCCGGTTGAAACAGATCGAAAAACTTTCGCGCAAAAAATTCGAGCGCAAAATGGTTCCCGCTGGCGAAGAAATTGTTGAGAAACAATTGTTTCACCTCATTGAACGGGTAAAGAACGTTGACATCAGCAGTGGCCAGGTCGAAAAATACCTGCCTCAGATCCTGGATCAATTTGAGGGCATGAGCCATAGCGACATCGTAAAACACTTTGTATCGCTCGAATTCAACGAATTGCTCGACTACTATAAAAATGCACGCGACCTGAACATCAGGGTTGAGGCCGGACGCGATCCGATGGGACGCAACGACCGTGGTGACCGTGGAAGCGAACGGATGAGCTTCACCAAATTGTTCATTAATGCCGGGAAGAAACAAAACCTGAATGCTTCGGGTTTGATTGGCCTCATTAACGAATATTCGAACCGCCGTAACATTGAAATTGGCAAGATCGACATTCAGCGCAAGTTCTCGTTTTTCGAGGTTGACAGCGCATTCGAAAAAGACCTTGTTAATGCATTGAACAACCAGGTAATTGAAGGCCACGTTATCAATATTGGCAAAGTTCAGTCCATCGAAGGACAGCCAGCCTCATCGCGCGAAGGCGGATCGTACCGTAGAGAAAGCAGTGGTGGTGGATACGGTGGCGGACGCCCAAGAGAAGGCCGTCGCGAAGGTGGGTTTAATGACCGCGCTGATCGCCCAAGACGCAGAAGAAACTAACAAACAAGATAGTTACAAATTTCAAGTTCCATATTCCAAGCTAATTAGCTTGAAATATGGAACTTTTGTTTTGTCGACATAACATTGCTGACGAAGGCGGGTAGCTTATATTAGCAAACGTTTTTTTCAATCCCACATTCATCGTATTATTTAGTTATCTTTTTTTCAAATTCAAGCTCTATAGTCCCAATTTTCTTAATTTTCTCCTTTAAAAGATTCAGATGTAATTCTTTATTTTCTTCATTTATGTCTTTATCAATTAATACTCCAAGTTGACTATATGCTCCATCTATTTGTCTTGTTTGACTAATAAGTCTTTGAAGTGAATTTAAATTGATAATCATAGAGTTCCTGTCAATTCCAGTTTTTGTTGCTTTGCTATGTTTTAATAAAAAGGTATCGGAGCTGAGTTCTCCATCAAAACCATTATAGCAAACGAGAATTGATCCATGAGCAATTGAATTTCTAATAGGAATTAATTTTTCAAATTTTTTTGATAATTCATTATTCAGTTTTCTTAGTTCCATTTCTTCAGGGAAATTATCATAGATTAGCGCTTCTAGTTTCTTTCTTAATGGATCTGCTGTCAAACCTTCAAGTAGGATTTCAATATTATTATTTTGAGTCTTTGAATAATCTGGATAACATATTTTTAAAATGATAAACCTTAAAAATGCACTGATTTGCTCAAAACAAATTATATAATTTCCAATCAAAGCCGTTTGATTTTTCATTTCCTCATCGGAAGGAATAAATATTTTATTGTCTATTCTATCTGTGTCCATTGCGCTTATTTTAAATTGATTGCTAAATATATGTTACTTTTTCGAGGTTTTATTTCTGTTAAGCAGTTTTATTTTAGGGCTTTGAGTTTGATATGTTTTGAAAACCCGTCAGGATTAGTAGTGTGTGAAATGCCCCTCACCACTCGCCCTGCTCAGATTTTCACATTCATGTTGGTAGAAATGGCCGCTATGTTAGATTTTTCATCACCATGTTAGAAAAGAAGCTGTCATGTTGGTAACTAAGCCGTCATGTTAAACATGACGTTAGCTTTAAAAAATGAAAAAAAACCGATTTCAGGTTAATTTAAATTGAAATCGGCGTTTTTCGTTTTGTATCTATTTCTTTTTTGCTTTCGCCTTTTCCTGATTCTCGATCACTCTGAATTCTACGATCTGCGCGATTAGTTCCAATGGCATGGGCTGGTCGATCGGAAACTGAACAGAACCTTTTCCTTGCTTGTACTTTGAAAGCTCTTTGGCAAACTCGGCATGCCCGGTTGGAGTGGCATAAAAGCCAATGTGATTTTTAAAGCCTGCAAAATACACCAAAGGTTTCCCGTAAGTTTTATAGGCAGGCATACCGTAGCCAATAGATTCTTCCGCATTTGGTGCGACTTGTTTGATGGTTGACCTGACTTGATTCAAAATCAGTTGTATATCAACAGGGAAACCTGAAATATACTCGTCAATGGTGGTTGGTGCGTTTGGGTTCATTTGATTATTTTATTTATTTGCCTGAAATCATTTTTCAGACCGTATTTAATTCAAAATTGATTTTTCATGGGTAAGGTAAAAATAAATTTACTTCCTTTTCCAACTACACTTTCGACCCAAATTTTCCCATTCTGCTTTTCAATAAACTCTTTACAAAGAACCAATCCTAATCCTGTTCCTTTTTCTCCATTTGTTCCTAAAGTCGAATGGTTGCTGTCTATCCGGAATATCTTCTGAACATCTTCCACCGCTACCCCAACACCACTATCCTCAACTGTAATCTCACAATAGTCGGTCATCCTGATCAGCCGAATGGTAATATTTCCATTCTCGGCCGTAAATTTGATGGCATTTCCAACCAAGTTCCGGAATACGGTAGAAAACATATTTACATCAGCAAAAACCAATATTTCTTCCTTGGCTATCACTTTAATTTGAATATTCTTTTTGGTGAATGCGCCTTCGAGTAACTCAAGCGACTCCGTAATTATATCCTGAATATGAAATAATTGCGGATTGAATGGTATCGATTTGGTTTGCATTTTGGCCCAGGTTAACAGATTTTCAAGCAAATCATTGGCATGTTTCGAAGAATTGTAAATATTCGATAAATGATATTCCAGCTTACTGGAATCCAGCTTTTTAAAACCCGAAACCAGCATTTCTGAAAAGCCAACGATAATATTAAACTGATTGCCCAAATCGTGACCAATGATGGAGAAAAATTTGTCTTTTGTACGATTAAGCTCTTTCAGTTCCTGATTTTGAGAATTGATTAACTCACTTTGTTTTTCTATTTGAAGCGTTCGCTCAAGAACTTTCTGCTCAAGAATCTTTTTATCATTCCGGAGTCTTCTTTCTCGATTTTTTATGAAAACGACGATCGACAAAATAATAAAACCCAGGTATGAGAGATAGGCATAAATACTTTTCCACCAGGGAGGAAGAATTACGATTTTAATGCTTATTTCGTTATTATTCCAAACCCCATCGTTATTCGAACCTCTTACCTTGAAGGTGTATTCACCAGCCTGAAGTGCCGAAAATGGAACAAACTTCCGGTTGCCAATATTCACCCATTCGTCAGAAATGCCTTCCATTTGATAGGCGTAGTTATTTCTTTGCGGATTAGTGTATTCCAATGCCGCAAATTCGATGGTGAACGAATTAACGGTGTGATTCAAAACAATTTCTGGTGATCCATTTAGATTGACATACTCTTTTGAATTACCTTTTGTCTTATAAAAAGCAGTAAAAACAAGGTTAGGAATATACGGGTTTTTCGAAATGGAGTCGGGATAAAAAGAATTAAAGCCATTCATTCCGCCCATTAGCATTTCACCATCAGCACATGCGCAAGCCGCTCTTAAATTGAATTCGAGGCTCTGTAAACCATCTTCAAGTGTGAAGGTATGAAAGGAGTTTTGTTTTTCGTCAAACCTGCATAGTCCTTTGCCTGTGGCAACCCACATATCGTTATTTTTATCTTTTATGATTTCAAAAATCCGGTTGTTAGGCAAACCCTGTTCCTGCGAATAATAGGTGAACGTCGAATCTTTCTTGTTATACACGTTCACATACGTGCTGGTGCCGATCCATATTTGGCCATGCCGGTCTTCGCAAAGCGATATCACAAAATCATCGATTAATCCTTTTTCTTCTTTCCTGAAATGTTTTATCTTTTTCGTTAGCGGATTGTACACATCCAGTCCGCTAACCGTGGCAATCCATATCAGGCCATCTGAATCTTCGAGTAAACAATACACCAAATTTGAACTCAACTGATGATTCACGTCGAGTTCTTTTTGAAAAACTTCGACAGTCGATTTATCCAGATTGATTTTGTATAACCCGTTTTGAGTTCCAATCCAGTAATTCGACGCCAAGTCCTGAATAATCATGTATATCCGGACCTGATTAAACGTTGGCAATGACGGGTTTTTGAAATACTCGTTATAAGCGACAAATATATTGCCCGGTTTGTCGTAGATGAGCATACCGTTACGCGTTCCCAACCAGATATGATGATCGGTGTCTCTAATGATCACATGGATAAAGTCGTTCGCGATGTGATGATTCCCCGCTAACTGAGTTGAAAAATGTTCAACTTCTCTGGTTTTCCGGTTAATCCGGTTCAATCCCTGCCCCCAGTTTCCGACCCACAAAGTGCCGTCATCGTCTTTATACAACGAGGCAACCACATTTCCAAGCAGATTTAACGAGTTGGGCGAATTGCTTCTCCGATACAAATTGAACTTCTTTTTCTTCAAATCGGTTTTACTGATTCCCTGCAAGGTTCCAACCCAAAGGTTTTCCGACCGATCGATGATTAGCGATTGTACGATATTGTGCCCAATTTCGCTGTTTTCTGAAGTGTAATTCTGAATATTAACCGGGTTTTGCGAATAAAGCGAAACAACGTACAAACCATGACCTTCAGTTCCAACGATCAGGTTTCCGCTTTTATCTTCAATAATTGTCCGGATACAGGTATTCTCGAATACATTTCTTTTGGACGAATCCAATGTAAATTTCGACTCTTCAAATTGATTCAAAATAGAATTGTAGCTAAACAAGCCTGACGTGGTTCCCACCCAAAGCTTTCCCTTTTTATCTTTAAAGATTGCCGTAACATTCACATCATTAATTACATCGCCACTGTTATTCCTGAATGAAAAATAGCTAAACTCTTTGGTCTGAAGCGAAAAAACAGCCATTCCTTTTGTGGAACCGATCCAAATTTTGCCATCAGCATCTTCAAAAATCGGAATTTTTACATCTTTTACCGATCCATCATATTTAAGCTCACTTTGAAAATGAGTAAAACTTTCTTTTTGAGGATCATAAATGGAAACAACTGGAGGAGTGTTGATTAAAATTCGTCCGTTGCGCAAACATCTGATGTCGTAACTGTATTGTGTTACATCATAAGTGAAGCTCGTCTGGTAAGCAATTCGCTGAAATTTATTTTGGTTGGGCAGGAACTTATTTAATCCGCCTTTTGTGCCAACCCATAAATTCCCCTGAGCATCTTCCGCAATAGCATAAATCCAGCTGTTCGAAATTGAGCCAGAATCGGCAGGGTTATAACTAAAACCATCGAATGTTTCGCCGTTAAAGCGGTTCAACCCATTCTGTGTGCCAATCCAGATATAACCTTTCGAATCCTGAAACAGGCAATTAACTACACTTTGCGAAAGACCGTTATTGATTGAATAATTGGTAAAGATATATTGCTGGGAATAACCAATAGTCAACAGTATAAAACTGAAAAATAGTATACTTAAAAGTCTCTTCATAAACTTATTAAAAGATCAGCCAATCTATTCTCAGATAAATATAAACAAATATTTAGTCTCTTCTAAATCAATTTATTGAAGATATTCTTGAACTGCATAACATGAAACTATCCAAAAGATGGGATAAAACCGATTTACTTACCGCAAAGTGCTACCTCTATAATACCTGCCAAATACGACTCGCTTAAAGCTTCAGCCGCTTGATAAACTCGTTGATGTCAAAATTCAGGTTAATTTTTGGCAATCGGAAGCGACCTCCGGGTTGGATTTTCTGTACCGAATAAATCTCGTCGATAATGGACTTGTATTTTGCCGCTACATAATTACGTTTAAGTTTTAAGGTGGGCGAAAGTTCGCCGCTTTGCGGAGTCCACTCGTCGTTCACCAACCGGAACCGCTTAATTTCCTCGTGTTCGCCGAGGGTTTTATTGATGGCAGCTACTTCGCGTTGAAACTGTGCAAGCACTTCCGGTTTTTGAATCAGTTGTTCATTGTTCTGGAAGTGTATCTTCCGCTGACTGCACCAGTCGTGCAGATAAATAAAGTTGGGCGAAATCAGGGCGCTGGCAAACTTTTCTCCTGCCCCGATTACCATTATCTGTTCAATAAAAAACGAAGCTTTCAGCTTATTCTCTATCATCTGCGGAGCAATGTATTTTCCTCCTGAAAGCTTGAACATTTCCTTTTTGCGGTCGGTAATTTTCAGGAATTTGCCATCTTCCAGAATACCAATATCGCCGGTATGAAACCAGCCTTCCTCATCAATCACTTCTGCAGTTAATTCAGGAGCTTTGTAATAGCCTTTCATCACGCCCGGACCTTTTACCAGGATCTCGCCATCTTCGGCAAATTTCAATTCTACATTTCCCAGAACGGCGCCAACAGTTCCTATTTTCATTTCGCGTGTTGCCGGATTATTCACCGCAATCACCGGCGATGTTTCTGTCAGTCCATAACCTTCCAGATTCAGCATTCCGGCCATTCCCAAAACACGGGCAATGCGAGGTTGCAAAGCCGCTCCGCCCGAAACAACATAAACGATGTTTCCGCCAAGTGCCTCACGCCATTTGGAATAAATGAGCTTATCAGCAATTTTAATCCTGATCTTCAGGAATAAATTATACTTTTTGTTGTATTCGAAATGGCGGGTCAGACTAAGCGCCCAGAAATAAACCACCTTTTTCAGTCCTGAGAGTTCCTTTCCTTTCGACACAAAACCGTCGTAAACCCGTTCGAGCAATCGTGGAACGGTATTGAACATGTGCGGTTTAATTTCTTTGATCGCCGAAACTATCTGACCGAGGTTGCCAACGTAATAAATTCCCATCCCTTTATACTGAAAATGGTAATTCACGCTGCGTTCGTACACATGGCAAAGTGGAAGGAAACTAATCACCCTGTGATCGATCCCAAGATTGTGCATCTTTGAATGAGCCAAAAAATTCGATACCAGATTCGTATGTGTCAGCATCACACCTTTAGGAACTCCAGTTGTTCCTGAAGTATAAATAATAGTTGCCAAATCTTCCGGATCAACTGCTTTTTTGATTTCTTCGAGTTGAGCGCCAAATTCATCCTGATGATCCTTGCCCAATTGCAGAATCTCATCAAAATTAGGGATACCTTCCACCTCTTCGAATGAATAAATGTGGATTATCTCGGGCAATTGAATGGCAATCGGGCTTAATTTTTCGTACAATTTCCGATCGCCAACCAGCAAAAGCTTTATTTCCGCATGTTCCAGAATGTAACTGTATTCATCGTCGCCAATGGTCGGGTAAATCGGAACATGGACAATTCCAGTCATTGCCAAACCCATGTCAGCAAAATTCCATTCAGGCCGGTTAGTGGTTACGGTAGCAACCTTATCGCCCTTTTTCAGGCCCAAAGCCATTAACCCGATTGCAAACTGATGCGATTTCTCAACATATTCGGCAGTACTGTAAACATACCAGTCGTTGCCATTTTTACCACCCAAAGCATCTTTCCGGGGAAACTTACTGAGACAAAATTCAAGAATGTCAAAGGTTCTTTTTACCTCGATCGCCATAAGTCTTATCGTTTAATTAGATCAACAAGACTTTAAAGATAGTACTATTTTGTATTTTCGAAATCCAAATTTTTCTGTTTGAGATTTGACGATATTAAAAGGACAACTACAACCCCGGCAAACACATACACCGACCAGTGCATGCCATCAATCGATCCCCGTCCGTATGAATGCAGTCCACTCAGGTAATAGTTCACGCCAAAGTATGTCATCAGTACCGATGAAAACCCGACCACTGTAGCAACCGTGTAATTGTAAATACCTTTCAATGAAGGAATCATGCGCATGTGAGCAATAAACGAATAAATGACAACTGTAACCAGCGCCCAGGTTTCCTTCGAATCCCAGCCCCAATATCGGCCCCAACTCTCGTTAGCCCAAACGCCTCCGAGGAAAGTACCAATTGTCAGCATATACAAACCTACAGTGACCGACATCTCACTGATGGTGGTGAGTTGAAGAATTATATTCCTGATATTTTTACTGTTCTTCGCATTACTAAGGCTGAACAGGATCATTACCAACAGGCCAATAAATGCGCTCATTCCGATAAATCCATAGCTTGCGGTAATTACAGCCACATGAATCATTAGCCAATATGAATTCAAAACGGGTACCAAATGTGTGATTTCAGGGTTCATCCAATTGAGGTGAGCCACAAACAAGATAATTCCTGAAAGCATCGCCGAAGTAGCTATAACCATCGGGTATTTCCGGCCAAAAATAACACCAGCCAACATCGATGCCCAGGCCACATAAACCATCGATTCGTATCCGTTCGACCACGGCGCATGACCAGCAATATACCAACGCAATGCCAGGCCGAAAGTGTGAAGTAAAAATCCAAGCACTATAACCACTGTAAAACCAATCCTGACCTTTGAGCCCAGCACTTTTTGCCTGAAAATATTGACGAATAAAACAAAGAGTAATACAAATCCAACCGTCAGGTAAAGCGGGAAAACCCGTTTAAATGGATTCAGTGAATTATAGAAGATCTCAACTTCTTTTTTTGAATTGGATGGCAAATAACTTGAACCATATTTAGTTTGATAAGATGCGATACTGGCCATAATCTGTCGGGAACTGATCTGACCATGGCCATTCATCGCTTCTTTCAGGAGCTCAAACCCTTTATTGACAAACAACGACTCCTCGGTTGACAAACCCGCAGGACTGTTTCCCGGGAACGCCCACTTAACATCCTTGGTGATTCCGGGGAAAAGAGCAAATGCATCGCCATTAATCACCATGAAGCAAACATTAACCCGTTCATCCAGATTGATAACTTCTTTTTCATACACATTCCTGGAAGCTGGCATTTTAGCAAATGCAGCCTTAACGGGTTCCAACAATTTATAAGCTCCTTTATCGTCGAAAAGCGCAGTCAGCGGAATACGGCTTTCGGTGACCCCAAGCAATGTTTTCAGTTGATTATTGGTTACATAAACCATCGAAACATTTCGCCAATATTCAGGATACAAATACAATCCAAGCATCACTTCTTCAGGCGAACGACCTTCAAAATCTGATTTACGGGATACTTTCCGAAGTATTTCTGACGACAAAGTCGAAACCGGCTCAATACGACCATCTTCTCCCTGAATCCAGAGTCTGGAGAAGTCATTCAAAACCTGTTGATCTATCCTCGGGATAGGCGTCAATTCGGCATTTTCAGCAGAAACAGTTCCTGCCTTCAGTAAAAACAATACCAGCACCACTCCGATAGGCTTTGAATATTGTTTTAAACGCTGAATCAGC
>Ga0079306_1001190_pt1 | contig 18288 bp, 12 predicted proteins | sample Methanotroph_Enr_FD_79181 | JGI IMG/M metagenome (GOLD analysis project Ga0079306, IMG submission 79181) | Enriched soil microbial communities from Old Woman Creek wetland in Ohio, USA - Methanotroph_Enrichment_5 | ecosystem: Environmental > Terrestrial > Soil > Wetlands | place: USA: Ohio...
CAAAAAGAGTTAGTTTTGCTATATAAGCAAGTATAAGAAACAAGCGCATGTAATTTATAAGTGCCATTATCATATTGTTTAGGTTCTCAAGTACCGTTTTCGAATATTAACAGGAGAAATAGGGAAGATAGCAGATGAAGATATTCGGTTATTAAGCGAATGGTTAGGCTGTGAAGTAATCGAATTAAATGTATACATCGATCATGTGCATATGGTAGTAAGTATTCCCCCAAGGTATCCGTTTCAACATATATGGGAACAATAAAGGGGAACATAGCAATTAAGATGTTCAAGAGTTATCCGGCGTTGAAGAAGAAACCATATTGGGGAAATCAATTTTGGGCAAGAGATTATTTTGTAAATACAATAGGAATGGATGAAAAAATGATAAGACGTTATAAAGTATCATGAAGATGAGGAGCGAAAAGAAGAAAATAACGGAACGGATTTCAGACAACCAGAACTTAGGCTATAGCCACTTGGGCTGAACCTTCAAGCCACCGCCTTTGGCGGTGGTAATTGACTAAAAATAATATCGAAACTGATTCTGCCAAAGAGTAGTTTGTGGCAAACAATACATAGGATCACAATCGCATGTTTAATGAACATTGTGTGTATTATGAGTCAATTGAACAAGTGATAAGTGCATTGTGAGAGTGAGGGAATACTAATAATAAATAATAAACAAGTGTCAGGAAATTTAATTATCTGGTTCAATTTTTAAAATTTTATCCATCGCTTTTCTAAGATATGCATTTTCTGACTTTAGAAAAACTATAAAAGCTTCAAGCTTTTCCACTTCTTTAGTCAAAAATATTTCTTTTGATTCAATAATATCCCATGAGGGTGGTCCTTCGCTGATTTTCCCAATAATATGCATTGGATGCGTTTTAGTTAAATCGGCTATTTTCAGAAGCTTAATTATATCAAGCCTGCAATGCCCTGATTCAATATAAGAATACGCTTTCTGCGAAATCTCTAATTGTTGAGCCATATAGGTTTGAGAAAACCCTTTGCTGGTGCGTGCTTTTATTATTTCAGCACTTAATTTATCAGAATAAAATATCATATAGTTAAAGTTTTATAACAAAATCAAATATACAATTTTAATTGATAAAAATTAAGAGTCATTTTTTTTCTGATATAAAATCAACACGTATCTTTAATATTATAAAATCCTAATATACTGGAGTTTCCTAAAAAGGACACATCATACAACAGAAGTCCAAATATTGATAAGTGTTTGACGAGTGTGGTAAAATGAAAGATCAATTTGTAAAATCGAAAGTTGATTACTAACTGCAATCGATATTTTTTTTCAAAACAAGGGGATTCCTTAAAAAATTTGCATCCAAAATGCGAACTTAGCATTGGACAAAGACTTCAGAACGTATATGGACGCAAACTCAACGACTATCCATCGTTTCAAGCTGCAAGTTAATAAATTTACAGGAATCATTTCCAAAGGCTTGCCAAAAATAAAATGTAGACTTGTAAAAGAGGTTATCTATGGCATACAGGCCAGCAAGGATGTAAAACTTTCAAATATAAGCTGTGCGCTGAAGGTGGATATCCAATTGATAAAAACTGAAGACCGGTTAAGCCGAAACCTGGGATTATGTGATCTGACAGGACATCTGAACCAACAGATATTGCGATTGGCCGATGATAAAATAGATGACACAATGGTAATCGCCTTTGATCCGGGTGATATAATGAAACCGTATGTAAAAACGGTGGAAAACCATTGCGGCATATACGAAGGCAGTGAACATACTAATGCAAACGGATATCACCTTTGCCAGGTAACAGCTGCAAACTTATCTCATGATCGCATAGTACCCTTGTGTTTCGTAGCATACTCAAGTCAAGCCAAAGACTATCCATGTGCTACCGAGAAAAGCTAATTGAAGTTATCTCAGTTGTGACAGCATACATCAAGAAAAGAGGCACATAGGCCATTGACAGGCAAGGTGATGACATTGACCTGATCAAGAATTTTCAAAAGGAGGAACTGCAATTTGTGACCCGTTTAAAAATGAACCGGTATTTACACTTTGACAACAATATAAATAAGCAAGTAAAGGCAGAAAGTATACACCATCATGTTGCTCTGAACCATAAAGCGCATATTTATATTAACAAGGACGGGAAAGAGGAGTTTTTACACCTGAATTTTGGTGCAGTTACGGTGGCATTGCCAGATGACCCATCAAATTGGTATACACTGGTAATCATTGAAGGTTTTGGAAAACAGCCCATGCTTTTATTGACTAACAAAAAGGTAAACATTCACAAGTCAAAAGAACTGTGGCGCATTGTGGAAATTTATCTTACCCGTTGGAAGTGTGATGAATGCTATCGATATATAAAACAATCGTATAACCTTGAAGATTTTCGGGTCATGAGTTATAACTCAATCCGGAATATAGTCGCATTTGTTCATGCAATAGCTTACTTTACAAGTATTTACATCGGATTTTCTTTGAAACTTGATGTGATGGTCCAAAAAATATTCATCTTGTCCAAAAGACTTTTTGGAGTCCCTACTTTCTTTAACTATGCCACGGCTGATGGAATATTTGAATTGCCAAAACCCACCAGATCTGGTATAATTAATTTTAAAGGACGAACAGGTTTATGTTACTATGATTATCAACTCTCCCTATTCCTTGAATAATTTTGAGGAAACTCCAGTTATATCTGTGGTACTGCTAAAAAAGGAATAAATTGATACCTTTTGTGTAGGAAATTATTAAATAGGTTAAAAAAATGATTGTATGTGTAATAACTTTATAGTCCTCGAAGAGAATGCTTATATACTAATTAGTTTCAAATTAAGCTTATGCGATTTTTCTTATTTTTTGCAACAGTTTCCTTCGGTTTAATGTTTTTTCCTTTTCTTCCTGTCTATGGACAGGATACAATTCCATTATCCAACACAAGAATTGAAAAATTTGCCAGGCAAACAGAAGCAAAGGCGAAAACCTTACAGAAAAGAATAACCAGGAGGTCTGATAAAACTATCGGCAAGTTAATCAGGCAAGAAAAACAATTAGGTACTAAATTATCTAAAGTTGATAGTATAGCCAATTCTTCATTTACATATAGTATTGACTCGCTAAAGTCGTTCAGGAAATTATTAAAAAACAAGAAGCTTAAATTACCTGATCAATACAATAAACTTACACAATATACCCCGATGTTGGACTCGGCAAAGTGTCTTCTGAAATATTTCGGAGTAAATAATTTGAGTTCAGAAATTCAAGGTTCTGTTTCCCATGGCATTCAGAATTCTTTGCAGGAATTAACAAACCTGGAAAAAGCCCTGCAGTATACAGGTCAATTGGAACAGTATATCCATAACCGGAAGGCTGAGCTAAGCAGCATTTTCTCAAAGTATGACGGATTGGTAGAATATAATGGGATATTAAAAAAATGGGGTAAACAGTATTATTATTATACCGAAACAATAAAAAACTACAAAACATTATTTAATGATCGTTCCCGCGCACAAGCAGAAGTATTAAAACTAGCTAATAAATTTCCCGCTTTCCAGGATTTTATGCAGCAGTATGGTGAATTATCTGCTGTATTCAACAATAATAGTAGCCAGGATTTGTCGGGATTGCAAACCCGTGCTGAGGTGAATGGACTGATAAACGGGCAAATGACCTCTTTTGGTGCAAAAGGGAAAGAGCTTGTTAGTCAAAAAATTGAAGAAACAAAAGAACTGCTTTCTGATGCCCTTGGGAAATGCCCGGTTATTTCCGAAGCTTCATCCGTCCCTGATTTCAAGCCCAACAATCAGAAAACTAAAACACTTTTACAGCGTATTGAATTTGGAATAGATATGCAAATTAACCGCAAGACTCAGAAATTACCGACTTCGGCATCTATGGGGTTTAACGTGGGATATAAACTTACTGATAAGGCTAGTTTTGGTGCAGGAGTGAGCACAAACCTGAATATCGGAAGCAACTGGAAACACCCTGATCCAAATGCAGAGCAGCTTTGTTTTCGTTCTTTCGCTGAATACAATATTGCGAAAGAATTTTATTTACGGGGTGGGTGGGAACGACAATTTACTCAAACCATATCAAACATTGATTATCTCAACCAGAACGGATTTTACAGGGAAAGTGCTCTGTTAGGGATTAGTCGGAAACTTTCCCTTCCAGGCAAAATGCCTTTTATGAAGAAGCCTATGAACGGACGGGTTATACTGATGTACGATTTTTTGCACAACCGACATTTACCGGAAACCCCTGCAATTATATTCAGAATTGGATATAATATCTAATTTGATCAAAAATTAGTGCATGCAAATTGAAATTTCTCGGATGACAAGAAATTCTAATCTCTGAATAGAATATACCAACTTTAGATTGAATAAAAGGTATGATAAACTAATAAATTTAAATATGTAGCTGTATGAAAAAAAGTATTTTCTTTTTTGCATTACTTATTTTAGCAAAGTTGATGGTAGCACAGATTGCTAACAGGACACCTAATCTGGTCCCTCAGACGCCCAATAATGCTTCCCTTTTTAAATATACCGAAACACCGGTTTCCTATTACAATGGAACAACCAATATTAGCTTACCAATTTATGAGATAGTGGTTGATAATGTAAAAATACCAATTGCGCTCAGCTATCATCCGGGAGGAATTAAAGTAAACGAAGAAGCTTCGTGGGTTGGATTAGGCTGGAACTTGAGCGGGACTGGTGTTATAAGTCAAATAGTAGTTGGAACTGAAGACAATAAGGAACTGGCAAATAATATCCAAAATTTACAAAAAAATATAGTACCTAATTTAGATTTATCATTAGGTGGTTCCCAAGCTCCCATGAATTTAATTGAAAAGGGTGTTTGTTTTCCAGATACCAATGGAGCAATGCATAGTTTTCAAACACCAGATACATATGCCCGTCTTGCCAACTCAGACCGCCAATTTGACTTATATGTATATAATTTTAATAATTATTCGGGTAAATTAATTAATCCCAAACTAAACTATTATAACGAAAATAGACTTATCAGTCTTGATAATACTAATATTAGATTTATTCAATCAGATCCTTTTTTTAATTCAGGAAGCATAACCGCAATTACTCCGGATGGAACTAAATATTTGTTTGGCGACCTGGAGAAAACTCAGTCAGTCGATCCTTCAACTGGAAGCACTAATTCTAGTTATAGTCGTTATCTGACCTCAATAACTACTCCTGAAGGACATAAAATAAATTTTACTTATAAAACTATTAATACCTATTTAATAGTTCCAGCAAGCGAAAGCTATTATTCCGTTGAGGACAACATCAACGGTACATGGTCCACGCATTGGGAAGATAGCAGGACAATTGCGCCCACAACCAGGATAGAATATGCAAAATATTTGTCATCGATTTCCTGGGATGATGGTAATATAAATTTCACCTCCGATCCAACAAGAGACGATCTGGCAGGGGGATATAAACTGCTTGGTATAAGAGTGACTAATAAGAATGGTGTTGTTGTAAAGAAAGCTGATTTCAGTTATGATTATTTTACCGGAGCTCTGAAGTATGGTGATTATCTGAAATATGATAATGGCCTTTTTAATCCTTGGACTAATTACCCGATTACTGATATTATGAGGAAAAAGAGACTCAAATTGCTTTCGGTTAAAATTGACGATTTGCCTGCATATACATTTGGCTATAACAATGCGGAAATGCCATATAAAACCGCTTTTGCAAGAGATTTGTGGGACTATTTTAACGGTGTGAATTTTGATCTTATTACTTACCAGGGACAATACCAGGATCGTAAATATTCCTTGCTGCCCGACCCAACAAATATAGGGTACTATGATGCTTCAATTGCACCATTGTTATGTGTATTACCTGGTATCACTTTTGGGCAAAGAAAACCGGATGCAACAGCTATGTTAGCAGGGATGTTAACTCAAATTACCTATCCGACCGGAGGGCATACCGATTTTGAATTTGAAGCTAACCAGTTTGCTCCTCCTGATGGAGCTCAAAGTTCGATTGTAATATCTGGAGTAGAGGCAAGGGATGGAAATACTCCTATTGATATACCAAAAGTAGAATTTACAATTCCAACAGTGAATACTGGTTCAACTTTTAATAATGGAAGTATCTCGATTCGCTTATCATGCGGAGGATGTACGACTCCAAGTGGTAATGGATGCCTCCCTTATGATCCAGCTTATGTAAATGATACGAATATGCTTAAAAAGTTCCTTTATGTTTCATTGGACCTCAAGGATGCAACAGGTGAAACATGGACAAATGTTAAGCGATGGGATTACAGTTGTCCTGAAATTGTAAACAATAATGGTGTTTATACTACCAATGGCGCTTTTTTGCAAGGGCGAAAATATCGGATAACCGCTAATTATCCTATCAATTGCGACGGGGATTATTATGGTACCAGGGCTGCAAGTATAAAAGCTACCTATTTTGCTTTTTCAACTAATCCCAATCCAATTGCAATCGGAGGCGGAGTACGTGTAAAGACGATAACTGATTATACCAAGGATAACCAAGTGGCGATAAAGAGGAAATTTACCTATGAAAACGGTGTGCTAATGACAAAACCTGCTTTTGTTCGTTTTGTGACTAATGATCCAATTACATTCCGGGCAAAAGGTTGTTACTCCGCGGCTAATCCTGATCCTTGCGCGGGATGTGATGAATTGGGTTCAATAGTTCCAATATATGCTCCCGGAACAACTATACCAATTAGTCCACGTGTTTTTTCCGGCTATTATTCCGAACCCACTGTGCCTTATAGCTATTCGGCTAATGGAAGCCCTGTAGGATATGGAAAAGTAACGATGGAATATGTTGGTCAGATCCAGAATGGGAAAACTGAATATGTATATAATAATACTAAAGACAGGGTACTGGATGATGCTGAAGCATACTTATATCCTGCATATCAGTCAAATATGAATTTTAATATTTCAAAAATTCCTGGTATTCCGCCAATAAAAGATTTGCTGAACGGGATGCTTAAATCACAAACCGTTTTTAAGAATGGCACTTCCGGCTACACTGAAGTACAGAGAACTGATTACAATTATAGAATAGATAATAAAAAAACGTATTGGGGATACAAAACGGAATATGCATTTTGTGGGGCGTTAGATTTGGCACAAAATCTAAATCCAGAATGTAATGTACTAGGTTCTAATATGGATCTATTTCATTGTATTGAGTTAGCAAGTACTTCACTATATTTCTATCCCTTAACCAGGGCCAATGTCAACCTTATTTCTAAGACAGAGAAATATACTGATGCGGCTAAAGAATTGATTACAACAACAAGGTACGAATATAATACTAAAAACCAGCTTCAGAAGGAAAAATCAAAAGACAGCAAGGGAAATGTGATTTCAAAAGAAACTTATTTCGTAAATGACCGCCAGGCTGATGGACCTGTTTTGGTTAAAATGCTAAAACGGAACATGCTTGATTATACTATAGAGCAGATTAATAAGGACAGCACCCAATCTCTTGAACTTTCAAAAACAAAATCAATCTATAATTATTCAATTTATACACCGGATACGTTAATCCTTCCATCAGCAATTCAAACCTCATTGGGTGGCAATGCACTTGAAAACAGTGTTACCTATGACTTATATGATAACAAAGGGAATGTTCTTCAGAGCACTTCACGAAGCAGGATACCTACGAGCTATGTATGGGCATATAATCAACTATACCCTGTAGCAAAAATTGAAGGAGCAACTTACGCGCAGGTATTAACTGCCTTATCACAAACGGATAAAAATCTACCTTATCTGCAAACAATGACAGATTTAGCTCTTGAAACAGAACTTAATAAGATCCGAATTAATCTGAAGACTCAGGTTCCTTTGGCATTTGTAAGCACATACATATATAGGCCTTTAGTTGGGATTTTAAAAGCTGTTGACTCAAATGGACAAGCAACATACTATGATTACGATTCATTTGGCCGTTTAAAACTGATAAAAGATAATGATGGAAAAATTATTAAACAATACCAATACCATTACCAAAACCAACAATAACAGCAATGTTTAAATTTTAAGTTATGAAACGATCATTATATTCTCCTATCATACTGATTTTTGTAATTTTTGTCGCTTCCTTACCTGTATTTGGAATTACCGGATCAACTACATTATGCGGTGCCGGATCAACAGCTACCTACACTGTTTCCGGTTCCTCGGTTGCTGCAGGGTATACATGGACAATACCTGGCGGTGCAACCATTGTTTCTGGTGCCGGCACAAAAACAATTACCCTTAAATTTAATTCTGTTGGTCCGGGATTATACTTAGGGGTAACAGGCAATGGGGTAAATGAATATCTGATCATATTTGTTTATGCATATCCCAGTACATCAGGCCCTATTAGCGGGCCATCAATTGTTTGTATAGGGCAGTCGGGAGTGAATTACAATATCCCATCGGTACCATATGCAACTGCATACAATTGGATTGTACCAACCGGGGTAACTAAGGCTTCACAATCTGGGAACTCTGTGATATTAAATTTTGCCAGTACTTTTACCAGCGGAACCTTATATGCATATGCTATTGTACCATGTGGTTCAACCACACCAGTTTCTTTGCCTATATCAGCAACAACCCCCCCTTCAGTTCCAACAGCTGTCAGTAGTCAGCTTTTCTGTGCTTTAGCTACAGTTTCAAATTTGGTGGCAACCCCGCCATCGGGTTGCACAATTAGCTGGTACTCGGCACAATCAGGAGGGAGTTTGCTGAGTGGCTCAACAGCATTATCAAATGGAACTATATACTATGCACAATCCCAAAACGGGGGCTGTCCCAGTACTTCAAGAAAAGCAGTTACAGCAGCAGCAAGCTTAGCCCCTGTCATCTCACAACAACCTGCGGGTGTCGCGCAGCGGCTTGGGCAACCTGTATCATTTAATATTTCTGCTACAGGCGCAAGCCTGACATATCAGTGGAGAAGAAACTCCGCTAATATTTCAGGAGCTACTTCGTCTACTTTTACGTTAAATAATTTCCAAACAGGCGATGTAGGTAACTATGATGTTGTTGTGACAAATAATGGAATTTGCTCCGTTACTTCTGGTACTGCCAACTTATTAATACTAACTCATTCTCTGGCTGAATGGGATAAAAACTACATTGTTTCCAAGGATATTCTAAAGGACAATGTTTTGTTGGAGAATGATATTGAACCTTTATTGGTTAATGATGTAGCTGAATCTACAACCTATTTCGATGGCCTGGGGCGGGCTTTACAAACCGTTAACTGGCAAGGGTCACCCTTAAAGAAAGATATAGTACAACCTATCGAATACGATGACTATGGCAGGGAGGTAAAGAAATACCTGCCTCTTGCCAATGGAATTAATGGTTTTTTTAAACCCGATGCAATTACAAATCAGTCGGGTTTTTATACTGCCGGCGGTGATAATATTGCAGATGATACTAACCCATATAGCCAAATTATCTATGAGCGTTCCCCATTAAACAGGGTATTGAAACAAGGTGCCCCCGGAAGCACATGGCAACCTGATAATACCTTAACCAGGGCAACAACAGAGAGAGTATTAAGTTTCGATTATCCAATTAATATTTTAGGTGAAGTGCATTTATGGAATATTAATGGTACAACCATAAGTGGTACTGCCTATTATGACCCGGGAAAACTATACAAAACTATAACCACGGATGAAAATGGCAATCTAGCAACTGAGTTTAAAGATATAGCCGGAAAGGTGGTTTTAAAAAGAGTTGACAGCGAAAGTGGCCCATTGGATACATATTATGTTTACGACAATATTGGCCTACTGAGATTTGTAATCCCTCCAAAAGCCACAGATTTAAGTTATGCCGAAGGCAGTACGGCTTTCAATGAATTGCTTTATGCCTATCATTATGATGCTCGTGGCCGTTTAATTGAGAAACACGAGCCAGGAGCCGGTTGGGTATATTTGTACTATAATAAAATTGATAAACTTGTACTTAGCCAGGACGAAAATCAGCGTCTAACAAATACCTGGCTGTTTATTAAATACGATCTTTTCGGGCGCCAGGCAGTGACTGGTACATTTGTCAGCACTGCTTCACGTGCCAATATTCAAACTATGATTAATAATCAGACTATCCTTTGGGAAACCCGTTCAGGATACACTTATTCAAATAATGTCTATCTTCCGTCAGGATATACAGTGCTGACCGAGAATTATTACGATGATTATACTTTTAATACACAGTCACAATTTTTTCAGGCAGCTTTGGGAAATACTGCAGCAAGTACTTTTACTAAGGGACTGCTTACAGGTATCAAGGTAAATATCCTGGGTACCAGCGATTTTCTTTATACTATAACATATTATGATAATAAAGCCCGCCCCATACAGGTTTGGAGTAAAAATATCAGAGGCGGATGGGACAGGTACACTTCACAATACGACTTTTCCGGCAAAGTGATGCAGGCTGAACTATTGCATAACGGCATCAGCATTAAAAACCGGTATGTTTACGATCATGCCGGGCGCAAAAAAGAAGTATACCAGCAAATAGGTGCCGAAGCTGAGGTAATGCTGGCCAACTATGCATACAATGAACTCGGGCAAGTTGTGAAGAAAAATCTGCATAAAACCAGCTCGTCGCGTTTACAGGCTATCGACTACCGCTACAATATCAGAGGCTGGCTCACTTCTATTAACAATGGTAAACTGGATGTAAACTCCGCAACAAATACAGATACCGACGATGCCTTTGGAGAAGAGTTAACCTATAACAATAGTTTCACAACAAGTAGCGTTACGGCTCCGGCCCAATACAACGGGAATATAAGCGGTATGATCTGGAAATCGAAAGGTCCTGCCATTAACTATACCAGCGTACCGGCAAACGCTTACGCATTTAATTACGACAAAGTAAACCGCCTTAAATTGGCCAATTATGGGGCGAGTGCGAATAACAACGGAACATTCGCCACTAATCCGGCACGCTACAACGAAATTCTTACATACGATGCCATGGGGAATATTCAGTCCCTGAATCGCAATGGGATGCAGGGTGCCATGGATATCCTCACATACTCTTATATTAACAATGGCAACCGCCTGGCATCCGTTACCGATGCAACAACCGATGATTCTGGGTTTAAAGATGGCAATAAAACCGGCGACGATTATACCTATGACGGTAATGGTAACCTTAAACTGGATAAAAACAAAGGCCTAAGTGTTGTATATAATATCCTTAATCTTCCTCAAACTGTAACCCGTACCAGCGACAACAAAACCATACAATATGTATATGATGCCACAGGGCGGAAACTAAAAAAGATTTATAACAATATCACTCATAGTTATATTGGTGGAATAGAGTACAGTAGCGACACACTTTTGTTTATAGCTACGGAAGAAGGACGCGTGCGCCCGAAAAACAGTACCAGCAACTGGGTGTACGATTATTTCCTGAAAGACCACCTTGGCAATATACGGATAGTTTTAACATCTGATGTTCCAAATACCAATACATACCCTGTTGCAACCATGGAACCGGCAAGCGCAACAACCGAAGAAACCTTTTACGCTAACCTGCCCGCCACCCGCGAAGTAAAACCAACCGGGTTTGATGCAAATAGTTTAAACACTTCGGTAGCCCGATTAAATGCCACTGATGCCGCTCGACAAGTTGGCCCTTCGATAACCCTAAAAGTAAATGCCGGTGATAAATTGAACCTTATGGCCAAAAGCTACTACCAGAGTAACAATGCAAGCTACAGCCGGTATGCTATTTCACAGGCGTTAGTAAATATGCTTGTTAGTGGTCTTATCAACCCGGCAGGCCTCAATGGCGCCACTTTAAATGCCGCTACCGAAGCCGCCAATACCCAGATGTTCGGCAGCCCCGCCAACTACACCGCTACCATGGGGGCCATATCGCCCTATACCTATACCACTACTACCGATGGCTCTCCTAAAGCCTATTTGGTTTGGACCCTTTTCGACAGCGAGTTTAACCTGGTAAAGAGTAGCAGCGGCATGTTACGCGTGCCGGCTACAGCCAATGCCACCCAAACCCTTAGCCAGCTTAATATACAAATGGACCGAAGTGGTTATTTTTATGCCTATCTTGTTAACGAAAGCCCGATGAATGTTTATTTCGATAACTTCCAAGTAGTACATAATACCGGGCCGGTACTTGAGGAGAACCAATACTATCCTTTTGGGATGTTAAATACCCAGCTTGCTGCCCAATCCATAAGCAAACCAATAAATTTTTATAAATATAATGGCAAGGAATTGCAAAAAGATTTAAATTTGGAGTGGTTGGATTATGGGGCAAGGTTTTATGATCCGGTGTTGGGGAGGTGGCATAGCGAGGATCCTTTGGCGGAGAAGTACTGGAGATTATCGTCTTATAATTATTGTAGGGATAATCCAATAGGGTTTATTGATCCAGATGGAAGAGATATCTATAACATTAACTTGACAACCGGTTCAATAGACGTTATAAAAACTAAAAATAAAAGACATTCATATTATGTTTTTGATGGACAGGGCAATAGTGCTTTTGTTGGTAATTTTAAATACAATTCTAAAGGTTTGATTAAATTGCCTTCAAACTTAAGTTTCAATAATACTCAGGGCAATAATGTAGGGTTTTCTGTTAAAAAAGGAAATGAAAATAAGTCGTATATTTCTGGTAATGCCTTTGGTTCAATTATTGGAGCCGTTGCAGATGCAAATATAAGTGATTTAACAATAAACGGATTTAGCTATGCTAATGGAACATCACCACCACCAAGTAAATCTCATAAAAATGGCAAAAATGGCGATCTAAGATATTTAAGAAAAGATGAATCAGGGGGTACTGTTGTTTTAAACAGTAATAACTTAGATATAGATCGTCAAAATACATTAAATGATGCCCTTTATAAATTTGGATGGAAAGATATGATTTCTGAACGTTTTAATGGTGGAAATCTTCTTAATCATACTTCTTCAGCTTCTGAAAGAGGAATAAATTCTGATCACTCAAATCATTTACATATGCAAGGTTATTCACCTGATATTACTACAACTTATTATGGAGGGGAATTGCCTCCAACAATAATTCAACCAAACACAGAGTAATGAAAACATCTTATTTATTAAGTTTACTGTTTCTGTTTTCTTCACAGACAATAACCAACAAATCAACTTTTAACGATGGTGGATTGGAAGGCATCCTTTTGCTATACTCTGGGAAATATACAGAAGAAACAAGTTATAAAATTTATAACTTAGATAAAACACTTTTTGCTGAAATTAAATCAATAAATGGCAATGAACCTTCTTGTCCTATATTGAAAGGCAAAATTCTAGCATATTATGATGATTATTATATTTTTCATTTTTCAGCAAAATATGTTAAGTCAAATAATACATATGAAATTAAGATTGGGAATTCAATTAAAGAAATTATTAAAGATGAAAGCATGGTATTTTTGACATGGCAGGAATATGTTCTGAAATTCTACTGTAAATCATCAAAAGAAAATCCAGTAAGATTACTCCCTGAGATAAGTTCAAAAGAGATTAAAGTTGATTACGAAAATACAAGTTTTAGATGTATAGGAATTAAAGGTGACTGGGTAAAGGTTGAATGTAATCAAGAATGTGATGGTTGTCCAACAGCTAAAAAAATTAGTGGATGGATAAGATGGCGAATACATGGCAAAGTAATTTTAAATCAAATACTTGTATGCTAATTAGCCCCCCGTTGTCCGTAGCGAAGCACATAACGGCTTTTACAAATGAATTAAACAACCGATTAACTTTGCGCGGAAAGCAAAGAACAAAAGCCGAGAAGTCAATAGAGCGTAGTAGCCTGTTCCGTAGTGTGGCACAGAATAGTTGTCAAATAATAAATTGTAAAAATTTAGACATGCCCCCGCAGTCCGTAGTCTTCCATAAAATAAAAATAAACAGCGCTATCCTAAATCACAGACTTAGAATACATTATATTATAAAATAACTCAAAAGACATTTCAATACTGATATTATGCATTCCCCCGCCCCGCTGTCCATAGTCTACCATAAAATAAACAAGTGCTATCCTGAGTCTGCGACTCAGGATACCTAATATTATCAAGTTTATAATATAACGTAAAATACCATTTCAATTCTGATATTATACATATCCGAAAAATCACTATTTTCGTTAATAAAATAGCTTAACAACAGTTTCAGAAGGAGGAAGAAATACCTTTCATTACAGAAAATAAAGCTGTGAAAATTGTAGCGGTCATCATGTATTATACTTTTCTTTAAATAAAGCATATGAGTAGAAAAGAGAATACACTGGTTTTACATGAAGCAATAATAGCAAGTAAAATCATTACAATCAGAGAAGAAAAAGTAATCCTTGATGTTCATCTTGCTGAGCTTTATGAAGTAGAAACAAGAGCTTTAAAACAAGCAGTACGTAGGAATAAAGATCGATTTCCTGATGATTTTATGTATGAACTTACTGATGATGAAATAGAAGACGTGGTATCACAAAATGTGATACCTTCCAGGCGACATCTTGGTGGTGCTGTTCCATTTACTTTTACAGAAAATGGTGTTGCAATGCTTTCAAGTATACTTAACAGTAAAAAAGCTATTGAAGTAAATATTGCTATAATGTGAACATTTGCTATGTTAAGAAGAATGTTGTTATTACAAAAAGACATCATGAAGGAAATAATTCAGATTAGGAATAGATTATCAGAACAGGATAGCAATATCTCGGATATTTTTGAATACCTTCAGCAATTTGAAGACGCCAGACAACAGGAGTTAAAGCAAAAAGAACGCTCAAGGATAGGATATAAAACCGGCAAAGAATAACCCAACTGTCCATAGTCTACCATAAAATAATCAAGTGCTATCCTGAGTCTGCGACTCAGGATACTTAATATTATCAAGTTTATAATATAACTTAAAATACCATTTCAATTCTGATGTTATGCATATCCGAAAAACCGGTAGTATCCATTTTTTTGTGTATGAGTATAATTAAAAATAACCGGGTAATATTACAGCTACCGCTTATGGTACAAAAACGGATACGAAAGTGGAAGTTTATGTGCCAACAAATGCTACCATTGGTTTTGGATATATTACAATTATTACTTATGAAGGTGATGAAGGGTTAACTCCTCAAATCTTTATAGGAGGTACGGATCCTATAGTAGATCAGGCGTTGGTTTTCTTCAATTTCGATGGGAAGAACTCCTGGTGGGGAGATATAGGCGCTGTTGAAAATCTTGCTTCTTTATCTTTAGATGGCAATTACTTCAGGATAAACGGTGGCCCTTACGCTGGTTGGAAAGGTTTGTTCTGGAGGAATGGCGGGAACGATTTCCCTGGAAGCATCATCGGAACAAATGTTAGCCAGTATTCGCTCAGGTTTGACGTTAATGTAATCGATGCTGTTTCTGATCCGAAGGGAGTTATTGCCATAAGGTTAAAAGGATCAGAGGGCGATTTCTGGTACAACTGGGCACCCTGGAAAACCGCAGCATTCAAAACAACGGGTTGGATTACTGTAACTATTCCGATAAGTGATTTTGCTGATGGAACTAAACACATTACCGATCTGTCCAAAATTGATTCAGATTTTGGAATGGCCTGGAACAATAGTGATGGTTCAAACCTTAATATCTGTATTGATAACGTACGTTTTAATAAAAATTAACTGGTAATATGCAGGTAAAACTGAAGTTCATCCTGATTAATAAACGGGTATATAACTTTAGCAAATGGGTTGCATACTATACATATAATCAGGTTCTAAAGCTGGGTTTATCAATGTTCAATAACGTTTATTCCAGATTCAAAACGAAAGGTGAACGCTCAACTTTGTTATTCTGGTGAACATAAAATACGCATAGGTTGGTTGAGGTTTGAAGTTGGTGAGCCTGGTTAGTGTGCATTTTTAATGTACATTTAACCAGGCTTTTTTAATCTGCATCCGAATATGTGATTAACTGAAAACGAATAATAATTTAATGAATCTAAAACAATAATAGCACTACTGACATGAAACAGATTATTTTAGTATTATCCTGTATCGTAATCTATTCTGCAGTTTCCGCGCAGAGCCTGCTCCCTGAAAAATGGAAATTTAAAACTGGTGATAATGCAGAATGGTCCTCGGTTTCATTTAACGATGCAGACTGGAGTAGCATTACGCCGGGAATCGTTTGGGAGGAACAAGGTTTTCCCGGTTATGACGGTTACGCCTGGTACAGGGCCATATTTACAATTCCTTCTAAATTCCGAAAGGATTCCGAAAATTTCGGAGGACTTTCATTGCAGTTAGGCAAAATTGACGATGTGGATTTCACCTACTTCAACGGTGAATTGATTGGCAAAACAGGCGAATTACCGCCCAATTATGTTTCAAAATACGATGAGCCCCGTGTTTATGTAATTCCCGCCTCGAAAGTCCGGTGGGACGAACCAAATACAATAGCAGTCCGGGTATTTGATTTTACCGGCAACGGTGGTATTTACAGTGATCCGGTACAATTGTCAGTTCCGGGAATCGCAGATAAAATCAGTATTGAACCGGTTTTCGAACGCAATGACCGTATTTTTGTCGGACCCAACAATAGGATAAACCTGCAGGTAAACCTGAAAAATGAGTTTTCAAAATCATTTAAAGGTAAGCTGAATCTGAAAATCGATTCTGATTTCCATAAAGAAATTTATACCCAGGAAAAAGATATTACGCTGAAGAACAATAAAACATTTGTAGCAAACTTCCCGGTTACAGAGATCGACCCCGGATTTTATAAAGCATATGTAACCTTCAGCAACGACATGGTTACCAAAAAGGCTTCTTTCAGGTTTGGATATGAACCCGGAAAAATTGTTTCGCCGGTTAATCCGCAACCTGATTTTGCCAATTACTGGGCCCGTGCCAAAAAGGAACTTGCGGCTGTCGATCCTCAATATAAGGTCATCAAAATTGATACTTTGTGCACAACCCGGCGCAATGTCTACCTGGTCGAAATGCGTTCGCTGGGCAATATCCTTATCCGGGCCTGGTATTCAGTTCCTGCAAAACAGGGCAGGTATCCCGCAGTAATGCAGGTTCAAGGATACAGTAGTACAATTATTCCTTCCTATGTCGATTATGGCGATGACCTGATCGGTTTCGGGCTCAATATCAGGGGGCATGGTAACAGCAAGGATGATATCAATCCGGGATTCCCGGGCTACCTGATGTGTTTTCTTAACGACAAGGAACTGTATGTTTACCGGGGTGCTTATATGGATTGTGTCCGCGGTATCGATTTCCTTTTTTCGCGTCCCGAAGTGGATACTACACGCGTGGCTGTTGAAGGTGCCAGCCAGGGCGGTGCACTGACTTTTGCAACCGCAGCGCTGAACAATACCCGGATCAAAGCCTGTGCACCACAGGTTCCGTTCCTTTCTGATTTTGCTGAATACTTTAAAGTGGCAAGTTGGCCGGCCAATGAATTTAGAAATTACGTGGAGGTTGAGAAAAAACAGACCTGGGATCAGGTATACAACACCCTCAGCTATATTGATATCAAAAACCTGGCTCCGTGGATTAAGGCTCCCATGCTGATGGGTTCAGGATTGGTTGACGAAGTTTGCCCTTCACGGATTAACTTTGCTGCATTCAACCAGGTAACTGCAGAAAAATCGTATATTGTTTACCCGCTTTCCGGTCATAATCTGCCCCAGGATTTTTATAACAGGAAAATGGAATGGATTCGCAGTAAACTGGAAATCAAATAAATATTAAATTAACTTTACAACAAACTAACTTATGAAAAGCAAAATTATACTTATTTTACTGGCTGGATTATCAGGTATCCTGTTCAATTCCTGCAAAACACAAGAGCCGATGGATCAGAAAGTTGAAAAATTATTATCGCAGCTCACGCTGGAAGAGAAAGTTTCACTTATTCATGGGAACACTTATTTTACAACTCCGGCAATTCCACGATTAGGGATTCCGGCTTTGCATCTTTCGGACGGTCCATGCGGGATAAGAGAAGAAAACGCTCCTGACAGCTGGAATTCAGCTAACTGGAAGAATGATTCAACAGCTTATTTCCCGGCGCTGACTTCCCTGGCTGCGACCTGGAATCCCGAACTTGCCACCGAATTCGGAAATGCATACGGTGAAGAGGCCGTAGTCAGAGGGAAGGACATAATGTTGGCTCCCGGGCTCAATATTCACCGTACTCCGCTCAACGGC
>Ga0079306_1001191_pt1 | contig 18282 bp, 16 predicted proteins | sample Methanotroph_Enr_FD_79181 | JGI IMG/M metagenome (GOLD analysis project Ga0079306, IMG submission 79181) | Enriched soil microbial communities from Old Woman Creek wetland in Ohio, USA - Methanotroph_Enrichment_5 | ecosystem: Environmental > Terrestrial > Soil > Wetlands | place: USA: Ohio...
AAAATCTGTCCTTCAAGTTACCCACACAACATAAATATCATTGAAATTCAGGAACAAGTCCCTTAGCAAAACTGCAATCAATTGGAGTTATTAATCTTCTGAATAAATGAAATTATTTCTTCCCTGCCGGTACCATTTTGCGATGAGCTAATGAGGATCGGAGGCAATTCCTCCCATATTTCATGCAGCTCCTGCGAGTATGAGGCGACATTTTTCTCAATAGCAATCTTACCTAATTTATCGGCCTTGGTAAAAATAATGGCAAAAGGAATATGGTTTTCTCCAAGCCAGGTAATGAAGTCAATATCAATCTGCTGAGCCTTATGGCGAATATCGATCAAAACAAACAAGCAGTATAGATTTTCACGGTTGAGAATATACCTGCTGATTAATTTCTGAAATTTTTCCTTAACCGAAATCGCAATTTTTGCATATCCATAACCAGGTAAATCAACCAGGTACCAGCTCTCGTCAATGATAAAATGATTGATCAGTTGGGTTTTTCCGGGCCTTACCGAAACTTTTGCCAGACTATTCTGACCAACCAGCATGTTGATGAGCGACGATTTTCCCACATTGGAACGGCCGATAAAAGCATATTCAGGCCGGTCAGGCGCCGGGCACTTTTTTACATCGGTATTACTGATTAAAAATCTGGCTTGTTTGATCATTGAATTCGAAATTAGTCATTAGTCAATCGGAAAGAGTCATTGGTCCGTCATTTTTATCGCTTTTCCTAATGACTAATGACTTTTTCTGTTTTTTTAGCCAATATATACTTCAAGCACCTTTGCTGTTGCTGATTTTGGTTTCAACTGCACATTTTCAATGGATGCCGGAATTAAAATGGTTTCACCTTTTTTAAGTGATTCAGAACCCGAATCGGTTTCGATTTGCAATTCGCCTTCCAGACCAATATAAATTACAAACGAGTCAAGCTTATTGTAATCTTTCTCGATCGTTTGGTTCAGTTCAAGTAAATTGGTGGTAAAATAGTTGCATTTTACCAACCCAACCGATTCGTTTAATTTCGCTTGGTATTTGGTTTTGTATTCAGGATAAAGTGTATAATCAATTGCATCTAAAGCCAGTTCAGTATGCAATTCACGCAGGTTTCCTTTATTGTCGCGACGATCGTAATCGTATATCCGGTAAGTTATATCAGAGGTTTGCTGAATTTCAGTGAGTAAGATTCCTTTACCTATGGCATGAATTCTTCCGGCAGGAATAAAGAATACGTCTCCGGATGTCACTTCTTCAAAATTCAGAATATCAGTCAATTCAAGCTGCCCGAGTTTTTCGAGGTATTTCTCCTGATCGACTTGCTGGTTAAAGCCAGCCTGAAGTTTTGAACCCTTATCTGCCTGCAAAACATACCACATTTCAGTTTTACCGGCTGCGTTGTGCCTTTCCATCGCCATTTCGTCTCCGGGATGGACCTGTATAGAAAGATCGTCGTTGGCATCAATAAATTTGATTAAAAGAGGGAATTCAATACCGAAATTTTCAAATACCTGATCACCCACCAAATCGCCCATGTATACTTCAACGAGTTCTTCGAGGCTGTTTCCGGCCAAATCGCCATTCGAAACAATCGACACGTGACCTTCACAACCTGAAATTTCCCAACTCTCGCCGCAATTAGGCAAGTTTCCGAAATCTTTGTTCAGAATTGTTTTGATCTTGTTCCCGCCCCATATTTTATCCATATAAATAGGCGTAAACTTCAGTGGATATAATCCTTCCATGCGTTAAGGAATAATTAAGTTTAGAAAATCAGATTTTGAACAATCGAATCGAATTAGAACTCGAAATCAACTGCAGCACGTTCAACAGCATGCTGTCCAATAAGTTCAGCAACTTTTAAATGTTCGGGATGAACGCGATAAGCATCAAGCTGTTCAATGTTCTCGAAATGCGTTATCAGGCATATATCGTATGATTTTGAGGCCAATTCATAATTAACACCAACTTCAATATATTTCAGTTCAGTAATTATATCCTTGAGCCTTAGCAGTGCGTCTTCAATAGAACCAATAACATTCTGCTTTTGACTTTCAGAGTCGTATTTTTTTAATTTAAACAATACAACATGGTTAATCATAACGATATGTTTTAAATATTTTCAATTGCAAAGTTAACATTTTATAACCGCTGTTCCACAACGTGTAATTTTGTTTGCTTATAAGCCAGACACTTCACTATCTTTGAAAAAAACATTTCTATGCTGGTTATTGGTATCGCCGGTGGAACCGGTTCAGGTAAAACAACCGTTGTCAAGAAGATTATCGAAAATCTTCCGGCAGGCGAAGTAGCTGTTATTTCGCAGGATTCATATTACAAGGACAATAGCCATTTGCCCATGGAAGAACGGCAGAAAATTAATTACGACCATCCGGCATCGATTGAATTTGAACTGTTGGTGGAGCACATTATCAAACTGAAAGCCGGACAACCTGTACAGGAACCCATCTATTCATACCTTACTTGCACCCGATCGGAAGAAACGCGCGAGATTCAGCCAAAAGCGGTTGTTATTATTGAAGGAATTCTGGTATTATCTCCTGCAATTCTTCGCGAACAAATGGGTATTAAAGTTTATGTCGACTGCGATTCAGATGTGCGTTTATCTCGTGTCATTCAGCGCGACATCATTGAACGGGGACGAAATGTACAGATGGTTCTGGATCGTTACGCCAAAACTGTAAGGCCGAGTCACATCCAGTTTATTGAACCCACCAAACAATTTGCCGACATTATTGTGCCTGAAGGCGGCAACAACATGGTAGCCATTAATATTCTAACAAATTACATACAGCAAAACCTCAAATAAATGTTCGAATCACTTTCATCCGAAGACATTCTGTTCATCGACATTGAAACAGCTCCTCAAAAACCTGAATTTTCAGAGCTGCCACTGCATTTTCAGCAGTTATGGGACAAGAAATCAAGTCATTTCAGGGACGAAAACCAACTGGCAGCCGATGTGTATGACCGGGCGGGAATTTATGCAGAGTTTGGGAGAATTATATGTATTTCTTCAGGTGTTATCATTCAGAAAAACGGAGAGCGTTATTACCGGGTGAAATCGTACCACGATGCAGATGAAAAAAAATTGCTCAATACGTTCAACGAAATGCTTGAAAAATTTACCGCCAATCCGGGTAAAAAGTTGTGTGCTCACAACGGACAGGAATTTGACTACCCATATATCGCACGGCGTACCCTGATAAACGGACTCCGGTTACCCAAAATCCTGGATGTTGCAGGTGCAAAACCATGGGAAATTAAAGACCGGCTGCTGGATACTCTTCAAATGTGGAAGTTTGGCGATTATAAAAATTACACCTCGCTCGATTTGTTGTGTGCGGTTTTTAACATCCCGACACCGAAAGATGACATCGACGGAAGTCAGGTTGCCAGGGTTTATTATCAGGAAGGCGACCTTGACCGGATCATCAGGTATTGCGAAAAAGATACACTGGCACTGGCAAACCTTATGCTGCGATACAAAGGTGAACCCATTATTCCGATAGATAACCTACTGGTGGTATAATAAGAAGAAAAGGAACCGCAGAAGAGGCACATTTCAGGATTAAAATCAACATATTTGTGTTTTGCAATCATGACTAAGAAAAAGCTTTGGCTATTCATTGGAATCTTATCCGTTTTTTCCGGAAGCTACTCTCAATCAAAAGTTGACAGTTTATTGCGACTGTGCGAAAAAGCCAATGAAAAGCAAAAATCGGGACTTTATCTTGAGTTATCGTTTAATTCAAGAGAGGATTCAGCAAAGAGCAATTCTTATGCCCGAATGGCTTATAATCTGGCAAAAAAGAATAATCAAATTCCTGAAAAAGCTAAAGCGATATATTATCAGGGAGAAACTGCATATTCTGTACGAGATTTTGCCGGAGCTATTATTTGGTATGAAAAGTCGATACCTTTATACGAACAGCTTAAAGACACTTTTTTCCTGACTAACTGTTACAGCTCAATCGGACTGTCATACCACTTCATGTCTCAGGAGCCAAAGGCAATCACATATTTAATACGAGCGCTTAAATTAAGCGAAAATGACAAAGAATATACTGCCGAAATTACAGCAAATATTGCCATGGCAAATGCAGCGATGCAGAACTACAGCGATGCAATTGGTTATTTCCGAAAAGCACTTTCCATTAACTTAGCAATTAAAGACTCGGTGAGCACCGCTGTTGATTACAATGGCCTTGGAGATTCTTATAATAGTATGAATCGGCCTGATTCTGCCCGTATTAACTTTTCAAAGGCACTTCATCTTTTTGTAAAAATAAAAAATACAGGTTACCAAGCCATTGCAATTTCAAACCTTGCTGATGTTTATCAGAATTATCCTGACAGCCTAAATAAAGCTATTGACTATTATAATCAGGCCTTGGCTAAATTCAGGAAATTGGGTTGGGATCAATACGAAGCGGATATAAAAGAAGGAATAGGAAAAGTGTTGAGTAAGCAAGGAAAATTTAAAGAAGCGATTGCGTCATATAACGAAAGTTTGAAGATAACTGACCAGTTCAAACGAGGGTTTTCATTAAAGAAAATGAACTATAAGGGACTATCAGAATCGTATGAAATGATTGGTGATTACAAAAAGGCATTGAAATACCATGTGCTATTTGCCCAATATGCCGACAGTCTGGTTCAGAAAGATAAATACGAGCAACTTGTAAACCTTGAGAAACAGTATGACACTGAAAAAAAGGAAAATGAAATCATCCGGCTACAGGCAAAACAGGAATTAACAAATGTGCAGTTACACAAAAACAAACAACTCAATCAGTTTAGTTTTATCATTGCCATACTGTTGCTTATTTTTATATTCTTTGTGCTGATTAAATACTTCGATAAAATAAAATCCAATCAAATTCTGGAAGAAAAAAATCAGAGAATTGAAAAGAGCGAGCATGAACTCAGATTATTAAATGCGGCTAAAAACAAGTTCTTTTCAATCATAGCACACGATTTAAAAAATCCGCTTCATTCGATAATTGGATATTCGTATTTGCTAAGCAAAGATTACGACCGGTTTACCGAACAGGAACGTCGCAAATTCGCGCAAAACATTCATCAGTCAACCAACAGCATTTTCCGTTTGCTGCAAAATCTGCTCGAATGGTCGCGGTCACAAACCGGAAGTTTAACCTTTACGCCACTTGAAGTTGAATTTAAAAGGATACTCGGAAATTCAATAAAAGTTTTATATTCAGTTGCCGAACAAAAAAACATTACCATTAATTTCGATTACAACGAAGAACTGAAAATGTTTGCCGATCCACTGATGATTGAGACTGTCCTGCGAAACCTGATCAACAATGCCATCAAATTTACCCCTGAGAATGGATTAATTGACATTTCCGCGAAACAAGCCGGAAATGAAGTTGAGATATGTGTCCGTGATAACGGAATCGGAATTTCGGAATCAGATCGCGACAATTTGTTTCGGATCGACTCTAAATTAAAACGAAAAGGAACCAATGAAGAAGACGGTTCGGGACTTGGACTAATTCTGTGCAAGGAGTTTGTAGATAAAAATAATGGAAAAATCTGGGCCGAAAGTACACTCGGTAAAGGAAGTTCATTTATTTTCACCATTCCTTCAAAAGCTACTGCTTGAGATAAAATCTCAAGGCTTGAATAAAAAATAAAAGCATAAAATACGCACCAGGCAAAAAATTTGGTGAATAAATGGCCAAGAACCTGGGCAATAGATTCGCATTTTTGATCTGCTTTCTACAGACCTTTTATCCCTGACATGACAATACAACATTATCCCTTGAGTTCGGGATTCTTTTTCATCAAGTATACATACGGCGTTACCTCTTGAATTGGCAAAAGCTATATCAGAAAGTTTTTTACTCCACCAGCATTTGCCGGGCAACTAATTCAGCTTTCTCAACTGAAACAGCTTTCTCTACAATTTTCAGTGCAAATTGAATGGCGGCACCCGGCCCCCTTCCGGTTATCATATTTCCTGATTCCACCACCGGAATATTAAGAATTTCGGCACCCTTCAGGTATTTTTCGAACCCCGGATAACAAACCACATGCTTTCCTGCCAGAATGCCCATATTCCCGTAAACCAACGGAGCTGCACAGATTGCAGCCAACAGCTTATTTGTTGCATTAAACTGCATAATCTGACCTTTCAAACCCGCATGTGCATCCAAATTTGCGGCACCAGGCATTCCTCCAGGCAAAACAATCATAAAAATCTCATCATAATGCACTTGTTCGAAGAGTACATCGGCAATAACTTTTAGTTGATGCGCTCCTGTCACTTCGGTCTTTCCTGTTACCGAAATTACCAAAACATCCAGATCAGCCCGCCGTAGAACATCGATAATGCTGACAGCTTCAATTTCCTCAAAACCATCGGCCAAATGAACTGCAATTTTTTTCTTCATAATGAGTTGATTTTTACATCAAATATAAGTCTTCGTCAGGCAAAAAAAAATGATCCACTACAGTGAATCATTTTTTATATCTAAAAACAAGATAAATGCGATTGATCAGGAAACTGTCTAATAAGCGTAATCTTTTAACGACTTTTCCAGTTTCTTCCGTGTAAAGAAAATCCGGCTCTTTACGGTACCGAGAGGAAGTTCAAGCTGTTCAGCAATTTCTTTATATTTAAACCCATCAAGGAACATATTGAAGGGAACTTTATATTCATTTTCCAAAGCATTAATGCATTTGATAATTTCTTTCGAACTGTAAATAGATTCAGGTGAGGGATAACTTTTATCTTTTTGAAATTTCAAATGAAAATCGTTATTGGCACCATCGAAAGTATTTTTTGTTTTCACATTCCTACGGTAATTATTAATGAATGTGTTTTTCATGATGGTATAAATCCATGCCTTAAAATTTGTATTCTGGGTAAACTTATCGCGGTAGGTAAGTGCTTTCAAAAAAGTCTCCTGAAGTAAATCCTGTGCCTTTTCCTGATCTGAAGTCAGGCTCAGAGCATAGTACAACAACTTGTCTTGTAATCCTAAAAGTGCAGTATTGAATTGAAGCTGTGTCATGGCGTCTGTTTTTGATTGTTAATGTTGATACAAATATATGGATTGGATTTTTCTAAAAAAGGATTTACGAGCCTTTTATTCTTCAATAATCTTGATTGCTGATAAAGAATATTTATATCGGTATCAGGAGACATTCGACATTCGATATACGAATGGTTACATAAGTTTGTTTTAAGATTGCAACATGTTACTAAACAAATAATCCCGAACAAGAACTATTCGGAATTATTCAATTTTTTTCGTATATTAAAGATCCATCGCTTAACTCTTCCAATGCTGTTCTAAATAATTAATTACTTTAGCCGCCTCAAATTTTTCACTAATAATTTAAAATGAAGAAAAAATTCAGATCCATTAACCGGGCTGATGTTTTTACATTCAAACGTTGGGGTGGAAAATCCTATTCATTGTTCAGTGCCTTGAAAAAGCCGGTACGCATCGGCGTCCTTCTGGCTATTTACACCACCGTAGCTGAACCTGAATTAGTATTTGCCCAAGCTGATAGTTCGAAAGTAAAAATGGAGTACGATCTTAACGAAGTTGAGGTCAGCGCCCAAAGGGCACCTGTCGCTTTCTCGCAGGTGGCACGGATTGTATCCGTGATTAGTAAAGAACAAATTGAGGCGGCTCCCGTCCAAAGTATCCAGGAACTACTTGAGTATGCGCTAAGTGTTGATGTCAGGCAGCGCGGTGGTCATGGAGTTCAGGCCGACATTTCGGTCAGGGGAGGTTCAGTAGATCAAACCCTCATTCTTCTAAATGGCATCAACATCTCCGATCCACAAACCGGGCATCATGCCCTCGACCTTCCGGTCAGTTTGAAAAACATCCAGCGGATAGAAATTCTTGAAGGCCCGGCAGCCAGGGTTTTTGGACCCAATGCATTCTCGGGAGTGATCAACATCATCACTGGTACAGAAAACAATTCCAATTTAAAAATAGATGTATCAGGCGGGCAGCACAAACTGGCTGATGTTAATGTCTCCGGAAATGTAAATACCGGTGCCTGGAATCAGTTTATTGCCTTTAATCGCTCATCGTCTGACGGATACATCAAAAATACAGATTTCAAAATCCGGAACGGTTTCTACCAGGCCAAACTAAATACCAAACCTGGGGAATTCGATTTTCAGGTTGGCCGGACAAACAAAGCATTTGGAGCTAACAGTTTCTACACAGCGACTTATCCCGATCAATTCGAGGAAACAAAAACGACTTTTGCTTCCCTGAAATTTGAATCGGGCACTAAAATCCATCTGATTCCTTCAGTTTACTGGCGACGACATCAGGATCGGTTTGAACTTTTCAGGAGTGAGCCCACAAGTTGGTACAAAGGTCACAATTACCATCTGACCGATGTTTTTGGAAGTAATCTGAATGCATGGTTTGAATCACGTTTCGGAAAAACCGCATTTGGCGCTGAAATCAGATCAGAAAACGTTTGGAGCAATGTTCTGGGTGAGACATTAAGCACACCCATTGAAGTTCCAGGCGCATCGGGCCAGTTTTTTACAAAATCCTATTCACGCACAACCGTTTCCTATTTTGCAGAACATTCAATAAACCTTAAAAGACTTACCATATCAGCCGGTGCAATGATGAACAGGATTTCGGATCTTGGTTTTGGCTGGAACATTTATCCGGGGATTGATGCTTCGTTTGCTATTTCCGATCATTTTAAGTTTTACGGTTCTGCCAGCAAAAGTTTGCGAATGCCAACATTTACCGATTTGTTTTATGCCGGACCAACCAATTTAGGCAATCCAAGCCTGAAACCTGAAAAATCGATAAATTACGAGGGTGGTTTAAAACTAAACTTTATAGGATTTTCAGGCCATGCCGGTGCCTATTATCGTATTGGGAAAGACCTGATTGACTGGGTTAGAGAGAAAGAAACAGACAAGTGGCAGGCTCAGAATCTGACCAAAATTAATACAACCGGTATTGAATTGGATGGCAGTTTCTTTCCTGAAAAAATATGGAATAAAAACATCTTTATTACCAGGTTAGGCATCAATTACTCTTACAGTGATCTCACCAAAGGTGACAACAACATTTTATCCTATTATGTGCTAGACAACCTGAGACACAAGCTGGATCTGGAAATCAATCATAAAATCTGGAAGAATCTGAAAGGTTCGTGGATAGCAAGCTATCAGGATCGAAACGGCATGCGAACGAATACAGAACCATATCAACCATTCTGGCAGGTTAATGCACGCATCATGTGGAAAAGTCCGTCTACCGAAATATATGCCATGGCTGCAAACCTTTTCGACACCAGGTACTACGATTTGGGAACTGTCGAACAACCTGGCCGGTGGATCAGCTTAGGAATCAGTCATCAAATCAGGTTTAAATAAGAACAGGCTCCCGGTAATTCCGGGAGTTTTTTTTACTTGATGGAAAAGATTATCTTCGCCCACTGAAAAAATGTAAAACGTATGTTAAAAGGAATACTAGCAATTAGTGGTCAGCCCGGATTATTTAAAATGGTGACCGAGGCCAAAAACAGTATTATCGTGGAATCATTGCTAACCGGCAAACGAATTCCGGCTTATTCAACTTCCAAAATCAGCGCATTAACCGATATTTCTGTTTTTACCCAGACCGGAGAAATTCAACTTAAGGAATTGTTTAAAAAAATTCAGGAAAACGGGAAAGTGATTACGCCAAAAGCATCGGCCAATGAGATAAAAGCATTTTTTGCCGAAATCTTACCTGAATACGATGAAGATCGGGTTTACGTGTCTGACATGAAAAAGATTTTTCAATGGTATCAGCTGCTTAATGATCTCAATATGCTAATTGATGTTGAAGAAGTAAAAACGGAAACTGAAGAAACCGAGTCATAAAATAAGAAACCGCATTTTTAATGTGGTTTCTTATTTTATGACTGATTGAAAAGACACTCCTACCTGCTATCTTGTTATAGAAATCCCGAGCGTTGACTACCTGACCAAACATGAACTTCAGAAAAGCCTCAATTGCGAAGTGGTTTGTTTACTTTCCTTTAAAGCTTTTCGTGCAAGAATCAATTCAAAAAGTTTAACGGTAGCCAAGGCATCGCCTGCAGCGCGATGGCGCCCAATTATAGAGATACCCAATTCATCGCACAACCTTCCCAAAGAATATGATTTATAACCTGGTAGAAATTTGCGTCCCATACGAACGGTACACATTGTTTTTCGTTGATAATCGTAACCCAGCCGATTAAATTCATGCTGAATAAATCTATAATCGAAACCGACATTATGAGCCACAAAAACTTTATCCTGTGTCAATTCTACAATTCGTTTAGCAATTTCGTAAAATCTGGGAGCAGTTTTAACCATCTCATTATCGATTCCGGTAAGGCTAGTAATGAATCCGGGAATATAACATTCGGGATTAATTAAACTGGAGAATGAATCGGTAATAGTAAAGCCGTTATGTATAAAAATGGCAATTTCGGTAATTCTGCCTGTACCGGCAGATTGTCCTGTAGTTTCTATGTCAATTATTGCGTACAAGTCTGAATTATTTGATTCAAAATACAATTAACAAATATTCGGATAAAATTCACCAAAAAAAATAGAAATTTCTAAATTTAATACGATACATTTCTGTCTGTAAGCCACTAAATTAATATTAATAATATGCATTAATATTAATAAATTACTTACATTTAACAGTCTAAAAACTTATTAGAAAATAAATTTAACCGTTTTCTTTATTTTTGTCAAAGATTAGCGATTAGAACCCAAATTTCAGAGTTCATTTCAATTTCGTTACAACTAAATAGGCAGAATATATACATATTTGGTAGAATTCAACAAAATTATATTGAAGTTGTTTCAATCACATTATCCAAAAACACTAAAAATTCATAGATTTAAAAACCAAACATTAATAATTATGAGAAAACTACTTTTACTTTCGATGATTTTGGCTTTTACAGCTAGTCTTGATGCCCAAACGATTGACAAAAAATGGGGCATCGGTGCCGGATTAGGAGCTTACAGCCCCAGCAACAAGCAAGGTGTTGGTCTGATGCCTGAATTGTTTTTGAGCAGATACCTCTGCCCAAAGTTTGATTTAATGCTTAAAGGTGATCTTGGCGTTTTAAATTCAAAGCAATCTGGCGGTATTGACCTGGCAGATGCATTTCTGAACTTAAGGTATAAACTTACCAACGAAGATAAAAAATTTCGTCCCTACCTTTTTGCAGGTCCGGGTTTTTTGGCCGATAATGCAACCTCAGGACTAAACTTTGATTTAGGTGCCGGAGCGAAATACTACATTAAACCAAACACAGCCTTGTATCTCGATGCCGGTTATCTAAATGGTATCAAGGCAAAAAGAGGACTGAAAAATGTTACAGACAATATCATAAAAGCAACGGTGGGCATAGAATTCGATTTTGGAAAGACACCGGACTCTGACATGGATGGTGTATCGGACTACAAGGATAAATGTCCCAATACTCCAACCGGAGTTGCAGTTGATGCCAAAGGTTGCCCCATTGATACCGATGGCGATGGTGTTGCTGATTATCTGGACGAATGCCCGACTGTTGCAGGGTTAACTTCGTTAAAAGGTTGTCCTGATTCAGACAAAGACGGTGTTGCCGATAAAGATGATGCTTGCCCGGACGTTGCCGGATTAGCCAGTTTGAAAGGTTGTCCTGATTCAGACGGCGACGGTGTTGCCGATAAAGACGACAAATGTGCAGGTACCCCAAAAGGATATAAAGTTGATGCCAAAGGTTGCCCCATTGATACCGATGGCGATGGTGTAATCGATGAAGAAGACGAATGTCCAACCGTGGCTGGATTGAAAGAAAACAAAGGATGTCCGAAAAAAGAACTGACTGCGGAAGAAGTTGAAGCACAGAAAATGAAGATTGAACCAGTTTATTTCGACACCAATAAAGCTACTTTCACTGCAACAGAAAAAGCTAAAATCGACAAATTGGTTACCCTATTAAAAGAAAACAGTAACTACAATGTAAACGTCACTGGTTATGCCGATAGTCAGGGTGCTGATAATTACAATCTGAACCTGTCGAAAAACCGTGCAAGTTCGGTTGTAAAAGCAATTACTTCCGGTAAAATAAACAAGAAACGCATAGCATCAAAAGGATTGGGTGAAGCTAGTCCAGCTGCTACAAACGATACTCCTGAGGGTCGTGCACTGAACCGTAGGGTTGAATTTGAAGTGGTAAAAGCAAAATAATAAGGAATTCTTACTATTAAAAATCCATGTCTTTTTCAGGCATGGATTTTTTTATGTTTTTTCTCATTGCAATATCAATTGCGCAAACAAGAGGAAATGCCTTGTGAAATAAAGTAGAATTTATGATCTGTAATACTAAATTAATTTCGTAAGTTTACTTTTGAATGATTATAGTATTCCTAAATTATTCAGTTCTAAAATTAATTGACTAGAATGGATACGTAAGTTTTTAAGTGTTAAAGGAGACTTCATATTAACCACAAAAATCAAATTTCATGAAAAAAGTAATTTTACTTTCATTAATCCTTGCTATTTCATTTAGCAGTCAGGCTCAGACCTTGGATAAAAAATGGGGTGCCGGCTTGGGTCTGGGAGCTTATGGCTCCATAAACTACGGAGGATTAGGCTTAATGCCTGAATTGTATTTAAGCAGATACCTCAGCCCTGGATTTGATTTAATGTTTAAAGCCGATCTTGGCATTTTAAACTCAAAAGCATCTGGTACAGATTTAGCCAACCCATTCCTGAATCTGAGGTATAAATTAGGTGGCGAAAAGAAAAATTTCCGTCCTTACCTATTTGCAGGCCCAGGTTTTTTGGCCGATAATAACACTTCAGGACTAAATTTTGACTTAGGCATTGGGGCTAAATACTACTTTAACCCAGGTACAGCCTTCTATTTCGATGCCGGTTATATCAATGGTATTAAAGCAAAAAGAGGTCTGAAAGATGCTACAGACAACATCTGGAAAGCTACTATTGGATTGGAATTCGACTTTGGACAAACCAAAGATACTGATATGGATGGTGTTTCAGATAAAAAAGACAATTGCCCCAATACACCAGCCGGAGTTGCCGTTGATGCCAATGGTTGCCCCGTAGATACTGATGGTGATGGAGTTGCTGATTATTTAGATGACTGCCCGGATGTTGCCGGATTAACATCATTGAAAGGCTGTCCTGATAAAGATAAAGATGGCATTGCCGATAAAAATGATGACTGCCCGGATGTTGCCGGTATAGCAAGCCTAAAAGGTTGCCCGGATACTGATGGTGATGGCGTTGCCGATAAAGATGACAAATGTCCGGATACACAAAAAGGTTGGAAAGTAGATGCAAGTGGTTGTCCCATCGATCAGGATAAAGATGGTGTACCTGATGCAATAGACGAATGTCCGACCATAGCCGGACCAAAAGACAATAAAGGCTGCCCGGTAAAAGAAGTCACTCCTGAAGTAATAAAAGAGCTTACACCCGAACAGGTAACCATTCAAAAAGTAAAAGTAACACCGGTGCATTTTATATCCGACAAGAGTTATTTAACTGACTATTCAAAAGGAGTTCTTGAAAAACTGATTAAAACACTGAATTCTGACAAAGATTTTAAAGTGAATATGTACGGATATACCGATAGTCAGGGATCTGATAATTACAATATTAAACTTTCACAGGATCGCATTGATTCAGTAATAAAACATTTGATCTCCAAAGGAATTTCAAAAGACCGTATTATTCATCAAAAAGCATTAGGCAAAGCAAAACCAATTGCCAGCAATAATACACCGGAAGGCCGTTTACAAAACCGCCGTGTCGAATTTGAAATTTTTAAGATGAAATAATTTCAAAACAAATTTTATTAAAAGCCCTGTCTATTCAATTAGATAGGGCTTCTTTGTTTCTTAAAATTCGGAGAGTCCGTAATAAGAACATGCCGGAAGGTTAGCTGGATATGAATTGATGTAGCAATGACATTTAGTTCGTGACAAATAATGACGAAAATCAAATATCTTTGTCGCTCAAATTTCAAAGCAATAAAAATGTCGATCGAACTGATAATACGAGACCAAATTGTTGAAGCCATTGAGAAATGTTACCATCAGCAAATAGATCCATCACTTGTGCAACTGCAAAATACCCGGAAAGAATTCGAAGGAGATATCACCCTCGTGGTCTTCCCTTTTGTACGGATGTCAAAGAAAACTCCGGAACAAACAGCAGCAGAAATTGGTGATTACCTTCAGCAAAATGTCGCGGAAGTTGACAAATTCAATGTGGTAAAAGGTTTCCTGAACCTGGTCATCTCTTCAGAATATTGGATATCGGTTCTCAATTCTGTATCTTCCGTTCCAAATTTTGGAATTACGGAACCTACCGAATCATCAAAATTAGTAATGGTCGAATATTCATCACCAAATACAAACAAACCGCTTCATCTAGGACATATCCGCAACAACCTGCTCGGTTTTTCATTGAGTGAAATCCTGAAAGCAAACGGTAGCAAAGTGGTAAAAACCAACATTGTGAACGACCGCGGAATCCATATCTGCAAATCGATGTATGCCTGGAAAATGTGGGGAAATGGGCAAACTCCTGAAAACACAGGAATCAAAGGCGATCATTTGGTTGGGAATTTCTATGTGAGGTTCGATCAGGAATACAAAAAGGAAATTGCTTCTTTAATTGAAAAAGGCGAAACGAAAGAAAATGCAGAACAAAATGCATCTTCAATGATGGGAGCCCGCGAAATGTTGCTCAAATGGGAAGCCAAAGATCCGGAAATTATCGAGCTCTGGAAAATGATGAACCAATGGGTTTACGCCGGTTTTGATGTTACCTATAAAGCTTTGGGTGTCGATTTCGACAAAATATACTATGAATCGGAAACGTATCTCTATGGAAAAGATGAAGTTCTGCGAGGATTGAATGAAGGTGTTTTCTATCAAAAAGAAGATTCTTCGGTTTGGGCCGATCTGTCTGCAGAAGGACTGGATCAGAAAATCCTTCTCCGCAGCGATGGCACTTCGGTATACATGACTCAGGATATTGGTACCGCCCGTGAACGTTTTCTGGACTACCCCATCGACAAAATGATTTACGTGGTTGGGAATGAACAAAATTACCATTTCCAGGTTTTATCCATCCTGCTCGATAAACTGGGTTTTGAATTCGGAAAAGGACTGCATCATTTTTCGTATGGAATGGTCGAACTTCCGCAGGGTAAAATGAAATCGCGTGAAGGTACAGTGGTCGATGCCGACGATTTAATGGCCGAAATGATCGAAGTTTCCCGTAAGACTTCCGAAGAACTTGGCAAATTGGAGGGTTATACAACTGAACAAGCTGCAGAAACCTATACGATGATCGCATTAGGAGCTTTGAAATATTTTATGCTGAAGGTTGATCCAAAGAAGAATATGCTTTTCAATCCGGAAGAATCAATTGACTTTAACGGCAATACCGGACCTTTTATACAATACACTTATGCCCGAATTCGTTCGGTGTTGCGCAAAGCCGCCGACAGAGGTATTGAATTTAATCGCACCACCGAAAGCGGACTGATCATTGGCACTAAAGAACTACAATTAATCAAAGCTATTTCGCAATTTCCTGTTGCAATTAAAGAGGCTGGAGACAATTACAGTCCGGCGCTGATAGCCAATTACATATACGAATTGGTAAAGGATTTCAACCAGTTTTATCATGAATGTCCGATTCTGATTGAAGAAAATATCGAAACCAGAAACCTCCGTTTGGTTATTGCCGAAACCATTGGTAAAATCATTAAAACCGGTATGAAATTGCTGGGAATAGATGTGCCGGAACGGATGTAAAAAATAAAGTCGGAAGATGGAAGACCGAAGTCAGAACTAAAAACTCCGAAAATCAGCAATGGGTTTCGGAGTTTTTTGTTTATTTCTTGCTTTTTAGTATTTCCTGATAGCGGAACATTTCGTCGCGAAGACGGGCTGCTTCGTAGAAATCCAATTCTTTGGCTGCGGTTTCCATATCTTTCTTGAGTTTTGTAATCGCTTTTTCAAGTGCCGGAACGCTCATGTACTGAACAACAGGATCGGCAGCCAGGTTGGTCGGTTCGTCACCACTGTATCCTTTCACTTTCATGCCAATGCTTGCATAACCCACAATTTCGCGGCTGGCCTTAATGATTTGTGTTGGAGTAATGTCGTTTTCGATGTTGTATTTCAACTGCTTTTCGCGACGATAATTGGTCGAATCAATCGTGCGTTTCATCGAGTTGGTAATTTTGTCGGCATACATGATTACCATTCCATTCAGATTTCGGGCAGCACGGCCTGCAGTTTGAGTTAAGGAACGCTCTGATCGCAAAAAACCTTCCTTATCGGCATCCAGAATGGCTACCAGCGAAACCTCAGGCAAATCCAATCCTTCGCGCAGTAAATTGATTCCAACCAGTACATCAAATTCACCTTTGCGTAAATCTTCCAGAATTTGGATCCGGTCGAGTGTATCAACATCAGAATGAATGTACCTGGTTTTGACACCCATATTGGCAAGATAACTGCTCAGTTCTTCGGCCATACGTTTAGTCAATGTAGTAACCAATACTCGTTCGTTTCTCTCAATGCGCAAATGAATTTCGTGCATCAGGTTATCAATCTGGTTGATGCTTGGCCGAACCTCAATAATCGGATCGAGCAATCCGGTTGGGCGAATGACTTGTTCTACCACAATTCCTTCCGATTTTTCAAGTTCGTAATCGGCGGGCGTGGCACTCACAAAAACAATCTGATCAACCACGCTTTCAAATTCATCAAAAGTCAGCGGACGGTTATCGATGGCAGAAGGAAGTCGGAATGCGTATTCAACGAGGTTCATTTTTCGTGAACGATCGCCTCCAAACATGGCTCTGATTTGTGGCAAAGACACATGACTTTCGTCGATGATGGTAATAAAATCGTCAGGGAAATAATCGAGCAGGCAGAACGGACGTGAACCCGGCTGTCGTCCATCGAAATATCGTGAATAATTTTCAATTCCTGAACAGTATCCTAGTTCGCGCATCATTTCCAGATCGTATTCAACCCGTTCCTGAATGCGTTTGGCCTCCACCGGTTTGCCAATCTCCTGAAAAAATGCAATCTGCTTAACCAGATCATCCTGAATTTGTCGGATTGAAAGCTGCATACGTTCTTTTGTGGTCACAAAAATACTGGCAGGATAAATTACTGCCATATCAAGCGACTCGATTGTACCGCCACTAACCGGATCGAAAGTGAAAATTTCCTCAATTTCATCGCCCCAGAAAACTATCCGGAAAGCAATGTCGGCATAAGCCGGAAAAATATCCACGGTGTCGCCTTTTACCCTGAAATTGCCGCGGTCAAATTCAACTTCGTTGCGCGAATAAAGCGCATCGACCAAACGATGTAAAAAGATGTTCCGGCTGATGGTTTCACTTTTTTTCACCTGCGTGACATTGGCGTGAAAATCTTCCGGATTACCGATCCCGTACAAGCACGAAACCGACGAAACTACAATCACATCGCGTCTTCCGGAGAGTAAAGACGATGTGGTACTCAACCGGAGTTTTTCAATATCCTTATTGATCGAAAGGTCTTTCTCGATGTAGGTATCGCTTGATGGCAAATAAGCTTCGGGCTGATAATAATCGTAATACGAAACAAAATACTCCACTGCATTTTCAGGAAAAAACTGTTTCATCTCGCTGTACAACTGTGCTGCGAGGGTTTTATTATGACTTAGGATCAGAGCAGGACGCTGCACCTGTTCAATCACATTGGCCATGGTAAATGTCTTCCCTGAACCGGTTACGCCAAGCAGAGTCTGAAAGGTGGTACCATTCTGTAATCCTTCGGTCAGTTGCCTGATAGCTTCAGGCTGGTCGCCTGTTGGCTGATATTCGGATACGATTTTAAAATCCATTGTTTGTGTTATTCGGTAGAGACGCATGGCCATGTGTCTCTACAAATTTGCTATTGCGTTCTTGTATTAGTTATTTCACAATCATTTTAAAATACACCGGAAAATGATCGCTGACACCTCCAACATACTTGTTGCCAACATACGAGCGGTTTGGTGTTTTATCTCCGTTTTTGTTGGCATAAATCATCCAGCTGTTACTAAAAACATAGCCTTTTTGATCTTGTATATGAAATCGTTTGCCGGTAATCAATTGCTGTGAAACAACCAGATTATCCAACATGTTCCAGTTTCC
>Ga0079306_1001193_pt1 | contig 18277 bp, 16 predicted proteins | sample Methanotroph_Enr_FD_79181 | JGI IMG/M metagenome (GOLD analysis project Ga0079306, IMG submission 79181) | Enriched soil microbial communities from Old Woman Creek wetland in Ohio, USA - Methanotroph_Enrichment_5 | ecosystem: Environmental > Terrestrial > Soil > Wetlands | place: USA: Ohio...
CCGATGACCGTGGTGTGCAGCGACTGGTACATGTTGAACTTGGGCATCGCCACGTAGTCCTTGAACCTGCCCGGCATCGGCTTCCAGATCGAGTGGACGGTGCCGAGCGCGCCGTAGACGTCCTTGACGGAGTCGACGATGACCCGCAACGCGATCAGGTCGTGGATCTCGTTGAAGTCTTTGCCCTTCTGGGTCATCTTCTGATAGACGCTGTACAGGTGCTTGGGGCGCCCGGATATCTTGGCCACGATCCCGACGTCTTCGAGTTCCTGCTTGAGCTGGGCGATCACCTTGGCAAGATAGTCCTCTCGGGCCTTGCGGCTCTCGGCGACCATGCGTGAGACCTGGTGGAACTTGTGGGGCTCCAAGTAGTAAAAGGCCAGGTCCTCGAGCTCCCACTTGATGTTCGAGATGCCGAGGCGGTGCGCGAGCGGAGCGTAGATCTCCATCGTCTCGCGCGCTTTTTCGTAACGCCGCTCCTCGGGAAGGGCCGCCAAGGTCCGCATGTTGTGGAGCCGGTCGGCGAGCTTGATCAGGATGACCCGGATGTCTTTGGCCATCGCGATGAGCATCTTGCGAAGGTTGTTGGACTGGGCCTCGGAGAGCGACTCGAACTCGATCTTGCCGAGTTTGGTCACCCCGTCCACGAGATCTGCGACCTCGTCGCCAAAACGTTCGCGAATCTCCTCGAGCGAGACTTCGGAATCCTCGACGACGTCGTGCAGGAGCGCGGCCTTCAGGGTCGCGGTGTCCATATGGAGTTCCGCGAGGATGAGCGCGACCTCGATAGGGTGATCGACGAACGGCTCGCCGCTCTTCCGGCTCTGGCCCTGGTGGGCGAGCCCGGCGAACTCGAAGGCCTCGTCGAGACCGGTCAGGTCCGCGTCGGGGTTGTAGGCCCTGACCTGAGCTTCGATCTGTTCGAGAGTCGCCGGCATCTCTGTCCTTCGCGCGAGGGCGTCGTTTGCAGGTATCAGTGTACCGCTGCAGGCAGGATCGGCCGGTTGAACCTCGCCAGAAGGTCCTCAGACTCCGCAGTCAGGGCCCATGACTTGAACACGCCGAACTCCGCGATCTCCTCGAGCCCCTCCGCGTAGCGAACACTCGACTCCAGCTCGATCCTGCCCTCGGGCGCAGCGAACGTGAGCCGGCGAAACGCGCCATGTCCCTCGCCGCTGACAAATCCCAGGTCCCGGAAGATGCCGAGCGCCGAGGAAGCCCCTCTTTCGTCAAGCGAGAACGTTGGCTGGACCTTCTTGCACCGGGCGGCCAGCTCGGCGTTGGTGATCTCGAATCCCGCCCCCTCGGCCGCCGCCAACTCGCGCAGGACGACGTAGAGCGCCGCCATATCGTCGCGGCTCGGCGCCAGCGACGAGAGGATCATCTCGTTGATGCGGGCGTCCCTCCCACCGTAGAGCAGATGGATGCGAGCAAGCGCTCCGTCCCGGCCTGCGCGTCCCGACATCTGGTTGAACTCCACATCGTTGAAGGGCAGGTGATACAACACGACATCGCGGATGTCGGGGATGTTCACCCCTTCGCCAAAGGCGCTGGTCGCCACGACCACCGACACTTCACTGGCACGAAACGCCCGTTCGACGGCGTGGCGCGCTGACCGCACGAGCCCCCCGTTGTAGAACGCCGTCCGCATCGCCACGTCGGGGACGCGCTTTCTGAGCATCCTCGCCAGTCTCACCGACTGCTCGCGCGAGTTCACGTAAATGACGGTCTTGCCGCCCTTGGCGACCAGGGCAGCCAAGTAGCCGTCCTTGTCCTGTGCATCGCGCTTGTCGACCACTTGGAGGTTCTCGCGCACAGTGGGATCCAGGACGACCGCGGTGACTCCGAGCAGCTCGCGAATCGACTCGGCCGTGGCAGTGTCGGCGGTGGCGGTGACCGCCAGAACCGTTGGTTCGCCCAGCACCCGCGCCGCCTCGCCGAGCCGGGCGTAGGCCGGCCGGTGCCCCGCCCGCGACATGCCGACGTGATGGGCCTCGTCCACGACGAGAAAGCCGATCCGACCGGAAACGGCAAACCGATCGGCATAGAGATGGAGGAACTCCGGGGTGGTCAGGATCACATCGAGAGTGCCCTCGCCCAGGGCCGAGAAGGCATCGTCGCGGTCGGGCAGGCTGGTCTCACCCGTGACAGTGCGCACAGCGAGCCCGACTTCGGAGAAGACCTCTTCCAGGTGGAATGCCTGATCAGCGACGAGCGCGCGCAGCGGGTAGACGAACACGCTCGCACGTCCGTGGCGCAGCGCCATCCGGGCCGCGTGCAGGTGGAAGATGAGCGACTTGCCCCGCCCGGTGGCCATGACGGCCAGCGTGCTCTCCCCCGCCGACAGGTGAGCGAGGGCTGTCGCCTGCGCGTCGTGCAACGAGCGCTCACCGATGAAGCAGCTGGTGAGTTCTGCGTCGAGTTCCTGGGCGGTCATCTGCGACAGTTCGGCCCGCCGCGCCGCCCGCCTCTCCGCGCGATTCTCCTGGACACTCGCCGCGTCTCGGCGCGACACGAGCACGTTGACTCCTCGGGAGCGGTCCTCTTCCCCTCCGGTGACCTCGGTGACCTCGACGTCGTAGGCAACACCAGCGTCGATCGAAGGCGCGAGGGCGGCCGCGAGGCGGCGGTTGAAGAACCCGACTTGGTCGCCATGTGGGTCGAACAGCGCGCATGCGTTGGCGTCGAACTCGTTCTCCGGCTGGCGGACGAGGCGCAGAGGGGTTCCCTCAAGGAGTCGGCCGAGGACGTCCTGGCGACCCTCGAACGTGACTCCCGCCAGCTTGGTGTGGAACGCGGCAGCCTCCTCGATACCCGCGTATTCCTCGCGGGCGAGAATCGCGTCCGCCTTGGCGAACAGATCCTCCACCAGCTCGTACGCTGGAGCATCGGACCGCGCCGTCCGCAAGAAGACGTCGCGGACGCGAAGTTGCACTCTCGTCTTGCCCCGCCATTCGTCGACGTTGACCTCAGCGACCAGGTCGACCGCCGACTCATGAGCCAGCAGGTCGTCGATGTTGGGACACCGAAACGAAATCGCCGAGACGCTGGCGACACCGTCGTAGGCGGTGAACCGGAAATGGTTGCCGAGCTTGCCAACGCGCTGACGCCCGTTCATGAAGACGCCGCAGGCCGCGAGGAGCGGCGTGCGGTTACCGTGCCCGAATGGTTCCATGAGCGCGAACTCGGCGCCGAGCTCGATGCTGATCTGAGACAGCTCTACCTCGGCATCGACGAGCTTCTCGGACTCGAACTGCTCGGCGGGCAGGGTCTCGAGGTGGCCGAGAAGACACTCGCGAAACGCATCGAGCTGGTCGGCGGGCAGCGCGCACCCCACTGCGGCGGCGTGGCCACCGAAACGGGTGAGGAGCCCATCACACGATTCCAGAGCGTGAAAGAGGTCGACGGTCCCCACCGAGCGGCCGCTACCGAGCGCGACACCGTCCTCGATCGTGAAGATGATCGTCGGCACCTTGTACCGGGTGCAAAGGCGTGACGCGACGATGCCCTTGACGCCCTCGTGCCACCCTTCGCCGGCGACGACGAGCGCCCGCTCACCGCAGTACGTCCGCTCGGCAAGCGCGATCGCGGCTTCTGCCAGGTCGGCCTCCGCGGCTTGCCGCGCCCGGTTCAGCTCGTCGAGAGCCGCGGAGAGCTGCTCGGCGCGAACCGGGTCGTCGGTCATGAGGAGATCCAGAGCGAGTTGCGGGTCAGCCATCCGTCCGGCGGCGTTGAGGCGAGGCGCCAGCACGAAAGCCACGTTGTCCGACGACAACGAATCTGGCGTGACCCCACCGATGGCCGCGAGTGAGGCAAGAGACGGGCGCGGTTCGACGCGCATCCGGCGCACGCCGTCGGCGACCAGCGCGCGGTTCTCGGCGGTAAGCGGGACGATGTCGGCGATTGTGCCCAGCGAAGCGAGGTCCGTCAGGCCTCTCCAGACGTCCGGAAAGCCGAGCAGTCCGCCAACGGACTGCACGAGCTTGAGGGCAACGCCCGAACCGGACAGATCGCAGGAAGGGCAGTTGTCGGGGTCGAGCTTGGGATCGGCGACCGGAACGCCTTGAGGTACGAGGTCGCCCGGCTCGTGATGGTCGGTGACCACGACCGCGACGCCTCGCTCGGCAAGCATCGCGACCTCGGGTTGCGAGGAGATACCGCAATCCACGGTCACGACGAGGTCGGGCGCGAGCGTCATCAGCCGCTCGATTGCCGCAGCCGACAGACCGTAACCCTCGTTGAACCGGTGCGGGACGATTGCGCTGACCTTCGCCCCCATCAGCGCGAGCCCTCGGGCGGTGACGGCACTCGACGAGACGCCGTCGAGATCGAAGTCGCCGAACACGACGATGTGCTCGCCGGCGCGCACGGCGGCGGCCACGCGTTGCGCGCCGTCGTCGAGGCCTGGAATCAGCGACGGCGACTGCCAGTCGCGCTCGAGGTCGGGTGCGAAGAAGCGCTCCACGCCCTCGGGGGTATCGATGCCGCGCGCGACCAGAACCCGCGCCGTGGTCTGTGAGAGCCCCGTGGACTCAGCGAGACGGTCGACGGTCGCCGGGTCGGCCGGCGCGAGGGACCATGCTGAGTGGGAGCAGGATTTCGTCATGCCCTCATCCTATCGGACGGGGCCGACACTTGCGTGCCGGCCCCGCAGAAACGCTTATGTGCACGTACCCGACGCCCCTAGGACGCCTTCGCGAACTTCTTGGCAAGCGCAGCGTACTTGGGCTCGCGCTCTTTCCAGATCGCGTAGAGCGGCGCCGCGACACCGATGGAGGAGTACGCCCCCACGGCAAGTCCGATCGTGAGCGCCAGCGCGAAGTCTTTGAGCGTGGCTCCGCCGAAGAAGAGGAGCACGATGACAGGCATGAGCGAGGAGGCCGTGGTGTTAAGCGAACGCACCAGAACCTCGTTGATCGACTCGTTGGCCATGCTCATAAAGGACTGCTTCACAAGGCCCTGCGAGTTCTCCTTGATGCGGTGGAAGACCACGATGGTGTCGTAGAGCGAGTACCCGACGATCGTCAGCAGTGCGGCGATGACGTTCGGGCTGATTTCCCAACCCACGAGCGCGTAGATTCCGAGCGTGATCAGGATGTCGTGCACGATCGCGATGATGGCGGTCACGGACATCTTGTACTCGAACCTCAGGGACACGTAGAGCAGGATCGCGAAGAGCGAGACTGCGAGGGCAAGGAGCGCCTTGTTGGTGACGTTCTTGCCCCAGCCGGGGCCGATCGTGGTGACCTGGAAGTCGCCCTCGGGCAACTTGGTCGCCGCCGCTACCTTGGTGGCGTCCGCGTTGGCGAGCTTGGGGTCGGTCACCTCGGTGCGAACGATGAACCCACGGACGTTGTTGACGGTACCCTCTTGCAGCTGCGCGTTCTGAATGCCGGAGTCGGCAAGGGCCTTGCGCATCTGTTCGATGGTGACGGTCCGCGCGTTGACTACGTTGATGACGGTTCCGCCGGTGAACTCCACGCCGAACTTCAAACCGCGCAAGCCAAGGGCGGCGACGGCAACGATGATGAGTACCGCCGAGATACCGAACATGATGCGGCGATTGCCCATGAAGTCGATGTTGAACCTATGCACGGCGCCCACCCCCCTTCTTGGCGGTCGCAGGAACGGTCTTAGCTACCTCTTTCGGGACTCCCCACAGCACGGGTGCCTTGGGGATGATGTTCTCGGCCAGCAACATGACCGCGGGGCGCTTGAACAGCAGCATCATGAGCAGGTCGCACAGAATGCCGAGCATCAGTGTCAGAGCGAAGCCGCGGACCGGGCCGATGGCGAGTGCGAACAGCGCCAGCGCCGAGACGAACGTGACCAGGTCGGCGTCGATGCTCGTGCCGATGGCGTGGCGCGTACCCGACGCGGCCGCCGAGCGGTACGTCTTGCCCAGGCCGACTTCCTCTCGCACGCGCTCGTTGATGAGGATCGACGAGTCCGCGGCCAGACCGATCGTAAGCACGATGCCCGCGATGCCCGGCAACGAGAGTGCGAACAGGCCGAACGCGGAAAGCCCGGCGAGCAGGCCCAGGAACATGGAGGCGAAGACCAGGAGCGAGACAACCGAAACCGCTCCGAGACCGCGATAGAACGCAATCAGGTAGACCGCCACAAGCGCGAGGCCTACGAGTGCCGCGATGACACCCTGGCGAAGTGAGTCCTGACCGAGTGTGGGACCGACGACGCGGGTGTCAACCGGCTCGAGCGATACCGGAAGGGCGCCTGTCTCGAGGACGGTCTTGAGGTTTTTGGCGTCTTCAGCCGTGAACTTCCCGGAGATCGCGGTCTGACCGCCGGTGATCGGCTCGTTGACCACAGGAGCGGACTTCACGACGCCGTCGAGGACGATTGCGACGAGTTCGCCTGTGGGCGACTTGCCGCCTTTCGAGATCGGGGCCATCCGCGTGGTCGCGTCGGCCCAGATCTTGGAGCCCGCGGTGTTCATGACGATGTTGACCTCGATCTGACCCGTTGTGGGGTTCTGTGAAACCGACGCGCTCTTGACGACTTCACCGGTCATGAACGGCTTGTACGTCCCCGGCTTGAGGGTGACGCCGTCCTCGCCCCGGCTCAGCGCCGCGACCGCAGCGGTATCCGTTATCGACGCGACCTCGACGAATTCGAGCTGACCGGTCGAGCCGATGACCTTGAGGGCCTCCTCGGCGTTCTTGATACCGGGAATCTGAACGAGGATCGAGTCGCTGCCCTGGCGCTGGATGCTCGTCTCCGAGGCGCCCAGCTTGTCGACACGGTTGCGGACGATGAGCTCCGCCCGATCCATGTCGGCGGTCGTGAGGGCCTGCCCAGGCCGGGGCTGAGCGGTCAGGATGACCGAGAGGCCCCCCTGGATGTCGAGGCCCTGCGTGATCTTCTTGTTCGGGGGCACGAACAGCACCCAGGAACCGATCACGAGGATCGCGCAGAGCGCGAGCAACAGGTAGTTGCGTTGCTTCGGGTCCATTCTCCTGCCTTCCTTGCTTAGTTGGTCATCCCCTCGGTCAGAGGAGCTTTGTACCGTTGATCACGAGCGAGAATTCCGCATTCAACACTGTAGCCGCGCGGCGGCTCAACTGCATCCGTTCCAGAAAGATTTCGAAGTACTCCATGAGTTGGATCTCGCTCGTATCGATCTCGATCTCAAGCGTGAGGCGGCGGGCTTCCGAGTCGACCCGCAGGAAGCTTCGCTTCGCCGAGTGGTTCACCCGGTCGTGGATGTCGAAGGTCGTCGGGTCGATGGCGCGTACGCGCGTCTCATGGACATCGGCCTTGTCGGCGATCACGACGGCGGCCGCAGCCGCCGTGGCAGGGTCGGACGCGTCCTCCTCGTGGTTGCCGACAGCGTTCATGACCGTCGCGACCTCGTCGTAGGGCATCCCCATGCGTGTCAGCGCCGCCCGGGCGATGAACGCCGAGGAAATCCAGTGGTCCGAGCGCGACACGCAGTTGCCGATGTCGTGGATGAATCCGGCGATTGCGGCGACTTCCGCCTCGCGCTGCGAGTAGCCGAGCCGGGTGAGAATGTTGCCGGCGATGTGCGCGGTCAGGTTGGAGTGACGCAGCCCGTGCTCCGTGTAGCCGATAGCACCGAGATAGTCGTCACCCATCTGAAGGTACGCGAGAAGCTCGGGGTCGTTGTGCACGGCCTCAAGCGTCACGCGCGGCCCATCTGCGGGCGGACGTGTCACGGCGGACTCAGACATCGGCGTCCGCAGTGTGCTCCCCAGAATCGGCGTCCGACGTATCGCCGGCGTCGACATCCTCTTCCGCAGGAGTCTCGATGAGCTGCGCGATCGCATTCTTGGCGAACTCAAGCTCCGAACCGTCGGCCACTGCGATGCGTACGCGATCGTCGTCGACGGAGACGATCGTGCCAAAGAGGCCGCCGATCGTCACGATCTCCACACCCGGTGCAAGCTTGCTCAGCAGCTCGGACTGCTCCTTCTGGCGCTGCCGCTGCGGCCGGATGATGAGAAAGTAGAACAACACGACGATCGCGATGATGGGGAGAAACGCGGAACTCTGTCCCATTGCCTGATTACCTTTCTGGTCGCCGACACGACGTGGGTCGGCCGACGCACCATACTACCTGCTGCGGGCGATCCGTTGAAGTCCCGTACCAAGGATCGTTCAGAGTCCGGGGCCGCCGGCACAGTTCGAACTCATCAGCTAGTAGTCGTTCGCCGCCGGTGAATCCAACCAGGCACTCATGAACGCCGCGTACTCGCCGCGCTGTGCCGCATCCCTTGCCCGCGCGGTCAGATCGAGCAGGAAATGCAGGTTGTGAAGGGACAGCAGGATCGACCCCAGCATCTCCTTCATGCTCACAAGGTGCCTCAGATACGCGCGCGTGTACTGCGTGCAGGTCGCACAGGAGCACTGCGGGTCCAGTGGGCCGAAGTCGCGGGCATACTGCGCGTTCTTGAGGTTCATCCGCCCTGCCGAGGAGAACGCCGTTCCCATGCGAGCGGTGCGCGTAGGCAGGACGCAGTCGAACATGTCCACCCCCAGGCCGATCGCCTGCAGGATCGTCGTCGGATTGCCGACTCCCATGAGGTAGCGGGGCTTGTCGGCGGGCATCGCCTGAGTGACCGGTGCAAGCGATTCGAGCATGAGATCGTGCGGTTCTCCAACCGAGTAGCCGCCGATACCGTACCCCGGCAGATCGAGGTCCGCGAGCCACGCCACGCTCTCGAGCCGCAGGTCCCCGAACACTCCCCCCTGCACGATGCCGAACAGGGCCTGGTCTTCTCGGCTGTGGGCGGCCTTGCACCGCGCGGCCCACGACGCACTCCGGCCGACCGCTTCGCGTACGAGCTCCTTGTCGGCAGGGTATGGCGGGCATTGGTCGAGCTGCATGGCGATGTCGGCCCCGAGGTCCTCCTGAATCCGCATGTTCTGTTCCGGCGTCCAGAAGTGTTTGCTGCCGTCCAGGATCGAGCGAAACTCGACGCCATCGTCGGAGAGCTTGAGGGTGTCGGCAAGGCTGAAAATCTGGAAGCCGCCGGAGTCGGTCAGAATCGGGCGGTCCCAGTTCATGAAGGAGTGCAGGCCGCCCGCGTCTCTGACCACGTCGGAGCCGGGCCGCAGGTAGAGGTGGTAGGTGTTGGCGAGGAGCACTTGCGCGCCCAGCTCCTTGAGCTGCGGCGTGGTGACGCCTTTGACGGTCGCCCGGGTTCCGACCGGCATGAAGGCGGGCGTCTCGACGGGACCATGGGTCGTGTGGAAGCGTCCTCGGCGCGCGGACGTGGCGCGGTCTTGCGCGAGGATCTCGAATTCGAAGGGGGCCATGGGTGGATTGTACCTGACAGCCGACTCCTTGCTCTCCCGCCAACGGGTACACTGGTCGCGAACCATTCGGTACCTCCGCGCGTCCAATGGAGCAAGATGCCCGACCCGTCAGCTGTCGACGCGGCGCTCGTCGCTGCTGCCCGTGAGAACAACCTCGACGCGTTCGAGGCACTCGTTCGCAGGCACACGCAGACGGTGTACGCGCATGCACTTCGCTTCTTCGGCGACCCTTCGGCTGCCGAGGACACCGTGCAGGAGGTCTGGATCAAGGTGTACCGGTCCCTCAACGACTTCGACGGACGGGCCCGCTTCAGCACGTGGCTCTACCGCGTGACGCGCAACGCCTGTCTCGACCAGGTGCGGGCAGGGCGACGGCGCCCGATCCCGGTCGATCCGCTCGACACGGTCGTCGCACCCGGCGACCTGGCTGACGAGGTCGCGCTCACAACATCCGTCGAGGCGGCGATGCGGGGGCTCTCGCCCGAGGACCGCGACGCCTTCTCGGCGGTCGCGCTCTTCGGCCTGAGCTACGCGGAGGTCGCCGAGACCTTGGGGGTGCCCGTGGGCACGGTCAAGTCCCGCGTGTTTCGCGCGCGCCGTTCGCTGGCGCACCTGCTCGGTCTCCCGAGAGGAGGTGCGTAGATGGAATGCAAAGAGGCGCAGGCGCTGATCTCCGAGGCGCTTGATGGCGGCACGATCGACCGAGCCGCACTGGAAGAGGCCAAGCAGCACTGCAGGGAATGCGCGGATTGCGCCTCCTTCGTGCGGGGCCTCTCCGTCGTCAAGCGCGCTCCGCTTCCACAGCCCGACGCCGGGCTGATCGACCGGGTGATGGCGGCGGTACGCGCAGAGGCCGCGGTCACGGCGCGGGTAGCGGCAGCGGCACCGGCTCAGCCAGTCGACGGCGCCCCGGCCGCGGCCGAGAATCCCCAGCCGCTCGACGCACAGACGGGCGTTTTGGGAGCGATCCAAGCCGAGGCGTTCGAGACGACCACCCCCCGTATGACCGTGCGCGCGCGGCCACGCCCTGCGGTGCTGGCGGCGTGGATCGGCGCTGCGGCGCTGCTCGTGGCGAGCGCGGGGACGGTCGGCATCATGGGCATCCGGCTCATGTCGCAGGGGCAGTCCGGCCCCACGACAACGACGCTCTCAGAGGGAGCGGTGGCCCCTTCTGGGACTCAAGGCACGGTTCAGGGATTCGTCCCGCCGGCCGCCAAGGAGTCGTCGGCCGGCTCGGCAAGGAGCGCGAGTTCCGTGCCCAGCTACATCACGGCCGGGGGGATGGTGTACCGGCTCGTTGGCCCGTCCGACAAGACCAAGGCGCAGCTCGCCATAATCGGCTCGACGACATCATCGCTCGATGGCGGGGAACTGCGAGCGCGGGACGTACTCCAGCTGACGGGTGATCCATCTGTCTATGTAGAGGACGACAGCAAGAAGCTCCTCGAGTTCAAGGTCGTCGAGCGGACGTACCAAGGACGCACCTACCGGCTGCGATCGGCCGACCTCTTTGGGTTCGGTTCGTGGCCAGCGTTGCCGACCGATGTCGCGCAAGCGGGCTCCGGAGACGGAGCGTCGACATTCACCGAGGTCGGCCCAGATTCATCCGGCGTGATCGTCTACCGGCTCCCCAACTCCACTCCGGAACAAGGGATCGCCGTTGGGCCTGGTACGTCGGACACTGATCCCGCCGGCGGAAACCCCGGATGGACCTGGTGGACGCCGGGGTCCTGATCGGTTGCAGCCTAGAGGATGAGCATCGCGTCGCCGAACGACAGGAATCGGTAACGCTCCTCCATGGCCACGTTGTACGCCCACAGCACCTGCCCGCGTCCCGCGAAGGCGCTCACCATCATCAGCAGGGTCGAGCGAGGTACGTGGAAGTTGGTCACCATCGCGTCGACGACGTTGAACCGGTAGCCAGGCAGGATGAAGAGTGAAGTCGCGCCCTGGGACTCGACGACCTGGCCCGTGTCCTCGTCATAGGCGCTCTCGAGCGCTCTGACGGACGTGGTGCCCACCGCAATCACGCGGCCACCCCGTTCGCGCGCCTCATTCACGACCTCGGCGGTACGCGGGGAAACCCTGAAATGCTCGCTGTGAATGTGGTGGCGCTCCGGATCCTCTTCGCTGACGGGGCGGAAGGTGTCGATACCCACGTCGAGTTCGACCGTCTCGATGCGCGCGCCTGAGTCCGCGACACGCGCCAGCAGCTCCGGCGTGAAGTGGAGGCCTGCCGTGGGCGCGGCCGCTGAGCGCTCTTCGCGCGCGAAGATCGTCTGGTACAACTCGGGGTCCGAGACCGGCCTCGTGATATACGGCGGCAGCGGCATCTGCCCGACGCGGTGAACTACATCGAGGAAGCTGCGCTCCCCTGCTCCCAGCCTGAACTGAACCAGGCGCCCCCCGGATTCATCGATCTGCTCGACGACGAGCCCTGTCATTGCGCCGTCGGCGAAGACGATATGCGCGCCAGGCTTGAGCCTGCGGCCCGGCTTGACCAGGCACTCCCAGGCGTTCTCGTAGCGCTCCCGCAGCAGCAACACCTCAACCGCACCACCGGTCTCGTCCTTCAGGCCAAGCAGTCTGGCGGGCAGAACACGGGTGTCGTTGACCACCAGTACGTCGCCTTCGCGCAGGTAGTCGGGCAGATCCGAGAAGGTCCGATGGTCGAGTTGCCCGCTCGTTCGCTCGAGAACCAGCAGGCGGCATGAGTCGCGTGGCTCGGCCGGCTCCTGCGCTATGAGACCCGTGGGAAGGTCGTAGTCGAAATCATCGGTCAGCACGCCTTGGATGTCTCCTTGAGCCACTTGGATACGGTCAAGCAGAGTGTAACGCAGGGGCGTGACATCAGACGTCCTTCGCGCGACGAGCCTGGAGGAGGCTCAGGCTTGGCTGTTTGGTTATAGTCTGTGAACCACTCACGTCTGGAGGGTGCCGTGCCTCGGCCGACCTACAAGCATGTCGTGTCCATAGGCTACTTCTGCAGCACGGCACTCGAACTGGAGCGCTATGGTTTCCGAGAAGCTAGCTACCCACTGGATTGGGTGACTTGTCCGCTCAAGCCGACTCTTGCGCTGCTCGAATCGGATTTCCAAGGTTTCGTGCGGCCGGAGAGTCTCGCCCGCGATTCCGTCCACAACTACATCGTGCACGATGCGCAGTCCGGCATCGATTTCTACCACGACTTCAACTCCCATCAGACGATCGAAGAGCAGGTCGTCATGGTTCAGGAGAAATATCGGCGTCGAATCAGTCGGTGGCGCGCCGCTATCACAGAGCGCGCGCTCTTCGTTCGGTATATCGCGAACTCAGATGAACTCGACTATCTGGATGAGAACATGCCGGCCGTTTTGCTGCTGCTGAGACGTTCGAATCCGCTGAATGACCTTTTGCTCGTGGGCAACTCGGACCTGCGCCCGACCTGCGGTGGGCTCAAGGTCTTCAGGGTGGACGCTGACGAAGGCGACGTAGTAGCACGTGCATTCGTGGAAAAGAACCGACTACTTCAACTCAAGCTGCTGACTCTTCCCTATCCTCTCGCCCTGCGAGTCCGCAACTACCTGAGGTATACGAGGAGCCTCCATGGCCAGGAGCGACGCCGCGTCCTGCGAAAGCGACTCCTCATCGCCCCTTGGCGACTAGCGAGTTCCCTACTCGGGGAGGACCGCCTGAGAAGGCTTGTGGCTCGGGTTCGCGACACCAAATCCGAGTAGTAGTCCTTCGGCTAGCATGCAGATGAGCTGCAGACTCAGGGGGTCTGACACGCTTGTGAACGCCGTGAAGCGTTCAGGGCCGCCCTCGTTCTCGCCGCCTGTTCCGTCTTGCTTCACGCTCCTGAGCTGCTTCTTCTTTGGAAAAGGCGCACCCACAGTAGTTCTGCCGATACATGCCGAGCTCGCGAGAACGACGGACGGACTCCGGGTACGAGTCGCGGAAGTCGCGATCGACCCAAAGGATGCCGACAGCTTGCGCTGCAGCCTCCCCTTCCCGGCGAATCGCATCAGGGCTCTGATAGGGGCTGATTGTCAGCGTCGTGGCGAGGGCGTCAAAGCCGTTCTCGGCGGCGTATCGAGCCGCTTGACCCAGGCGTAGCCGATAACACGCGCTGCAACGCTTGGCACCCTCTCGGGCGAGCGGGCCGACCGCCTCGATCCAGGCCGCAGGATCGTACGGGAGCTCGATCACGGTCGCGCCCATGCCGTCGGCGTACGCGGTCAGGGTCTCCTTGCGGCGCTCGTACTCCTCGGCGGGGTGAATGTTGGAATTCGTGAAGACGATGACGACTTCATCGGCGATTGCCAGGAACTCGTCGAGCGGCTCGATCAGGCAGGGCCCGCAACACGCGTGCAACATCAGCCTCATAGGTACTGCCCCACGATGATCGCGACGCCGAACAGGACGAAGACGACTCCCGATATCCGCGTGATGAGCCGCTCGGGCAGATTCTTCCCCAACACGTTCCCGACCACGATCGCGACCCCGTCGGCGATGACCATGCCCAGGGTAGAGCCCATCCACACCCCCCAGAAGGCCGGAACAGACCCGGCGCGCGGTGCCGAGAGACCCGCTGGAATCCATGCCGATGCGAAGCCGCCGAACGACCGCAGCGCGGCGCCGGGGTCGGCGGCGATCGTCATGGTCATGATCTGCGTCTTATCGCCCAGTTCCGCGAGGAAGAACGCGATCCCGACCGTCACGATCGGACCAAAACGCGGCTGCTTGGGCGCGTCATTCTCGTCCACGGAGTCGCCGCGCAGCGTCCAAGCTCCGAAACCTATGAACAGGAGGCCTGCTATCCATGACAGAAGCGTCTGAGGAATGAGACCCCCCACGGCGCCACCCACCAGCGTCGAGAAGAAGTGGATCAACACCGTGGCACCAAAGATGCCGAGAAGCACCTGCCACGCCTTGTACCGGGTAGCAAGCACCAGAGCGAGCAACTGTGTCTTGTCGCCGAGCTCGGCCAACGTGATGAGGACGGTTGCGACCACGAACGCGTAGATCACTGCGGAGTCATTCCCATCGGTCTTGACGGCATTCGCCAGCGCAACGGCGCATCGAAGAGCACGCTGCGACGCCGATCCCCGCGGCTAGTCGACCCAGACGTCGTCGGATTCGTCGTCCGCGGAGTCTTCTGTCTCGTCGGCCTGAACCTCAGCGTCCTCGGGCTCCTCATCCTCGTCGCCCGATTCCTCTGTGACCTGGGCCGCCGCGTTTCGGCGAACCAGCACGATCATGACCACCACAACGACGACCAGTGCGGCCGCAAGTCCGATGAGCACGGCATTGAGGTTGGAACCGGGAGCAGGCTCGACCGGAGGCGTCGTGCTGAAGGAGATTGCGATCGTCTGCTTCTCGCCGGGCTTGAGGGTCACGGGGCTCAGCGAGTACAGCGACTCACCGTCCACGTTCAAGACGGGCTTGCCGACTGGCGCCGGCGTTATCTTGACCTTGCTGACGTTGGCCGGGATACGAACCGCAATAGTCGTCAGAGTCGAGTCGACGGTCTGCACGTAGTCGATGGATACCGAGGCGATGTCGCCGGACACCTTGAGCGGCGCCCCGATGGCGTCAATCTGACCGCGATGGGACTTCGTCAGAGTGAACTCGGCGAACTGGCCACCCCGCCCCTGCACGAGAGTGAACGGCCGCTCGATATCACCCTCAGCAGCGCCGCCCAGAATCTCGCCCGCCCATTCGACCTTGGCACCGGGAGCGACGGGAATCCTGACCGTCACCGGCAGCTTGACGCTGGCGTCGACCGCGACGGCTGCAATGACCGCCGTCTGGCCACCCTGCCCCGGCCAGATCTGGACCTCCACCGGGCCGCCGGCGCTGGCGTCGACCGGTGTTGAGGCAGAGGCGGACACGGGCGCGGATGTCGCGGCCGGTGCCGCCAGCGCGGGAGCCACGAAGGCGGTCGCGAGCATGAGCCCGATCGCTGAAGATGAGAGAATTCGACGTATGCGCATGTGATTGCCCTCCGTAGCGCCCAAGCGGCTTCAAACTCGAGCCAGTGTATCACGGCACAGCGGTACTTCAGAGCGCCCCGGAGCGGCTCTCAACGACCCTGCCAGACCGGAGAAGCCGACTATTCCTTGACGATACGCAGCAGACTGCGGAACTCGTCCGATCCGGCGGCGCCAACAAGCTCGTACATGATCGACTCCGACCAGGACACCACTGCGCCCGCTGCCCTTACCCGATCAAGCGCCGTTGTGTGAGCCTCTGAGTCCCGGGAACAGCAGGCGTCGGCCGCGATCTGGATCTCCAGACCGGAGCGCAGGCCGTGCAACGCAGTCTGCGCGATGCAGATGTGCGTCTCCATTCCCGCGAGGATGATCTGCGTGCGCCCACTCTCCGAGACGATCCGGGCGAATCCGGCGTCGGAGAAGCAGTCGAATGCGATCTTGTCGGCACGGTAGAGAGGGTGCCCTGCCCCTTCGACTTCGTCCAGGGCGCGAGCCACCGTGGGGTCGGTGTCGCCGAGCCCCTCGGGATACTGCCGGGTCACCACAATCGGCACGTCCACAAGCGCGGCCGTCTTGATGAGCCGGACCGTGGTGGCGGCCACAGCGTCGCGCCGCTCCATGGCAGCCGCCAGCCGCTGCTGGATGTCGACGACCACGAGCAGGGCATCTTCTCGGCGAGAGACGGCGGCGAGGTCTGGCATCAGCGGCTCCTCCTTGCAGCGTGGGCGCCGAGAGCGGTTTCCGGCGTGGGTACGATTCTAGTCGGATGGACTTGGGGGTATACACCTTGTCGTCGGCGAACGGTCGGCGACAGTCCGCGAACGACATGGAGGTAACACGATGAACGATTCCCCCGTCTTGGGCGGCATCCACACCGTCGAGGATATCGACGCGGCGGACGACTTCTCCAAGAAGCACGTACCGTACGTTGCCGTCACGCGCGACGGTGACACGGTCACGCTGACGGTCGAGGTCGGCCACTACGTGGCGCATCCCAACGTGCCCGACCACTGGATCGACTACATCGAGATCTACGCGAACGACGCCACTATCGCCACCTACGACTTTGCCGCCGCGGTGATCGCGCCCAAGATCACGGCGGTCGGGCAGCTCGACCCGGGCACCAAGGTCATGGTGACCGCGCGCTGCAACCTGCACGGCGTCTGGATGACCCAGACGACCGTCTAGGGCATCAGCGGGCCTCGCTTCGTACAGCGACGCCGTCCGGCGCGGGCGGCGTCGCTCGTGTCCGGCGGGCAGCTGATGCCCGCTAGTTCGCCCGGTCCGGGTCGATGGAATCCAAGACCGCCTGAGCCTGTTCGCGGCGGACCCCGGCGAGCACGATGGCGCCTTCGCTCTCGAGAATCTCAGCCTGCAAGCTCAAGGCCTCGCCGAGCTTGACCACGAGCCGGTCGTCGAAATTGGACAGCTCAAGGAAAGCTACCATCGACTGCGGCGAGAACCGCAGGAAGACATCGGGGTCGACATCGGCCACCATCTCGATGGCCTCGTTGGTGACATCGAGGGGCTCCGACGAACCTTGCCCTTCGCGGAACCGCGCGAACGCAAGCCGCATCATGGAGCCGAGCTGTTCCACGAGTCTCAGAATATGGTCGTTCTGGTACTCCACCACCGGCTCCCTTCTGCGCTCTACGTCATGCCTCGCCCTCAAACCGGCGTGTCGCCTCGCGTTCCCAGGCTCCGGGCAGTGGACAGGCTTTGGGCCCGTCGACCAGCGCGATGCACTCCCTCTCGATCCCCTTCAACGTGCCGTTGAACACGAAGTGATGGAACGGCAATACAGCGTACCAGTAGAGGCGTCCCAGGAGTCCTCTTGGATCGAAGATCGCGGTCTGCCTCACGAGCGTCCCATCGCCGTCGGGCTCCAGTTCGTACTGCAGCCAACCCTCTCCCGGCATCACCATCTCCGCCTCGAGCCGGAGAAGTCTGGGTGATTCGACCGCCTCGACGCGCCACCATTCCAGCTCGTCGCCAACGATCAGCGCGTACTGGTTGCGCCGGCCACGCCTTCGGCCGGGGCCTCCCAGCAGCATATCGATGAAGCCGCGGATGTCCCAAAGCGTGTCGAACGCGTACCAGCCGTTCGCTCCCCCGATACATGCGACGGGGTCGAACGCGGCCTCGGGAGGACACGAGACCCGAAGTGTTCTCGAATCCACATAGCGCCCTTCTCGCTCGAAGCTTGCGGACGAGTCTGCAGGCGCGTCCGCGAGTTCCCGGCTCCAGCGAATCGCCGAGAATACATCTTCCCCGTCCGTGAAGGCGCGGTCGAACGCACACTCAGCGGTCACCGGATGGATGCCGGGGAAATCGCGCGCAGCGGCGGTATCGGTCACCACCGTGGGAAAGCGAAGCGACTCCGCCAGCTGACGGCCGACGGTCGCCTGCTTGGGGGTGAACAGGTACAGCCACCAGCCGGAAAGCCCCGGAGAAAGAACTGGCACCGGAATGATCAGCCGCTTCAACCCCCGGCGGCGGGCATACATCGCGAGAAGGTCGCCGTAGGTCACGACGTCGGCTCCGCCCACTTCGTAGATTCGGTGTCCACGGGCCGGATCGGCGGGAAGGCGGACGGCGGCCACCAGGTAGCTCACGACGTCGTCGATCGCAATAGGCTGGCAGCCCATGCGCACCCACCGAGGAGTCGTCATGGCCGGCAACTTCTCGACGAGATTGCGGATCATCTCGAACGAGGTCGATCCACTCCCGATGACGATCGATGCGCGGAACTCGACGACTTCGATCCCAGTCGACGCCAGCACGCGACCAACCTCTTGCCGGCTCGCCAGGTGCTCGGACAGCTTGTTCCCGGAGGCCCCAAGCCCGCCAAAGAACACGATCCGCCGTATGCCGGCTTCCGCGGCTTCCCGCGCGAAGATCTCAGCAGCCTCGCGGTCGCGTGCAGCGTAATCGGCGCCAAGCCCCAGTGTGTGGACCAAGTAGAACGCCGTGTCGACGCCCGCGAGCGAGGCTGCAACAGC
>Ga0079306_1001195_pt1 | contig 18258 bp, 19 predicted proteins | sample Methanotroph_Enr_FD_79181 | JGI IMG/M metagenome (GOLD analysis project Ga0079306, IMG submission 79181) | Enriched soil microbial communities from Old Woman Creek wetland in Ohio, USA - Methanotroph_Enrichment_5 | ecosystem: Environmental > Terrestrial > Soil > Wetlands | place: USA: Ohio...
ATTGTGCAAAAACAGCCTCGACCGCGCGGATACGCTTGTCAAGCTGCTTTGGTGTCTCAAGCACAAGATCCTGCATGCCTTCAATTTCCTGCTTCATCGCGCCGATATCCTCGGCGTTATACTCGCGATTGGGCCCTGCCTCGATCACCATTTCAAGCTGGTGCATCTTCGACGAAATGCCCTGAAGCTTTTTCATCATAGGCTGGATCCTGCTCGTACGCAGGCTCAATTCCTCAAGCAGCGTTGCTATTTTGTGCCGATTGCGCCGCAAATGCTTAAGAACGCCCTTCACTTCGTTTACATCATGTATCTTCAGTGATTTCTTAAAAAGGTCGCCGTTACGCACAAGAAGTTGGTTGATCGTACCTATATTTTCCGGCAAACGCTTTTTCACCACCGTCCTTATAAGGTTCTCGGTAGTGCTCATTTTCATCGTCCTGTCGAAAGGCAGTGTCCCATCATGGACCTGCTGAAGTATTTCCACCGCCGATACCGCGCAGAAATCACTCTCGAGCACCTTGCGTCTGAACGCCATCCTGGTCAGTTCGATCTTGCGGGCCAGCGATATTTCTTCATCTCGAGTCAGCAGCGGTATCTCGCCCATTTGCGTAAGATACATACGCACCGGATCGTCGATGCGCCGCCCGACCGTCGCTTCTGTCAGATCCTGTTCGAGTATTTCATCTTCGACTTCCTCTTCGACGGCCGCCTCTTCATCTTCGGCGAAGATCTCATCGGAAATCTCAAAATCCTCTTCGTCCTGCTTATCTACATCCGCCTCGTCTATGAGATTAATGCCCATCTCATCGAGCTGCATAAGCAGCGAATCAAGCCGATTGGGGCTTACTGCCTCTTCCGGCAGATCCTCATTAAGCTCTTCGTAAGTAAGATACCCCTTCTTCTTGCCCTTTTCGACAAGCAGCTTTATCTTTTCCTCGGCCCCGATGGGCAGCGGCGCTGCTCCGTCAGCAGGAAGCTCCACTGCCGCAGGTGTTTCTCCTGAAACAACCACCGGCTGCGCAGCAATTACCTTCTCACGTTTTTCTTTGTCTTTGTCTTTACCCTTCGGCGAGGTCTTTTCGTTCTTCTTTTTTGTCACAGTCCTGATCCAATTAACAAAAATATATTTAATCAGCTATTCCCGCAACCGCAGGAACCAGTTCTCTCATTATCTTCTTCAAACAAGCTTTTTTTAGCTTACGTTTTATTCGCGTGAATATTAAATTCCCGCATTCCGCAAATTCGTTTTCGCAACTTTTTTCCCAAAACTCCTTAGCGCCTCATCATCATCGCCATCAATATTCTGCCGGTCCGATTTGAGCCTGTGATCATTTATCGCTCCAAGCGACTCAGCAAGCCTTTGCTTAAAGTTGCCCTTGGCTTCCCCCGCCGCCACAAGTTCCACAACGACCTGCCCTTCTTCAACGCTCTCGCACCCCGCCAAAACCGCCGATACGCTCGCATCACCGTTCAATGCCAGAAGCTCAAGCACTTTCGAGGCAATGTGCCTTAATATCGGTACTTCGAACAGGTCGACTGTAATCTTTTGCCCACAGCATTCCACCAACTTCGGCTCATTGAGCAACACTTCCAGCATTTCCCGCTGCGCCTTGGCGTAAAAACCCTCGCCAAGATCGACTGAAACCACCTTCTGATTTTCTACCGCGAAATAAGACCTTTTTTCAGCGGCTTTTTTTATCCGCTTAGCAAGCTCGCCATTTACCTGGGCCGTGGTTAACCCAAGCACTCGCCCAAGCCTGCCTGTAATCAGGCCCCTGCTCACAGTATCGACCTTGCCGGCATTGATCGCCGCAGCCGCGGTATTCAAAAACTCTTCCGCTGCGGCTTTTTGCCCTGCTATCGTGTCAGCCCGCTCAAAACCATCCAGCAGCCGGCTCCACTTGTACTCCATCACATCGACAGCATTATTTATTACGTTCTCGAACGCCTCTTTTCCTGCCGCTAATAAGAAATCGCACGGATCTTTTCCCTGAGGCACTGACGCGATGCGTATATCTATCCCTTCCGACAGAAATACCTCGAGCGACCGATTCGCCGCTTCGATACCCGCAACATCCGAATCAAAAACCAGTACGATTTTCCTGGCGTATCGCCGCAGAATTCTTGCATGCCCAGCCGTAAGACTTGTTCCAAGTGTCGCCACCACGTTCTCTATACCGAACTGGTGCGACATCAGGCAATCCATATATCCTTCAACCACAACCGCCAGATCCTTGGCCACAATACTGTGCCTGGCAAAGTGGAGTCCATATAGCGAGTTACTCTTGTCAAACACCGCCGTTGTCGGCGAATTCATATATTTTGCCGGGTCAGTACCCAGCGCACGCCCGCCAAAGGCTATCACTTTACCCGTAGCGTCCCAGATCGGGAACATAAGCCTGTTCCTGAACTTGTCATAGAACTGGCCCGATTCCTTAGGGACCGCCAAGCCAGCCTGTTCAAGCAACCGCGGGCTTATTTTTCTCGCCGCCGCTGCCTTACAAAGCTCATCCCAACTGTCGATAGCAAGCCCCAACTGCCATTTTTTGGCCATATCTGATCGTATTTGACGCTGGGCGATATAGTTACGCGCATCTGCTCCTTTTTGTTCGTCCCACAAGCCCACCGCGAACAACCTCGATGCCCACTCATTGGCTCGCATTATCATATCCGGATCGGCTTCACCAGGGGCCCGATGGACTATCTGTTTTTCGATCTTTATCCCGGCCCTGTTCGCCAGTCTTTCGACAGCCTGCCCAAAACCCAGGTTTTCACGCATCTGAACGAATTTTATAACATCCCCGCCCACGCCGCACGCGAAGCACTTGAATATCTGCTTCGAAGGACTTACATACATACTCGGCCGATGATCGTTATGGAACGGGCACATCCCCACCAGATCCTTGCCCTTTTTCACCAGGCTAAGATGCTCGCCAACGACATCTACAATGTCACAAGCCTGCTGGATACGCACAACCAAACTATGTTCGAACCTGCCGGCCATTTAAACAAAACACCCGTACTGCCCATCATGAACAGTCTTAAACCCAAAAACCCGATTCAACTTCCAGCCCGGCATGATAATGCGGGGTGGTTCCACTTCCGACCCAGCCCATGCCAGGCCGACAATTTCCACCCCCGTCGTGCAGCTCTCAATCCTGAATTCCGACTCGCGAATTCTAACTTCTGGTACTTGGTACATTTAAGTATAGGCCCCAACCCCAAAAAGTCAAACCATCACCACAAAACCGCCGTTATAATACTGAAAAACGCGGCTTTTATATACTTGCGACACTTGGGACATTGTACTTTCCTCCTGTCTCATGTCTTCTCTCCTTTCTTCTGTCTTCATTAAACCACCAGGCCATATTTGCCGAAATAAGCCAAATGAAATGGTTAAGATCAGTTACTACAGAGCTAATGGACGAAGGGCTTTACCTGTTATTGCCCGACGAGACAACAATATCGCTTAATAAAGCGAATATCGAAAAATGTGCCGATGAATTCTGGAACGGGCAGATCGCCGCGGAAGTAATGAAGGCTGCGGAGTTCGGCCGCTGCCACTTCTGCCCGATGCCCTCAGGCATTTGCGATGCAATCAGGCCCGTGCTGCCCCTTATAGCCAAACTGGATCAATTCCTTTCATGCGATAAAATAAAACTGGCCTATCACGACGGCAACGGAATCGTATATTTCCGAGACAGCACAATGTCTGAGGCGTTGAAGTATATATCGATATTAAGCCTTACAACTTACTGTCGTTCAGGCCAGGCATACCGCAAATTGTTCATGGGCATCGTACCCGCCATGAACGGTAAGGATATCGCCCAAAGCATTTACCTTAACCTGTTTTTCCTGTGCGAAGGTAATCGCGAATTAGCCGATCGAATGATACGCAATTTCAAGCAGGATATAACGCACACAAGCCGCAACCAGGCCCAGAGACTTAATCTCGTATGCCGCAATGACGCGTTTATGAACGCCTTTGTTTCCACCCAGATAATTACAGAATTACTATCCTTTAAATTCTTTGAATATATGGAAAAGAAGTTCAACCAGTTCTCTCACCACAATCCCCCCGCCCAAGCTTTAAGCAGCATATAACCACTGGACTAAAAATCACTGACCACGTTCCGCTAAAAACACCCCCCATCCACCCACAATTGCGATTTTAAAAAATTATGCCGATTTTCGCGCTTTTGTTCGGTTTTTGTTCGGGTTTTTAACCGCCTCATGCCGATACATATCGGGTAAGAAAAGGAGTTCAATATGAATATCAGAATACAAAGAATTCAAGAGCTGACTATCCCAGTCTGCAAATTCGGCCCCGGCGGTGATTTTATAAATGCCTGGCCCGAAATGCCGGCCGTAAGGTCAATTCCAGTCAATCCACTTGGCAAAGTGCTCGATAAAATCGCCGCTATCATGGGTATGGCTGGCATTTACCACGCAACACTTTCCACAGTTTCCGCTTCAAGAAATTTCACCGTGCGCGAAATTCACAAGGAGATTCAGGAGAATGTCTCGATCCAAAATTATGCCGACTCTCACACCCAGGCAGCTTCAACTCGTACAATTGATAAAACAGGCACAAACAAAGGGCTGTTCAGCAACGATATCGGAACTGGCCCAAGAGCTAGGACTAGGCCGCACAACAACTTACGAACATTTAGAACAGCTTCGCGAAAAGGGCTTGATCGAGTCGCAAACAAGCAAGGCACGCTCTTTGAAGCTGACTCGAGTTGGGCAAAATCTGCTTAACAGCCTAGAAAAACCATTTGAAAACCCACCCAGTGAGCAGGGAATACCCTTACTGGGCCGAGTGGCTGCCGGAAGGCCTATCGATGCTATCGAAGATCGGCGTATGCTCAACCTCAATGCCCGGTTTGCCGGCCATTCAGACGAGATATTCGCTCTCGAAGTGCAAGGCCAAAGCATGATAGAAGACGGCATATCCGACGGCGATTATATCATCTGTAAACGAGCTTGCGACGCAGTGGATGGGCAAATTGTCATAGCCCTCGTCGATGGCCAATCCGCTACAGTCAAACGAATCTATAGAGAGCAAAACCGCGTCAGACTCGAACCGGCAAACCCCGATTTCGCTCCTATCTACACAACCGATTGCCAAATTCAAGGAATAGTGGTAGGACTCGTAAGGCAATTTTAGTTGCAGATTGAATCCGCGTCCTGCAAATAGCCTATTTTTTTAAATTAGTCAGTACCACTGCGCAGATAATTGTTTGCTGATGGTTTCGTAAAGGATGGGGATGATGCCCATTATGACGGCTGCGACGGTTAGGGCTGTGAGGGTTATAGCTAGAACGGGGGTTATTGGGATCTTTATCGCGTTTTCATCTGCTGGTTCGATATACATCTGGCGGACAATGCGGAGGTAATAATACAGCGAAATCGTGGAATTTACGGCGGCGACGGCAACGAGCCAGTGGTAACCGGCTTTAGAAGCGACGCTGAAGAGGAAAAACTTGCCGACGAAGCCACTAAGGGGAGGTATGCCGGAGAGGCTGAATAGGCCCAGCATCATGGCAAGGGCAATGGCGGGGTTTGTGCGGGAGAGGCCACAGTAATCTTCGATGGTCTCCTTGCCGGTCTGGTTGAAGTACCAGATTATACACGCAAAGACGGTGAGATTAGTTACGGCGTAAACAAGCATATAGAAGATCATCGCGGCGGAGCCGCCGGAATCGGAGGACAGGAAACCCATTATCAAGTAACCGGCCTGAGAGATAGCACTGAAAGCCATGAAGCGTTTAATATTGCTTTGGACGATTGCGACGGTGTTGCCAAGGGTCATTGTTATTGCTGCGAAGATGGCGATTAGCAACGAGGCGTCTGCGATGAACTCGCGGCCTATGCCGTAAAAGAGCTGAAACATGAAAGCAAGGCCTGCTCCTTTGGATGCTACGGAGAGATAGGCGGTTACGGGGACGGGAGCACCCTGATAGACATCGGCGGCCCAAAAGTGGAAGGGAACGATAGTAAGTTTAAAGCCGATGCCGGCGGTGAGCATGGCGGCCATGAGCCAAAGTGCGGGAGTATTCTTTAACTGTGATGATATATTAGCAATCGTTGTGGAGCCGGTGATGCCGTAGAAGAGGCCCAGGCCGTAGAGTACGAAAGCTGAGGCCATTGCGCCTATTATGACGTATTTGAGGCCTGCTTCGCCGGAACGGACATCATTGCGGCGCCAGGCTGCGAGGATGAACAGAGGTATGGTGGCGAGTTCGAGGCTGACGTATAGTGTTATGATATCTCTTGCGGAAATAAGGAACATCATACCACTAATTGTGGCGAGGAGGACGGAGTAGTATTCTCCGCGGAAGCCGATGCCCATTGCGCGGACGGCTGTTCTGCCGTCGAGGAGATCAAGCGAGAGCAGGATGGTGATGAGGCCGGAGAAGGTGAAAAATATTTTGAACCACCAGGCGACGGAGTCGATCACGAATCGGCCGCCGAGCATTGAGCCTGTTTGGGGGACGAAGATCACTAAGGCAAGCATAGCAGAGGCAAGGCCAGCGGCTGCTATGGGGGCAATGATCACACGTTTTCGCTCGGCTAAGAACATATCCGCCAAGAGCACCAGGGCGGCGGAGCAAACTACAATGATTTCAGGAAGCATCAGCATCGAATAATCCTTATCGCAGTGCGGCTGTGGCGCCGGTTTCGTTTAGACGGTTTATCAGCGGCATAAGCGAACCCTCTATCATATTAATGAAAAACCACGGCGCTAGGCCGACAATTACCAGTACGGTGGCCAGAATGCCGGTTGAGATCCTCTCCGGTATTGTAGCATCGCGGAGGTGTTCAAAATGGGCGTTTGTGATGGGGCCATAGAAAACCCTGCCGAGGCCGCGGAGGACGTATACGGCGGTTACGACGATCGACATTGTGGCGATTATCGTGAGGACGCGCATTACGGTTATACTTGCCCAGCCGTTGCCGAAGAAGCCGCCGAGGAAGACATGCGTTTCGGCGACGAAGCCGGAAAGGCCGGGAAGGCCGAGGCTGGCGAAACCGGCTATATAAAAGACGGCGGCAAACCAGGGCATTCTTTTTGCCAGGCCGCCCATTTCGTGGATGTTGCGGGTATGGGTGCGGCCGTAAATCATACCGATAAGGCCAAAGAAGAGGCCTGTCATTATGCCATGGCTAAACATCTGGATGACGGCGCCTTTGAAGGCCATCATGTTTAATGCGGCTACGCCGAAGAGTACGAAACCGCAATGGCTGACAGATGAATAGGCGGTAAAGTATTTGAGATCGCGCTGTGTTATGGCGCCAAACGCGCCGTAGATGATGTTTATCGTGGTTAGGATCATAAAGAAGAGGCCCCAGGCGGTTGCACCGATGGGGAGGAGATAAACCGCGATGCGGAGGGCACCGTAGCCGCCGAGTTTCATCAGTACGCCGGCGTGGAGCATGGAGACGGCGGTTGGGGCGGAACTGTGACCATCGGGGGACCATGTATGGAGGGGATAAAGGGCGCCTATGACACCAAAGCCAACGAAGATCATGGGGAAGACCCATTTCTGGAAATCACTGGTGAAATTTACTGTAGCTAGCTTTTGGAGATCGAAGGTGTTGAGGCCGGAGGCGTTATAGATCGCAAGCATACCTACAAGTATGAAGGCACTGCCCACGAGGAGCATGAGGGTAAGTTTCATGGCAGAGTATTCTTTTGGGCCTGTGCCCCAGACACCAATGAGTAGGTACATGGGGAGGACGGCGACTTCGTAGAACATAAAGAAGAGGAAAAGGTCGAAGCTTACGAAAACGCCGAAGACACCAGTGGAAAGGGTGAGGAGGAGTACGAAAAATTCCTTGGTACGGATTTCGACGTACCAGCTCGCGAGGACACCGGTGAAGATTATTATAGATGTGAGTATAACCATTGCCATAGAGATGCCGTCGAGGCCAACGAAATATTGTATGCCCAGTGAAGAGAACCATTCGAGGCGTTCGACGAGGTAGAGCTTAGTAAGCATTGCGGTTTTCACGGAGGATACATCCACCTTGGCGGCGTTCCAGAAAAGCCATGTGGCGACGGCTGTGAGGGCGAGGTGGATGGCGCATCCCCCTGCCGCGACCCAACGTATCATACGCGACTGCTTTTGCGGTAAGGCGATTATCACAAGCGCGGTTATAAACGGTATGGCTATGAGCCAGCTTACAAGTCCCATCAGCTTTTTACTCCTATCGCGGCCCAGATTATCAGCATCACAAGTAAAAGTCCGCCGGCAAACCAGAAGCCGTAGGTCTGGACCTGGCCGGTCTGGGTGTAGCGGAGTCTTTGGCCGGTCATTCGTGTTAGAAAGCCGCTGAGGTTTACGCCGCCATCGACGATATGCCGGTCGAACCACGCGATCGGGGAGGCGACGAATCTAAACAGAATGCTTTTTGTGATAAAAATGTATATTTCGTCGATGTAAAACTTCTGTTTGGCAGCGAGATAGATGATGCCGAATGCTTTGGCGGCGCTGGCAGCGCGTGCGGTTTGGCCGGCGTAAAAAAACCATGCGGCGGCGATGCCCAGGACGGCGGCTGCGCTTGCGGCGATCGCGATGGCGTGGTTTATGCCACCGTGAGGCGCGGTACCGATGTGGACAAAGCTGCCCATTGGCACGAAGCCGGCGATCGCGCTTAAAATCGCAAGAACTATGAGCGGGATGAGCATTATTTTTGGTGCTTCGTGAGCGTGGAGGGCGTGATGCGTTCGCGGCTCGCCTGTGAACGCCACAAAGTATATTCGGAACATATAAACGGCTGTGAGGGCGGCAACGGTGAGGGTGACGGCGAATATAAGCGTGTGGCCGTTGCCCAGGGCGGAGGCGAGGATCTCATCTTTGGAAAAGAAGCCGGCGAAGGGATAGATGCCCGCAATGGCGAGGGCGGCGATTAAAAAAGTTATGTGCGTTATGGGCATTTTTTTTCGCAGGCCGCCCATTTCCCAAATGTTATTGGTGCTCACGGCGTGTATAACGGCCCCTGCCGCAAGGAACAGAAGGGCTTTGAAAAATGCGTGGGTGAAAAGATGGAACATGCTTGCTGTATAGCCAAGCGGGTGGGCAGGGGTAGCGACACCGAGGGCGAGCATCATGTAACCGATCTGGCTGAGTGTGGAGAAGGCGAGGACGCGTTTGATGTCGTCCTGGGTGATGCCGATGATCGCGGCGAATAAACTTGTAAAGGCACCAACGTAGGCGACCATCATGAGGGCTGATCCACTTGCGGCAAAAGCCGGGAAGAGCCTGGCGACGAGGTAGACGCCTGCGACGACCATGGTGGCGGCATGGATAAGGGCGGAGACGGGGGTTGGGCCTTCCATCGCGTCGGGGAGCCAGATGTGGAGGGGAAACATGGCACTTTTTCCGGCGGCACCCATGAAGACGAGCACCATGGATAAAGTCAGAATACTGAAATCAAAAATGCCGGAGGGCATTGAGGCTATTTTGGTTGTAAAAGCGGCGCTGTTTAGATAGGCGAAATCGAATGGTCCGGTTTGGCCTGCGGAGGTATCGGCGAAGAATTTGAAGCCATAATAGCCCAGGATCAAAATTCCGGTGAGAAAGCCGAGGTCGGCGAAGCGCGTAACGATGAAGGCCTTGTTGGAGGCGGATACGGCGGAATGTTTTTTGTAATAGAAGCCGATGAGCAGGAAGCTGGAGACGCCGACGAGTTCCCAGAAGACATACATCTGGACGATGTTGACGGCGGCGACTAGGCCTAGCATGCTGAAGGTAAAAAGGTTGAGGTATGTGAAAAATCTGCCGTAGCCTTCGTCTTCGTGCATGTAGCCGATGCTGTATAAATGGACGAGGGCGCTTACGGTTGTAACGACTACCATGAGAAGAACAGAGATTGGATCGACAAGTACGCCCATCTGTACGCTCAGGCCGGCCTGATAGCGCAGCCATTCGAAAGTAACGGGAACGACTGCGGCATATTCGTGGGCGGCACAGCTGAAGTATTGCCAGGCAAGAAGATAGGCCAGGGCTGCGCAAATGAATATCGCAGCGGTTGCGGCGAGACCTGCGATGCGTTTGGACAATGGCCTTAAGACCAAGCCTACCAAGATGAAAGACATCAGCGGTATTGCCGGGATGAGCCATGCGAATTTCATTATGAGGCCGCTATGTTCCATTTGGACTAATCCTTCATCAAATCCATAGTGCTGACATCAATGCTCCAGCAGCGACGGTATATCGCGACGAATATGGCCATGCCGACTACGGCTTCGGCGGCAGCAACGGCTATGGCGAATATCGCCATGATCTGACCATCAACGGCGCCAGGTGAAATATATTTATTGAAAATAACGAAATTCATCGCGGCGGAATTGAGCATTATCTCGACGGACATGAGTACGCCGACGGCATTTGACCGGCTCAGAACGCCATAGAGGCCTATCGAGAACAGTATCGATGACAGGACAAGCCAGTGGTGAGGCCCGGGGGTAAGCGAGGATAAAAATTCGATCATACTTTCTGCTCCTCTTGCTCGATGCACAGCTGCGATTTTGGTGCGCTGTTTGCAAATTTGGCATGTTCATCGCCGCCGGTTGTAAAGGGCTGGCCGGGCGCGGTGGTTCGCCGGGCGATGACAATACCTCCTATCACGGCAGCAAGAAGCAATATTGAAATTATTTCGAAAGGAAGAACATAGCCGGTCGATCCTGTACCAAGAAGCTTTAGGCCTATCGCCTTGATGTTATCCACGGGGACAGCGGCTGCTGATAAGTTGAACTTCGAGGTCCACAGGGCAAGGCAACTTATAATTGCCATGGAAGCGGCAGCGGCGAAGGCCATAAGCTTGCGATATATCGGCGATGTGGCAAGACCGAGCTGGGCTGAATTTGTGAGCATAACAGCAAAAATTATCACTACCACTATGCCGCCTACATAGACGAGCACCTGCACGCCCGCCAGGAAGAACGCGCCGAGCATGATGTAAATCGCGGCACCTGTCAGGAGCAGGCCCATGAGGTACACGGCGGCGCGGAGCAGGCGTCTGCTTACGGTGACGCCTATAGCGAATGATATCGCTGCGACAGCAAAGAGGTAAAATAAAACAGTATACGCCACTTGCCAGAGCATTACAGACCCCCCTCTTGACTGATCAAAGGTTTGACGATAGGTATCTGCGCGCCGTTGAGCGGGACTGGGCCGTCGTAACGATCCCGTTTTTCCATCATTGCGGGGCGGAGGCTTTCTTCGGTTTTGAGCATCACGCTTGCGGGCGGGCCGGCGTAGCGGTTGAGGTTGAAAACGAGAAGGCGCCGGTCGTAAACGGCGTTTTCAAATTCATGGCCCATTTCAAGGGCATCGAATGGGCATGCCTGTACGCAGGCGTTGCACATGACACACGAATCGAGGCGCCATATATAGCGATCTAGTTCCACTCGGCCGGTGGCAGCCCCCTTGCGGGTGATGACTTTGATGCTGCCGTTTGGGCAGGCCTTATCGCAAAGGCCGCAGGCGGTACAGCGGTGGTAGCCGTTATCTTCATATATTAGTTTGAGCATCGCCCGGTAACGCGGGGGGAATTTGAGCGTTGCGCGATTTTCGGGATACTGCTGCGTGACGATCTTTGAAGGTCTGCGGAAGTAGCTGAAAGTAAGCCGCATTCCCTTTGCCAGGCTCGCAAGGGCACAAAGGCCGCTCTGGGCTTTTTTCAGCGGTGAGACGACGGCTACGGGTATATCCTTTAAGCCGACTTTCCTGATTTCTTTTTTTATTTGTCCTGTCACGTTACACCGGGAAAAAATAAAATTTAGTAAGTACGATCACAGCAGCGGCGATAAGGTTTATAAACCCGATCGGCAAAAGTATCTTCCATTCGAGCCGCATAAGCTGATCGACGCGGAGACGGGGGAAAGTCCACCTAAACCACATGAATATGAAAATCAAAAACGCGGTTTTGCCCAGGAACCACAGTGCGGGCGGGATCAAGGATGTGATCTTATTGAAGGTTTCAAAACCTTCTATATAGAAAGGCATCCAGCCGCCAAGGAAGAGCGTAGCGGCGATGGCGGAGGCGGCGAACATATTTATGAACTCGGACAAGAAGAAGAACGCGAATCGCAGGCCGGAATATTCTGTATGGAAGCCGCCGGTGAGTTCCGATTCACCTTCGGGTATGTCAAATGGTGTGCGGTTGATCTCGGCAGTCGAAGCGATGATGAATATGACAAATGCGACAAGGCCAGTGCCGTGGGCACGCCAGATCCACCAGCCGGATTCCTGGCTCTGCACTATACCGCTAAGCGAGAGTGTGCCGGCGAAGAGTACCATTACCAGCACCGAAAGGGTCGCGGATATTTCGTAGGATATCATCTGGGCGGCGGCACGCATACCGCCTACGAGCGACCATTTGTTATTTGAACTCCAGCCGCCAAGGAGTATGCCCATAACACCAAGGCCGCTGACGGCGGTAACGTACAGGATGCCGATGTTGACATCGGTAACCTGCAAGATGGGGCTGTATGGTATTACACCGAGGACGAGGACAGTGGCCATGAGTGACATAAGCGGGGCAGCAAAGTGCATGGCCTTATCGGCGGAGGCGGGGACGACGTCTTCCTTGAGCAGGAGTTTTAGAGTATCGGCAACGGTCTGCAATATGCCGTGTGGGCCGACCCGCATGGGGCCGAGACGGCACTGGAAATGGCCGGCGATCTTGCGTTCAGCGTAAATGAGAACAACGCCGAGCACCGCGGTAAGCGCCCCGATGCCGACCAGCGCTAATACCATATATAATATGGACAGCCAGATGTTGGTATCCACAGCGGCCGCTGCGCGATCGGCGAGCGTGATCACATCGGCGGCGGCTGTGCATGTTGTCATAGAATAAATAAAATCCATTAAATCCTCAGCGGTCAATATCCGGTATCACAAGGTCAAGGCTCGACTGTATCGCGATCATGTCCGCGATGCGCCAGCCAGGAGCAATTTCGGTTATGGCCCACATGTTGTTAAAACTTGGCGATCTGAAATGGAGGCGATAAGGTTTTTCGCCGCCATCGGAATAAATAAATACACCCAGAACTCCCCTGGCAGTTTCAACGTGGTTGTAATAGCGGCCGGGGGGCAATTTAATTTTCGTATTGAATTTGGTTACCATAGTTGGGCCTGCGGGTATATCGTCTATAAGCTGCTCGATGATGCGTATAGATTGCCGCATTTCTTCTATTCGCACATAATACCTGTCCCAGCAATCGCCGGTTGTTCCAACAACAACATCAAACTGCGCTTTTTCGTAGGCTCCGTAAGGTTCTACTTTGCGAAGATCATATGCGAAACCACTGGCCCGGAGCACGGGACCGGTGCAGCCAAGACTGATGGCCCTGCTTTGAGTAAGTATGCCGACGCCGCGGAGTCTTTCCTGGAGTATGACGTTGCCGGAAAGGAGCGTATCGTATTCTTCCACCATGCGTTTCATGTACGAGAGAATTTTTTTGACCTTGTCGGCAAAATCGGGGGTTATATCGTACATCACGCCGCCGGGCTGGATGTAATTCATTGTGAGGCGTGCGCCGATGATCTCTTCAAATATCTCGCCGATGATTTCCCTATCCCGGAACGAATACAAAAAGGCGGTAAACGCGCCGAGATCCATGCCGAGGACACCCCACCAGAGGGCATGACTTTGTATTCTTTGCAGTTCGGCCATTATGGTACGGATGGTTTCAATGCGGTCATTAATTTCTATACCGGCGGCTTTTTCGACTGTTCTGGCGACGGCCCAGTTGTTCATAAGGGCTGAAAGATAATCCATGCGGTCTGTGAGATGTATTATTTGCCTGTAATTGAGATGCTCACACATTTTTTCAATGCCGCGATGGACGTAACCGGGCACGGGTATGACTTTGCGAATCGTCTCGCCATCGAGAAGCAGAATTATTCTGAGCGAGCCGTGAGCTATGGGGTGCTGGGGGCCCATGTTCAGGAAATATTCCTGCGTGGCACCGCGGCCGGGATGAGCAGGCGCGATTAAAACATCATCAAGTGTTCTTACAATGGCGGTCATTTTTCAAATTCCAGCATGTCGGGATCTTTGTAATCTTTTCGCAACGGGTGGCCCTGCCAGTCGTCTTCAAGGAATATGCGGCGAAGATCGGGGTGACCTTCGTAGCGGATACCGAAGAGGTCATAAATTTCCCGCTCCTGCCAGTGCGCAGCCGACCATATCATGCTCATTGTCGGGGCAAGGGCAGTTTGCCTGTCTATGTCGCAGGTCACCATGAGGTAATGGCCGTGAAGAGTGGAATATAAATTATATACCAGTTCAAATTTCGCCACAGGCTCATGATCAATTGCGGTGTGATCCAGGAGCATATCAAAGCTAAGCCTGTCATCGTTGCGCAGAGTTTCCATAATCTCGGGGAGATTGTCGGCCGCGACCTCAATGGCGGGTCTGTCCGCCTGGTCCTTGACTCGGCAGGCGGGCTGGAGGGCTATGATGGTGTAAATTAGCTTTTCTGCGTCCATTGATCGACCTTCTGTGCCCAGCTTCTATTGTTAGCTTCGTGTTCAATATCGATTGTATTTTCTTTTTCAAGCAGCACGCGCAACTGCTGCTTTATATCGTCGGCAGTTATGCCCTGGGGCATGGCGGCCAGTACGGGCTTTTTCCTAACGCCCGGATGCCTGATCGACTCGCCGCTTTTTATCATTTTTTGCAGGGTTAGCAGTCCCCAGAAAAATGCCTCAGGTCTGGGCGGGCAGCCCGGCACATAGACATCGACCGGCACTATCTCATCTGCGCCACGAACGATAGTGTAGGAATTGTACATGAAAGGTCCGCCGGATATTGCGCAAGAACCGGTGGCGATAACATAACGAGGCTCGGCCATCTGTTCATAAAGCAGTCGCATTCGAGGAGCCATTTTTTTTACTATCGCTCCCGCTATGACCATCAGATCCGCCTGCCTGGGAGTTTGTCGTGCGACTTCGGCACCAAAACGAGCCATATCCTGGTGAGGAGCACCGGTAGCCATGAGCATCTCAATAGCGCAGCATTTGGTTCCAAAAGCAAGGGGCCAAAGACTGTTGGCACGGGACCAGTTGATTATCGCGTCTATGGAGGTTATTAAAATCGAACCACCGGGCAAAGGCTCAAGTAGTCCGGGGAGGCGATCTGTTACTAAACCCATTCAAGAACCCCCTTCTTCCAGGCGTAGGCCAATCCCAATACTAATACAAGGATGAAAATACCGGCCTCGATCAGGCCTGCCAAGCCAACTTCACGGAGCACAACCGCCCATGGGTATAGAAATGCCGCCTCTACATCAAAGATCAAAAATAACAAAGCGAAGAGGTAATAGCCGACATTGAACTGTATCCATGCTTCGCCGATAGGCTTTTCTCCGCATTCGTACGAGATGCTTTTGATACGACCGGGCTTATGGGGTGCCACCATGTATGACGCCGCCAGCCCGCCGGCGACAAATACGACGGCCAGAACTATCAGCAAAAGCACGAAAAAATATTCCATTTCTGCTCCACTTACGCTTTTTGCCCAACGCTCATTTTAGATGATAGTTGATATGCCTGATGAAATCTTTAAGTATAATCCTGAAATTATGTATTGATCAGCTAATTAGACATAATACAAGCGTCCAGGATTGATTTTGCATATTTCACGCCTCTTTCCAACTTATGCAAGATACAGGACATACATCTATTGCCTGGGTTTGGATTTCGTCTTCACTTGCGCCAGCGGGATTATAACATTCGGCTTTGTCGTTATCTGCAAAACGGAATACATCGGGCAGATTAGATGTACAAAGCCCGCAACTGATGCATACATCCTGGTCAACATATGGTATTTTCATAATGTCACCCCCTGTTTTGTTAACCGATGCTAATAAAAAAGCTTCAAATATGAAAACAAAAAAAACAGAATTATGCCTGGCTTTTTCTGACTATTGCAGAGGATATCTCAATGCCTTCTGCCTGATACCTGGCGTGGAGCGCTTTTGCAAGTTCATGCTTTATCATGTACTGATCAGTAAACTCTTTGACCCTAAAGCCAACAGCAAGATTTACACCGTATTCGCCAAACCCATTGAATCTCACCGCAACGGCAGCATCTTCTACTACCCCCGGCATCCTGGCCAGTACACGAGTCGCTGTCTCCAGCGTTACTTTTTCAACCTTATCAAGATCGGAATCGAAACTCACGCAAATATTAAAGCCCATTCCCATTTCACGGGTGGGCTGGTAGAAATTTGTGATTATGGCTGAAGCCAGCTTTGAATTGGGAACGATCACCATGTTGTTGGGCAGTGCTTTTATCGTGGTATTTCGCCAAGTAATATCAGCTATATACCCCTCATCGCCACTATCTAGCTTCACATAATCGCCCGGTTTTATTTGCCTCGATGCGACCACATGGAGACCGGCAAAAAGGTTCGAAAGCGTATCCTGAAGCGCCAAAGCTACCGCCAAGCCGCCTACGCCCAAGGCAGTGAGTATGGGCCTTATGTCGTATTGAAAAGTGCCCAAAATAACCAGTATGCCCATTATGAGAATGGCAACCTTGGTGATATTTGTGAAAAGTGAGATGCCCGGGGCACCATTGCCGCTTTTTGTTCCATATAATGCCAAAGCCGCGACGGCCAACCTCATCGCATAAATCGTGAGGGAGGCGATGAAGATGACCAGAAGAACACTATCAGTCGTACTGACGATTTTCAAAGCTGAAACGCCACCTTCTGCAACCACATTGCCCTTTAAAGGCATACTGTGCGCCGCAAAATGCGTTCCGACACATGTAAGCCATAGTACCAGAAGCCCTCGCAAAGAACCCAATACCGCGTCATCAAGCTGCCATGAAGTTTTTTTGGCAATGCTGATAGCTATGGGCAAGGCAATATACTCAAGCACCAGCCCTATGCTTATGCCGATTGCGAGTAAAGTTGCGGAAAGGAGCCACGGGTAATGGGTGAAAATATCTATATTTGTCATACAACTCCAAAGAATTCAAATTATGAGATGTTTTTTACAGTATTGCCGTGATGTTGTCAAATCTGCTTAAGGCGAAACAGCTGAGTTTAGTATGCCTTAATAAGACGGGCGATGTCACTGGCGACGATTTTGGTTAAAATCGTGTCAATTGGCGGCTTGGAGGAATGGAGACAAACAAAGGGCTGGGATTTTGAGGTAAAAACGTGGGTATCAGACGGCGACGGAGCAATCGCTGCCGGGCGTTGGACAGCAGTTATGGGAACAGGTGCACGGCCGGGTGCCTTGCGACGGTCTGAGGCGAGTTTTCGCTGCTGAGCCATGATCTGCTCGGCCAGATTGTATTTTGGGATGTCGACTAAAGCTGAGGCGGAACTTGCGGCTTGGATCTTAATCATCTCTATCCAGCTTTGTGGCTGTTCGTCTTCCGGTTCGGGCTGATCATGCTGGGGAGAAGGTGCCTGCGGGCAGGATTCGAGATTTGCGAGGATTCTGGCCTCGATCTCGGGATCTGTTTCGAAATCGGCTTGTTCTTCGTCAATTTCGTCATTTTCCGGCAATACTTCAGGGGCAAGATGCGGGTGAAGAACTTGCGAAGGGAGCGAAATCGGTGTTACGGCTTCCATAAGCGGAGAATCGACTGTATCAGTATCAGCAGTTTGGGTTTGCGGCTGGCTGAGAGGGGGTTTGCCGAAAGGGGGAATGATGTTCTTAGCCTTTAAAAGGTCGGCTTTTGCCTGCAAAATATCTGTATCCAAATTGTTTATTGGGCCGGAATTCATTATCCCTCCTAGCGTTATGTATTATAGCAAAAAATATCCTGATGGGCAATGACTTATTTTTTATACAAAATATTGGTGAGTCGAAGGTGGTGCAACGGTGGAGTAAAGGTGAAGTAACGGTGGCCGGCAGTACTGATAAGGGGAAACTGGGAGTATGAAGGTGTGGTCAAAATGTAATGGGCAATTGTGAATAGCTTCACAGCAAGCGTTTTAAACCGGGATGGGGCCGAATAGGGTGATGGAATTTTATGCAATGTGCCGATAATAGCTTGGAATAGTGCGCATAAAATCTAATCTAGAGGAGATCGCCATGCTTGGAATAGAGGATAAATACGTTCTATTGGCCTATCTGCTTTGCATTGGGAGCACAGTTCTGTGCGTTATTTACGGGATACTCAACTGGAATCGGGGTGATGATTCCGTAAAGCCGCAGGATATCGCGTGGGCGAAGGAAGAAAAGAAGGAAATGGCGGAAGAAGAATAGCGTTCAG
>Ga0079306_1001197_pt1 | contig 18250 bp, 21 predicted proteins | sample Methanotroph_Enr_FD_79181 | JGI IMG/M metagenome (GOLD analysis project Ga0079306, IMG submission 79181) | Enriched soil microbial communities from Old Woman Creek wetland in Ohio, USA - Methanotroph_Enrichment_5 | ecosystem: Environmental > Terrestrial > Soil > Wetlands | place: USA: Ohio...
ATCCCGAATGCGACCTCGTCCCTCTTCAAACCGTCCCGTTACGAAAGGAGCGGGAGCCTTGCCAACGTAGCCAGCAACGGCGCCTTCCCCCTCACCCCGTCCCTCCCCCGCCAGTGGGGCGGGGGAACTTCACGGGACGAGCGGAAAAGGCGGATGTTCGGCGTCAGTGCTTATCCCATTCCTTCCGGTATTCCTTCACCAGCTTCTCCACCGCGCGACGCGAGGGGGCTTTCCAGGGACCGACGGCGACCAGGTTCAAGTTTTCCGGGGCGAAAAGCGCCCGCGAGCTGCTGAGGATCTCCTGCGCGTCGATGCGCGCGGCCTCGACGCGGTCCTCCTCGATGGAGCGCACCAGGCTCATGAGCTCGCCCCAGCCGTAGCGCACCTGCATCTCGTAGGTGGAGTCGGAGCTGTACTCCAGGTCGAAGAAGTAGCCTTCTTTCACCCGCTGCAGCTCGGCGGCGTCCATCTCCTCGAAGGCCAGGCTCTTCACCTCCCTGAGCACCTCCGAGACCGCCAACAGCAGGTTCTCCGGCGCGGTGGCCAATTCGATGGCGAAGGCGCCGGTCTCTTCGTAGGCCGAAAGCGAGGCGTCCACCGAGTAGACGATGCCGAGCTTCTCTCTCAAGGACAGGTGCAAGCGGGAACTGCCGCCGCCGCACAGGATGCGCCGGATCAGCCTCAAGCCCATGATGCGCGGATCGCGCCGGGCAAAGCCGCGGAAGGCGATCTGCAGGTTCACCTGGCTGTCGGAATCTTTCACGAAGAGCGAGCGGGGCTGGTCCTGCGAGCCCTCGACCGGCACCGGCACCTTGGGCGCCGGACCGCTCCAGGCGGCGAAGGAAGCCTCGCAGGCGGCAAAGAAACACTCGGGATCGAGCTTGCCGGCGGCCACGATGAGCGCGTTGGACGGCACGTAGTACTCGCTAAGGTAGGCCTTCAGGTCCTTTTTCGTGAATCCCTTGATGGTGTCGAGGTAGCCGATGGTCGGCATGCCGAGCGGGTGGTCGGGCCAGAGCAGGCGGCTGGCGAGGTTGCTGGGGTTGGTCTCCTCGCCGCGCTCGTTGATGTCCTCCAGCGCCTCCTCGGTGATGATACGCTTTTCGATCTCGATCCCGTCAAGGGTCGGGTTGAGCAGCATGGACGAGAAGAGCCGCACCCCCTCGGCGATCTGATCCGGGTGGATGCGCGAAAAATAGCAGGTGGTTTCCTCGTCGGTCGCGGCGTTCACGCTCCCGCCGATGGCCTCGAAGGCAATCTCCAGCTCCAGGTTGGAGGCGAATTCGCTGGAACCGCGAAACAGCATGTGCTCCAGAAAATGGGAAATACCCGCCTTGCCGGACGGGTCGTTGCGGCCGCCGGCCTTCAGGTAAACTGCTATTTCTGCGCTGTGCAGGTGCGGCATGTCGACGGCCACGAGTCGCAGGCCGTTGGCTAATATCTTGGTACTGCAAGAAAGCATCAAATCTCCTTGGGTCAGATGGAGGCACCCTTGATGGTCAGCCAGGCGACGGCCGCGTAACGGGCCAGCTTGCCGGAAAAGACCAGCAGGGAAAACCGGAAAAAGCCGACCCGGAGCACCCCTCCGACCAGGCAGAGCGGGTCTCCCACGACCGGGAGCCAGGAGAGCAAAAGCGACAGCGAACCGAACCGCCCGTAGAGCCTCTCGGCCCGCCGGGTAGTCTGTTCGTCCATGCGCAGCACCCTCACCTTCAGGAACTCACCACCGTACAGGCCGATTGCGTAGCTGGTCAGCGCTCCCAGATAGTTCCCCACGGTCGCCACGGCGACTACCTGCGCCGGATCGTACTTGGCAAGGAGCATGGCGATCAGCAGCCACTCCGAGCCCAGAGGAATGAGCGTCGAGGCGAGGAAGCTTAAAAGGAACAATGAGCCGTAGCCGTAGCTGGTGAGCCAGTCGTGCATTGCAGTCAAATTAGCGGAAAGCATGCAGGTTGTCAAATAACTTGAGGCGCGACAGGCACAGTTTTTTCTTGACATACTGGCCGCAAACTGGCAGATAGTATCCCATGATTAACACTGGCTACTTTACCTTTAGCAACTATTACTTTTGGTGCGGCTTTTATTTTAGGCCGTCGCCCCGGGTAGAGTTGTGTAATTTAGGGTAGCACAAACTAAAATTACGAACCGAAAGCCGGGGTGGACAGGATCCTCCCCCCCCTTTTGCGGTTCTCAAGAAACCGAAATAGCAGAAACGAAACAGGGCCGGGGGGCAATCCTTCCGGCCCTGTTGCTTTTGGGGGAACCAAGGGGGAGAAAGCGTATGATCGTCGTCATGAAATCGGGAGCAGCAAAGAAGGACCGGGACGAAGTAACCAAGAGGATCAGGGAGTTGGGCTACACGCCGCACATCATCCACGGCACGACCCGCGACGTGATCGGTGCGGTGGGTGACGAGCGAGGCAAGAGCGTCCTGCAGGCGATCGAGTCGATGCACGGGGTGGAGAGCGTGGTCCCTATCCTGCAGCCGTACAAGCTCGCGTCCAAGGAAGTGAAGAAGGAAGCGAGCGAGGTGCGCATCTCGGACACCCTGTGCATCGGCGGCAAGGAGCTCGTCGTGATGGCCGGTCCCTGCTCCGTCGAGAGCGAGCAGCAGATCATCGAGAGCGCGCAGGCCGTGAAAGCGGCCGGGGCCCAGATGCTGAGGGGCGGCGCCTTCAAGCCGCGCACCTCCCCCTACTCGTTCCAGGGACTCGAAGAGGAAGGGCTCAGGCTGCTCGCCAAGGCGCGTGACCTGACCGGCCTTCCCTTCGTCACCGAGGTGATCGACCCCGAGTCGGTCGATCTGGTCGCCTCCTATTCCGACATGCTGCAGATCGGCGCGCGCAACTCGCAGAACTTCGCCCTACTGAAGAAGGTCGGGCAGATCAAGAAGCCGATCCTTTTGAAGCGCGGCATGTCGATGACCATCCAGGAGTTCCTGATGAGCGCCGAGTACATCATGAGCGAGGGAAACCAGTCGGTTATCCTGTGCGAGCGCGGCATTCGGACCTTCGAGACCGCGACCCGCAACACGCTCGACCTCTCCGCGATTCCGGTGCTTAAGGCGAAGACCCACCTGCCGGTGGTGATCGACCCGTCGCACGCGACCGGCAACTACCACTACATCGCGCCGATGTCCTTCGCCGCGGTCGCCGCAGGGGCGGACGGCCTCATCATCGAGGTGCACCCGGATCCCGAGCGCGCCTCCTCCGACGGTCCGCAGTCGCTCAAGCCGAAGAAGTTCGCGGCCCTCATGGAGAAGCTGAAGCTGTTCGCGGATGCGGCGGATAAGAGCCTGTAGGTAAGGGCGAAAACCGTCGGAAAGAGACTTACCCTCACCCCTGCCCCTCTCCCGGAGGGCGAGGGGTGTTTGGTCCACCGCCCTCGAGGTCGGAGGGTGTGGATCGCCAGCTCCTCCCTCTCCCTGCGGGAGAGGGGCGTGGTGAGGGAGGTGCCACCGGCTGAGGAGTTGCCCCCCGCGCAAGTTTTAGCTTCCCACTCCACCTCGCCACCGCGACCTTTTGCGGTATCATTGGAGCGATCCAAGCCGTTACCACAGGAGGTGAGTCATGCGACGGATTTCCCTGCTGGCACTTTTACTCATCGTGTTAACTGCGCTCCCCGCGCAAGCACGCAAGCAGGCTCACCCCCAGGCGCCGACGGGGGGCGAACAGGAGGTGCTGCGGGACTTCGAGAAGATCCTCGACCTGTGGCGCGACGGCCGCTTCGCCGATCTCTACGAACGGACCACGGGCGGCCGCACCGGAAAGGAGAGTTTCGCGAAGAAGATGGCAGCAGCGCCCCGCAAACCGGCGTGCTGCTGGGAGAAGATGCAGGAGGCCCGGGTCACCTTTAAGGGAGCTCGCGACGCGACCGTCCATGCGCGCCTCGGCTTCGAGGGGAGCGTGCCGGGCACCGAGTTCGTCACCAAGGGGATCAAACTGAAAAGGGACGACGGTGCCTGGGTTATCTTGCAGGCGGATCTCTTCGCACTGGCAGAACTCACCAAAAAGCGCGCCCGCTACAAGTACCTGCCGATACAACCAAAACCATAAAGGCAAAACCGGAAGGCATAGAACGCGGATTCTATCGGATCTAACGGATTCTCGCGGATGAAGGCTTCGGGGTTAGAACCTGAATCCGGTTTTTGGTTCAATCCGCGTAGACACGTTGAATCCGCGTCATCCGCGTTCTATCGCCTATGGTTTCCCCGCTTGACCCTTTCCCACCCTTCCGGTACTCTAGGCCTCATGTCTATAATTAAAGAAAATGTCGTTCACAAGAAGCCGGAACTCCTGTCGCCTGCGGGTTCCCTCGAGGCGTTTTTCGCCGCCATGGAAAAGGGTGCGGATGCCGTCTACGCAGGCCTGAGAGACTTCTCCGCCCGCGCCAAGGCCAAGAACTTCACCCTGTCACAGATGGAACGCATGACCTCCTACGCCCACGGCAACGGCAAGAAGCTCTACGTCACTCTCAACACGCTGGTGAAGGAGAACGAACTCTCAAGCCTCATCGACACCCTCGCCTCATTGGAAGCGATGCGGGTGGACGGCGTCATCCTGCAGGACATGGCGGTGGCACGCCTGGCGCGGGAATTTTTCCCCGGCATCCCGCTGCACGCCTCGACCCAGATGACCATCCACAACTCGCTTGGTGTGCGTCAGCTGGAGGAACTCGGCTTCGAGCGGGTGGTGCTCGCCCGGGAACTCCATATCGACGAGATAAAGACCATCGTGGAGGCGAGCAAGGCCGAGATCGAATGCTTCATCCACGGCGCGCTCTGCTTCTCCATTTCCGGCCAGTGCTACTTCTCCTCTTTCCTGGGCGGCCACTCCGGCAACCGCGGGCGCTGCGCGCAGCCCTGCCGGCGCCAGTACAAGCACAAGGGGAAGGAGGGCTACTACCTTTCCACCAACGACTTCTCCAGCATCGAGATGATCCCCGCGCTCATGGAGGCGGGCGTGGCGTCGCTCAAGATCGAGGGGAGGATGAAATCCGCCGAGTACGTGGCGAGCGTGATCGGAGCCTACCGCATGGTGCTCGACGCAGCGCCGGGTTCCTACGATGCCGCCGTCGCCGAGGCGAAGGCGCTCCTCAAGCTCTCCTTCGGACGGGTGCCCACCAAGGGCTTCCTCGCCTCGCAGACCCCAACCGACATCTCCACGCCGTCCATCAAGGGTGCCACCGGGCGCTACCTGGGCGAAATCAGGGAGATCAAGGGCAACCGGATCAGCTTCGACACCCGCGACCGGCTCCACGTGGGCGACCGCATCAGGGTGCAGCCGAAGACCGACATGGCGGGACGCGCCTTCACCATCAAGGAACTCTTCCTGGTCAAACAGCCGGTGAAGCACGTGAAGGAAAACACGCTGGTCACCACGTCTTCGCCCTTCCCGTTCAAGCTGGGCGATTCGGTTTTCAAGGTCTCCTCGGAGACCGCTTTCACCATGAGCGAGAACGCCTGCCTGAAGCGACTGGATGCGGTGAAGGGCGACAGCATCCCGTGCCGCCTGAAGCTGAGCTACGCCGAACAGACGCTGCTGATCGACGCCGACGTCTTCGGCACCACGCTCACCACCTCGTTCCCGCTGGGCGAACTGGAAGCGGCACGCACCGCCGACATGGAAGGGGTGCTGAGGGCGCAGTTCTCCAAAACCGGCGACACCCAGTTCTCCCTGGTGAGCCTTGAGGCTCCCGAGTTCCCGGCGCTGCTCATCCCGGCACCGAAGCTCAAGGACATCCGGCGCAGCTTCTATACCTGGCTTGCCGAAGCGTCGCTGGGTGCCTTGAAGCGGCGCAGCCGCATGGGACGCGACGAGGCGATTTCCTCCTTGGTGAAAAGGCGCCCGTCGCCGGCCTTCAAGGGCAAGGACGAGCTCGCCGTCAAGATCGAGTATCTGAAGGACTGGCACGAACTGCACCGCGACATCGTGGACCAGGTGGTCCTCCCGGTGTCCCGCGCCAACATGCACCAGCTGCCGCAGTTCACCCGCAAGCTGAAGGAATTCGAGGAGCGCGTGATCTGGCAGCTCCCCTTCATCATCTTCGAGGCGGACATCCCCTTCTACCGCGAGGCGGTACAGTACATCATGCGCTGCGGCTTCAAGCGCTTCGAGCTGACCAACCTGTCCCATTTCCAGTTCTTCAAGGGGACCGACGCCGAGCTCGCCACCGATTACCGGCTCTACTCGCTGAACAGCCAGGCCCTGCTGATCTGGCAGGAACTGGGCGCCACCCGCGCCACGCTCTACATCGAGGACGACCGCGACAACATCACCCAGCTCCTTGCGGCCGACCTGGAGATCAAGCGCGCCACGCTGTTGTACGCGCCGGTGCCGGTCATCACCTCGAAGATCGCCATCAAGGAGATCAAGGGCGAGGCGCCGCTCGTTTCCGACCGCGGCGACGTCTATTCGGTCAAGGTGAAGGACAAGCTCACCGTGGTGAATGCGGATACCCCGTTCTCACTGACCCAGTACCGCAACGAACTGCGCCAACTGGGCTGCGGCCTGTTCCTGCTCGACCTGGCGCACCTGCAGCCGGATGAGCGCGAACGCGCACTGGAGGCGTACCGGAAGGGGCTCGGCGTCCAGGGTGCTTCCGAGTTCAATTACACAGCGGGTCTGGTGTAGAATCGGTTGAGTGGCACTTAACGTTTCCCCCGGAGGTTCACCATGGGAATCTTCGAAAAGCTGAACGAAAAGATCACGGAGCGGATCAAAAACCCGGCACTGGTGGAGCTGGTTAAGGAGCAGAGTCTCAAGGACCTCCTTACCAAACGGGAGTTCCGCGTATCGCAGGTCTACCTGCAGCGGGAGTTCCTGAGCCGCGCCCTGGACGACGAGATCGTGGAGTTCTCCATCGCGCTCTTCGACGGATACGGCGAGATCGCCGGCAAGATGAAAAAGCGCCTGCTGCCGGCCATCCCTTTTTCCGCCACCTTCACCATCCACGGGATGGAATTCAGCCCGGCCAGGAAAACGGTCCTGCTGAAACTGGAGAAGGTCGGCCCGATCGACAGCGACTGGCTCACCAAAAAGGTGGTCCAGCATATACCCTTCCTGAGCTGCAACGGCGATCTCCTCACCTGCGATCTCACCCGGGTGCCCAGGCTTACCGAACTCTTCGGCTACCGTGTGAAGCTCGCAGGCCGGGAACTCAACGCCTGGGACCTGATCACGCTGAAGGAGTTGAGCCTGAAGGAAGGGGAAATAGTAGGAAGAGTGGGGGTTGTACTATGAAGGATTATCTGGTTCGCGTCATCGCCAAGTCCGGCAGCGTCCGGGGGCTTGCCTGCGTCACGACGGGACTCGTTGAAGACATCTGCAAGCGGCACGGCACGCTCCCGACGGCTTCGGCAGCCCTGGGCCGGGCACTGACGGCGGGCACCCTGATGGGCGCGATGCTGAAGACCGGGCAGCGGACCGCGCTACGCTTCGAAGGGAACGGACCGCTCAAAAAGATCATCGTCGAAGCGGACAGTGACGGAACGGTGCGGGGCTACGTCGGGAACCCGGAAGTGAACCTGCAGCGTGCCGACGGCGCACTCGACGTGGCAGGAGCGCTGGGGCGCGCCGGCTTCCTCACGATCGCCAAGGACCTGGGGATGAAAGAGCCCTACCGCGGCACCGTTCAGCTCTACTCAAGCGAGATCGCCCAGGACCTGGCACTCTACCTGGTCGAGTCGGAGCAGATCCCGTCGGCGGTGGGATTGGCCGAGTTCGTGGAACCGACCGGCGTGGTTTCGGCTGCGGGTGGCTTCCTGATCCAGGCGGTGCCGCCGGTCGACCCCGACATCGTCGAGGAACTGATGGCCCGCATCCAGGAACTCCCCCCGCTCAGCGAACTGCTGCACGACGGGAAGAGCCCGGAGCAGATCCTGGAACTCCTCTTCGCCGGGATTCCCTTCGACGTATTGGAAAAACGGGAACTCGGCTTTGCCTGCAGCTGCAGCAGGGAAAGGATAGAGCGGGTGCTCATCTCGATGGGGAGAAAGGAACTCACGTCGCTGAGGGAGGAGCAACACGGAGCGGAGGTGACCTGCGAGTTCTGCGGCGAGCGGTACGGCTTCAACGAAGCGGACCTGGTCCAGCTGATCGCCGCCATGGCTGAGGGTGTAGCTCAGGCGTAGACTGAAAAACCGGCGTTCTGGTTTCCCTGCTTCGCCATCTGCTCTATCATGTTGGCCATCTGCATCTGGGCTTCTGCGCTTTTCTTCATCATCACGGTCGATTCGGTTTGCTGCAGCAACTGGTTGGCACCTGCAATCTGGCTGATTTCCATCTCTCAACCCCCTTTGTTCAAAGCACCGCGAGAGCAGCAGCGCGGTACTGTCCTGCCTGCGTCCCCTCTCCTCAGGGAGAGGGCGCCCACACTGTGTCACATATCGGCAGCCGCCGCCCGGACTTTAGTTTTTTCGACACACGGAGCATATCGGCCAACCGGAGCCCCGTACCAAGCCCGGCTGGGCTCCCGTTGCATTTAGCGGTATAATCAACCCGTCGCCGTCACCACCACGTACCGATTGGAGGAGCCGATGCGCATCTATGACATAAGTGTCCCGCTGTCCGCCGAGCTTCCGGTCTACCCCGGGGACTGCGCGCTCGAAATCACGCCCTGGTCCCGGATAGCCGCCGGCGACGAAGCCAACGTCTCCCGCCTCACCCTGTGCACCCACGCCGGCACGCACCTCGACCCGCCCCGCCACTTCAACGACCAAGGGATCACCGTGGACGAAATCCCGCTGGAGCGCCTGATCGGCCCGGCTCACGTCGTCGAGATCCAGGGAGTCCACCTGATCGGCCGCAAGGAACTGGAGCGCTTACCGGTTAAGGGAGTGGAGCGGTTGCTGCTGAAGACCCGAAATTCCCGGCTCTGGAAGGAGCACCAGTTCTGCCAGGATTACTCGGCCCTGTCGGTCGAGGGCGCACATTTCCTGCTGGAGGCGGGGGTCAAGCTGGTGGGGATCGACTACCTCTCCATAGAGGGGATGGACGGCGACGGCTCGGTGCACCGCACGCTGCTCAATGGCGGCGTCCTGGTTGTCGAGGGGTTGAACCTTTCGGAAGTGGAACCGGGGGAGTACGAGTTGATCTGCCTGCCGCTTAAGATAAAGGGCGGAGACGGAGCGCCCGTGCGGGCGCTCCTGAGGGGTGGTGGTGCTCCGGGCGCGGAGCCCGACTTCGATCCGCACACGACCAAGTGGCCGCTCGCCTGACCCGGCCTTTTACTGCTGTTGCTTCGACTTGTCGCAGCAGGGTTTGACGTCAGACTGCTGCAGCTTGGCGCATTTGTCGCACCCTTTCATGCCGCAGGGCTTGCCGTCCGCGGCCTTCATTTTGGGGCAGTTGTCGCAACCTGCGGCGGCCATCGCCTGCTTGTCACAGCCCTTGCCCTCGCACGGTTTGCCTGCCTGCATCTGGGCAGACTTCGGGCAGCCGGCAGCGGCATCCTGGGTGGCGGCTGCAGCCTGGGCGGCCTTCGCGCACTTGTCGCAGGCGGGCTTGGCGGCGTCCGGCTCATTGGCCCATACGGCAAAGGAACAGGCAATGGCAATGGCCAACGGGAAAAGGACGGTCAACAGCTTCTTCATAATCGCCTCCAGCTATGTCAGTGGGTTTGAGTTTTATGTCGACACATTTACGCTAATCCAGACCTATAGTCAAAGTTTTCTGACAGTGTCGTGACGATTTATTCAATTTCTTGAATGATTTCGGTAAACGCCGCATCGGCCGGCGCCACGGCCTCGATGAGCTTCCCCCGGGGACCGGTGAAGCGCATGCTGCGGCAGTGCAGCATCAGGCGCGGGGCGGGCACCCCGCCGTAGCTCTCGTCGCCGACGATGGGAAAGCCGCTGTGCTTCAGGTGCACCCTGATCTGGTGGGTCCGCCCGGTGAGCGGCTTCGCCTCGATGGCCGTCATCCCGCCCCCCTCGCCCAAGACCCGGAACACCGTCCGGGCGGGCTTGCCGTTTAGGGCCACGCCGTAGCGGAACTTGCTCAGCTTGTCGATGGGCGCGTCCACCTTCCACTGCTCCTGGTCGGGAGAGCCGGAAACGAGGGCCCAGTAGGTCTTCTCCACCTTCCCTTGTTTCAAGAGATCCGAGATGAGGGTGGCGGCCTGCTTGTTCTTCGGGAAGAACATGACCCCGCTGGTACCGCGGTCCAGGCGGTGCACCACCCGGGCCGGATCCTTCAGGCCGATACTCTTCATGTAGCACTCGACCGCGTACTCCACGGTCCCCTTCAACTGGTAGGGGGTGCGCTGGCTGTTGACCCCCGCCGCCTTGTGCACCGCCAGGAAGTCCTTGTCCTCGTACAGCAGATCGCTCTTGCCGTACACGAGCTCCACGCAGCGCTCCTGCTCCATCACCCCGAGGGCGATCTCGTCCCCTTCCTTAAGGGTCCGGGACGCGACCCGAACCAGGACCTGACCGATACTGCAGCCGCCCCAGTCGATGATGCGCCTGATCTCCCCCTTCGAATACTGGGGAAAGAGCATCTTGACGCCGTCGTCCAGCCGAAGCCCCGCTTGTTCCGCATCCACGCGCGCCAAAAGTATCATGACAGGAACCTCTGGGCGCGCAGGAGCGCGGCGATGGTCTTGCCGTCCGTGATGGCCCCCTGGACCGCCAGCTGCAGCGCCTCGTCGAAGGGCATCCGCACGCAGGAGATCTCCTCGTAGGCCTCCGGCATCGCCTCGCCCTGGTACAGGCCGGTCGCCAGGAACAGGTGGATCACCTCGTCGAACACCCCGGGCGACGGGTGCAGGCAGCCAAGCGACACCAGGTTGGCCGCCTTGAGCCCGGTCTCCTCGACCAGCTCGCGGCCCGCTGCCAGTTGGGGTTCTTCGCCGGCGGAGAGGCGCCCGGCGGGAAGCTCCAACAGGAACTCCCCCACGGCGGGGCGCAGCTGCTTTATCAAGGTGACGCTGCCGTCGTCGTGCAGCGGCAGTACGGCGGCGCCGCCCGGGTGCCGCACCACCTGGTAGGTGTACCACCCCTGCTGCCCGATCAGGACATCCATCTGTTCCACATCTATGACGATGCCGTTGAAAACGGTCGATCTGTTTTTGGTTTCCATGGGTAGCTCCTCCCGGTTTACATACCACTTCCCGGTTGCGAAGTGAAGGCGATTGTGCTTCCCGTGCGGCGCCGGGATCGGGTACATTAGTCCCTGGGGGAGCGTTTCGCTGCGCGCTGCTGCCCCGCGTCTGCGCCCCCGGGCAAGGTCGTCGGGCGGGAAAGCGTCGGTAAATTTTAATTATGGAAACTGGCCCCTCAATCTGATATTCTCCCCCAATTGCTCGATCAACACATTTACAAAGGTGGTGCACTATGGCTAAAGCAAAAGAAGGGGACCGCGTAAAGGTTCATTATACAGGCAAGTTGGATGACGGCTCGGTCTTCGACTCCTCGGAGTGCGCAGAGGACGAGTGCGGTTGCGGCCACGGCCCGATGGAATTCACCATCGGCGGCGGGGAAGTGATCCCCGGCTTCGAGAAAGGGATCGTCGGCCTCGAGGTCGGCGAGGCGAAGACCATCCACATCCCGGTGGACGAGGCCTACGGCGACCGGATCGAGGAGATGGTAGCCCAGGTGCCGCGTACCGAACTTCCCCCCGAGATGAAGCCGGAACTCGGGCAGCAGCTCGAGGTGACCCAGGAGGACGGCCAGGTCTTCCAGGTGCTGATCACCGACATGGACGACGACTCCATCACCATCGATGCCAACCACCCGCTGGCGGGTCAGGCGCTCAACTTCGACGTCCGCCTGGTTGAGATCCTGTAACAAGGTCTCCCGCAGCACATAGCAGAATAAAAAAGCCCCACCCCCGGTTGAACTTCCCGGACGGTGGGGCTTTTTATTGGTCGTGTTCGGACAATAGGCAAGCTGCCCATCAGCAGACGAGGGACAGGCGAGCACCCGGCAGAGCAACAGGATCGACCGGCTGGCCACGCCAACGGGGCGACGCCGGCGTTTCTAGTTCTCGGCCAGGAAGTAGCACTCGTAGAAGTCTTCCAGCGACTGCAGGTGGCGGGTTTCGTCGGCCAGCATCTGCTGGAACAACGCGGCCATCGGAGCGCCTTCGCAGCCGTGGGACATCTTCTGATAGAACTCGATGGAACCTTTCTCCAGGTGGATCGCGTAGGCCAGCGCCTCGCGGGCATCGGAGTCGGCCCGCAGCTCGCGCTTGGCCAGCACGTAATCGAGGTTCATGGTCGGCACAGGCTGCTGCAGCCCGCCGTCCCCCTTCAGCGTTCCCTCGACCAGCCATTTCTCGAGCTGGTGCTTGTGCTCCAGCTCATCGAGCGCCGCTTCCTTGAATATCTGGCGGGCGGCCTTGTCCTGGACCAGACGCAGCGCGGCCAGATAGCTCCTGAACCCCTCGTCTTCCATCTTGGCGGCCATCTCAATCGCAGCTTCAAAGGTGTAACAAACGTCTCCCTGCTCTATCTCTGCCATGGAGGTTCTCCTCTAAGCGTTTATTAAGAGCCTTATTTAACACAGTACGTGGCCAAGCACAAGGATGTTTGTATACACTTCGCGTTTTCGGTGTGGCGCTTTCACCGCCGGCTGGTACACTGTTCCCTGCCAAGGGGAGGCCATATGAAGATATTTCTGGCAGGCGGAACGGGTTTTGTGGGCGGCCACGTGCGCAAGGCGCTCCTTGCCAAGGGGCACACCATAAGGCTCCTGGTGCACCGGCGAACTGCCGGCAGCGAACCCGGGGTCGAGCAGTGCGAAGGGGACGCTACGCTCCTGCCGAGCATCGAGGCGGCGACCAGCGGTTGCGACGCAACCATCAACCTGATCGGGATCATCCGCGAGTTCCCGCACCGCGGCGCCACCTTCGAAAGGCTCCACGTCGAGGCGACCCGCAACCTGATCGCCGCCACCCGCATCGGCGGCATGTCCCGCTACCTGCAGATGTCGGCGCTGGGGACCGGCCCCGCTGCCGGCACCGGCTACTTCAAGACCAAGTTCCGCGCCGAGGAGGAGGTGCGCGCCTCCGGGCTCGACTGCACCATCTTCCGCCCCTCCATCATCTACGGTCCCAAAGACGAGTTCATCAACCTGCTGGCGAAGCTTATGCGCACGCTCCCCGCCCTGCCGGTGATCGGCGACGGCCAGTACCAGCTGCAGCCGGTGGCCGCCGACGACGTGGCCCACTGCTTCGCCCTGGCGCTCGAGCTGCCGGAGACCATCGGCCGGACCTACGAGCTGTGCGGCCCGGACCGCTACAGCTACAACGAGCTCCTCGATACCGTAGCGCGCGTGCTCGGCAAAAAGGGTGTCCTCAAGGTGAGAAACCCGCTTGGCCTGATGCGGCTCGTGGTGCCGGTGCTGCAGAAGCTCCCCTTCTTCCCGCTCACCACCGACCAGCTCGAGATGCTGGTGCAGGGGAGCGTGTGCGACGGCAGTTGGAGTGCCACCTTCGGTTTCCAACCCACCCGCTTCGAGGCAGGGATCGGAAGCTACCTGCACCAGGAATTTCCCGGTGCCGCTGCGCCGAAAGATAGCTAAGTCTCGGGTTTTTCGCTTTACCTCTTTGGGTTTTTTCGTGGTATTATTCTGTTTGCAGGGCCACGAAACTAATGAAGGGGAGAAACCAGCATGGCCGTCAAAGTCCTCATCGCCGACGATCACGCACTGGTGCGGGACGGGCTCCGCATGAATCTGGAGGCACGTGGCGAGTTCGTCGTGGTGGGCAACGCGGTGACCGGCCGCGAAGCCGTAAGCCAGGCCCTCGCGCTTTTGCCCGACGTCATCATCATGGACATCGCGATGCCCGAGTTGAACGGCATCGAGGCCACCCGTCTCATCTGCGAGCAGCTCCCCGACGCCAAGATCCTCATACTCTCCATGTACAACTCGAGCGAGCACTGCTACCGCGCCCTGCGCTCCGGCGCCCGCGGCTACCTCCTTAAGGAGTCCGCCGGCGACGAGGTGATTACCGCGATCAGCGCCGTCATGCGGGGACGCCACTACTTCGGCGTCGGCGTCTCCAACCCCATGGAAAAGCAGCCCTGCGCCCAGCAGAACAAAAGCCCGCTCGAAAGCCTGAGCCGCCGCGAGCAGGAGATCTTCCAGCTCGTGGTCGAGGGCAAATCCAGCTCCGAGATCGCCACCCTGCTCTCCCTCTCCTCCAAAAGTGTCGACACCTACCGCTCCCGCCTGATGCAAAAACTGGGAGTCAGCAACATCCCTTCCCTGGTCAGTTTCGCCATCCAACAAGGCATCACCCCCGCCCGCTAGTTTCATTAAGTCCATTTTCCTCAAAGAATAATTGGAAAAAAAACATCGTCCAGACAGGAAATTGAGAACTCCTGACAGACACGTACGCCTACAACCCGTAAACTCAGGAAAACTTACGCCTCTCAGCACCGGTTCATGAGTCGCCAGCCGGGGCGAAACGGCTGCCGGCACGCCGAAGCCGTGGACCCTTTGCCGCAAAAAGCTCGACAGCGAGAACCGTTTGCCGCGGTGATCCTGGGCCTGACGGTACCCGGGGGGATGGGCGGCAAAGAAGCGGCCCATCGGATCCGGTCCCTCGACCAGGGGGCCGTGCTGATCATTTCCAGCGGTTAGTCGGCCGACACCTTCGTTGATGAGAAGAAAGAGGTCCGGGTGAACGGGCCTGGTCGCCATACCGCATGAAACAGTTGTCCGACGAGTTATCGAGAGTCATAGGAGCGGCCTGAGGGGAGCCCGGCGCACCGCTAAGAGCCGCTCATCACGGGCTGTAACCGCAAACCATAACTGCAGTGAGCAGTTAAAACGCCACACACGAGAAGGTTGGGAGGATGTATGAGTATCAGAATAATGCTGGTCGACGATCACAGGATCCTGCGCGAGGGAGTGAAGTGCCTTCTGCAGAAGGTTTCCGATTTTGAGGTGGTCGCGGAGGCGTCCGACGGGCGGGAAGCCGTGGAATGCGCGCTGCAGGCGCGTCCGGAAGTGATCGTGATGGACCTGGTCATGCCGGTTTTGAACGGCATCGAGGCGACGCAGCGCATCCTGGCCGAGCTTCCGGCCACCAATGTGCTCATCCTCTCCTCGAACCAGGAGCGCGCCAACGTGACGGCGGCCCTCAAGGCCGGCGCCAAGGGATACATCGGCAAGGAGTGCGTGATGGCCGAGCTGGAGAAGGGCATCCGCGCGGTTTCCGCGGGCAAGTCCTATCTGGATCCCAGGATCACCGACCTCTTGATCAACATGTACACCCAGAAGACCGCCCAGGATGCCCTGGGGAACTTCGTGGCTCTCTCAAAGCGCGAGCAGGACGTGCTGCGGCACACCGCCGAGGGGAGAAACACCAAGGATATCGCCTTCACCTTGTGCATCTCCGTGAAGACGGTGGAAACCCACCGCCTCAACATCATGAAGAAGCTCAACGTGAGCAGCATTGCCGGTCTGACCAAGTACGCGGTACGCGAAGGGTTGACTTCGCTCTGGTGATCCGCCCGTACCCCGGGCGTGAAAACTGCCGCTGACGGAGCCCCCCGGGCATCCCTTGGCGCCCCGCGCCTAAAAAATCATTAAACTCCTGTCACCGACCGGCCGATAAGGACCCCTATGATCCTTTGACCGGCCCCGGGTGCTGTCCCACCAGCACCCGGTGTGCCAGATTCGAAGCGGCCGGGTCGCGGTATGCGTCCCCGTGCCAGGAGGGGAAATGATTATCGTTAAACCCGCCGCCAACGCCGGCAGGTTCGACCAGAGCAGCGCAGCCCTGCCCGGCAGTTGCACGACCGAACCGCCGAACGAGCGGTCCGGCGCCTTACCCCAACGACTCAGAGAAGCCCGGTTCACCGTCGACTTCTGCCGCGCAGTCTACGCACACCTCGATCCTTCAGCAGTCCTCAGCACCGCCGCCGCCCGCCTCAACGAATACTTCGGCTATCGCTTGGCACTCTTCTCCTTTGCCTGCGAGAGCGATCTGGAGTGCGTCGCCTTCGTCCCGACCCTGGCCGGGGAAGGACGCATCGAGCTGCAGCGCCTGGTGCTGGACCAGCTGTCGGCGAGCCCCCCCACAGGTGCCGCCTCCCGGCACGAGACCGGGATCATGGGGGCCGAAGTGAGCCTCGCACTCTCCCCTCTTCTGGGCGAGCTGCGCCTGTTCCAGGTCGAGGACGCTGCCCAGCAGCTGTCCCAGCCCTTTCTAGAAGGCATCGCCGAATGCCTGGTCACCGCGCTCGGCAAGGCGCGGGACCACACCAGGCTGCGCGAGCTCGCCCTGCGCGACGCGATGACCGGCCTCTTCAATCGGCGCGCCTTCGAAGAGCTCCTGTCCATGGAGGCGGCCCGGCGGAGCGGCGGGCCGCTCTCCCTCTTGATGATCGACATCGACAACTTCAAGTCCATCAACGACCGCTTCGGCCATCCGGCCGGTGACGAGGTCATCGCGGCCGTCGGCAAGGCCATCGGCGAGGAGTGCCGCGGCAGCGACCTGGCCGCGCGCTACGGCGGCGAGGAATTCGCCGTGCTGCTCCCCGGAGCCGGCCCCGCCAACGCCGCCGGCGTCGCCGAACGGATCAGGGGACGCATCGCCTCCCTTGGCTTCAGCTTCTCCTACGAGGACATCAGCGTTACCGGCAGCTTCGGGGTGGCGTGCCGGGGCGAGGCCCGGGTGGGGGTGACCGACCTGGTGCGCGAGGCGGATGACGCCCTTTACTTCGCCAAGCGCAGCGGCAAAAACCGGGTCGCCGTTTACGATGCGCCCCTGATCGGCAACAGCTAGGCCCCCCACTTCACTCAAGTTTTGACTCCGGCATCCTTTTTCGGTATAGTGCGCGCAATTCAAACCGTCAGCACGGAGAGTCAGGATGGGTGAGACAGTAAGGTTCGGCATCTCCATGGACGACAAGCTCCTGGAGAGCTTCGACAGGCTGATCGAGCGCAAGGGTTACGCGAACCGGTCCGAGGCGATCAGGGATCTGATTCGGGCCGCGCAGGTGGAGCTCGAGTGGGAAGAGGACGCTACCGATGCCATCGGCACCGTGACCCTGGTGTACAACCACCACGTGCGCGACCTCTCCGACAAGCTGACCGAGCAGCAGCATGCGCACCACGACCAGATCGTCTCCTCGCTGCATGTGCATCTCGACGCGCACAACTGCCTCGAAGTGCTGGTGGTGAAGGGCAAGGCGGGCGAAGTTCGCAGGATCGCCGACGAGCTGATCGGTGTGAAAGGCGTTAAGCACGGCAAACTGGTGATGACCACGACCGGCGCCGGCCTGCACTGACAGGGTTAGCCGGACCCGTTGAAAAGTCCCCTCGCCCACCGGGGAGAGGGTGGGGGCGTTGCCACAGTGGAAAGACCTTTCCGAAGCTGGGACTCGATCAGGAGGCCCGGCTTCTTTTATGTCAGCGGTTAGAGAAGGACAGCATGAAGAGAGACGATCATTACTGGATGGGGAAAGCAATCGCGCAGGCCAGGCGTGCCGAGGCGGTGGGCGAGGTGCCCATCGGTGCCGTGGTGGTGAAGGACGGAGCCGTTATCGCGCGTGGTCACAACCTTAGGGAGAGCCGCCAGGACCCGTCCGCCCACGCCGAGATGATCGCCATCCGGAAGGCGGCCCGGAAGCTGTCCAGCTGGCGGCTAACCGGTGCGACCCTGTACGTGACCCTTGAGCCGTGCTCCATGTGCATGGGAGCGATCATCCTCTCCCGGCTGGACCGCGTGGTCTTCGGGAGCTACGACCCCAAGGGGGGCGCGGCCGGTTCTCTCTTCGACTTCTCCAACGATCCCAGGCTGAACCACAGCGTGGAGCTCAGCGCCGGAGTGCGTTGCGAAGAGACCTCGGCCCTCTTGTCCAACTTCTTCAGCGCCCTTAGGGCCCACAAGAAGCGGCTCAAGGTCCGAAGCAAGGAGGCGCCGGAAAAGTCCCCGGTGCCGGAGCCGTCGTCGGGCTTGCAGGGAAGCGACCTGGGGTAGCGAAAACCGGCAGAATGGAGGTGCAGGCCAGGAAATCCTTGCATTGGCGCCAAAAGTTTGCTAAAAAGTTCGGTACACTTCGCAGGCGAAAAGCAGGCCGGCAGGTGGCCGTGACATTGAAAACAGAATACACGGAGAGATGTCCGAGTGGTCGATGGTGCCTGACTCGAAATCAGGTGTACCGCAAGGTACCTAGGGTTCGAATCCCTATCTCTCCGCCATAATAACAAGGGGTTACAGCTACTACGCTGTAACCCCTTGTTGCATTTGCAGCCCATCTTTGAAGGCCCACGCGGGACCTGGTTAGG
>Ga0079306_1001201_pt1 | contig 18199 bp, 10 predicted proteins | sample Methanotroph_Enr_FD_79181 | JGI IMG/M metagenome (GOLD analysis project Ga0079306, IMG submission 79181) | Enriched soil microbial communities from Old Woman Creek wetland in Ohio, USA - Methanotroph_Enrichment_5 | ecosystem: Environmental > Terrestrial > Soil > Wetlands | place: USA: Ohio...
CGTTGCGGAAGAAGGATTCCAGCACCTTGCGCCGGTAGAGATCGATCCTTGCGTCCTGCAGCTCTTTGCCCTCGGCAGGCACCGAGATGATCTGTTTGAGCGTAGTGTTGAAGATTTCCTGGTTCAGCTTGACCACCAGGTAGTACTGTTCGCGGCGGGTGCTGATAAGGCCGGCCTGCTCCAGCTTGCGCAGGTGGAAGGAGACCGTGGAAGGGGCCAGTCCGTGGCGCTTGGCGATCTCCTCGGCATACTGGGGTTGGTCCAGCAGCGAATTAACGATGGCCAGCCGCGACTTGTCGGCCAGCGCCTTCATGATGGCAATGCTCTGTTCGCTTTTCATGGCGATATCTCCCGTTTCGACGAATATCGAAACAAATATCATCGTACCTTCTGCATGTCAAACTATTTTTATGGTTGTCGAAGTGATACCCCTGCGCCGCACTGCGACCCCACCAGTGCCCCACACCCCGTTTGTCACACCAAAAACGTCAACATTAATATCCCTTTGACATTGCCTGGGGGTTACATTAACCTGCCGCGCAACGAATCGAAGTCCGTCTGCTACCGCGTTTTTGGACAGGACAAAGGAGTGCTGCGTGGGTATGTACCATGACGTTATCAGGAACGAGGTCTTTCCGGCTCTGGGCTGCACCGAGCCGATCGCCGTAGCCTATGCCGCGAGCCTTGCCGCAGCCCAGCTGGACGGCGTGCTGGAGCGGGTCTCGGTCATAACGGATCCCGGCGTCTTCAAAAACGGTTTCGCCGTCACCGTCCCCGAAACCGGCGGGCTTAAAGGGAACGTGATAGCTGCAGCACTCGGGGCGCTCATCGCACGTCCGGAGCTTAAGATGGAGATCCTCTCCGGGGCCGACGAAGCGCTGCTCACCCAGGCGAAGCAGCTGGTCGAGGCGGGGCAGGTCAAGGTGGCGCTCGCCAAGGAAAGGACGCATCTCTACATCGAGGCGGTCGTGGTGCGGGGAGGGCGGGAGGCCCGGGCCGTTTTGGAGGGGGGACACACCAATCTGGTCCGCCTCGAGTGCGACGGCCGGCTGTTGGTCAATGCCGGGGACGAGATCGCCTCCGAGGACAGCCACCACTACCGCTCCGTCTTGAAGGAGGCGAGTTTCGCGGACCTGGTCGCCATGCTGGACGAGATCGATCAGGGCGACCTTGAGTACCTAAAGCGCGGTGTGGAGATGAACCTGCGCGTTGCCGAGGCGGGGAAACAGCTGACCAAGGTGGGGTACTACGTCGAGGAGTTGGTGCGCAAAGGGTTTCTCTTGTCCGACGTGGTCTCCTCCAGCAAGATACTGACGGCGTCCGCGTCCGACGCGCGCATGGCCGGACTCTCGTACCCGGTGATGTCAAGCGGCGGCAGCGGCAACCAGGGGATCGTCGCCGTCCTGGTCCCCTACAACGTGGGGCTTTTCTTCCGGATTCCCGAGGAGCGCATCCTGCGCAGCATCGCGCTGTCTCACCTGGTGAACGCCTACATCAAGTGCCACACCGGCGATCTGGCGCCTATCTGCGGCTGCGCCATCGCCGCCGGGGTGGGAGCGGCCGTGGCGATCGTCTACCAGCAGGCGGGAGGCGACCTGCACAAGATGAACCTGGCGGTGAACACCATCATAAGCGATATCGGCGGGATGCTGTGCGACGGCGCCAAGGGGGGGTGCGCGCTCAAGGTGGTGAGTTCGACCGACGCGGCCATCCGTGCGGCCTACATGGCGCTCAACGGCCACGGCATCACCGAAGAAGAGGGCTTCATCGGCGACTGTGCCGAGCAGACCATCCGCAACCTGAGCCGCATCTCGGATGTCGGCATGTCGCTCGTCGACGAGACCATGCTGGGGATCATGCTGGAGAAGCGATTCATGCGTGCAACGTCGGGGTGACGGCGAGGCGTAAGCCCTCTGCGGGTAAAGAACGGCGGGGGACGCTAGACCTGGCACTCCCGGAGGGCGGCTGCCACGTTGTGGGTCTGGTAGGGCTTGCTGAGGACCGCGGCGAATCCGTAGTCGCGGGGGTTGGCCAGGATGGGGTCGTTACTGTAGCCGCTTGATACGATTACCTTCACCGCCGGGTCAAGCTTCTTAAGCTCCCCGACGATTTCCTTGCCGCCTGTCCCTCCCGGAATCGTGAGATCGAGGATCACCGCGGCATACGGTTTCCCCTCTGTCAGGCATTCCAGAAACCGGGCCAGCGCGTCGCTGCCGTTTTCGACGCAGTCGACCCGATAGCCGAACTCCTCCAGTATCCCCTTCGCGACCGTCCTGACCTCCTCCTCGTCGTCCATCACCAGTACCGCTCCCGTCCCCCGCACCTTTTGCAGCGTCGACAAGGCGGGAGCCGTCGAGCCTTCTCTCGCAGCGGGGAGCGTGACGGTGAACTCGCTCCCCTCGTCAGGCGTCGAGGCGACCGTCAGGGTGCCGCCATGCTTCTTCACGATGGAGTGGCAGGTCGCCAGGCCCAGGCCGCTCCCCTGGTGCTTGGTGGTGAAGTAGGGGTCGAAGACCTTGGTGAGGAAGCTCGCGGGAATCCCGACCCCGGTGTCGGCTACCGAAATGACCACTGCTTCCGCAGCGCCTTTTTCAGGGTCGCGGTTCTCGGCGCGCAGGGTGATGGTGCCACCTTCGGGCATGGCCTGGACCGCGTTGAGCACCAGATTGTGAATGACCTGGCTGAGCTGCCCCTGGTCGGCTTCGACGCAACGCAGGTCGTCGGCGATTACGAAGTCGCACTTCACCTTCGAGCCATGCAGCGCGAACTGCGCCGATTCCCTCAAAAGTCCCGGCAACGCCACGATCTCCTTCACCGGTTGTCCACCCTTGGCGAAGGTCAGCAGTTGCTTGGTGAGGTCCCCGGCGCGGCCGGCCGCCTTTTCGGCGTCCTGCAGCCGCTTAAGCGCCAGCTCGGGGCGGTCCAGCTGCAGCTGCGCCAGGGAAATGTTCCCAAGCATCGCAGTCAGGATGTTGTTGAAATCGTGCGCGATCCCTCCGGCCAGGATGCCCAGGGACTCCAGCTTCTGGTTTTTCAAATGCTCCAGGCGGGCCAGGCGCCGTTCGGTTATGTCCTCAACCGAGCCGACGTACCCGATCGTCGTGCCGTCGGTGTCCTTGATAGGGCTCGCCAGTGCGTGGACCCAGATGCAGTTTCCCTCTCGGGTGACCTGGCGGTGCTCCAAGGAGTAGGTCTGTCCGCTTTGCAGGGTCGCCGCCCAGGTTTCGTGTAGGAGTTGCCGGTCATCTGGGTGGATGGAGTTGAGCCATCCCTGTGCCAGCCCCTCCTGCACTGTCCTGCCGGTGAGTTTCGCCCAGTGGGGGTTGAGGTAGAGGGCGTCGCCGGCCAGATTGGAGCGGAAGATGCCGATGGGGGCGAAGTCGCAGAGGGTGCGGAACTGCTCCTCGCTCTCCCGGAGCGCGGCGGTGCGCTCCCGCACCGCTTCCTCCAGGCTGTCGCGGTAGCGGATCAGAGCCGCCTCGTTCAGTTCCTGCTCCCGCCGGTTGCGGTAGATATGCCAGCCCGATACCAGCGAGCCCGAGGCGAAAAGGACCATGAAGACGGCCATCTGCAGCACCTCGTGATACCACGGCTGCAGATAGTCGCGGCTGGCCAGCCCGGCGCTGACCAGAAGGGGATAGGGAGCGATGACGCGGTAGGAGAAGGTCCGCGCGATCTGGTCGACGCTCCCCGAGTTGGTGTAGGTTCCCGACAGCTTGCCTGCTTGGAGCAGGGTTTCAAGCTCACGGGAAATGATCTTGCTGCCAGGGCTGTCTTGGCCGTGGGGGGCCGGGTAGCGGACCACGATGGCATGGGCCGCGTCCCGCAGGGTGAGCACGCCGTGCTTGCCGATGTCCAGGGAGGAAAAGAGGCTCTTGAAGTAATCGAGGGAGATGGCACCCAAGGCGGAGCCGGCAAAGCTGCCGTCCGGGTTCTCGAGGGGGAGCACCAGGTCGATGACCCAGTTCTTGGTCACCCGGCTGTAGAGCGGCTCGGTGACGATGAGGCCGCCTTTCGGATTGCTGCGGGCGGTGATGAAATGCTGCCGGTCAGAAAGGCTGACCTGCGCTTCCGGTACCACCCGGTCTCCGTAGCGCACGTATCCCCGAGCGTCGATGATCCTGAGCCCCTGGAGTTCCGGGATGTTGCGGCGTTGGGCCTGCAGATAGGCGTTGATGGAAACGGGGTCGAGGCCGCCGCTCTTTATTTGCCGCTGCGCCTCGGTCTTTACTGAAAAGAGGACGATACGGCATTTTTCGATGCAGCCGGCGATGGTCTGGCTGAGCGACTGGGCGAGGTTGCTGGTGTGGATTCTGACGCGCTCCTCATAGAGCACTCTGCTGCGGTAAAGGGAAAATACCGACAGTGCGAGCACTAACAGGTTGAGGAACAGTATGCCTGCGATCAGCCGGTAGACGAACGTCTTGTGGGATTCTGCCAGACTGGCCGTTTTAGGAGACGATCCGTTCATAGGCATGCCCGGTTGATTGCAAGCGGTAGCTGACTGGCGGCACCGTCCAAGCCGGAGGGGTGGAACAAAGCAGCCAGTAAGAGACGGACGATCCCGAGTGGTAACTTTTATCTGTAAGAATATGTACTACACGATACCTCAAGCTGAGTATTACGCAACAACCAAGCAGTTGAAAACTAACCTTGCCCTTCAGGGCAGGGCTCCCCCATGCTTAAGATTCCTGAGGACGTTGATCCCTCTCCAGGCCCCGCCTTTGAAGCGCAAAATCCAGATGAGCGCGGTGACGAAGACGAAGCTGGTTCCCAAGGCCCACTCTAGCAAAAGGCCCGGCGTCAACCGGTCGATGGCAAAGAGCAGGACGAGGAACAGGCTGCCGCTTATGAGGAAGGTGCGCGCGATCCAACGGGTGTCTCCCGCCGACGCCAGCACGCAGCCGATCAGGACGTTCGCCGCGTCGAACATGCAGTAGAAGGCCACGAACTTCAGGAGCAGGGAGCCGGTCTCGACGATCTGACGGCCCTCCGCACCCCCTCCCACGAAGATCGACATGAGCGGTCCCGGCATGGTGACGAAGAGCAGGGCCATCGACAGCATCCAGAGTTCGCATATCGCGAGCGACTGCCAGGTGATGGAGGCCACCTCGCCGTCCCTGCCGGCCCCGCGCGCGTGTCCCACCAGGATCCCCGCGGCCTGTCCGAGGCCGAGCGCCGGGAAGAAGGCGAGACCGTTGATCCTGAAGGCGATGCTCGACGCCGCCAGCGGTACCGTGCCCAGGCGCCCGACCACCACCAGGAAGAGGGTCCAGGCCGTCAGTTCCCCGCTGATGCGCAGACCCATCGGCATGGCAAGACGCAGGAAACCGCGCAGCTCGCTACGGTCCAGGCGTGCCGCCTCCCGGTCGCGCAATCCCCCCGAACGTGCGAACAGCAGCGTGAAAAAGAGGGCGGCGACCGCCTGCGCGGCGACGGTGGCCAGTGCCGCCCCGGCGATTCCCATCTGAGGCAACCCCCACTCCCCGAGCACCAGGCCCCAGGCCAAAACCGCGTTGATCGCGAAAGAGACGAAGGTCACAGCGGTCACGAGGACCGGCCGGCCGATGCCCGAAAGCCAGCCCGAAAGGGCCGCACCGAGCACCGGGAAGATCGAACCGGCTAGGCAGATGAGGAAATAGCTGCACTCGTCGCGGGCGACCTGCGGTTCGTGCCCCGCCAGGAAGAAAAGCTGCGCCAGGGGCCAGGCGAGCATAAGGGCGAGGAGGCCGGAGACGAGCGAGGTGTGGATGCCGAGCCAGGCGGACCTGCGGACGCCACGGCTGTCGGCGCGGCCGTGGCTGTGGGCCACGAAGGTGCCGGCATACCCGGCGGTGCCGAAGAGAAACCCCTGGAACAGGATGACCGCGAGGCCCGACGGACCGATGGCTGCCACCGCCTCGCGCGAATAGCGGGCCAGCACGATGGCGTCGATGATCTGCATGAGAGTGATGGCGGAGGTGGATAGGATCATGGGCCCGGCGAGCTTCACCAGGCGCGGAATGTGGTTGGACATGGGTTCGTTTCTCGAGATAAAGGCTTAAGGGGAACGAAACGGAAAAGGCAATCCGGGAGCCGGCCGACGCTGCAACGGGCCTATGCATTGGTACCACAGGTGAGGGGGTATTATCAAACGCGATCTTGCCGGGGGACTAGAATCAGGAGGGATCCTGCTCCGCGGCTATCTCGGCACTGAAGAGCACGGCCCGGTTCCTCCCCTCCTGCTTGGCGTGGTACATCGCCCGGTCGGCGTGCCTGGCGAGTTCGGTTTCGTTATCGCCGTGTTCCGGATAGAGGGCGATCCCGATGCTGGCCGTGATGCACAGGGTGACGCCCTGCATCTCGAAGGGGAGGGCGAGCGTCTGGCGCAGCTTCTCGGCAACCGGCAGGGCGTCCGATTGCTGCTCGATGCCCGACAGGAGCACCACGAACTCGTCGCCGCCGATCCGTCCCAGCTTGTCGGAATGTCTCAGGCAGCTGCTCATCCGGTCGGCAGCCTGCTTTAGGAGCAGATCGCCGACGGCATGGCCGTAGGTGTCGTTCACCTCTTTGAAGTGGTCCAGATCGAGGAACATGAGCGCCAGGGGACCGCCGCGCCGCACGGCGAGCTCCATCGCCTGCTTCAGGAGTTCGGAGAAGAGCGAGCGGTTGGGGAGGTCGGTCAGGCTGTCGTGCAGCGCCATGTGGCTGATGCGCCGCTCTACCTCCTTGCGCCCGGTGATGTCGAGCTTGACGGCGACGTACTGGACCGGCTTCCCTGTGCTGTCGAAGACCGGCGAGATGTGCGCCTCCTCCCAGAAGAGCTCGCCGTTCTTGCGCCGGTCGATGAACTCGCCGCACCAGTTCTTTCCGCGGGTGATGGTGCTCCAGAGATCGGTGAACACCTCCATCTCGGTCAGCCCCGAGTTAAGCATCCTGGTGTGCTTGCCGATCACCTCGGCCGAGCTGTACCCGGTCACCTTGGAGAACATCGGATTCACATACTCCATGGTGCCTTGCAGATCGGTGATGACAACCGATACCGGGCTCTGCTCGACCGCGACCGACAGGGACCTGAGTTTCCCTTCCAGTGTCTTCCTGGTATGCATCTCGCGGGTCAGGCGCCGGTTGACGCCGGAGACGTAGATCGCCAGGCAACTGGTGAAAAGCACAATGGCGAACGCGGCCGCCAGGTACCCGTAGTAGCGGTGCAGATCGATGTCGGGATCGGGATCTGGATCGTAGAGGAACCCCTTGAGGGAGTAGTCCCGGGGGAGCAGCTTCAGGTCCGCGTAGATCTTGGCGATGCGGCGCCAGCGGCCGGGATGCATGTAGCCGATCTCCACCAGGTCGGGCTGGATGAGCGGCAGCATGTGGGCGGCCTCGTACTGGTAGAGTTCGAGAGTGTTGGCCTTCGAGTAGCGGTCGTAGATGAGCCGGGCAATCTCGTCGGGGTGCTGCAGGGCGTAATGCCACCCTTTGAGGCTCGCGCTGCGCATGGCGCGGACCAGCTTGGGATGCCGCGCCAGTTCATTTTCGCTGGTGAAGAGATTGTCGCCGTAGAAGTCGATGCCGGCGGAGCGGGGGGGGTAGATGCTGTAGGGGAAGCCTGTGCGGTCGAGGTCGAAGAGTTCGTAGGTGCTGTAGGCGGACATGGCGTCCACCTTGCCGGTGATAAGTCTCTGGCATCCGAAGTCGTGGGGGACGCTGACGAACCGGTCGGTTGAGAGCCCTTCCTGTTTCAGGTAGGCGAGCAGCTCGTCCGACTGGTCCTCCAGCATGATCTTCTTGCCGGCCAGGTCGTGGATGGAATCCGAGGATCCCTTCTTGGCGGCCACCAGGACCAGCGGGGAGTGCTGGAAGATCACCGCCAGCACCACCACCGGTTTTCGCGCATGGTGCGCCAGGATCAAGCTGCTGTTGCCGACCCCGAATTGGGCCTTGCCGCGAGTCACCTCGTCGACCACGTCGGTCCCCGGATGCGCCTCCTTCAGGTCGACGTTGAGTCCCGCCTCGCGGTAAAAACCCTTCTCCTGGGCGGCGTAGTACCCGGCGAATTGGAACGCATGGGTCCACTTGAGCTGCAGGACGACCCGCTCCGCAGCCTGCGCCGGCGCGCACCAGGCTGCAAGCAGCAGGCAGAGCGTGCCGGGGAGGAACAACTGCCATTTCGTAAGGAGCGCCATGATGTGATCCAGTGAGCTGGACGGAACGCGCGGTCGAGCGGGCGCGGCGGCCGGCTTCTCAAGGTACTCTGCAGCCTTTTCGGGGATCGGATAGGGTCACGACCTCCGCGGCTTATTTCAGGAGGTGCACTGTCCGGTGCACCGGGAGACGCGTTTGGGGATTACCACCCTTTTCGGATGGCGCAGAGATTTTCTTTAATAATGTGGACTCAGGGAAATCGGAAGGTGCGGGACGGGGAAGTGTTAACGTGTGGCCAATGGCCAGCGGACGGGCGGCTTGGGGCGGAGGGAAATCGCGGCATGGTGTGGCTTTAACCCCTCAACGAGCTTGCCTCGGTTTCGGCAGGCTGCTAGACTCCGGAACCGCCTTTTTTGAACTCGGCGCGCTTCGCAAGGCAGGAGAGGAATCTGGTATCATAGGGCAGGCAACGGGCGAACTCGCTCTGGAGGAGCCGCTTTGAGAAAAGGAGTAGCCGACCGATGGCTGAAACGGTGAACAACGAATCTGCCCGCAGGAAGCCGCTTTTGCGGGCGCTGCGTTCGCGCAACTACCGGCTCTTCCTGGCGGGGCAGAGCGTGTCGCTGGTGGGTACCTGGATGCAGCAGGTCGCCATGAGCTGGCTTGTCTACCGGCTCACCGGTTCGGCCTTCCTGCTCGGCGTGGTCGGTTTCGCGAGCCAGATCCCCACCTTTCTCTTCTCCCCGGTGGCGGGTGTCCTGGCGGACCGCTGGAACCGGCGCAGCCTTCTCATACTCACCCAGGCGCTCGCCATGATCCAGGCTGCCGTACTGGCGGCCGTCGTGTTGCTGGGGCTGGTCCAGGTCTGGCACATCGTCGTCCTGAGCCTGTTCCTCGGGCTGGTGAACGCCTTCGACATCCCGGTGCGGCAGTCCTTCGTGGTGGAGATCATCACGGACCGCGAGGACCTGGGGAACGCCATCGCCCTCAACTCCTCGATGGTTCAGGGGGCGCGCCTGATCGGGCCGTCGGTGGCCGGCCTTCTGGTGGCGTCGGCCGGAGAGGGGATCTGCTTCATCCTGAACAGCGCAAGCTATCTGGCTGTGCTCCTGGCGCTGGCGGCCATGAGGCTTGAGCCGAGCGCCCACCTTGCCAAACCGAGGCGCCGCGTGCTGCACGAGATGACGGAAGGTTTCCGCTACGCCTTCGGTTTCGTCCCGATCCGGAGCATCCTTTTGCTCGTCTCCCTGATCAGCCTGACCGGGATGCCCTACACCGTGCTGGTGCCGGTCTTCGCCAAGGAGGTGCTGCACGGCGGCGCCCACACCTTCGGCTTTTTGATGACCGCAGCGGGGCTCGGAGCGCTCATCGGCACCGTGACGCTCGCCTCCCGCAAGAGCGTCCTCGGGCTGGGTAAGGCGATCGTGGTGGCCGCCGTCGCCATGGCGCTCGGCATCGCCGGGTTCGCCGTGTCGAACAGCCTGCCGCTGTCGCTCGCGTCCCTGGTGGTGGCCGGGTACGGCGCGGTGCGGGTGGTGGCGGGGAGCAACACCATCCTGCAGACCATTTTGGAGGAGGACAAGCGCGGCCGCGTGATGAGCTTCTTCACCGTGGCCTTCATGGGGATGGCGCCCTTCGGCAGCTTCGGAGCCGGCTCCCTGGCCGGGATCATCGGGCCGCGGGCGACGCTCCTCTCCGGGTCTGCCTGCTGCCTCGTGGGAGCCCTCGCCTTCGTGAGGCACCTGCCCAACCTGAGGACCTTGGTGCGGCCGATCTACGTCAGCATGGGGATCATCCCGGAGGAGGGCGTGGCACCGCCCACGCACCACGACCATTAGGCGCGCTGTTGCAAGCTGGTGGAAGCGATGATCCGCAAACCACGGCATGGAGCGTCTCTTAGGGAGAGAAACGAGAGGTGACCGTGTGCTGCACTCGACGCCCGTGAGGCGAGGCCGGTGGTCATCGAGTGCGATCCGGACAAGGTGGTGCGATTGGCCGAAAAGCAGGCCCGCGCCGGCCCTACCAGGTTTGGGTGATGGTCTCCGGGGTTACCGCCATGGTGGCGCGCAGCCAGGAGAACTTGGCCTTCAGCAGATCGAAGTCCGGACCGGAGCTCACGAAGGCAGCGCTCCCCTTGATCAGGAAGCCGGCGCCCGGTCCGTGCAGCCCCTCGACCTTGCTGCTCCCCAGGGTGATCAACACCTGCGGGTTGTAGGCGACGTTGGCCTCGGTCCGCTGCATGTAGCCGGCCGGGATCAGGATGCGCCCCGCATCCGAGATGCGCAGGTAGCTGTTCCAGGTGTTGACCAGGTGCGGCCCCTCCTCTCCCAGCGTTGCGATGGCAACAATCCCATCCTGCTTCATTATCTCCAAAAGTTTCTCCGGAATCATCTTAACTACCTCCCTTTTTATGGATTCGACTGCGCGATGCGTGGTAAAAAAAGCTGCACGTCTTTCTGCTTGCTACGTCCCTCAACGTCTCTCAAAGGAACCGGTCCATGCTTACCCTCGACGGCGCTGCCACGATACCGCTGTACCAACAACTCTACGACCAGTTGAGAGAACTCATCATGTCGGGAAAACTTCCCGCCGACTCCCGGCTCCCTTCGGTGAGGGAACTGGTCCTGGAACTCTCGGTGAGCCGCAACACGGTGGAGGGCGCCTACCAGGAATTGTACGCCGAGGGGTACATCTACAGCAAACCGCGCAGCGGGTATTACGTTTCGCCCCTCGACCAGGAGGCGGCCCCGCACGCGCTTACCCGCAAACCCCGCAGCGTCGCGGCACCGACCATCACCCAGCCGGATTACCGCTACGACTTCCACCCGGCCCGGCTCGACCCGCTAAGCTTTCCCCGCGAACTCTGGCGCAAATGCTTCGTCGACAGTCTGCGCGAAAATCCTGCGGAATTGGTCCAGTACGGTGACCCCCAAGGGGAGCTCAAGCTGCGCCGCGGTATCCGGCAGTACCTGGAACGTTCGCGCGGCGTGGACTGCGAGCCGGAGCAGATCTTCGTCTGCGCGGGTCTGCAGCAGAGCCTGGACCTGGCCGCCCAGCTTGTGCGGGGGGACCACTCGGTGCTGGCCCTGGAAAACCCCGGCTACTTCCTGCCGCGCTCCGTCTTTTTGAACCACGGCTTCGAGGTCCTGCCGGTTCCGGTCGGCGCGAGCGGACTGGACCTGGACTGCCTTAGGGCCACTTCCGCGACCCTTGCCTACGTCACCCCATCGCATCAGCTGCCCCTGGGGTGCGTCATGCCGGTTGCCAATCGGCTGAAGCTGATCGACTGGGCACAATCGGGCGGTCGTTTCATCATCGAGGACGATTACGACAGCGAGCTGCGCTACCACGGCAAGCCGATCCCCTCGCTGCAGGGGCTGCGCCCGGACGGCAACATCATCTACGCAGGAACCTTCTCCAAGGTGCTTTCCCCGGCTCTGCGCCTGAGCTACCTGGTGCTGCCCCAATCGCTTCTGGAGGGCTACCGCCGGCAGTTCCGCGACTACTTCTGCACCGTCTCCCTTTTGGAACAAAGGACACTGGCGAGATTCATCGAGCTCGGGCACTGGGAGCGTCATGTCAGGCGGATGCGCACCGTCTACAAGAAGAAGCACGATCTGCTTGTGCGCGCCATCGAGAGGCAGCTGGGTGCCCGCGTGCAGCTGAGCGGGCAGGGGGCCGGGCTGCATCTGGTGGCTGAACTGGCTGCCCCCGCGCCCGGTGAAGCCGAACTTGTCGAGCGGGCGCGGCTCAAGGGGATCCGCCTGCTCCCGTTCTCCGACTTCTACCACGCCGGCAAGCCCGAACGGACGACGCTGCTGCTCGGATTTGGCGGCATGGCGGCGCAGGAGATCGAACCGGCCGTCGAGCTGCTGGCCCGGATCTGCGACGGCGAACACTTTTGAGCGAGCCGCAGCGCTACAATGACAACAATTGCCCCCTTGTGGTAGGTGCAGTTCGCGGGATATGTGTGGGGTCAGATTGTGTTGCGGATGGCCTGCGAGTGCCTGACGGTGCCGGACCGGCTAGCGAGGTGCTCTTGGAGGGTTTTGTGGGGAACCGGGATGCTGCCGTGCAGACAGCACCCCGAGTGGAGGAGAGTCGGTACTGTCGCCCTAGGCGACCTTGAACTGTCTGACGATGGCCTGCAGCCCCTCGGACATGACGGACAGGCTTTCGGCTGCGATGGCGGTTTCCGCCGCGCCCTGGGCCGATCTCTGCACGATGCCGGTGATCTGCATCATGTTGCTGCTGATTTCGCTGGTGGTGGCGGTCTGCTCCTCCGCCGCGGTCGCTATCTGGTTGGCCTGCATGCTGACCGCGTTGATCTGCTCCAGAATCTCCTCCAGCGCCTGGCCGGAGCGGGCCGCTTCCTGGGTGCCGCGCTCGACCTCGCGGTTTCCTTCTTCCATGGCCGAGACCGCGCTCTTGGTCTCGCTCTGGATCGACCTGATCATGTCGGAGATCTCTTTGGTTGCGCGCGTGGTCCGCTCGGCCAGGGCGCGCACCTCGTCGGCGACTACGGCAAAACCGCGCCCTTGCTCCCCGGCGCGGGCAGCCTCGATGGCGGCATTCAGCGCCAAGAGGTTCGTCTGATCGGCTATGTCCTCGATGGTCCCGACGATGGCGCCGATCTGGTCGGAACGCGCCCCGAGCGATTCCACCGTGCTCGCCGCACCCCTGACCCGTTCCGCGATGACCCCCATGACCGAGACGGTCGCCTGGACGACGCCGGCGCCTTCCACAGCGGCATGATTGGCGCGCTGGGCGCCTTCGGCTGCCAGGTGGCAGTTTTGCGCGATGTCGTTTGAGGTCGCAGCCATCTCCTCGCCCGCGGTCGCCACCGTGTTGGCCTGCGCGACCACCTCTTCGGTGCCTTCCGCCATCTGGTGCGCGGTGCTCCGCAATTCGGTGGACGCGGAGGCAACCTTGCAGGCGTCCTCGGATACCTGCACCATGATCTGCTGGAATTTCGCCACGAACTGGTTGAAGTGGCTGTTCAACTGCCCCAACTCGTCCTTACTCTGGTAGTCGACCCGGCGCGACAGGTCGCCCGCCGCGATGAGCGTGATCGATTTCACCATCTCGTCGAGCGGTTTCCGGATGCCGCGGGTGATGACGAGGGAGGTGACGACACTGAGGACCAGGGCCAGGAGCCCCAGTCCGAGCATGACCGAGATGGCGGTCTGCCCCACCTGCCGGGCGCTGGCCACCCTTAGGTCTACCCGTTTTAAGTAGTAATCCATAAGGGCATTGGCGGCGGTGGTATATTTGGCGATCGACCGGTCGCCTTCACTGCTCATCAGCGCGCGGTACTGGGCAAGGTCGCCGGCAAGGGCTGCGGTTTTCAGCTTGTTGTTGACGTCGACACCTTCCGCGAGCGCACCCTTCAGTTCCTGGACCAGCCTTTTGCCGTCAGGGGTCTTGGTTTTCTTCTCAACCAGGTTGAAGGCCTCCTGGTACTTGTTCCGGTGCTCCTCGATGCGGGCGTTCAGCTTCGCCCGCTCCGCCGGGTCGTCCGTCAGTATCAATCCCTTGACCGCATCGTCGATCCCCTTCACGTTGAGGAGCACCCTCGAGGCAGCTGCACTCAGGTCGCTGATGCGATTCACGTTCTCCAACTGGTCCGCGCTCGTGTAAAGGCTGTTCATGCCGGTCGCGACGACGATTATGAGCACCAGAGAAACCAGGGCGAAACCTGCAAATAGCCGTGTACCGATTGTTAGATTCTTCATTGCTGTTCTCCCTAAACTGTGTGTGCAACGATGACTGATCCCTGGTGAGGATGAGGTGCTGCTGGACTAACGATCTGATTATACGATGTAATGCTCCATTGTAGTACCATCGACTACAGCTCTTAAAACTTTAGACAAAAGTATACAATCCGCGCCGGAGGTCAGGATACGTGACGGGGCTCTTAAACCCTGCCGACACGATTGCCAGCGGCTTTGAACGTGGAACGGGCATTTAGTTGTGGTGGAGACGGTAACCGGTGGGAACTGTGACGTTGGGAGCCCGCTGCTGAGCTTCGGTGCACGGGAAGCCGGCGTCTGTAGCCGGTGCCCAGACGCCTGCGGTCCGGCGACTCCCTGTTTGACCTGACGGCCGCCAGGGTGTATATTCCCTGTCGCCTTTGCTAAGGCGTTGAAATCATGTGCTGCCTGCCGGCCCGACGCATCCGGCCGGGCACCTCCGTCCCTGCCGTCAAACCAAAGCGGTGCACCTACCATGGACCAACTACTCCGCCTTTCTCTCGATCTTTTCGAGCGCCTGGGCATCCTCGCGGTGCTCTTCTTCCTCATGATGCGCTTCGAATTGTTCCGGCGCCTTTTGACCGGGCGGGCGACCGGGCGCGAGCAGCTGTTCCACGCCATCTACTTCGGCGCGGCGGGGATCTTCGCCACCTACTGCGGCTTCCCGGTGCAGGGGGCCATCGCCAACCTGCGCACGGTGCCGGTAGTGCTCGGCGGCATCCTGGGCGGGCCGGTGGTCGGCCTGTCGGCCGGCCTGATCGCCGGGGTGCACCGCTACTTCTACGATGTGGGCGGGGTCACCTCGCTTTCCTGCGGCATCGCCACGCCGCTATGCGGCCTGATTGCAGGGCTCCTCTACCGGCGCTTGCAGCGCACCAGCTTCGATTCCATCATCGCCTTCGGCATCGGCGTCCTCGCCGAGTCGATCAAGATGGGGCTCATCCTTTTGCTGGCGCGCCCGCACGAGGCCGGCCTTTTCGTGGTGCACAGCATAGGCCTCCCGAGCATACTCGCCAACGCCTTCGGCATCGCCGTACTGGTGGAACTGGTCGCCTCGGTGGCACGTGACCAGGACCGTGCGGTGGCGCAGCAGGCCCAGACTACGCTGAACATCGCCTTCCGGACGCTCCCTTTCCTGCGGCACGGCCTGAACCACGAATCGGCGGCCGCGGCGGCCCGCATCATCCGCGAATCGACCGGTCTCGACGCGGTCGCCTTTACCAGCGAGGAGCGCCTCCTGGCGCACGAGGGGGCCGACAGCGAATGCCAGGGGGCAGGGGAGGCGCAGCTGCCGCTCACGGTGCGCCAGGCTATGGCTTCCGGAAAGGTGGTGACCGCGCTGACCCGCGAGGCTATCGGTTCCCCCGGGCCGGAGTGCAGGCTCGGCTCCGCCATCGCGGTGCCCCTTAAGATCGGGGACAAGGTGATGGGGGTGATGGCGCTCTACCGCCTGAAAGAGCAGGCCATGAGCCGCCTGGACCAGGAACTGGCCCACGGCCTGGCGCACCTCTTTTCCAACCAGTTGGAGCTCGGCGAGATCGAGCTGCAGCGCAAGCTGGTGGCCGAGGCGGAGATCAAGGCGCTGCAGGCCCAGATCAACCCGCACTTCCTCTTCAACGCCATCTCCACCATCATAAGCTACACCCGCACCGACCCGCGCACCGCCTCAGGGCTCTTGGTGAAGCTGGCCGAGTTCTTCCGCAAGAACATAAGCCCGACCGTGAACCAGGTGCCGCTCGCGCAGGAGCTGGAGCACTGCGAGGCGTATCTCGCCATCGAGAAGGCGCGCTTCGAGGAGCGGCTCTCCATCGTCTACCAGATCGACGAGCTGGCCCTTTGCTGCAAGGTGCCGCCTCTCATCTTGCAGCCGCTGGTGGAAAACGGCGTGCGCCACGGTATCCTGCCGCGCGAAGGGGGCGGGGTGATCCGGATCTCGGCGCGCCGGGAGGGGGACGACCTCGTGATCAGCGTCGAGGACGACGGGGTAGGGATCCCGCCGGAGCGGCTCAAGGCGCTCTTGTGCGAAGGTGCGAGCGCGGATTCGGGTGCCGGCAACGGGCTGGGGCTCGCCCTGAGAAACGTCAACGGCCGCCTGACCGCGCTGTACGGCAAGGATCGGGCGCTTACCATACAGAGCGAACCGGGTACCGGCACCACGGTCCGCTTCTGCATCCCGGTGGCTGCATGATAACTGCATTTCTGGTCGACGACGAGGCGCCCACCCGCAGGGAACTGCGCTTTTTGCTGGAAGAATTGGGCGGGGTAGCCATAGTGGGCGAGGCGAGCACCCCCTCCCAAGGGCTGCAGGGGATTCGCGAAAGCCGGCCCCAGGTGGTGTTCCTCGACATCCAGATGCCGGGGTTGAACGGCATCGAACTGGCCGGGATCATCAAGGCGCTCCCCGAGCAGCCGCTCGTCATCTTCGCCACCGCCTTCGAGCAGTACGCCGTGGCGGCTTTCGAGGTGGATGCCTTCGACTACATCCTGAAGCCGTTCACCGAAGAGCGCGTGGCCCAGTCGGTCCGCAAGGTCAGCCGGCGGCTGGAGTTGTCAGAGCCGCAGAGGGTGCCGGGGGAACTTTCGAACCCGGCGCACGGCACGGAGAAACCCGAGGTCAAGCGTGTGCTGGTGCACCAGGGCGACAAGCTGATCCCGGTCGCCCCGCAGAGTATCGTGTACATCCGGGCCCTGGAGGGCGAGGCGGAGGTGCACACGGTGGATGGCGTCTTCAACTCGAAAAGCACCCTCACCACGCTTGAGTCCATGCTGGAGCCGTATTCCTTTGCCCGGGTGCACCGGACCTCCCTGGTGAACCTAAGCCGCATCGTCGAGATCGTCCCCTGGTTCAACGGCAGCTGCAAACTTGTGCTGAACGACCGGGGGCGCAGCGAGGTGCTGGTGAGCCGCTACCACGCCAAAGACCTGAGGCAGCGCCTGATCCTCGGCACCTGAGCCGCTTCCATCATCTGCTCCCGCAAGAACCACTCCCCCGGCCGCTGAGCGTCCATCCAGCGGCCATTCAACCCCCCTTTGTGCCATTCAACCCCGAATTTATGCCATTCGCCCCTACTCTGTTTTAATTGAAATCTAATGGATGTATAACAACGCCAAATGATTGAGGGCCGAAGCCCACGGTAGCGCTTTGGCCTGTGACAGGGCAGGTGCCCGGCGGGTTTCAGCCTACCACAACGCAGGGAGGGGATTCGCATGTCCAACGAGTTTATCGAAGCGGTAGAACAGGAAGGCTCCGGCGTAAGCCGCCGGAATTTCATGAAAACGGCGGCGGTAGTCGGGGCCGGCGTACTCGCAGTGCAGGCGGTTGGGCGCAAGGAAGCGCAGGCCGCCGAGGAAGCCAAGAAGGAAGCCAAGGCCGCCTCGGCCGCCGCGGCCGGGGGCGGCGCCAAGAAGCTCTCGGACGTGCTTAAGGCCGCCCGCGAGAAGATGTATCCCCGCTGCCGCGTCTGCCCCGAGTGCGACGGCGTCGCCTGCTCCGGCGAGGTCCCGGGCATGGGCGGCATCGACTCGGGCAAGGCGTTTCGTAACAACATCCAGGCGCTCGCCAAGTACGACCTGAAGATGCGCACCTTCCACGAGGTGAAGAAGCCCGATACCACCCTCACCCTGTTCGGCACCAAGCTCTCCATGCCGATCATCTCCGGCATCACCGGCGGGGTCACCTACAACATGGGACTGGGCGGCAAGGTGAGCGAGGAGGAATACGCCGAGGGGATCATCGGCGGCTGCGTGCTGGCCGGCACCATCGGTTTCGCGGCCGACGGGATCGGCGACCCCCTGTCGGTCTACGAGACGCGGCTCAAAACGGTAGCCAAGTACCGCGGCCACGCCGTGGCGCAGATCAAGCCGCGCACCCAGGCCGAGATCATCGAGCGCATCCGCCTGATCGAAAAGACCGGCGCGCCGTTCTTCGCCATCGACATCGACTCGGCCGGCCGCGCCTCCCGCGCGCTCCCCGGCAAGACGGTCGAGCCCAAGAGCCTGAATCAGCTGAAGGAAATCGCCAAGTCCACCAAGCTCCCCTTCCTGATCAAGGGTGTCATGACCCCCGAAGAGGCGCTTATGGCCCTGGAAATCGGCGCGGCGGGCATCGTGGTGTCGAACCACGGTGGCCGGGTTTTGGATCATACCCCGGGTACCGCACAGGTGCTGCCGGAGATCGCGGACAAGATCAAAGGGAGGATTATCATCCTGGTCGACGGCGGGGTGCGCTACGGCGCCGACGTGCTGAAGATGCTGGCCTTGGGCGCCGATGCTGTCTTGGTGGGGCGCCCGCTGGTGCGCGGCTCGGTGGGCGGCGGCCCGGA
>Ga0079306_1001204_pt1 | contig 18176 bp, 15 predicted proteins | sample Methanotroph_Enr_FD_79181 | JGI IMG/M metagenome (GOLD analysis project Ga0079306, IMG submission 79181) | Enriched soil microbial communities from Old Woman Creek wetland in Ohio, USA - Methanotroph_Enrichment_5 | ecosystem: Environmental > Terrestrial > Soil > Wetlands | place: USA: Ohio...
CCGGGAGACCAACCTCGCCGTGGCCGAGTACTGGCGCTGGTGGGTGGTCCACCTCTGGGTGGAGGGCTTCTTCGAGGTCTTCGCCACCGTGGCCATCGCCCTGCTGTCCACCCGCATGGGGCTCCTCCGCGAGAGCACCGCCCTGCGCGCCGTGGCCCTGAGCATGGGCCTCTTCCTGGGCAGCGGCGTCATCGGCACCTTCCACCACCTCTACTACACAGGCTCGCCCTCCTCGATCTCCGCCCTCGGCGCCGTGTTCAGCGCCCTGGAGATCGTGCCCCTCACGATCGTGGGCTACGAGCTGGTGGCGAGCCTCCGCAGCGGCCGGGCCCTGGGCAGCGGCTACGAGTGGCCCTTCAAGTATTTCGCGGCCGTCTGCTTCTGGAACATGGTGGGCGCGGGCGTCTTCGGCATGCTCATCAACCCGCCCTCCATCCTCTACTACGGGCAGGGCCTCAACACCACGCCCATCCACAGCCACGCCGCCCTCTTCGGGGTCTACGGGTTCCTCGCCATCTCGCTCATGCTCTTCGCCCTGCGCGGCATGACGCCGGACCGGGCCTGGGACGCCAAGTGGCTGCGCTGGGGCTTCTGGGGGCTGAACCTGGGCCTGGGGCTGATGCTGGTGCTGTCGCTGATCCCCAGCGGGCTCTACCAGATCACCCAGAGCCTGTCTCACGGCACCTGGTACGCCCGCAGCGCCGCGGTGGTGCAGAGTCCGCTCATGCGCACCTTCACGTGGCTGCGCATGCCCGGCGACACGCTCTTCGGCCTGGGCGCCCTGGCGGTGATCGTCTTCACCTTCAAGGCCGTGGGCGGCGTCTGGACCTGGCGCACCGCCGAGGAGACCGTGAAGGCGCCTGCCAACGCGGAACCTGCGCTGTCCTTCCGCGTGGCCGAGGACTGAGGCCCGCCGCGGGACCGGAGGCCCCCGTCCGCGGGGGCCTCTGCATGTACGCGCCGGGCGTCGGCTAGAATGCCCGATGGCTGCCTCCACGCTCGCATCGGACCCCGCCGGCCCGAGGAATCCCGGGATCGACCTTCTCCGGGGCCTCTCGATCCTCCTGGTGGTGGTCCACCATGTGGGGTTGCGCATTCCCCTCCGGCAGGGCGTGCTCGCCGCCTTCCTGCCGAAGCGGGCGCTCAATGCGCTGATCTACAACGGCTACGAGGCGGTGTTCATCTTCTTCGTGATCTCCGGCTTCCTGATCACCTCCAACAGCCTGGCCCGGTGGGGGCGGCTGGCGGCCATGGACGTCCGGACCTTCTACGCCCGCCGGGCCGCGCGGATCCTGCCCAGCCTGGTGATCCTGGTGGGCGTGCTCAGCCTGCTGCATCTCGCCGGGGCCCAGGACTACGTCATCCGGCGCCCGGGCCAGTCGCTCCCCGGGGCCATCGGCTCGGCCCTGGGCCTGCACCTGAACTGGTACGAGGGCCGCACCGGCTACCTCCCGGGCAACTGGGACGTGCTCTGGTCCCTCTCCATCGAGGAGGTCTTCTACCTGGGCTTCCCCCTGGTCTGTCTGGGCCTGCGCCGGACGCGGATCCTGGTGCCCGCGCTGCTCCTCCTGGCCCTGTCGCTGCCGATGTCGCGCGCGGCCCTGGGGGGGAACGAGATCTGGCAGGAGAAGGCCTACCTCCCAGGCATGGCGGGCATCGCCATGGGCGTCCTCGCTGCCCTGGCCGCGGAGCGTCTCCGCCCGCGAGGGGCCTGGCAGGTGCGGCTGCTCGGCGCTCTCGGCGCGGCGGGTCTGGTGGCGGTGCTCTGCTTCGAGTATCGCCTCTGGCCCCTCCTGGGGAACGGCTGCATCCTCCTGCTCACCCTCTCGGCGGCCTGTCTCGTCCTCGCCCTCCACTGGCGGGCGGGGGAGGGGGCCTTCCCGGCGCTGCCGGGTACGGCCTGGCTCCAGTCCTTCGGGCGGCTGAGCTACGAGATCTACCTCACGCACATGTTCGTGGTCTGGCCCGTGATCCATGTGTTCAGGGCCTGGGGCGCCGAGCTCAGGTGGGGCTTCCTGTGGTACCTCCCCGCCGTGGCGGCCTCCTGGCTGCTGGGCTGGCTGGTGGCGCGGTACATCTCCCTGCCCGCCGAGCGGAGGCTCCGCCGGCGGCTGATGCGGGTGGAGCCGCTGCGGGAGCCCGAGGGAGTGGCGGCGGGCTGAGACGCCGCGGCGTGGTCCCATGTGGTGTTTCTCGACGCGGGAGGCAGCCTGCGACCTTGGGCTGGCTTCCCTGCGGCGGGAAGGCCCGTCAATCCTGGGCCTCAACCTCCGGCACGGCTCCTGCGTAGCCCCCGCATCGCTCGTCCGCAACGAGCCCCATTCCAGGAGCCGCCATGCCCCTCGCCCGATCCCTGTACCTGCTCCCCCTGGCCCTCGCCGGCGCCAGCCTCGTCGCCCAGGAGGCCGCTCCCAAACCGGAGGTGAAGGCGCCGGTGGCTGAGCCCGCGAAGGAGGACTCCGACTGCCATGTCCGCTTCCGCTTCCACCACCACCCCTCGGTGTTCGGGGTCTACGTGCAGGCGGTTGCGCCGCTGCGTGACCTCAAGGAGAGCCTGGACCGCCGCACGGGGCTGGGGCTGGGCGCGCAGTGGACCCATGACCATGGCGACTGGAACGCCAGCCGCACGCGCCTGGAGTGGAACACCTTCCCCGAGGGCGGCGCCGTGGGCCCCCAGGGCACCCGGACCTATGCGAAGAACGTCATCCTGAGCTTCGACCACCTGTTCAAGCTGAACCAGGGCTGGAGTCAGGCCTACCTGGTGGCGGGCCTGGGCGGCGCGCGCTGGGACCTGGAGCAGACCACCGCCGGCCAGCGCAGCTCGCTCTGGACCACCAAGCTCGCCTTGACCGGGGGTGTCGGGGTGCAGCTGGGCCGCCGCGTGAACCTCGAAGCCCGCTACGTCGTCAGCAGTGTGGGCAGCACCTTTGACGCCAACACCCTCCAGACGAGCCTGGGGTGGCGTTTCTAGCGGCGTGACCCGGGGGGCCCGGCCTGAGGCCGCGGCCCCTCCTCAGAAGAGCAGGACGTAGGCCAGCACGAAGGTCGTGGTGAGATGGGCGAAGGCCCGTGCGGGTTCCGAATGGTTCCGGATCCGGTCCCACAGGAGCACGAGCCCGAAGGTGGTCGCCGCCACGAGCGGGATCATCGCGATGCCCTGGATCGCCGCGAGGGCATGGAGGGGCTGGCCCATCAAGCCGGGGGTCCAGGGCGTGCCGTAGATCAGGGCGATGTGGACGACATAGATCGCGAGGGATTTCCGCCCGAAGGGCGCGAGGGCCTGGACGAAGCGGGGCCAGGCCTCCGCCAGGGCGGCGAGGGCCCCCAGCACCAGCAGGGAGAAGCCCAGGCGATGGAAAAGGGAGGGCCAGCCGACCTTGTAGGCGTCGTGGGCGGGAAGCAGGTTCGCGGGCACCGCCTCCGCGGCCAGGGACAGGGCCAGCGCGGCCAGGCCGGCCCCGAGGGCGGCGAGGCGGAACCACCGCAGCCGCTGGCCCTCGGGGGCCTCCAGGAGCACCGTTCCCAGCCCGACGCCCAGGAACATGAAGGCGCTCCCGGGAAACAGGGGGAACAGGGAGCCGTGCGCGAAGGAGAGATAGGCGGCGGCCCCTTCGGGGAGGCGGGAGAACCAGTCCGGGCTGGTGGCCAGGGGGGCCGCCAGGAGGATGAGGAGGCCCAGGGCCAGGCTCCAGGCGGCGTGGGCCCGGGCGGATCGGGTCAGGGCCATGAGCCCGGTCAGGAGCAGCAGCGTGACGCCGTTCAGCTGGAGGATGTTCACCTGCAGGAAGGTGCGCCACCCCTCCGCGGACACCCAGCGGAGGTCTGCGATGCGGGCGGCGGGGAACACCATGAGGTAGCCGATGGCCAGGACCATGAGGGCGGTGCGGACCCGATGGAGGTACTGGCGGAGCGGGATCCGGCCCTCGGGGCTCCTCCGCGTGGCGAGGACCGTGGCGGCGCCGGAGACCAGGAGGAACAGGGGCGCCGTGAGGCCCCGGATCTGGCCCCAGATCTGCCAATGCGGGGTGTTCCAGTCCATGGCGGCCGGAGCGACGAAGGCTTCCATCGTGTGGCCCTGGAGCATCAGCAGGATGGCCACGAGACGGGTGAAATCAAGGACATGGATGCGGGACCTGGAGACGGGTCCCGCTTGGGCGGGGATGGGCATCGGACTCATGCGGGGAAAGGCGCCAGGGGAAGGCCCCTGTCGAAGCCAGTCTAGGGTACCTGACAAAACCCCCACAGGGCCGCGCGGGGACCGGCGGGCGTGGCGTGGTCATTTCCGCGGCGCATTCCGGGGCGCTATGATGAATAACCCGACCAATCCGGTCAGGATTCTGGGGCTGCCATGAAAGTCATCGTCGCGAAGACCGCGGGCTTCTGCTGGGGCGTGAAGCGCGCCATGGACGCGGTGCTGGAGGCCTCCGTCCGGAACGACGGCCGGACGGTGCAGACCCTCGGTCCCCTCATCCACAACCCCCAGGCCCTGGAACTAATCGGCCGGCGGGGGGTGGCCGTGGCCGCGAACCCGGAGCAGGTGGCGGACGGCACGGTGGTGATCCGGGCCCATGGCATCCCCATCCAGGATCTGCGCGGCCTGAAGGAGCGGCAGAAGAAGGGGGAGGTGAAGATCGTCAACGCCACCTGCCCCGAAGTGGCGAAGGTCCACCACAAGATCAAGAAGTGGAGCCCCAAGGGCTACTTCACGGTGATCCTCGGCAGCCACGGCCATGCGGAGAGCGTGGCCCACCGGAGCTTCGCGGAGCATGGCAGCCAGATCGTCGCCAACATGGCCGAGGCCCAGGCGCTCACCGACGAGCAGCTGAAGAAGGTGCTGGTGGTGGCCCAGACCACCTTCACGGTGAAGGACTACCACGAGATCACGGACTACATCCGGGAGCGGGCGGGCGAGGCGATATTCGAAAACACCATCTGCGAGGACACCTGGATGCGCCAGGACGAGGCCCGGGAACTGGCCCGCACGGTGGACACGGTGATCGTCGTGGGGGGCAAGGCCTCCAGCAACACCAAGCACCTGGCCGAGCTGGCCCACCACTACGGCAAGCCCGTGCAGTACGTGGAGACGGCCGCGGAGCTGGAGCTCTCGTCCTTCAAGGGCAGCGAGACCGTGGGCGTGCTGGCCGGCGCCTCCACGCCCACCTGGCTGGTGGACGAGGTGGTGGACGTGCTGGAGCAGCTCGGTGACGGTCCCAGCCGCTGGCGCAGCTTCCTACAGGCCGCCTTCGGCAGTTCGTCGATCATGGCCCTGGGCGCGGCCCTCATGACCGCGGGCGTGCATAGGTGGCTGGGCCTCGTCCCCACCTGGCGCTATCCCCTGGTCACGGCCGCCTACGTGCTGGGCATGTACCTCTTCAGCCCCTTCCTGGACCCCCTGGGCCTGGGCGCCAAGGGACCGGCCCGCGCCCGGTTCCTGGAGCGCAATCGCCGGATCCTGCTGGCCTCCGGCACTGTGGCCATGGCCCTCGCCCTGGGGATCGCGGCCACCCTGGGGCCCAGGGCCCTCCTGGTGGTGGTGGGCGCCTCCCTGGTGGGCACGGCCTACAAGCGCCGCTTCCGGCTGGGGCCGCTGCAGATGAGCCTCCGATCCATTCCCGGCTCCAAGGACGTGATGGTGGCCCTGGCCCTGGCCACCGTCACCGTGGCCATGCCGGTGTGGCAGGAGGGCCGGGCCTGGGACCTCCGCGCCTTCGCGGCCCTGTTCCTGGTGGGGGTGCTGGCGTTCGTCCGCACGGTGATCTATGAGATCCGCGACATGCAGAATGATCAGATCGTGGGCAAGGAGACGTTGCCGATCCTCCTGGGGAAGCGCGCCACCAAGGTGGTGCTGGCCCTGCTCCTGGGCACCCTGCTCGCGGGCACCCTCTGGCTCACCTTCCACAGCCGGGCCGAAGGGCACCCCCTGGCCGTGGCCCTGGTGCTGGTGGTCTGCGCCAGCTACCCCATGCTCTACCTCTGGCTCTACCACGAGCGGTTCACCACCGGCCGCCACCGCTTCGAACTGAGCGTGGACCTCAGCTTCTACCTGGTGGCCCTGCTCGCCCTCGTCTGAGCCTCCCCGGGCCATACTGGGGGCTCCTTGCATGCGAGCCCCGATGAACGACCCGGCCCCCGAACCACGATCCCCCCAGCCCCGGCGGAGCCTGGCGGAGGCCCTCCCCGGCAGCCCGGTCCTGCTGGCCCTGGCGGTCCTCGCCTGGACGCTGGCCTGGATGGCCCTGGAGAGCTGGGCCGGACGCCGGGGGCTGGGCCCCCTGGCGCAGGCCCTGGCGCCCGCGGGGACCTGCCTCCTGCTCGCCGCGGGCCTGGCCTTCGGCGCACCCGGCCTGGGCCGGCGCCTGGCGGCTTCGCGTTGGCTCACCGGGTCCCTGGCGGGGGCGATCCTCCTCGGCCTGGCGGCGGGCTGGGCCGTGGTCCGGGCCCGGGGCGGGGAGGTGCTGTCGGGGAGCTTCCTGGACCTGCCGTTCTCGATCCTGGCCACGGCGCGGCCTTCCGATCTCCTCCGCAGCCTCTGGCTGGAGGCCCTGCTCATTCCCCTGGCGGCCCAGGCCCTGGCGGCGGTCCGGGATCGCACGGCCCTCCGCCGCCGTCCCGGCCTGGGGGTCCTGCTCGCCGCGCCGGTGCTGCTGGCGGCGGCCTCCCTCTGGAACCGGGCGGGGGGGGTGCGGGCGATCCAGACCCTCCAGGTCGGTGAGGCTGCCGCCGTGTTCGAGCCGGCCCGGCCCACGGGCCACCCCATCCCGCTCCCGGGTTTCCGGGTCCGCCTGGAGGACCTCGGTGCGGTCCCGCGCGAACCGGCCTTCCGCCTCGCCCTGGCGGGCCCGCAGGAGCGATGGACAGCCCATGTCGAATCCGGCCAGACCGGCGATCTGCCGGGCGGCCTTCGCTACCAGGTGGAGCGCCTCATCCCCGACGCCCTGCCCAGCGGGCAGGTGGTGGAGGATCCCGGGGGCCCCGAGAACCCCGCCGTCCAGGTGATGCTGGGCCTGGGGAATTCGGAACCCCTGGTGGGCGTCCTCTTCGCCCGGGAACCGGATGGCTGGCGCCGGGACGAACCCCAGGGCCGCTTCGCGGTGATCTACCGGGAACGCTTCGAGCCTTCCCTGCTGCAGGCCCTGCGCCCCCATCCGCCGATGGACCAGAAGCTGGTCCTCACGTTCATGGGGAAGACCCTCGAGCACCCCGTCCGGCCGGGCGGCACCTGGGACCTGCCGGGCTTCAGCCTTACGGTGGTGGGGATCTATCCGGATCTCGGCGGCCTGAGGAAGGGTGCGGATGGCCGCCAGGAGCTCTTCAGCCGGTCCCCCTTCTACCGGAATCCCTGGCTCCAGGTGCGGCTGCGCCAGGCCAGCGGATCCCAGGCCGACCTCCTGCTGAGCGCCCGGCCCGTCCAGGACAAGGACTACACCGACTACCTGGCCCGCACCCTGCCGCCCGGCATGTCGCTCCGCTACGTCCCGGAAGGCGCGGAGCTGCAGGACCGCTTCGTGCTCCTCACCCGGGAGGACGGCAAGGTCCGGATGGTGGAGGACGGCCGCGTGACGCGCACCGCGGACCTGGCGCCGAACAAGCCCTTCCTCGTCGAGAAGGGGCTCTCCGTCACCCTCCTGGGCCGTTATGACCGGGCCCGGTTCGAACCGGACTTCGTGCCCGATCCGGATGTGGACGTGACGGCCCAGTCCGAGCGTCCCGTCCTCCGGCTGCGGGTCTGGGATCCCGCCACCGGGGCCGCCGAGAGCCGCTGGCTGCAGGCGCGGGGCACGGACGGGCAGCCCGTGGGCGCGGCCTACCTGGGCGGCCGGATCCGCCTCGAATACCGCCCCAAGGCGCCGGACCTGGAGGACCTGCGCGGCACCCTGGCGGCCGCGGATCCCTCCGGGTCCGAGCTGGCCCGGGGCCCCGTCACGGCTGGGAAGGCCTTCGCCTTCCGGGGCCACCGCTTCTACCTGGAGGGGTGGATCCCGGGCGCGCCGCCCTCCGCCCGCCTCCTGCTGGTCACCGATCCCGGCCTGGGCCTCGCCTGGGCCGGGCTGGCCTGCCTGGTGGCCGGGGCGGTCTGGGCGCTGCTGGAGGTCCGACACGTCCGGCAGGGGTGCTAAGCTGGGGCCCCTTTCCAACAAGGAGTTCCCCATGCGCAAGCAGACCCTGGCTTTCGTCCTCGCCGGCACCATGCTCGGCGGGGTCCTCGGCTGGGCCGCCGCGGCGGCCAGCTACCAGAAGACGGGCACCGTGAAGGAGGTCGCCGGGGACAGCTTCACCCTCGACCTCGGCAAGGAGGCCTGGCGCTTCTACACGGACGGCGGTACCCAGGGCAAGGACGCCCTCAAAGTGGGCGACAAGGTGACCGTCACCTACAAGCAGGTGGCCACCAAGATTGAAGGCAAGGGCGCCGCCAAGGCCCCGGCCAAGAAGAAGTAGGGGTGGGTTCACCGGAAGGCCCAGGGGCGGTGGCCCGCCCCTGGGTGCTCATCACCGGCTGCTCCACGGGCATCGGCCGGGCCCTGGTGCCCCTCTGCCGCGAAGCGGGATGGGGGGTCGTGGCCACGGCCCGGCGCCCGGAGACGCTGGCGGATCTGCCGCCGGGCGGGGATCTCCGCGTGCTGGCCCTGGACGTCACCGACGCGGTGAGCCTCGCCGCCGCTGCGGCGGCCTGTGCCGACCTGCCCCTCAGGGCCCTCGTGAACAACGCGGGCTACGGCCAGGTGGGGCCGTTGGAACTGCTGCGCCCCGAGGAGCTGCGGGCCCAGTTCGAGACCAATGTCATCGGCCTCCATGCCATGACGAACGCCTTCCTGCCCCTGCTCAGGCGCGAGCGCGGGGCGAGGATCCTGCAGGTGGCCTCCATGCTGGGCCGCCTCTCCATCCCGCTCGCCGGACCCTACAACGCCTCCAAGCATGCGGTGGTGGGCCTGGCGGAGACCCTGCGCCTGGAGATCGGCAGGGAGGTGGCCGTGGTCCTGGTGGAGCCGGGGGCCATCCGCACGGAGTTCCGCGAGACGCTGGCGAAGGTGTGGGGCGATCTGCCCGAGCGGGCCCGGGGCACCCGCTACGAGCGGATCCTCGCCCGCTACCTGGCGGTGCGCAAGGACCAGAGCCAGCGCTGGGCCATGGGCGTGGAGCCCTGCGCCCGGAAGATCCTCCGCGCCCTGGTGGCCGACCGGCCGCCGCGCCGGGTGGTCATCGGGCGGGACGCCTTCGGGGCGGGCAAGCTGAAGGCCCTCCTGCCCGCCGCCTGGTGGGAGGCGCTGCTCCGCAGAGCCTACGGCCTGCGCTGACTACTTGTAGATCCCGCAGCCGATGACGATGCCGTTCTCGGCCAGGCAGTAGGAGGTCTTGTCCTCCACCTTGCCGTTGGCGGGATTGGGGAACTTGTAGTCCACCCAGCCGCCCCCCTTGCGCTGGGCCACCTGGATGATCTCCTGGATGAAGAGCTTGCCGTCCGGGTCCTTCATGCCCCAGCGGTTCGCGCCGGCCGCGCCGGGGGTGGCCCCGTGGGCCAGGGTGATCCCCTTGGTGTCGTACACGAACAGGTAGAGGGGGTTGCCGGGCTTGAAGTGGAAGCGGCCGGTCCCCTTCTGGACCTCGGCGATGAAGGCGTCCTTGCCCTGGGCCTTCAGGAAGGCGACGCCCTCCTTGACCAGGGCCTCGGCCTTGGGGCGCTCGGAGGCCTGGGAGGCCAGCGGCAGGGCCACGGCGAGGACGAGCAGTGGAACGGGTAGGCGCAGGCGCATGGGTTCCTCCTGGTGCAGGGATTCTGTATCGACCGGGCCGGGAGCGCCGCTGAATTTTCAACCTGATCCCAGGCTTCCGGGGGAGGCGGCCGGCTACTTGTAGATGCCGCAGCCCACGACCATGCCGTCCACCGACTCCACGAAGGAGGTCTTGGCCTCGATCTTCCCGGTCTTGGGGTTCGGGTACTTGTAGTCCACCCACCCCCCGCCCTTGGCCTGGCCTGTCTGGATGATCTCCTGCAGGAAGGGCTTTCCATCGGGGTCCTTGATGTTCCAGCGGTTGACGCCCACCAGCTGGCTCTGGAAGCCGATGGCCAGACAAGTTCCCTTCAGGTCATAGACGAAGATGTAGAGCTCGTCACCGCCCTTCACGTGGAAGCGCCCGGAGCCCTGGTTGGTCTCCCTCAGGAGGGCCTCGCGGCCGTTGGCGCGCTCGAAAGCGATGGCCTCCTTCACCAGGGCCTGGGCCTTGGCCTTCTGGTCCTGGGCGGCCAGGGAACCGGCGAGGCAGACGAGCAGGGGAAGGACGAGGGTGCGGGACGCCATGGTTTCCTCCTGGATCCGGGTAGATGTCCTCCCTATCGACCCCGGCCCGGGGGCCATGAATCCGGACGGCCCTGCCAGACTGGTGCCATGTCCGAAGACCGCCTCTACCTCATCGATACCTTCGCCTTCATTCTTTCGGTATCCGCTGCGCGGATACGCGAGACCTCGCCGTTGGGCACGGAGGTGGCGAATGGCTGAGGATCGCCTTTATCTGATCGATACCTTCGCCTTCATTCTCTCGGTATCCGCTGCGCGGATACGCGAGACCTCGCCGTTGGGCACGGAGGTGGCGAATGGCTGAGGATCGCCTTTATCTGATCGATACCTTCGCCTTCATTTTTCGTGCGTACTTCGCCAATCCCCGGCTGAAGAACGGGGCGGCGTACACCTTCACGCGGCTGGTGCTGCAGCTCCTGGAGAAGCACAAGCCGACGCACATCGCCTGCGTGTTCGATACGCCGGAGCCGACCTTCCGGCACGAGATCTATCCCGAGTACAAGGCCAACCGGGCCGAGATGCCCGAGGACCTGCGGCCCCAGATCCCCATGATCCGACAGCTGGTGGAGGCCCTGGGCATCCCCATCGTGGAGCTGCACGGCTACGAGGCCGACGACGTGATGGGCACCCTGGCCCGGGAGTCCGCGGCGCACGGCCTGCCCTCGGTGATCGTGAGCCCGGACAAGGACCTGCTCCAGCTCGTGGACGACGAACTCAGGATCCAGGTGCTCAACACCAAGGATGGGGAGGTCTGGCACGACCGCGAGGGCGTGAAGGCCCGCATGGGCGTGTGGCCCGAGCAGATCGTGGACTTCCTCAGCCTCGTGGGCGACGCCTCGGACAACGTGAAGGGCGTGCCGGGCATCGGCGAGAAGGGCGCGGCCCTGTTGCTGGAGCAACACGGCAGCCTGGACGGCGTGCTGGCGGCGAAGGCCGCCCTGAAGCCGAAGCAGCGCGAGGGACTGGAGGCGGCCACCGCGCCGGGGGCGGGCTGGCTGGACCTGACCCGGCGCCTCGTGACCGTGGTGACGGACCTGGCCCTGCCCCTGCATCCCAGGGACCTCGCCTACGCGGGTGTGGACGAGCAGCGGGCCCGGACCACCTTCAAGGAACTGGGCTTCCAGACCCTCACCAAGGAGTTCACCCAGAGCGCCGAGCAGGCGGGTTCCGTGCGGCAGTACCGGGCCGCGGCCACGCCGATGGATCTGGAGGAGGCCGTGGCCGCCTGCCGGGCTGCGGGGCGCTTCGGGCTGGACACCGAGACCACCAGCATCGATCCCACGCGAGGGCACCTCGTGGGCCTGAGCCTCGCCTGGAAGGCCAACGAGGGGCTCTACGTGCCCCTGGCCCACCTCAAGCCCCCCACGGCGGACACCGAAGGCGCGCTGCCCGGCCTCCTGCCGGACAGCGGCCTGCCGGCATCCCTGCTCGACCTGAAGGGGGATCCGGAGGCCTTCTTCGCCGAGCTGGCGCCGCACCTGGATGGCCGCAACCTCCCCTTCGCCCAGGCACGCCGCATCCTGGCGCCCCTGCTGGCGGATCCCGCCGTGGCCAAGTGCGGACAGAACCTGAAGTACGACCTCCAGGTGCTGGCCCGCCACGGCCTGCCCGTGCGGGGCCTGGCGGACGACAGCATGGTGCTGAGCTTCCTCCTGGAGAGCGGCGTCCGGCACAACCTGGACGACCTGTCCGTGCGGCTGCTGGACGTGAAGCCCATCGCCTTCGAGGAGGTGGTGGGGAAGGGGAAGGGCCAGAAGCGGTTCGACGAGGCCGAGTTCGAGCGCGCCGTGCAGTATGCCGCCGAGGATGCGGACCTGGCCCTGCAGCTCTGCGACAGGCTGCGGACGGGACTCACGGACGACCGGCTGGCCCGCCTCTACGCGGAGGTGGACCTGCCCCTGGTGGAGGTGCTGGCGGCCCTGGAAGGCCACGGCGTGCGGCTGGACCTGGACGAGCTCGCCCGGTTGGCCGAGCGCATGCATGGGGAACGGGAGCGGGCGCAGGCACGGGTCATCGATCTGGCCGGCGAACCCTTCAACCTCAACAGCCCGGCCCAGCTCGGCCGCATCCTCTTCGACAAGCTGGGCTTCAAGCCCGTGAAGTTCACCGGCAAGACCAAGGCCCCCAGCACGGACGAGGACGTGCTCCAGGAACTGGCTGAGAAGCAGGGGGCGGAGATCGCCAGCGAGCTGCTGCGCCACCGCCAGATGGTGAAGCTCCTGGGCACCTACGTGGAGGCGCTGCCCCAGATGGTGAACCCCGTCACGGGCCGGGTGCACACCCGCCTGCACCAGGCGGCGGTGGCTTCGGGACGCCTGGCTTCCAGCGACCCCAACCTGCAGAACATTCCCATCCGCACCGAGGAGGGCCGCGCCATCCGTGGGGCCTTCGTGCCCGAGCCGGGGTGGGTGCTGCTGGACGCCGACTACAGCCAGATCGAGCTGAGGGTCGTGGCGGCCCTGGCCCAGGATCCGGTGCTGCTGGGGGCCTTCGAGGCCGGCGAGGACATCCACCGCCGGACGGCCTCGGAGGTCTTCAACGTGCCCATGGACCAGGTCACCTCCGAGCAGCGCAGCGCCTCCAAGGCCGTCAACTTCGGCCTGCTCTACGGCCAGGGGGCCTTCGCCCTCGCGGCCAACATCGGGGTCAGCCAGAAGGAGGCCAAGGCCTTCATCGAGCGCTACTTCGAACGCATGCCCAAGGTGGCGGCCTGGATCGAGGGCGCCAAGGGGCAGGCCGTGGCCGAGGGTATGGTCCGCACCCACTGGGGGAGGATCCGCCGGATCACGGATCTCGGAAGCTCGAACCGGAATGATCAGAATGCCGCACTTCGCGAGGCCGTGAACACCATCGTCCAGGGCACGGCGGCGGATCTCATGCGCCGGGCCATGGTGCGCCTCCACCGCGCCCTGGCAGCCTCGGGACTGAAGGCGCGGCTCCTGCTGCAGGTCCACGACGAGCTGCTGATGGAGGCGCCGCCGGAAGAGGTGGACCGTGCCACCGCGCTGCTGAAGGAGGCCATGGAGGGCGCCGACGACCTGGGTGCCCTGGGGGTGAAGCTGGCGGCGGAGGTCAGGACGGGTGGGAGCTGGCTGGCCTGCAAGTGACCTGGATTTGACGGTTCGTACAGCGAATTCCGCCTTTCCCTGGTGATCCGGGGCAGTTGTGACGGCGGTCAGGGCCTAAAAACCCCCTGGACGTCATCATATCCCGGCCGCCCCGCCTGGGCAGCCGTGTCCACCTGTCCGCCAGGAGATCCCTACATGAGCCAGTTCAACATCGCGTGGTTGCCCGGTGACGGCGTGGGCGTAGAGGTCATGGAGGCCGCGAAGATCTGCCTCGACGCCTTGAAGTTCGATGCCGCCTACACCCACGGGGACATCGGCTGGGAATTCTGGTGCAAGGAGGGCGAGGCCTTCCCCCAGCGCACCATCGATCTGCTGAAGAACAGCCATGCCGCCATGTTCGGCGCCATCACTTCGAAGCCCGTGAAGGACGCCGAGGCGGAGCTGGTGCCCGAGCTGAGGGGCAAGGGGCTCGTGTACCGGAGTCCCATCGTCCGCATGCGCCAGATGTTCGACCTCTACACCTGCCTCCGTCCCTGCAGGGCCTACCCGGGCAACCCCCTGAACTACCAGGACGGCATCGACATGGTGGTATTCCGCGAGAACACCGAGGACCTCTATGCCGGCGTGGAGTTCAGCCCCGTGCCTGACGAGGTGAAGGCCGTGCTGAAGGCCCACAGCAAGCCCTTCGGCCATTTCGCCGACCTGCCGGGCGACGCGTTCGCCATCACCTGCAAGGTGAATACGAAGAAGGGCTGCGAGCGCATCATCCGCGCCGCTTTCGAGTACGCGAAGACCTTCGGCTATCCCAAGGTGACCGTCATCCACAAGGCGAACGTGGTGCGCGCCACGGAGGGCATGTTCCTGGAGACGGGCAAGCGCATCGCCAAGGAGTACCCCGGCATCGCCATGGATGACGCCAACGTGGACGCCATCACCATGTGGATGCTGAAGAACCCGAAGAACTACGGCGTGATGGTCGCGACGAACCTCTTCGGCGACATCATCAGCGACCTGGCGGCCCAGATGGTGGGCGGCCTGGGCTTCGGCTGCTCCGGCAACATCGGCGAGAAGCTGGCCGTGTTCGAGCCCAGCCACGGCAGCGCGCCGAAGTACGCCGGCCAGTACAAGGTGAACCCCATCGCCACCATCCTCGCCGCCAAGATGATGCTCGACTGGCTGGGCGAGACGGAGAAGGGCACGCGCCTGGAGAAGGCCGTGGCCGCGGTCATCGCCGAGGGGAAGGTCCGCACCTACGACATGGGCGGCAGCGCCTCGACCCTCGACATGGGCGAGGCGATCGCCAGGAAGCTCTGAGGCCGGCCATGAAACGGATCATCATCCACGAAGTCGGCCCCCGCGATGGCCTGCAGGCCGAGAAACAGGTGGTACCGACGCCGGTGAAGCTGGATTGGATCCGCCGGGCGGCGGATTCCGGGGTGGACATCGTCCAGGTGGGGTCCTTCGTCCGGGGCGACAAGCTGCCCCAGATGGCGGACACGGACGAGCTGTTCCGCATCCTGGCGGGAGAGTCCCACCTGGCCACCCTTTCGGGCCTCGTGCTCAACGAGAAGGGCCTGGAGCGCGCCCTGGAGGTGGGGGTCGGGCTCGTCTGCATGGGGGTCTCCGCCTCGGCGACCCACAGCCAGAAGAACACCGGCATGAGCACGGAGGAGGCCACGGGCCGCATCGTGGCCATGGCCCAGGCGGCCCAGAAGGCCGGCCGGCGCGTCCAGGTCAGTGTGCAGAGCGCCTTCGGCTGCGGCTTCGAGGGGGAGATCCCCTTCGACCGCGTCCGGGCCATCGTGGAGGCCTACCTGGAGGCCGGGCTGCACAGCATCAGCCTGGCGGACACCGCGGGTCATGCCCACCCGGCCCAGGTCCGGCGCTACATCCGGTGCGTGCGGGAGCTGGATCCCTCCGCCGAGGTCACCGCCCACATCCACAACACCTACGGCCTGGGGATGGCCAGCGTCTATGCCGCCCTGGATGCGGGCGCCAGCGCCATCGAGACCAGCTTCGGCGGCCTGGGCGGCTGTCCCTTCACCAAGGTCGCTGCGGGGAACGTGGCCACGGAGGACCTCGTCCACGGCCTCCAGCGCAACGGCCAGCGGGCCGACATCGACATCGGCGCCCTCGTGGGCGTCGCCCAGGAGGTCGCCGCCTTCTTCGGCCGCGAGCTGCCGGGCTGCGTCTACAAGACCGGGCCCATCACCGCGAAGGGGAAGGCATGAGCCCGCGGATCCTCGAGGGCATCAAGGTCCTGGATCTCACGAACGTCCTGTCCGGGCCCTTCACCACGCTGCACCTGGCGCTGCTGGGCGCGGACGTGGTCAAGGTGGAGAACCCCAAGGATGGCGACCTGGCCCGCAAGCTGGGCATCCTTCCTGAGCTGAACAAGCGGCTCATGGGCACGAGCTTCCTGGCCCAGAACTGCAACAAGAAGTCGATCACCCTGAACACCAAGGCGCCCGAGGGCAAGGAGCTCTTCCGGAAGCTGGTGAAGGACGCGGACGTGGTGGTGGAGAACTTCCGCCCGGGCGTCATGGACCGGCTGGGCCTGGGCTACAAGACCCTCGCGGAACTCAATCCGAAGCTCATCTACTGCGCCATCTCCGGCTTCGGCCAGACGGGGCCGGACGCCCTGAAGCCCGCCTACGACCAGATCATCCAGGGCCTCTCGGGCGAGATGGCCGTGAACGGCGACGAGCGCCTCAACCCGCTGCGCACGGGGTTCCCCGTCTGCGACACCGTGGGCGGCCTCAACGCGGCCTTCGCGGTGATGGCGGCCCTCTTCCACCGGGAGCGGACGGGCGAAGGGCAGTTCATCGACGTGGCCCTGCTCGACAGCATCATGCCCCTCATGGGCTGGGTGGCGGCCAACCTGCTGATCGGCGGGCAGCAGCCGGCGCTCATGGGCAACGACAACTTCACGGCGGCCCCCAGCGGCACCTTCCGCACCCGGGACGGCCACATCAACATCGCGGCCAACAAGCAGGAGCAGTGGGAGGCGGTCTGCGAGGTGCTGGCGGTCCCGGAGCTGAAGACGGATCCGCGCTTCCAGGAGCGGGACACCCGCAAGCAGAACCGGAAGGCGCTCACGCCGCTCCTGGAGGCCCGGCTGGCCGAGAAGCCCACGGCCTTCTGGGTGGAGGCCCTCAATGCGAAGGACGTGCCCAGCGGGGAGATCCTGGACCTGGAGGCGGCGCTGCGGCAGCCCCAGATCCAGCACCGGGGCGTCCTCCAGAAGGTGCCGGTGGCAGGCCTCGGGGACATCGAGGTCTTCGGCCTCACGGCCCTGTTCGGCAAGACCCCGGGCACCGTGGACACTCCGCCGCCCACCCTCGGCGAGCACAACGCCGAGATCTACGCCGCCCTGGGTCTCGGCGCGTCCGATCTGGCTGAACTGAAATCCAAAGGCGTCATCTGAGGAGATTCCCATGGGCATGACCGTCGTCGAGAAGATCCTGGCCCGCGCGGCGGGCCTGCCGTCCGTGCAGGTCGGGGACGTGGTGGAGCCGAAGGTGGACCTCGCCATGTCCCACGAGAACGCGGCCCTGGTCATCAACCAGTTCCAGGAGGTGTTCGAGGGCACGGGCCTGGCCCCGAAGGTGTGGGATCCCTCGCGCATCGCCATCATCTTCGACCACCGCGTGCCGGCGGAATCTCCCAAGACGGCCACCAACCAGAAGAAGATCCGCGAGTTCGTGGCCGCCAACGGCATCACCAAGTTCCACGACATCCGCGGCGACCGGGGCGGCATCTGCCACCAGATCCTCCCCGAGTACGGCTACGTCCGGCCCGGCTTCGTGGTGGTGGGCACGGACTCCCACACCACCAGCCACGGGGCCCTGGGGGCCTTCAGCTTCGGCATCGGCGCCACGGAGATGGCCTCCGCCTGGAGCCTGGGGATCGCCGTGAACATCGAGGTGCCCGCCACCATCAAGGTGGTCGTGAAGGGCGAGTTCCCGCCCTTCGTGGGCCCGAAGGACCTCATCCTCCACCTCATCGGCCGGCTCACCGCCCAGGGCGCCAACTACAAGGTTCTGGAGTTCCACGGCGAGACCATCCGGAAGATGAGCACCAGCGGCCGCATCGCCATCTGCAACATGAGCGTGGAGGCGGGCGCCACCTCCGGCATCGTCCCCGGCGACGAGGAGACGGTGCGCTACCTCCGCGAGGAGGCCGGCGTGACGGAGGCCATCCCCTGCGTGACGCCGGACGCCGACGCCGCCTACGTCCAGACCGTGGAGATCGATGTGTCGGCCCTGGCGCCCCAGATCGCCTGCCCCCACATGGTGGACAACGTGAAGCCCATCGAGCTGGTGCAGGGCACGAAGGTGCAGCAGATCGTCATCGGCAGCTGCACCAACGGCCGGCTGGACGACCTGGCCATCGCCGCCGACACCCTGCGGGGGAAGAAAGTGGCGGAAGGCACCCGCATGCTGGTGTTCCCGGCCTCCACCCGGATCTTCGCCCAGGCCCTGGACAAGGGCTACGTGCTCGACCTGATGAAGGCCGGGGCGGTGGTGATGAACTCCGGCTGCGGCCCCTGCCTGGGCGTCCACGAGGGCGCCCTGGGCGATCACGAGGTGGCCCTCAGCACCACCAACCGGAACTTCAAGGGGCGCATGGGCAATCCCACCGGCGAGGTCTACCTCTGCAGCCCGGCGGTGGCGGCGGCCTCGGCCCTCACCGGTGTCATCACCGATCCCCGGAAAGGAGCCTGAACATGGCCAAGGTCATCCTCTCGCTCGGCAACGACATCAGCACGGACGACATCTACCCGGGCCGCTTCATGGCCACGGTGCTGCCCTCC